>Ga0209061_1005264_pt1 | contig 11511 bp, 17 predicted proteins | sample Coa_R1_10_FD_187157 | JGI IMG/M metagenome (GOLD analysis project Ga0209061, IMG submission 187157) | Surface soil microbial communities from Centralia Pennsylvania, which are recovering from an underground coalmine fire - Coalmine... | ecosystem: Environmental > Terrestrial > Soil >... | reverse complement strand
CGGCTCTCTGCGACCGGGAGAGCGGCGCGGCGGGGGCCGGCCGCCTTGGCGAAGCGGCAGGTGCGGCGGGCGGTCGGTCGTGCGTGGGGGCGGTCCGGCATCCCCCGCTGGCCCAAGTAGGCTCCGGCGCGGCACAGCGCCCGGGCGCCCGGCCCGCTCGTGCAGCGACGAACCGCCCAACCATGCGCGTTCTGGGCAGCGCGGCGGCTTTCTCGTATGGGCCCGCCTGGATTCGAACCAGGGACCAACGGATTATGAGGCGGTCGCAGCCTCCGAGAGCGTCCGAGAGTCTGCGAGATTTGTCCTGCTCAGAGGCGGTTCTTGTGGCTCCGTCGGGTCGGCCGACTCTCGCGCGTTCTCGGCCGCTCTCGTTGCCCTCCTGTTGCCTACCTCGTCGAGGAACGCCGGGTCCGGCGTGTCCTCGTCGAGCAGGTGGACGTAGACATCGAGCGTGAACGACGGCTTGTGGTGGCCGAGCCACCGCTGCACCTGCACCGCGTTCCAGCCGTTGCGGAACAGCATCGTCGCGCAAGTGTGCCGGAACGTGTGGAAGCCGACGTCCCACTCGATCCCGGCCGCCCGCGCAGCCGGCTTGAGGACGCGCCGCATCAGGTTGCTCTGCTCGATACGCGCCCCCTTCTCAGCCGTCCAGACGAGCGCCTCCGCGTCCGGCTTCGTCGTCGCATGGCGGACCCACAACAGCTGGGCCATCGCCGGCGCGAGCTTGACCGTCCGCCGCCCGTACTTCGACTTCGGCGGCGCGACGCGGCCACGGTAGAAGCGGCGCTGCACCTTCACCGTCCGCTTGCCGAGGTCGATGTCCTTCCACCGCAGCTCGATCGCCTCCCCGATCCGCAGTCCCGTCTGCGCGAGGAACTCGAAGAAGCTGCGGTGGTAGTAGCACTGCTCGCACTCGTCGGTCCGACCTTGGCGGCAGCGTGGACAGCGGACGGCGTCAAGCAGGGCGGCGAGCTCCTCCTCGCTCATCGCCTTGACCTTCTCGGCCCCCTGGTCGTAGTCGACGTCGACCGCGGCAACCTCGTGCCGTGTCCGGTAGCCGGCTGCGGGGTTGAAGCGGAGATCGCGCCGCTGGTGCGCGGTCGCGAGCAGCGCCTTTACCGGCGCGAGAGCGAGCCGGACCGTGTCGGGAGAGATCGCTCCCGGCTTCGCGATCCGGCCGGCGCCGTTGCAGGAGCGGCAGAGGCCGCCCGCCGGGACGAATCCGCGGCCGCGGCAGTCCCGGCAGAGCGGTCCGGACCTGACGCGCGCGGCGAGCCTGTCCAGGTCGGCCGCGTCGATCTCCGAGAGCCGGCGTTTCCCGAGCAGGGGAATCGCGTCCTGCTCGAGCCGCTTCGCGTAGTCGGAACGCGTCTCGTCGCGGATCCCCTTCGACGTGCGCCCCGGATACGTGTTGACCCACTCACGGGCGTAGTCGGCGAAGGTGACCTGCGATCGTGCCTGGAACTCGCCGCGGCTGATGTCGGTCTTGAGCGCCGCCCTGAGCGCGGCGGCGGTCTTGAGGTTGGGGACGAACCGCTTCCGCGGCCGCCCCTGCGGGTCCCGGAAGGTCACGACGTAGCGGGACCCCCGGCGGTAGATGCCAGGGTGCCCCTTGACCTTCTCGAGCTTCGGCGTGCTAGCCATCACAGTTGAGGTCGGCGCAGACGCTGCTGATCGCGTCGTCGAGGCGCTCACTGGCCGCGTGGGCGGCCCGCCACGCGCGGTGGAGCGGGAGCTCGCTGTCCGCCCAGTGCAGGTCGTGCAGGGCATCGCGCAGCTCTTCGAGGGCTTTCCGCTCGACCTCGTCGACGTGCGCGAGCCGAGCAAGGCCCCGATCTGCGTCAAGGAGACCGGCAAGCCGCGGCGCGATCTCTTGCACCGTGACGGTCGTGCGGTAGGCGGTCTCGAGGAGCTGTTCGTGCTCGTGGGCGAGAGTTCGGAGCTCGTCGAGGACCATCAGCTCGTGAACGAGCTGGCCTGGGATAGACGGGCTGGTGGGCACGGTTGCCTCCCTCCGGTAGAAAGTATGCTGCGTGAAGGATACACTTTCTAGGCCGGATGGAACCGGGCGCACACATGACGAACGTTCGCGTCCGCCCAGGCGCGTACGATCCACCACCGACGATGCCTGCTGAGCGGCCCGGAACGCTGGACGCAGCCGAGATCGCCGCACTGTTCTCGACGTCCAAGCACACGGTGCAGCGATGGGCCCGCCGGGAGGACTTCCCACGCCCGGTCGATGTCCTCTCCCGAAACCGGCGGATCTGGCCAGCGGATGAGGTCGAGCGGTGGGCCGCCGAACACCTCGTCCCGACGGCGGGGAAGCGGCGGGAGCTGCCTCGCTCGGGTCGTCCGCGGAAGCGGACAGTCTGACCGACGAACCCGCGCTTCGCCGGTCACCGCCGGACACCGCTCGCATAGCCATCCCGGTACGCGGCGGGCAACGCATGGGCGACCGCGCCCAGCTCGGCGCCCAACGGGCCGGTCGGCGCGCCGGCGAGGTACGCCTCAAGCTCAGCCCACGCGATCAGCGTCCGGCCGCCGTCCTTGATCCGTGTCAGCCGGCCCTGCGAGCAGAGGTCGTAGATCCGCTGCGGCTTCGCGCCGAGGTACTCCGCCGCCTGCCGGACGGTCGCGTTCGGCGACGTCCGCGCCGGCGCCGCCAGCCCGGCACCGTCCCGCCGCAGCCGGTCGAGGACGAGCTCGGCCGCGCGCTGCGCGATCGCCTCCACCGTCTCTGCCGGCAACGTGAACACGAACTCGCTCACTCCGCGGCCTCCTCCCGCAGAGCGTCCACCCGGTCGCCGACCGTCGTCTCGCTGCCCGGCGTGACCGGCAACGAGCAGAACCACTCGTGCCAGGTCACGTCCTCCTCGTCGACGTCGAGCACCAGCTGCTCGACTCGCACCCGCCGATCGGTCACAGTCGCACCCCCGCCGGAAGCACGACGCGCGACGGCAGCGGGAACATGGACTCGTCGAGGAGGAGACCCGCCTGCCTCGCTTCGGCCTCGAGGCGGAGCCGGGCACGCTGCCGCGCCGACCAGCACGACCGGCAGAGGCGGCGCTCGCCGGCGAGAAGCCGCGGCCCGGTGCGACCGCAGGCGTCGTCGCACGCGCCGACGTCTGCCGCCTCAACCGCGCCGTCGGCGCCCATGAGGCGGTGGAGGATTGCCTGTACCTGGTGGAGGCCGTGTTCCCGCTCCTCGAGCTGCTCGGCCTCGGTGCGCGCCGCCCACGCCGCCTCCCGCTGCTCGGCGCGGGCCGCCTCCGCCAGCGCCGCCGCTGCCGGGCTGCCCGGGTGCGCCGCACCTGCTGCGGCGATCCCCGGGCCACCAGCAGCGGGGCCCCCTACGGGGACCCCTGCTGGTGCACCCCCGGCAGCCTCGACCGCAGCCAACTGCGGCGACACCTGCGGCGATCCGACGCCAGCCTGCGGCGATCCGACGCGCGGCTGCGGCGATCCGACGTCGGCCAGCCGGAGCGTCCGCCGCTTCCCCCGCCGAAGCGGCAGCTCCTCGACCAGGCCGAGCCGGACGAGGTCGCCGATGGCCCGGCGGACCGTGTCCGACGAGACGCCGGCGACGGCCGCGACCGTGCCCGTCTGCTCCGCCACGACGCCCCCGGTCCGCGCCAGCCGGCGGAGGGCGTCGAGCACGAGCTCCGCCCGGCTGCCGGCTGCGGGGTGCTGGGAGACGACTGACGCCGGTTCCATGCACCCCAGACGCTAGGGCGGAGGGGTACACAAAAATGGAGTGATGCCCGAAGATTCCCTACACAAGAATGTGATTTGCAGGGACTTTGTCAGCGAGACGGCGACGTCTTCAGTGCGCCGAGGCAGGCGTCCGGCGGCGGCGAATCTTGTTCTCCTCCCGCAGCCGCGTCACGTACCGCCCGTTCACACTGGCGAACGCGAGCCGCCAGAGGAGCCGCACTTGCCCGTCGGAGAGCGCGCGGTCGACGTGTAGAGCCTCGACAGTGATCGCGTACGCAACATTCCGGGGCCGTCCGCCCCACTTCGGGCTTCGAAGGGCTCGCAGGAGCGCCTGCGTCTCCTCCCCCACCGCGTAGGCGGCGCGGAGTGCGTCGATGTCGGTCCTCGCCCGCCACGCCGCGTGACGTGCGCGGAGTAGGCCGCCGGCCCAGACGGGCCGGCAGGTGGGGCAGAGGTTCCGCCGGCCCTCCCGGTGCGTCTTGCTAGCCGCCCGGGTCGACTTCTGGAAACGCTCCCGGCAGATGTAGCAGCTCGCGGTCACCGATGTGGCCGAGCGTTCCGAGTATTCGCGGTGGGCAGCCCGCTGCTCGGTCCAGACCGTTCGCGCGTCCCAGTCCTGCTGCCACGCCGTCGCCCACCATCGGCGAGACGCTTCTCGCCGTCGCTGCCGTTGTGCCGGCGAGTTGACGCGACAGTCGTCGTGCCAGGTCCGGCCGGCGTCGACCGGCTGCCCACAACTCGGGCAGCGGTCGGGCTGCTGGGCGAGTTGGGCTGCGAGCCCGAGCGCGCGCCAGGGCTCGACGCGCCGAGCACCGCACGCCCCGCCCGGATACGTCGGGAGCCGGTCGCGGAGGAACCGGCGCGGCAGTCCCGTCTGCCGCTCCGCCTCGCGAAGCGACCAGAAGGTGACACCCGCCGACTGGGCGAGGTCCGCTGCTGCGCGAGCGTCGATCGCCCACTCCCTGCCGAACCGAGTCGCCGGCAGCTCTCCCCGGCTACAGAGCTCCGCGACCTCCTTCCGGTCGATCCCGGTCAGCCTGCCGACGGCAGTCGCACTGAGGGTGTCCGCGGGCCGCACCAGCTTCTGACCCTTGGCTCGCCGGCGCGGTGCGATAAGCCCGCGACGTCGCAGCTCAGCCAGGTCCTGGTAGAGGAGGCTCCGCGAGACGCCAAGCAGTCGCGGGAGCTCTCCCACGGTCGTTCCCTCGGCGAGGAGCTCGAGCACGCGCCGGCGACGTTCCGCGACCCGATCCGCCCATGCTCCGCGAGCCCCGTGGTTGTGTGCGAACCCCTGGCCGACCAGTACGGTCCCGCACCCGCATTCGCAGGTCGAGCGGTGGAAGATCGGCCCGCTATCGAGCGCCTCCTCGATCCGGCCGGCAAGCGCGACGCTGGGCTTGTGCCGGCCCTGCTCGATGTTGCCGATCGCGCCGGGCGTCACTCCTACCCGGTCCGCGAGCTCCCGGCGGCTCATCCCTACCGCCTCCCTGAGCCCCTGCAGACGCTCTCCCGGAGCCACTCGGCGACGACTGTACGCCCCGGGCCGGACGGCGCCGCCCGACGCCTCGAGGTTTGCGACCCTCCCCGGGCAGGGCGCCGGATCTACTCGGCGCCACGGAGGTCGTCGAGCGCGGCGAGAACTGCTGCTTCCTCGCGCTCCGCAAGGGCGTAGCGCCATGGACCGCCACCGTGCTGGGTCGTGTCGAACGCGTCCTGAATCCGGAGCGCGAGCGCCTCGTCCCGTTCGGAGAGGGCACGAAGGAATCGGCGAGCGTCGCCCCGGTTGAAGCTCGCGAGTCGTCGCCCGTCGACGCCGAAGAGGTCACGGATGATTCCGTCGCTCTCGAGTTCGTCCACATCGTGAATGTTTGCACCCGGGGCCGTCCTGCGCGGCGACTCTCGGCGCCCATGCTTCTGGAAGCCTCGAGACCGGGGCCCGTGGCGCGCCTGTGGGGTGTTGCCTTCCTGTTGCCCGCCCCCCGCCGGCGCCTGGTAGGAGGCGGGTTCGCGCGGCGACCCGCGGACGGGCAGTCAGCGAGTCGAGGAGCACTGGTCGGCCCGGCCTGTAGCGCCGGCGGACGCGGCTCCGTTGCGCGCGTCTGGCGGGCGCGCGGCCTGGTCGCGCCAAGACAGATCCCGTTCTCCGGCGCGTCGGTTGCGCCGCCGACGAACACGGTCCGGGGCGACCGCGAACCGGGCCGCTTGACGAACCGCCGAACGTGGGGGATGATCAGGTCACGATGTTCCCTCGTTGGTCGTCCGTGGTTTCTGCGGCGATCGTGGCACTCATCTTCGCGGGCCGCGCAGAGGCGGACCCACGTATCGCGGCGACAGCGGTCGTCAACCCGGACCGGACGGTTTCCGTCACCTGGAACGTCCCCGCCGGCTCGTTCGGCGGCGCGTTCATCATCAACCCGCTCGCCACAACCGACTTCACTGGCGAGCTCCCGTTCGACTCCGTCGGAGACACGACGATCGAATACGACCTGCTACAGGCAGGCTGGACGACGTATAAGACCCTGCCGCTGCACATGACGATTACCCAGCCAACGACCGTCTACGCGCAGGTTCAACTCATCAACCCGTTCGGTGACGGGTCCTGCACACAGGGGCCGTTCGGGTCGGACTGTGACTCGGTGGTGATCCCGCTGACTGTCCAGCCGATCTGCGAGACGACCGTCGTCACCCCCGCCTACTACACGCGGGTTCTCGTCAAACGCGGCCACTACCTGGAACGCAACGGCCACCGTGTCAAGTGGACGCGCCGCTACCACAAGCCGAAGTACCGGCGACGGTCCGGCTGGGTGTGGGTGAACCCGGTGTACAAGCGCCTCTACCACCCGGCGGTTACCCAGCAGACCTGCCACTAAGGCCCAGCGGTCGTCAGGTACGCGGCTCAACGCTGCCGCTTTTGGCGGACTGCGGAACTCCTTGAACAGCTCGGGCGCAAGCTCCGCGAGACGGAGCTCGAAGTCGCCGTACCAGTCGACCACCGACGTACAGTCGTCGGCGAGTGGCTTCGGGAGAGGAATCTGCAGAGGCTCAGGGAGGCGGCGGGGCGGACGGCTTGACGGCGGGCAGGTTTCGGTGGGATACTCGCGGCCTTGGGTCTGCGGACAAAGGGCGGCATGTGGTGCCCTAACTGTGGCAAGCCCGTCATGGGCATCAAGACGACCCACCGAGCCCGGAACATGGCAAGCGGATTCCTCATTCCGTTCACGGGTGGCCTCTCGATGCTCGGGTTCCGGGTCGAACACTACGTCTGCCCCAGCTGTGGCTACCGCGCGAGCCGCCGCGCAGACCCGGCTTCGCGCAAGTTCGCCTACATCCTCACCGCCGTCGCCGCCGCTGGGGTAGCGATCCAGAGCTGGCACGCCGCTATCCCAATTCTGATTATTGGCTGCGGGGTCGCCGCGTATCTCTGGTACCGACGCCGATCGGCTATCGAGCGCGGCCCTCTGCTTGGCGCTTCTTCTCAGGCCACGCCCAGAGCACCCGCGGCCGCGGCTCCCGCCAAGGTCGAATGTCCCGGCTGCGGCCGCGAGATCCCCGCAGACGCCGTCCGCTGCCACAGCTGTGGCTCACTGCTCGTCTGACGCTCGACCGCGTGTCAGAATCCCCTGTTCTCGACACGATGCGAAGCCATCGTCCGCAGTTCTCGTCTCCTCGCGCCAGCGATGCTGCTCCGCTTGTATGACCTAACCGGAGCCTTCCAGGTAGCGGTCGGTCGGAGCGGGCCACAGCGGCCACCTCGGGGCTCGGCGATGAGCCGGTCCGCCGGATTGTCTGTTCCCAGGTCGGCGCGTGGGGCGGTCTGCGAGGCGGCGTTCGGAAACGCTGGGCAACCGAGGGGCACCGCCGGGGAAGCCTCATCCCGTGACGTATCTAGGACCGGCAGGGGCCTTCCTGCCAGCCGTGGCGGAGCGTCCACGCTTCGAGCCGGTCGAGGTCGGCCTCGGAGATGGGTTCTAGGCCGTGCAGCTGGCGGAGGGTCACCGGGAAGGTGTCGGAGGCGGCGGTTTCGTTCCGCCGCCGCTCAGCCGTCGCCGCGCGTTCCTCGAGCGATCGCAGCCTGCGCCGGTGCTGGCCCGGGTTCACGATCTCGCCCCTAGTGCGTCCTCGAGCTGCTCGATCCGGGCTTCGAGGTCGCGGGCGACTCCGATCTCGCCGGCGAGCGCGACCAGGTCGCGGGCGGCGGCACGACGGACCGAGGGTGGCGTCGACGCGGCCGCCGCGAGCTGGACGAGCGCCGTGTAACCGACCTGCGCGCCGCCGGCCAGTTGTGCGGCGACGAGGCCGATCACCTCCGCGCGCCCCTCGTCGAGCCGTTTGCGGAACCCGGCGTCCCGGATCCGCCGGCGGGCGGTGCTCTCGCTGATCCCGGCCGTCTCGGCGGCCGCAGCGACCGGCAGGCCGCGCAGGAGCGCCGCCAGGAGCGCCTCGTCGCCGCTCAACTGGTCAGATCCGGTCAGATCCGGTCGTTTCTTCGCGCGCGCGCGCGAGCCGGCAGGCTTACCCGCGGCGTCGGCCATTCCGGTTCGGGAGGGTGGCGAGCGGTTCGGTGCCGTCCGTGTTTCGGACGGGCGGCAGGTCGAGGATCCCGATGCCGCGTAGTTGGCGGCTGAGCCGGTTCTCGATCGCGCGGCGGATGCGCGCCTGCTGGTAGCCGGGGTCGAGTTGTTTGCCGAGCGTCTCAGCCTCGCTGTCGAGCCGGATCGCGGTGGGGATCAGGCTGACGAGGGCACTGATCGCCTCCTCGATCCGGGCGAGCTCGCCGTCGCGCTTCTGCTCCAGGTCGGCTTTCTGCCGCCTCCACCGCTTCCGTTGCCGCTCCGCTTCCGCCTCTCCGGCGCGGCGGGCCCTGTCGGCCTGTTCTGCTTCGGCGAGCTCGCGCAACCGTTCCCGCCGGTCGAGCTCGGCGAGCCGGGTCTCGACCCGGTCGAGCTCGGCGAGCGCCGCCTCGTCGCCTGCGAGCGCTTCGGGGCTCAACGCCCGCCGCTGCTGCTGCAACATGCGCCGTTCCTCGGCCTCACGGTGGAGCTGGTCGTCCTCGTCGCCGACGGACGCGCCGAGGGTGGTCGCGAGCAGGTCGCGCAGGACGGTCGCTTCCCGGTCGGATCTGCGGCCGGTCACTCGGCTACCGCCTGTCGTGCCAGCCGGTCGGCCGCCCGGTCGATCGCGTCGACGAGCTCGTCGAGCGCCTCGTGCCGGTCACGGTCAGCGAAGAACACTGCCGTCGTGCGCGGCTGCCCGTTGCTGACGGTGTCCCGGTTCGGGCTGCGCACGGCGATCTCCCGCCGGACGCACGCGGCGAGCAGCTTCCGGGCGGCCGCGACCACCCGCTCGCCGGCGAGCAGCTCGACCAGGGCGCCCGGGGTGATCTCAACTGGGGTCCCGGGGTTACCCGGGCTGAACTCGACCATCGGCGACCGCGGATCAGGCGAGGAGGGCGGTGTCATCGCAGGTAGAGGTCGGGGTTCTCGGCGAGGGCTCGCGCGACCGCCTGCTCACGGCTGAGCTGCGGCTCGCGGGCGAGCACCCTGTCCGCCGCTTCGTGCAGCCGCCGTTCCGTCTCCCGCTGTCCGCGGAGGTCGCCGGTGGAGTCGTGGAGCGCGCCCGCCCGGCGGAGGGCGTGCCGGCGGGTTCCCGCGTACAGGTCGGGGTGCGCCTCGACCGCCTTGGCGAACGCCTGCTCGCGTGTCAGGGACGGGTCGCGCCGCCGCCGGTTCTCGGCGAGCTTGGCGAGCAGCTCGCCGGCGGTCGCGTCCCGGGCGCGTTCCCCGGTCTTCGCCAGGTCGACCATGTCGGCGAGGATCTCGTCGCTCGACCTCGGCGTGGCCGGCGGCTGGGCAGGAACCGGCGGCCCGGTCTTCTCCGCCGGCGCCGGTTCGGGCTCGTCGAGGCCGGCGATCTCGGTGAGCGCGTCCCGCACCGCGTTGGGCAGCTTGCCGCCGTACGCGTCGCGGAGCGCGTCGACCGCGCGGGCGACCATGGCGGCCGCCGCCAGGACGGTCTCGTCGCCGTGGGCGCGGGCGAAGGCGTCGAGGAGCTCGTCTTCCCCCGCGGCCGGCGGCGTGTCGAACAGCTCGGCGATCACCGGGTCGAGCTCGGCGGCGGCCGGCCCGGCCTCGAGGTCGCCGGAGCCGAGCACCTTGCGGAAGAACACGCGCTGTCTCATCATCGCTCCTGTCTGGTCGTCAGGCCGCGCCGCGCCCCCGGCACCCCAGGACCGGGGGCGCAGCAGCGGTGCCTCCGGTGGGACGACGGGCACCGGAGGTGGGGGGCCGCGCCGGCCGCCGTCGCGCGGCCACGCCGGCTGTCTCCATTGCCGGCGATCATCAAGTTCTCGCCTCCGCGAGCTCCGCCTCGAGCCGCTCGATCCGGCTGCGGAAGGCGGCGAGCAGCCCGAGCACCCCGAACCGCAGCGGCAGCTCGGCGACATCACCATCCTGGATCAGGTCCTCGGGGACGGGCCCGTCGTCGGCGGCGAGCAGGTCGCCGGGAAGCAGCGGCCGCCGCTGCCGGCCGAACAGCATCGGCCGGGTGGCGACGAACCCGGACGGCCCGTAGGCGCTGCTCGGGCGGCTCAGGACCAGCCACTCGTCCGGGACGGCGATGACCCGGCCGGCGATCCGGTCCTCGAGGTCGGGGTGCGGCAACCCCTCCCGGGCGAACCGGTCGACGTCGGCCTCGCGGATGTGCGGGATGTGCTGGCCGCTGCGGCCGGCTGCGATCCCCCGGACGGGGATGTGCCCGAACTTGATCCGCAGGTGCAGGCTGTCTGTGCCGATGCCCAGCCGCTCCGCCGCCTCCTCGACGCTCAGCCACGTCTCGCCGCTGCTTCGTTCCACTCGACCACCTCCTTGGGGTTGCCGGACGCCCCCGGATATCGGAGTCCGTGGCAGCCGCCTGAGTTTCGTCACACGAACAGGGGGAAATTCCCTGCTCAGCCGGGGTGTTGCTTCCGCCGCCGGTACGCCTTCTGCTGGCAGGCGCGGTTGCAGTAGTCGGGCGGCCGGCCGGTCCGGTTGCGGCGCAGGAAGCGGCCGTCCCAGCGGCAGCGCTTCCGCTGGCCGCCTTCCCGCGGGGCTGCCGGCAACGGGGCCGCCTCCGGCTCCACCTTCGAGGCGGTCGGCCGCCGCCGGCTCTCCCTGACCAGCGGAGCGCCGCACCACGGGCACTCGAACGGGAGCAGGTAGAAGGCGACGACCCACCGCCCGTCGTCTGCCAGCTCACGCTCGGCCTCCGGCTCGAACCACTCGTCGCAGCCGCGGCAGTAGCCGCGGTCCGGGCTGCGCATCTTCCGCCCCCACAGGTCGGTCACGCCGGGTCGAGCTCGCCGCCCGGCTTCCGCCTGACGCACTCGAACCAGCGCACACGCCCCTCCGGCGTCAACCGGATCCGCAGGTCGCGCTCCCCCTGGTCGTCGATCGCGCCGGCGCGCGCGAGATCGGCCAACACCTCCTCGAGGCGGGTGCGCAGCGTGCCGGAGGAGACGTTGCCCATTCCGTTGCCCACCTGGTGCATATTGAACCAGTTGCAAGCGGCTGGACCAGAGAGAAAGCCGCGTGTTTGCAGCGGCTTTCTCGTATGGGCCCGCCTGGATTCGAACCAGGGACCAACGGATTATGAGTCCGCTGCTCTGACCGCTGAGCTACGGGCCCGGGGAGGGGCTAGTCGGTCGAGCGTATCGCTCGCTGCAGCGACAGCCAGAGGACGAGCAGGACGGCGAGCGGCAGCAGCCACCAGGCCGTGACGGACGCCGCGGCGAGCGCCGCAGTCGCCCCGATCGCGAGC
>Ga0209061_1005261_pt1 | contig 11516 bp, 10 predicted proteins | sample Coa_R1_10_FD_187157 | JGI IMG/M metagenome (GOLD analysis project Ga0209061, IMG submission 187157) | Surface soil microbial communities from Centralia Pennsylvania, which are recovering from an underground coalmine fire - Coalmine... | ecosystem: Environmental > Terrestrial > Soil >... | reverse complement strand
GCGTGGGCTGCCATATCTGCCTCGATGGGCAGCGTAAACTTGCCGAATCTCCTGTGTGAGCTGAGCATCTTCTCGTGTGCGCCGGCAGGCAGGCCGCTTGCGCCAGGCATACAAGCCACTTTCCGATCCACGGTAGGCGAGGCGGCTCTGGCGATGTTGCAACTACCACAATCTCCTCTTTTGACAGGCGCTTTGACTTCGCTCATCAACGAACTGGCCGCTCGTGCGCAGGATACCGCCCTGATACTCGATGATTATCATCTGATAAGCGAGCAGGCGATCCATGAATCGCTTCAGTTCGTGCTCGATCACCTCCCTCCCTGCCTGCACCTGCTCATCGCCAGCCGGGTCGATCCCCCGCTGGCTCTGGCTCGTCTGCGTGTGCGAGGACAACTGGTCGAGATCCGTGATACAGACCTGCGCCTGGACAGCAGAGAGGCCGCCAGCTTTATGAAAGAGATCATGAATCTCCCTCTTTCAGAGCAAGATATACAACTCCTGGAGACGCGTACCGAGGGATGGATTGCCGGACTCCAGTTGGCGGCTCTCTCCATGCGCAGGCACGATGACGTGTCCGCTTTTCTCAAAGCATTTACCGGCAGCCAGCGCTTTCTACTGGATTATGTGCAGGAGGAAATTCTGGGACGACTCCCTGAGTCGCAGCAACGCTTCCTCCTGCATACAGCGGTGCTGGAGCGAATGAACGCCGACGTATGCCAGGCGCTGACCGGAGAACAGGCCAGTCAGCACATGCTGGAGGAACTGGAGCGGGCCAATCTCTTTCTGATTCCCCTCGACGAAGAGCGGCGCTGGTATCGCTGGCACACTCTTTTCCGCGAGGCGCTGCTGGCGCGCTTACAGGCCAGAGAGCCGGAGCAGGTGGCTCGCCTGCACCGCAAGGCCGCGCTCTGGTATCAGCGGCAGGGATGGCCGCACGAGGCAATCCCCCATGCGAGGGCCTCGCAGGACTTCTGGCTCATGGCTGAGTTGCTGGAGGATTGTGTCGAGCAGTTATCCAGGCAAGGGGAGCTGCAAACGCTGCTGGCCTGGATCAAGCAGGTTCCTCTGGAGGTCTTGCAGGCGCATCCTCGCCTTGCCACGAGCTACATCCTGGCGTTCCATCTACTGTTTCCTTTCTCTTCTCAACAGCAAGAGGAAAAGGCGTATCTTCGTCAACTTCGCGCAGGCGTGGAGCAAGCGTTACAGGGCGAAGATCACAACACACTTCCGCAAGCCGAACGGGACCGATTGCGCCATCGGCTCACCATTCTCGATGCCTGGGAACTGGGGGCACAGGCGCTCTCTGATGGCAATGCTGAGCAACTGAGCCGACTTGCCGAGCAGATGCAGGATCTGCCTTCCGATGAAGACACCATGTGGCAGCAGAATCGGCTGGCGCCGTTCGGCATGGCCTGGCGCATGGCGGGAAATTTTCCCCCGATGGTGGCTGCCTTGCAGAAAGCTCGGAAGATGACCCGGGCAATGCAGAATAGCTTCCTGGAGGCCCAGATCCTCTGGGGACTGATTGTGGCCTTGATTGCCCTGGGACAGCTCTCGCAGGCGCGAGACCGCTGCCAGGAAATGCATCGGTTGGTCGAGAGCCTGGGAGAACCACTTCCGGTGGCGGCATATCCCGATGTCTTCCAGGCGCAACTCGCCTACGAGTGGAATCAACTGGACGTTGCCAGAGGCACTGCGCTCAAGGCAATTGAGAAGACAGCCCCCTTGCAGTATGTAGATATTCTCATAATGGCTTATGAGGTGCTGGTTCGCGTCTGCATTGCCCGGGGTGATCTGGTCGGAGCAGAGCAAGCCGTAGACGAGATAGCGCAGGTGGACAGGCATGCTGGAATTCCGCTTTTGCGTCCCTGGGTTGAAGGTCTCCAGGCCCGGCTCTGGCTGGCTCAGGGCAATCTGGCCCGGGCCGCAGGCTGGGCCGAACACACCCTTTACCGCCGGGAGTCCCTTGCCTACAGCCGCGAAATTGCCTCTCTGGCGCTGGTGCGCGTTTATCTAGCGCAGCAGAAGTATCCAGAAGCCTTGCAGTTACTGGCGGCGCTCCTGAACAGCGCCGAGCAAGTTTCGCGCATGGGGAGTATCATCCCCGTCCTGGCACTGCAAGTCGTCGCTTTGCAGGCGTCGGGCGCCAGGCAAGAGGCGCTGCGCGTTCTTGATCGCCTGCTCGCTTTAGCGGAGCCAGAAGGATATATTCGCGTCTTTCTCGATGCCGGTGAGCCGATGCAACAGGCCCTCCAGGCATGGCTCAAGATGTCGCAGCACGCGCGTCCGCCTGCCCTTGCTTCATATGCCCGGAGCCTGCTTGCCACCTTCGCGTGCGAACAGCGTCAAGGCGCCCGGCAGGAGGCCATCACCTCTGCCCCCCGAATACTGCCATCCGCTTCCTCTCAAGCGGCCCAACAACTCCTTGAGCCGCTTACTCCGCGCGAGCAGCAGGTATTGCACTTGCTGGCCGAGGGGGCTACCAATCAGGAGATTGCCGATCACCTGGTGGTCTCGCTCGCCACTGCCAAGAAACATGTTGCCAGCATCTTGAGCAAGCTGGGAGCAGAGAATCGGACGCAAGCCATAGCACGCGCACGCGCGCTCTCCCTGCTCTGACTCGCGCGGCTCCGCCGCACCATACACAGAGTATATTGTGCACAATATACTCTGTGTATGGTAGCCAGAAGGCTACCCTCTTCTGGCTGCTCCCTTGCTTCTAGAAAGTATCCTTTTGGTGACTGTGTTCCTCTCTGCTCGGAGTGTATTCTTGCTTCCACATGATGAAACATCATCCAGAATAAGGAGCAGAAATGAATACATTATCACGTCATTCCGACTATGATGAAACTACTCAGGTGTTGATTGTAGGAGGGGGCATCGTTGGCCTCTCAACCTCCCTCTTCCTCTCATGGCGAGGCATTCCCTCGCTGCTTATCGAGCGCCATCCCGGCACCGCGATCCATCCACGTATCCCTGGCGTGGCTCAGCCCACGATGGAGATGTTCCGCAGCGTGGGGATCGAGGAGGCCATTCACCGGGTTGAAGCGCCCTTCTCTATGAGCGGCAACGTTCTGCTGGCGGAGAGCCTGGTGGGCCAGGAGTTCGATGTTTTGCAGCAGGATGTGGAGGTCTTCTTCAAGGGTGACAGCAGCCCCGCACAGGGCAGCCAGGTTGCCCAGGATATGCTGGAGCCGATTCTGCGCACGCGCGCCGAACAGCTCGGTGGGGATCTGCGCTTCGGAACCGAACTGGTGGCCTTCGAGCAGGATGAAAATGGCATCACAGCCACTATCCGCGAGCGAGAAAGCGAGAAAACACGCACGGTTCGCGCGCGATTTCTGGTGGCGGCTGATGGCACCCACAGCGCGATTCGTCAGCAGCTCGGCATCGGTCGGCATGGGAAAGGCTCGCTGTTCCACTGCGTCAGTATGATCTTTGAGGCCGACCTGATGGAGCTGTTTCGCAAACGCAATGCCGTCATGTGTTTTGTCGCCAATGACAACATCTCGAATTCAGCGCTGGTCCCTTATCCCGGCTCAGCCGGGCGACCAGATCTCTACCGGCTCGACGTACCCTATGATCCCGAAGAAGAGACGCTCGCCGATTATTCCGAAGCGCGCTGCTATCAGCTTATCCGCGCAGCCGTCGGCATCCCTGATCTGCCAGCGCAGCTCAGAACCGTGTCAACCTACGAAGCGTGCGAACTCGTGGCTGACCGCTTCCAGCAAGGGCGAGTCTTCCTGGTAGGAGACGCGGCTCGCACCCAACCACCTACCGGCGGCCTGGGAGGCGCTACTGGCATCGCAGAGGCGTACAACCTGACCTGGAAGCTGGCCGCCGTCGTGGGCGGGGAGGCAGGGGAAGCGCTGCTCGACTCCTACGATGCGGAGCGACGCCCGCAGGCGGACTACACTGCCGAGCAGGTGACGCTGCTCTCCCAGCAGCGCGAGACCGAAGGCTCAGCCGGGATTACGGTGGATACCTTCACACTCGTCATGGGCTACCGCTACAGCACAGGAGCCATCGTGCAGGAAGCAGGCGATGAGAATCTTCCCCCGGTGAAGCCGCTGGATCAGTGGAAGGGGCAGCCGGGAACCCATGCTCCGCATCTCTGGCTCGAACGAGAGGGCAAGGCAACCTCGACGCGCGATCTGTTCGGTCCTCACTTCGTTTTGCTGGCTGGCCCGCATGGACAGCCCTGGAAGGCCGCCGTCCGCAGGACAGGAGAAGCCCTCCATCTCCCGCTGGACACCTATCAGATCGGTGGGGAGGGAGCCGATCTCATCGATGCCGGGAACATATTCTGTGATGCGTATGGCATCACGAGCGGCGGGGCGGTGCTCGTGCGTCCCGACGGCTTCATTGCCTGGCGGTGCCGCGCTGCCGGGGAGAACGAGCAGGCTCTAATGCAGGCTCTGCGCACGCTCCTCTATCGTTGAGGAAACGGGGAACCCTGTCTGGGGGACAGGTATCAGGTGCGGCAGGTAATCCCTGCCGCACTCTTCACTCCTTAATCGAGGTTTGACTGAGTAATAGATAAGGAAAAGTAACATGGCAATCTTTGAATATATCGATACATTTGACTATTCCGCATCTGCCGTTTTTGCCCTCCTCACCGATCTCTCGGCGAGGCCCGACTGGATACAGGGCACCTATTATGAGATACGCGTTACCCCCGAAGGGCCAGCTCGTCCGGGGACCAGCTACTTCGAGAGCGCCAGATTCTCCGGGTTCAAGAGCGAGAAAACCCTGCTCGTCACCGAGTTTGAGCAGGATCGTCTGCTGACTCTGGCAAGCGAGAACTCAGCGCAACAGCCCTGGCGCGAGAGCTATCGCATAGAGCCGCTCTCGGAGGGGACCTGTCGTGTGCATTTCACAGTGGATGTTGGGAATGTGCCTAAGATGGCCGAGTTCTTCATGCGGAATCAGATGAAGAAAGACCAGCCGCAGAATGCCGCCCGTCTCAAGTCTCTCCTTGCCGCCAGGGGATAGAAAGCAGGCTGATCAATGAATTCATCACCGTCTCAATCATTACCAGAACTCACCACGCATACCACCTCCAGGTTAGCCGTCGAGACCGAGGGACTTGCGAAGACCTATCCTGGTGGCATCCAGGCGCTTAAAGGTGTCAACATCAGTGTCAGGCCGGGCACCGTCTTCGCGCTGCTGGGGCCGAACGGCGCGGGAAAGTCCACCACGGTGAAGATCCTCACGACGCTCTCCCGGCCCACCGCTGGCCGCGCCAGCATTGCGGGGTATGATGTCGTGCGCGAGCCTGGGCGCGTGCGTCGCGTCATCGGCGTTGTCGCGCAGCAGTCGGCGGTGGATCTGGAAGCCACGACTGCGGAGAACCTGACGCTGCAAGGACAGATCTACGGCATGTCCGGTGCCGATCTGAGACGCCGCGTTGATAGTCTACTCGCGCGCTTCGACCTCACAGACGCCCGCAAGCGCATCGCGCGCACGCTCTCCGGTGGTATGCGGCGCAAGCTCGACGTGGCGATGGGACTCATTCATCAGCCGCAGAGGACGGGCTGACCGTTATGCTCACCACGCACTACCTGAAGAGGCCGATCATCTGGCGCAACAGGTCGCCATCATTGACCACGGACAGATCGTCGTCGAAGGGACACCCGAGGGGCTGAAGGCGGAGCTGCGGGGCGACGCCATTCAGGTAGAGCTAGCCGAGACCTGCTCTGAGTCTAACGTTCGCACGGCACTCAGCGGCCTCGACGGCACGTTGCGCGAGGTCGCTATCGATGGCCGTGTCCTGCGGGCGCGTGTAGATAGCGGAGCCAGCGCATTGCCTGTCGTGCTCGCGGCGCTGGACACCGCAGGCATTCGCGCTTTGACCGCAACCGTCGCCCGGCCCTCGCTGGACGATGTGTACCTGCGCTACACCGGGCGTTCCTACACGACAGCCAGCCAGAAGGAGGCTATCCGATGAGCATTGCTCTGACCAACGCTTTCCAGATCACCACGCGCCATGTGCGTGCGTTTCTACGCCAGCCGTACTATATCGCTGGCACCCTGGTGCAGCCGGTCATCTGGCTGTTCCTGTTCGGCCAGCTATTCAGGCGGGCCACGGAACTCCCCGGCTTCACCGTCGGATCGTACATCTTCTTCCTCGCGCCGGGCATCGTCGTCATGTCAGCGATGCTCTCCGCAGGATGGAGCGGCACGAGCTATGTCATCGACATGGAGCGCGGCGTGATGAACCGTTTCCTTGTCTCACCCGTGCGTCGTGGCGCCCTCATCGGCGGTCAGCTCGTCTACCAGGCAGGAATGGTGCTCTTGCAGTCGTTGATTATCATGGGATTGAGCCTGCTCGTTGGCGCTCGCTTCGCCGGGGGCATCGCCAGCATTCTCGTCCTGCTGGTTGGCACGATGCTACTTGGCACGGCGTTCGCCGCGTTCTCCAACGCCCTTGCTCTGATCCTGCGCAAACAGGAGTCGCTGATCGCGCTGAATGTAACGCTGGTGCTGCCCCTGACGTTCCTGTCCTCCACGTTGCTGCCGGTGAACCTGATGCCCGGCTGGATGCAGGTGGTCGCCAGGTTCAATCCGGTCAACTGGGCCGTCGAGCTGGGCAGGCAGACGCTCAGTAGCAATATCGATTGGCCGCTGGTGGGCGTGCATCTCGCCGAACTGCTGGCGCTGATGCTCGTCTGCGCCTGGCTCTCCATCCTCGCCTTCCGCGCCTACCGGCGCTCCGTGTGAGTGCCTGAAGAGGAATGGATGAGGTGGTTGTGGTCGCAGACCACAACCACCTCATCCATTCCTCTTTATATATCATTGGCGCCATTTGCATCTCCAAAAATTGGAAGACGAAACAAACTTTTGTTGTACTCATCCGTAAAACTGAAGAAGCCGTTTTTTAGATTCACATATAGAGAGGAGCGTGCTTATGCCACCAGAATCTCAAGAGCCGTTTTACGGAAGTGAACAGGCGTTTTATACGCAAGCGGAGAGCGCCAACAGAGTGACTGCCCGGCAGAGAAAAATAGATCCTATGGGCATGATGGGGAAAATATTTGCCATTGTGGGTGCAATACCTATTGTAATTGGTGTGCTGATAGCATTCCTGCTTGCGTGGCCTGATCCTGGCAGGTTTGGCTTCTATTTTGTGACATTGGCGGGCACGTGGGGAACCGGCCTGATAATCTGGCTGCTGGGACTAATCCAAATCCTGTTTTTTCGCAACGTCAACTCCGCCAACGTAGTCGATAACTATTTGACGGCGCTGGTCAACCAGGATTACGCGGCTGCATTTCAGTATCTTGATTCGGGCATAATGACAGGCCAGGACGAACAGGACAGTCAGACCTGGTTCACGCGGCGCGCTCAGGCGTATGATGAACGTGGGAAAATTACCGACTACGCCCTGAGAGGGTTCAGCCTGAACCCCGGGAGTGCTATGTATACGATCAAGATTACACGCGGCAACGCATCCTATACGGTCCATCTCTCCTTATCGAAGAGAGGCGGTACCTGGAAAATAGCCGGTTTTGATCTATTCTAAATCCTCTTCGTCTCCGAGCGTGGGCATGCAGATCATAGTGCCACATGGGGACCATGAGCCACGGCCAGGAACTGCGATCTTGACAGCCTGGCGGTCCATCGGCTATGCTGCTCTGCGGAACATCATCCCAACCTTGTCCAATCGCTAGACGGGATCAGAGACATGCTAGCACAGTATTGAATGCTGGCTCCATAGGTTGATTATGCTGCGCCCAGGGGCGCATGCATTACCCCCGGGTTCATCCGCCGCTGGCGTGGATGGCCCGTTTTGTGCTGTGCGCACTATCCCCTCGTTCGCGCTCCCCCCTTTCTTTCTCAACATCTTCATTTTTCACACCCATATGAATATGTTGCATGAAAGAAAGGAAAAGATATGTCCATTTTGCCACCTTCACACAGGGGAAGGGGAAGTCACAAGCCGAAAGCCTCTCCCCATGCTGCCTCTCAGGTGCGGAATTGCAGGCCCACCCGGAAGCTCCCGCTGGCCGCTTTGCTGGTCGAACGGGGGAACTTTGCCGATCTGGAGGAAGCCAGGAGCTGGATCATGGCCGGCAAGGTCCTGGTCAATGAGCAAAGAATCGACAAGCCGGGGATGGCCGTTCCACAAGACGCCAGCATCCGTGTTCTGGGAAGATCGCGCTATGCCAGCCGGGCCGGATACAAACTGGAAGCTGCGCTCGCTCACTTTGCTGTTGAGGCGACGAGACGGGTAGCGCTGGATTGCGGAGCCTCCACCGGTTGGTTTACCGACTGTTTATTGCAGCATGGAGCGGCGCTGGTCTATGCCGTCGACGCCGGTCACGGCCAGCTTATCGGGCGCCTGCGTCATGATCCTCGTGTGCGCAACCTGGAGCGCACCAATCTGAGCGATCTCGTCGCGATGCAGCTTGCGCCGCCCCCGACGCTGATCACTCTGGATCTATCGTACCTGTCGCTGACGAAAGCCTTGCCCATCGCGGTCCCACTGCTGGCGCCAGAGGGGCATATCCTTGCGCTGGTCAAGCCACTCTTCGAGGTCGAAAGCCGTGAGGCCAGGCGCACCGGGCGGATCGATAATCCCGAATTACTCGCGAGGGCGCTCCAGCAGGTGATCGACGCTGGCAGTACCTGTGAATTGACGCTGCAAGGAGTGGCAAAGCTCGCTCTCCAGCCACGCCATGGTGTGCAGGAGTTTTTTGCTTGCTTCGTCCGAGGAGCAGACGGCCCGGCCTGCTGCCCCGACGCTCAGACGCTGCTCGCCATCGTCAACGGGCCAGGGATCGGGCGCGTGACGCCGGACTGATGCTCGCCATAGGCGTTAACTCAGCGCCAGGCATGTCATCCTGAGCGCAGCGAAGGTCCTGCCTTGAAGGCACCAAAGGGCAGGACCTTCGCTGCGCTCAGGATGACATTCTATTGATCTCACTAGAAATGTCTAAAGGGAAAAGCCAGCATGGGCAATACACTGGCGCAGGACTGTTTTGCGATGCCTGAGCCGTTCCTTGGCCCGTACCAGTTGCGTCTCAAGCTGCTCGAAATCAGCAGCACAAAGGTTCTTGAGTTCGCGCCGCTTGCGCAAATTCCACACGCCCTCCTGTGGATTGAGGTCGGGTGCAGAACCCGGCAGTCGCTCCAGATGGATGCGTTTGGCTCCCCCTTGCGCCAGAAACTCCTTGACCGCTTGACAGCGGTGAATAAGTCGCCCCATCCCAGATGACCAGCAGGTTGCCTGGGAGCTTGCGCAAAAGCAGGTGCAGGAACCGCACGATATCTGGCCCTTGGTAGGAGGTGGTCTGGACGTGCATGACCAATCGTCCGTCCAGGGTCAGCCCGCCGATAACCGAGAGATGATCCCGGGTCAATGCGACCTTCAACACCGGCGTCTGCCCAACCGGGGCGTAGGTCCGCACGGTCATGGGCAGCAGATAAAAGCCGACTGGTCTACAAAGACGATGGTGCGCTTTTCCTCGGCGGCCTTTTTTTAGCTCAAGGGTGCGCTGCTCTCGCCACAGCTTGATGGCCGTCTCGTCGCGTTGGCTGGCCCGCTCACCCGGTTTCTGTCGGCTATACTTGATCTTGTGCAGGAGGCGCGAACAATGGGTAGGATGATACCTGACGCCATATTCCCGCTTGATCACCTCGGCCACCCGCGCGGCCATCCAGACTTGCCCCCGAAATCCGAACGCTTCGGCCCCCTTTGCCAGCAACTGAGGCAATTGGGCCAGTTGCTCCGGGCGCAGTTTCGGGGGAGTCCCAGGCCAAGAGTGATGACGCAAGGCTTCTGTCCCCTGGGTTCGGCCTTTGGTAATCCATTGACTCACCGCTCCTTCGGTGACTCCCAGAGCGGTGGCGATGTCTTTTTGTTTCCATCCTTGTTGATACAGTTCCCAGCCGCGCAGGCGTCGTCCTTCGCGCCAGTCTTTTGGAAGAGGGGGGGTCTTTACTCATACCTCCTTTCATCGGGTTTTCGACTTCAAACTTTAGCACTTTGTAGTGAGATCAATAGAAGGCGATTTTGTGACCAACGAAGACATCCAGTTGGCTGCTCCTCCAGAGGGTGAGCACATTCGCTATCGCTTTAGCAACCCCAAGAGCAAAAAGCGCAAGAAACGCAAGAGATAGGAAGTTAGCTGCTACGCTGTTTGCTGGCGGCACGAACAACGCGCCGGATCGTTTCATAGGACACCCCGTAATCGCGTGCGACCTGGCGCAGTGGCTCGTGATTCTCCACAACACGGCGCAGCACGGTCGGCCATTCCTCAGCAGGAATCCTGCGACGCGGTTTAGTGGGACCTGGGTGTCGAGGCATTACTGGCACGGGAGAATGCCCAGCATTCTCTACGTCTTGTTGAAGAAGCCGCTGGAGTTGTTGGTAGAGGAAGCTGGTGGGGCAATGGTAGTGCACTAACACTGGTGAGAGCGAAGCCGTAGCCCGTCGGTTCCGGTTTAGGACATAGATTTTGGGATGCCGACAAAAAAGGCCGGCATCCCATTTTGTTGTTATGCTTGCCCATTGCTCCCCTCCTTCAAAAGTCTCTCAAGAGCGCAACGACTAATCCCTAACTGCTTTGCCGTTTGCCTGAGTGAAGCGCCTGACTGGAGTAAGGCGCGTGCCTCCTGTTGCTGTTCTGGTGTCAGACTTCGCTGCTTGGGCGTCAATTTTTTGCCTCTGGTTCGCAGTCGCACCCCGTCACGCCGTGCGAGTCGGCGAAGCGATTCGGGATGAATGCTGAACTGCTGGGCGACTTGCCGGAACGGAACATCTGACCGCAGGAGCTTGTAAGCCTCTTCGAGTTGCTCGTGGGTGAGCTTTCTTTCATTGCGTCGTAGCTCAATCCCTTGACGCCTGGCGAATTGCCGAATATTTTCATAGGAGGTTTTGAAGAGTTCGGCCACCTTTTTCAAGGGCATGCCTTGCCGGATCAGCATGATGGCGCGCTCCTGCTCGGCTGGCGTTAAGCTCGGCGCGCGTCCTGGATGCCCTTCCCGTTTAGAGGGCAAGTAATCATCACGCAGCCATAAGCCTCCATCGCGCTGTTCCCACATACCTGTCGCTTCCAGGCCCAGATGACCTTGACCCACTTCTGTGGAGGAGTAAAATCTTAGAGGAGACTATTCCAGAAGGAAGGCAAGGATCATGCAAAAAGTCCAAAAGACCTATACGCAAGAGTTTAAGCGTGAAGCCGTCCGGCTCGCTCAAACCAGCGGAAAGCCGATTACCCAGGTAGCCCGTGAACTGGGCATTTCCGACACCTCCATCCATCAATGGCGCAAGGAATTGACTGACCACGGTCACGAAGCGTTCCCAGGCAGTGGGCATCAAACGCCACAGGAAGAGGAAATTCGGCATTTAAGACAAGAAAATGGGCTACTGCGACAGGAGCGAGATATATTAAAAAAATCCTCGTATAGAATGTCTCCATTGATGAGCTAAGAAGAGGGAAGTTCAAAAAGTTGAGGCGGCTTCCCTCTTGCTCCACGAGGCTGATACTGCCCCAGCCGATGTTGCCGAT
>Ga0209061_1005259_pt1 | contig 11521 bp, 10 predicted proteins | sample Coa_R1_10_FD_187157 | JGI IMG/M metagenome (GOLD analysis project Ga0209061, IMG submission 187157) | Surface soil microbial communities from Centralia Pennsylvania, which are recovering from an underground coalmine fire - Coalmine... | ecosystem: Environmental > Terrestrial > Soil >... | reverse complement strand
CGTCCGCCCTTGGGCTTGGGCCGCGGCGGCGGCAACAGCAGCGCCACCGCAGACCATAGTTCATCCGAGACGAGAGGCTTTGCCATACCAGGGCAAACGCCTCTCAGCCAGTTTTGTTAGCTTCTCTAAGCGTTGACCTCGGCATGAGGAGGCACCGAGGATGAGCCGGGAAGAGGCGGCGTGCTGGGCGTGGGGTCTGGACGAGGTGATGGAGCGGATCGGGGCGCGCTTTGGCAGGTCGGGCCGCGGCGGCGATAGGCCACAAGAGAACCTGGAAAGAATGCAAGGGTGAGCGCCCGGAAAATCCCCCAGCGTTCATGGCAGTTTCCCCCAATCCCGCCAAGATTAATGGGTATATTTGTAGGTAATATAGCGACAGTCGGGAAATAAACCTATTATATTAATGGTTTAGAGTAAGAAAATGGCGGAGAGGGAGGGATTCGAACCCTCGGTCCCCCGGTCAGGAGGACAACGGTTTTCGAGACCGCCCCGTTCGACCGCTCCGGCACCTCTCCGTCGCTTTCCGGGACGGCGCTCCGACTTGCGCCGAACCCTTTCGGGGAAAAAGGACCCTAGCCGAAGGCGCCCTTGTCGGCAACCGGGGAGGCATCATCCGCCGGGCGCGGGGTCTCAGGCCGCCGCGCGCCAGGCCCCGAGCCATTCGGCGGTGCGGCGCACGCCGCCAAAGGTGAAGATGTGAAGACCCGCGACCGGCGCGCCCGCAAGCGGCTCGGCGAACAACGCGCGCAGCAGCGCATCGGGGGCGACCTCGGTCAGGATCCGCGGCAGGGCGGCATGCCGGCAGGCCAGCGCGGGCAGCATCGCGACGAGACCGCAATGGACGGCGAACTGGGCTATTCTCGCGACGCTCGCCGGCCCGGCCACGCCGATCCGCACCGGGCAGAGGACGCCGCGCGCCGGCAGGCCGGCCAGCCATTGCCGGATCGGCGCGGGCTCGAAGCCGAACTGGGTGAGGAGCGTCGCGTCAAGCCCGTGCGCGCGCGCCAAGGCCAGCTTGTGCCGCAGAGCCCGCTCAAGAACGCCGGCGCCGATGCCCGGATGGCCCTCGGGATAGGCCGCGAACAGGACATGGCCGATGCCGTGGCGCTCGACAAGACCGCTGGCGAGGAGATCAAGGCTGTCGCAAAACGGCCCCGCCGGGCGATCGGCATCGCCGGCGGTGACGAGGATGCTTGCGACCGCCGCCTCCTCGCGGACGCGCCGCAGCAGATCGCTGGCCTGGGTGAAGCCGGAAAAGCGCCGCGCCGCGAGATGCGGCACCGGGATGAACCCGGCGCCTCTGAGCCGCGCGCAGGCGGCGGCGATGTCGTGATGGGTGGCGTCGGCCGGATGGGTCACGAAAACCGTCGTCCCGGGCGCGAAAAGCCCGCGCAGCCGCTCGCCGGCGAAAGGGTCGCGCGGCGACAGCTCGATCGAGGCGCCAGCGAGGAGACGGGCGAGGCGCCGGCGCAGCCGCAGATCCATCAGCCCAGACCCCGCTTGCGCGAGATGACAAAGGATTCATCCCAGAACCACAGCCCGCCGTATTTCTGCAGCACCGCTTTCGTGGCCTCCAGATAGGCGCCGCCGCTGAGCGCCTCCGACAGGCGTTGATCCTCGACTTGCGCGACATAGACCGCGGCGTTCCAGGCGGCGAACAGGGTCGATGTGCCGATCGTCTCGCTGATCTCGTTCGGCAATGTGTGCATGTCGTAGCGGAACAGCGCGCGGGCATCGGAATAGGCGCCGAAATTGAGATCGCGCCCGGCCGCGCCGAGCGCCGCCTTGGTCGCGCGCAGCAAGGCGTGGCGGTCGGTCGTGAACGGGTTTTCGCCGGGCCAGACGCGCTGGATGATCTCGAGCCCCGGATCGTTGCCATGCGCGTGGATCGCGATCAGCCGACCGCCCGGGGCGAGGCTGCGCGCCAGCGGCGCCAGCACCTTCTGGGCCTTGAACTCGAGCGGCGCGCGGGCGCGATAGGGCTGCGAGGCGATGACCAGATCGTAATTGGCTTCGGTCAGCCCCCGGCGCGGACGCACCTGGTCCAGCAGGAATTTGTGATCCTCACGATAGATCACGAGCACGACCGGCCGCTCATAGACCGGATTGCCGCTGGTGCGGGAGGGCCGCACCCGCCAATGCTCGGCCAGAAACGGCTGCAATGCGGTGATCTGGGCCTCGAAGGCGTGCGCGGTCGTGCCGGTGAGCGGCAGCTCGTGCCATACGAGGCTGGTCGCCGCATTGACCGAGGCGGGCGTCAGCCACGGCGCCTCGGTGTAATACATATTGGTCATGACGAGCACGCTGGCCGGATGCTCGAACAGCCGGTCGGGCATTTTCTCGAGGGCCAGCCGCACGTCCTCGAGGCTGATCTCCTTGCCGACGATATAAAACGGCATCGTCGGAAAGCGGCTGTGCATCGCCCGCATGACCCGCGCCAGCACCGTGCCGTCGCCGGTGCCGGCGTCGAACACGCGCAATGCCGGCGGGCGCGGGTGGATATTGGCAAGCTCCAAAGCGACGCGCTGCGCGATGACCCACTTCTCGCTGCAGGTGTTGACGAACAGCAAGTATTTCTGGCGGTTGTCATAGAAACGGAAATTGAGCCCGCCGGCCGATGCCGGCGCCGCCTCCCACGGCGCCGGCATCGGCACCGCGGCGCCGTTCATCTGCGGCTGCGGCGCCCGCGCCATGAAGGCGCGCACCCGCTCGCGGGTCTGCGGCGTGATGCGGCCGCCGAGGCGCAGCCGGCTGACCAGCTTGCCGTCATTGACGGCAAGCCGCCCGAAGGTCGATTCGGCCATGCGCGCGCGCCGGCAGTATTCGGCAATCTCTTCGAGCAGCGCTTCGCTCATCGGACCGCTCTCCGCTCCGAACGGGCATCAGGCATCACGGGAAAAAGTGGGTCAACCACAATGTTGCCCACTCGATAAGTGGGCAGAAGGAATGGGATAAAGATTATTGCCGCCGCCGGGCGCAAGCCCGCATCCCGATGCAGCCCCCGCAATCCGCCCGTCCCCGCGGCGGGACGGTCGGGGCGACGGGCAAACCGCCCGTCATTCGCTATACTTCCGGAGGAGGCAGAAGGACGGTGCCGCAATGGAACAAAGGCGAATCGCCGTGATCGGCGCCGGGATGGTCGGCGTCTGCGCGGCCGGCTATCTGGTGCGCGACGGCCACAGCGTCGTCATCATCGAGGCCGGCGAGCCCGGCCATGGCGCCTCATTCGGCAATGCCGGCTGCTTCAACGGCTCATCGGTGACGCCGGTGGCGATGCCGGGCGTCATCCGCGACCTGCCGCGCTGGTTGTGCGATCCGCTGGGGCCGCTGTCGCTGCGCTGGCATTACCTGCCGGCGATCGCACCCTGGCTTGTGCGCTTTGTGCGCTCCGCCGCCCCCGAGCGGGTGCGCCGCACGGCGCGGGCCCTGCGGCCGCTGCTCGGGCCCGCGCTGGCGGCGCTGGAGCCGCTCGTCGCCGCGGCCGGGGCTGCCGACCTCGTCCACCGCCGCGGGCACCTCTATGTCTACCGCTCGGCGGCAAGCCTTGAAAAAGACCGGTTCGCCTGGGAATTGCGGCGGCAGAACGGGGTCGAGATCGACGAGTTCGACGCCGACGGGCTGCGCCAGCTCGAGCCCGCCCTGTCGCGCGATTACGTCCGCGGCATCCTGGTGCGGGAGAACGGTCATACCGCAAACCCGCTGCTGCTGGTCGAACGGCTGCTGCGATACGTGCTCGATGCGGGCGGTCAACTGGTGCGGGCGCGGGCCAGCGGGTTCCGGCTCGCCGCCGGCCGCCTCAAGGCGGTGCGCACCGACGGCGGCGACATCGCGGCCGACGCCGCGATCCTTTGCGCCGGCGTCTGGTCGAAGCCGCTGGCCGCCGCGCTCGGCGACCGCGTGCCGCTCGAAAGCGAGCGCGGCTACCACCTGATGATCCGCGATCCCGAGGCGATGCCGCGGATCCCGACCGCCGATGCCGACGGCAAGTTTGTCGCGACGCCGATGACGGACGGCCTGCGCCTTGCCGGCACCGTCGAGCTGGCCGGGCTGAAGGCGCCGCCCGACTGGCGGCGCGCCCGCATATTGCTCGATCAGGCACGCAGGATGCTGCCCGCTCTTGCCCGCTCCTACCCGCAGGAGCGGATCACGATGTGGATGGGGCATCGCCCAAGCCTGCCCGACTCGCTGCCGGTCATCGGCCCGGCGCGGGCCACGGGCGACGTCATCTACGCCTTCGGGCACGGCCATGTCGGCATGACCGCGGCGCCGATGACCGGCCGCCTCATCGCCGATCTGATCGCCGGCCGGCCGCTGCCGCTCGACATCACCCCGTTCTCGGCCCGCCGTTTTTCCTAAGCGGCCCGGCGGCTTACCGCATATCTGCCTAGCCAAAAACGCTTTTTTGCCTTTTTCCGGCCCCCGCTAGGCTGCGGCGGGACTCTCTTTGCCGAGGAAAAAATGGTGCACGCCCTCGAACAGCAAACCATGCGCAAGGTCTATCTGCGCCTGCTGCCGTTTGCGGTCCTGACCTATTTCTTCTGCTATCTCGACCGCATCAATGTCGGCTTCGCCGCGCTGACAATGAACCGGGATCTGGGCCTTGATCCGTCGGTTTACGGGATGGCGGCCGGCGCGTTCTTCTGGGGCTATGTGCTGTTCGAGGTGCCGAGCAACATCATTCTCGAAAAGCTCGGGGCGCGCTTGTGGATCGCGCGCATCATGGTGAGCTGGGGGCTGCTGTCCGGCGCGACCGCCTTCGCCGTCGGTCCGAAGAGTTTCATGGTGTTGCGCTTCCTGCTGGGGCTCGCCGAGGCCGGCCTGTTCCCCGGCATCGTGCTCTTCTTCACCTATTGGTTCCCGGATCGCTATCGGGCCCGTGTCAATGCCGGCTTTACTCTGGCATTGCCGCTTGCGGTCGCGACCGGCGCGCCGTTTTCGACGGCTCTTCTCGGTCTCGACGGGCTGCTCGGGCTTAGAGGCTGGCAATGGATGTTCCTGTTCGAGGCGCTGCCCACCGTGCTGATCGGCATTGCGGTCTTGTTCCTGCTCGCCGACCGGCCGGACGAGGCGCGCTGGCTCGGCCGGGAGGAGCGGGGCTGGCTGTCCGGGCGCATCGCCGAGGAGCGCCGGCTGATCGAGGCCGCGAAGCGCTTCAGCATGCTGCGCGCCTTCTGGGACCCGAAAGTGCTGCTGCTGTCGCTGAACTATCTCGGCGTCGTCACCGCCAGCCTCGGCATGCTGTTGTTCGTGCCGCAGATCATCAAGGAGCTCGGCGTCACCAACATGCAGGTCGGCTGGGTGACGATGATCCCCTATATCGCCGGCGCGGTCAGCATGATGTTCTTCGGCTGGCTGTCGGACCGGATCGGCGATCGCCGCTGGACCCTGTTCTGGACCTGCGTGCTGGCCAGCGCGGGCCTCGTCGTCGCCGGGCTCACGGTCGGCACCTGGTGGGCGATCGTCGGCATCACGATCGCCTCGGCCGGGTTCTATGGCACCAAGGGACCGTTCTGGTCGAGCCCGACAATGTTCCTGACCGGCCCGGCCGCGGCCGCGGGCATCGCCTGGATCAACTCGATCGGCAATCTCGGCGGCTTTTTCGGCCCGACCATCGTCGGCTGGGCCAAGGTATTGACCGGCAGCTTTGCCGGCGGCCTCTACGGTCTGGCTGTCTGCACCGCGATCTCGGCGGTGGTCGCCCTGTTCTGGCTGCGCCTGCCGCGCCCGGCCGCCGCGGCCGAACAGACGCTCGCTGCCGCGGCGCAATAGCCTGCGGGCGGCGGCAGGCGCCCTCAGTAGGGACGGCCGTCCTTGTGGACGAAAACGCGCCGCCCGTCGGCGGAGAGCGCGCGGCCGAGATCGTCGTCGGGATAGACGACCGTGTCGCCGGCATCGCGGTTGCCGATTTCAAGATAGAGCACGTCCCGCCCGCTGTTGTTGACGAGATGGTGGGCGTCGCCCGAGCCGGCCCTGAAGCCGGCGCACATGCCGGGCCGCAACAGGGTCTTACCGGCATCGGTGACAAGGGTCGGTTCGCCTTCGAGGATGTAGATGAACTCGTCCTCGCGCGTATGGGCGTGGCGCAAGGCCGACATCGCGCCGGGCGGCAGGCGGGTCAGATTGACCCCGAAACGGGTCAGCCCGAAAAGCTCGCCGAGCGCCCGCCGCTCGCGCCCGCGGACGCGCGCGGCGAAAGGCTCGGGGTAACCGTAGGCCGGCCGGCTTACCGGCGCCTCATGGGCCGCGATCGCCGGCGCTCTGTCCGCTTCGGCCATGCTCTCCTCCCTTGCCGATCCCGGCGATTATTGCCGGGCCGCCGGGTCTCGGCAATGCGCCGCCGCGATGCTAGGCTGCACCGCCGTGCTCCGTTCTTCCGCAAGCCGATGCCGAACATCGCGATCCGCTTTGCCGTCGCCGAGGATGCCGGGCTGCTGCTGCAACTGATCCGCGAGCTTGCCGCCTATGAGAGGCTGGCCGAACAGGTCGTGGCGCGCGAGGAGGATCTGCGGCGGTACGGTTTCGGCCCCGAGCGCCGCTTTGAGGCGCTGATCGCCGCGCTCGACGGCGAGCCGGTCGGCTTTGCACTGTTCCTGCCGGATTTTTCGACCTTCAGCGGGCGGCCCGGGCTGTTTCTCGAAGACCTCTATGTCCGCGAGAAGGCGCGCGGCCGCGGGGTCGGGCGGCGGCTCGTCGCGCGCCTGGCGGCGATCGCGCTCGCGCGCGGCTGCCCGGCGCTCCGCTTCAACGTCCTGCGCTGGAACCCGGCGCGCGGCTTCTATCGCCGGCTCGGCTTTGCGGCTCGGGAAGACTGGCAGCCCTGGGGCGCAACCGGTGAGGTCGTGCGCCGCCTCGCGCGGGAGGATCGGGAGGACGGGTGATGCCGGTGATCGCGGACGGCGCCCTTTCGCGATCGGCGGCGGGCGCCCTCCCGCCGGCGCGGCGAGACCCCCATCGGGCGTGGCCCGCGCGGGGGCGCCGGGCACTGCCGGCGGCCGGTAACGCCGCCCGCCCGGGCGGGCCGGGATGCGGCCATTGGAAAAGATGTTGGCGATCGCCGGGCGGCGGCTGTTTCGCGTCCGCCGCGAAGCCCTTAAGATCGCCCGCGACCAACCAACTCTCGGGAGAGGACCGATGATCGAAGTATGGACGTGGCCGACGCCGAACGGCCACAAGGTGCATATCGCGCTCGAAGAGCTGGGCCTGCCCTACAAGGTCGTGCCGGTCAATATCGGCGCCGGCGAGCAGTTCAAGCCCGAATTCCTGGCGATCAATCCCAACCACCGCATCCCGGCCATCATCGATTCCGCGGGCCCGGGCGGCAAGCCGTTCAAGCTGTTCGAGTCGGGCGCGATCCTGATTTATCTCGCCGAGAAGGCCGGCCGGTTGATCCCGAAGGATCCGGCGGCCCGCTACGTCTGCCTCGAATGGCTGATGTTCCAGATGGGCGGGATCGGGCCGATGTTCGGGCAGTACAACCACTTCGCCGCTTATGCGGTCGAGAAAATACCCTATGCGATCGAGCGCTACACGAACGAGGTCAAGCGCCTGCACCGGGTGCTCGAACGCCGCCTTAAGGAGGCGCCTTATCTCGCCGGCGAGGAATATTCGATCGCCGACATTGCGACCTTCCCCTGGATCCGCAATCCCGAACGGCGGGGCATCGACCTTGCCGAATATCCGGCGGTCAAGCGCTGGCACGATGCGATCGCGGCGCGCCCGGCGGTGCAGCGCGGGGTTGCGGTATTGGCCGAGCGTCAGCGCCAGGGGCCGATGACCGACGCCGAGCGCGAGAACCTGTTCGGCAAGACCCAGTTCGCCGCGCGCTGACACCCCGCCTCTCCGGGAGGGGCTTTCCCGGCCGCCGGCGGGCGGCCCCGCGCATGCCCGGCAGTCCGCTTGTCCGGGAGGGCGCCGCCGCTATTGCGCGACCAGCGCCTTCAGACGATAGAGCAAGTCGAGGGCCTCGCGCGGGCTGAGCTCGTCGGGGCGGATCTCGCGCAGCAAGGCCTCGGCGGCGGATTCGCGCGGTTGCGGCTCGGCGCGCTGCCGCGCCGCCGCGAACAGCGGCAGATCATCGGCAAGGCGCGCCAGCGCCCCGCCCTGTTCGCCCTTCTCCAGAAGCGCCAGCACTTGCTCGGCGCGCGCGGTCACCGCCGGCGGCAGCCCGGCGAGCCTGGCCACATGGATGCCATAGGAGCGGTCGGCCAGACCCGGCGCGACCTCGTGCAGGAACACGACATCGCCCTGCCATTCCTTGACCCGCATCGTATGGCAGGCGAGCGCCGGCAGCTTCGCCGCGAGCGCCGTCAGCTCGTGATAATGGGTCGCGAACAGGGTGCGGCAGCGATTGACCTCGTGCAGGTGTTCAAGGCAGGCCCAGGCGATCGACAGCCCATCGAAGGTCGCCGTGCCGCGGCCGATCTCGTCCAGGATGACGAAGGAGCGGGGGCCGGCCTGGTTCAGGATCGTGGCCGTCTCGACCATCTCGACCATAAAGGTCGAACGGCCGCGGGCGAGATCGTCGGCCGCGCCGACCCGGCTGAACAGCCGGTCGACGATGCCGATCCGCGCCGCGCGGGCGGGGACGTAGGAACCCATCTGGGCAAGGATCGCGCAGAGCGCGTTCTGCCGCAGAAACGTGCTCTTGCCGGCCATGTTGGGGCCGGTGACGAGCCAGATCCGGGTCTCGCCGAGGAGGCAGTCATTGGCGATGAAGGTGCCCTTTCTTTCGGCCAGCGCCGCCGCGACGGTGGGATGGCGCCCGCCGCGGATCTCGAAACGGGCGCTGTCCTCGATCACCGGCCTCACCCATCCGTCCGCGGCCGCAAGCTCGGCCAGAGCGGCGACGACGTCGATCGCGGCCAGGGCGTGCGCCGCCCCGGCGATCGCGCAGCGGCGGGTCATGACCTCGCCGACGAGATCCTCATAAAGCGAGAGCTCGAGCGCGAGGGCGCGCTCGGCGGCGCTGGCGATCCGGCTTTCGAGCTCGGCGAGTTCGGCCGTCGTGTAGCGCTGCGCTCCCGCCATCGTCTGGCGATGGATGAACTGCGCTCCGAGCTTGCCGGCTTCCCGCGCGGCAATTTCGACGAAGTAGCCGATCACGTTGTTGTGGCGGATCTTGAGGGCGGCGATGCCGGTCTCGGCGGCATAGCGCGCCTGCAACGCGGCGATCAGCCGGCGGCTCTCGTCGCGCAAGGCTCTGAGCGCGTCGAGCTCCTGCGCATACCCCGCCGCGATGAACCCGCCCTCCCGCGCGGAAGCCGGCAGATCGGCGGCGAGCGCGCGCCGCAGCCGATCGGTCAGCGCGCCGTGCTCGCCAAGCCCGTCCAGGGCCTCGCGCAATCGCGCCGGCAACGGGACCAGGCCCGGCGCCGCCAGCAATTCCTTGAGCGCGGCGCTCGTGCCCAGCGCCTCCCTGAGCGCTGCAAGATCGCGCGGCCCGCCGCGCCGCAGGCTCAGGCGCGTCAGGGCCCGCGCGATGTCCGGGCAGTGGCGCAGATGCCGCCGCACCGCGGCGCGGATTTCGGCGCGCTCGACGAAGAATTGCACCGCATCCAGGCGCAGGGTGATCTCCGCCGCCACGGTCGACGGCGCCGCCAGATATTCTCCCAGCAGCCGCGCGCCGGCCGCCGTCATCGTGCGGTCGATCGTCGCCAGCAGGCTGCCCTTGCGCTCCCCGGCGAGCGTCGTCACGAGTTCGAGATTGCGCCGCGTCGCGGCGTCGATCTGCATGATCGAACCCGGCACGACGCGGCGCGGCGGCTCGAGATAGGGCGCCGCATCCTGCTGGGTCAGGGCGAGATAGTCGACCAGCGCCCCGGCGGCGGCCAGTTCGGCGCGCCCGAAGGCCCCGAAGCCGTCGAGGGTGCCGACCTGATAGAAGCCTTCGAGGCGGCGGCGCCCGGCCTCGCTGTCAAAGCGGGCGTCGGGCAGCGGCGTCAGCGCCCCCTTCCACTCGCTCCACAGCTCGCGCAGGGCCGGCCGCGCCAGCAGGCGCTCGGGCAGCAGGATCTCGCCCGGCCGCAGGCGGGCAAGCTCGCCGGCCAGCGCCGCCTCGGCGGTCGGGGCGAGGGCGAAGGCGCCGGTCGAAAGATCAAGCCAGGCCAGGCCCAATTCGCCCCCCGCCTCGGCAAGGCCGGCGAGGTAATTGTGCCGGTGCGCTTCGAGGATCCCGTCCTCGGTCACGGTGCCGGCGGTGACGACGCGCACGACCGCGCGCTTGAGCGGGCCTTTGCCGCCGCGCCGCCGGGCTTCCGCGGGATCCTCGATCTGCTCGCAGATCGCGACCTTGAAACCGGCGCGAATCAGCCGGGCGAGATAGACCTCGGCGGTATGCACCGGAACCCCGCACATCGGGATATCGGCGCCCTCGTGCCTGCCGCGCCTGGTCAGCGCGATATCGAGCGCCTGCGCCGCGGCGACCGCATCGTCAAAGAACAGCTCGAAGAAGTCCCCCATGCGGAAAAACAGCAGGCAGCCCGGATGGGCGCGCTTGATCTCGTGATATTGCGCCATCACCGGCGAGAAGGCCGAGGGCGAGCTGTCGGGCGCGGGGCGCGGCTGTCGGGTCATCGGACGCGGCGACGGGATCGTAGGCGCGGGTGGCGGTGTGACGCTAACATGGGCGCAAAGCGACGGCGAAAGCGAGGATCGACATGGCGGCGGCGTCGAGATCCCTCCCGAGCGTTCGCGAGGCGGTCGCCTCCTTCCCCGACCGCGCGCATTTCCGCCGCGCGGTCTCGGCGCTGCTCGCCGCCGGCTTCGCGCCGAGCGCGCTGTCGGTGCTCGCCACCCACGAAGCGCTGGACGCGGTCGAGGCGCCGGGCGGGGCCGCGGCCGGGATGGTGCCGGCCGGCCTCAGCGAAGAGCTGAAATATATCGAGCCGCTGACCGTGGCCGGCATCATCCTGCTGTCGGGCGGGCCGATCGCCGCGACGGTCGCGGCGCTGGTCGGCGCCGGCCTTGGCGCCGCCGCCCTCAAGGAAATCTTCGACTCCTATACCGCGCCGCGGCACAGGGAGAATTTCGAGGCGGCGCTGAAGGCCGGAGCTGCGCTGTTGTGGGTTCGCGTCGACGATCCCGAGCGCGAGCGGATCGCCACCCGCATCCTGACGCAATCGGGGGGACAGAACGTTCACGTCCATACGCGCGCGCGCCCTCGCGAGGAGGGGGAAGGGTGAGCGCGTACGGCACCGCAGCCATGCGGATGCGGCGGGGCGCGCCTCCGGATTCCCCGGACATTCGCGGGTTGCCGTTCGTGCTACACTTGCACAAAGCGCGCAGACCGCGGAAACCCTAGCCGAGAAGGGGGTGGCGATGAGGTATGACCTGCTGATCCGGAACGGCCGCATTGTCGACGGCTCGGGGCTGCCGGCCTTTTGCGGCGATGTCGCGGTCGCGGGCGGCAAGATTGTCGAGCTGGGGCGGCTGTCCGGCCCGGCCGGGCGGGTCATCGACGCGGCCGGGCGGGTGGTGGCGCCGGGCTTTATCGACAATCACTGCCATTACGACGCGCAGGTGA
>Ga0209061_1005258_pt1 | contig 11522 bp, 10 predicted proteins | sample Coa_R1_10_FD_187157 | JGI IMG/M metagenome (GOLD analysis project Ga0209061, IMG submission 187157) | Surface soil microbial communities from Centralia Pennsylvania, which are recovering from an underground coalmine fire - Coalmine... | ecosystem: Environmental > Terrestrial > Soil >... | reverse complement strand
TGCCGCGTCCTCCAGCCAGCGGGAGAACTGCTCGATGGGATCGGCGGCCAGCATGTCCTCGGACAGAGCCCCCGGGCACTGCGGAGCCTGCAGGCCCGCCGAACCCGCCGGGGCCTTCGCGCCTTTCGCGTCCTGCGGGACCTGAATGTCCCGCAGGGCCCGTGAGCCCGGTGATCCGGGCCTGTGATGGCTTGTGTGCATGAGTAACGATCCTCACATGCCGGGTGGCTACCGCGACGTAGCCGTGGGAGATTGAATGGGACCATCGAGATATACCGCGCCATCATGGACCGTCGCGCCACTGCTGAAGAGACGGAGGAACCACCAATGTCGGACTTCAAACCAGGACTGGAAGGCATTGTGGCTTTCGAGTCCGAGATCGCCGAGCCTGACAAGGCAGGCGGCTCGCTCCGCTACCGGGGGGTTGATATCGAGGAGCTGGTTGGCCACGTCTCGTTCGGCCATGCCTGGGGGCTGCTGGTCGACAATTCGTTCACGCCCGGCATGCCGCCCGCCGGGCCCTACCCGCTCCCCGTCCGCACCGGTGACATCCGGGTCGACGTGCAGAGCTCCCTCGCCACGCTGGCCCCGGCCTGGGGAATCCGGCAGCTCCTTGACATCAGCGACGAGCAGGCCCGCGAGGACGTGGCCCGCGTGTCCGCCGCCGTCCTGTCGTTCGTGGCCCAGTCGGCCCGCGGCCTCGGCCTGCCCATGGTGCCGCAGCGCGAGGTGGACAAGGGCAAGACAGCCGCCGAGCAGTTCATGATCCGGTGGCGCGGCGAAGCCGACCCCCGGCACGTGAAGGCGATCGATGCGTACTGGACCTCCGCGGCTGAGCACGGCATGAACGCGTCCACGTTCACCGCCCGTGTCATCGCCTCCACCGGCGCGGACGTCGCGGCCGCGATGTCGGGTGCGGTCGGGGCGATGTCGGGGCCGCTGCACGGCGGGGCCCCCGCGCGGGTGCTGCACATGATCGAGGAGGTCGAGCGGACCGGGGACGCGGCATCCTACGTGAGATCCGTTCTCGACCGCGGTGAGCGGCTGATGGGCTTCGGGCACCGCGTGTACCGGGCCGAGGATCCGCGTGCCCGCGTGCTGCGGCGGACCGCCAAGGAACTCGGCGCGCCCCGGTACGAGGTGGCGATGGCGCTCGAGCACGCCGCGCTCGCCGAGCTTCACGCCCGCAGGCCGGACCGGGTGCTTGAGACGAACGTGGAGTTCTGGGCCGCTATCGTGCTGGATTTCGCGGAGATCCCCGCGCACATGACCCCCTCGATGTTCACCTGCGCACGCACTGCGGGCTGGGCCGCCCACATCCTTGAGCAGAAGCGTACGGGCAGGCTGGTCAGGCCGAGCGCGAACTACGTGGGGCCGGCGCAGCGGTCGGTCAGGGACGTGGCCGGCGCCGCGGAGGCGCTCGGCCGGCCGGCCTGAGGCGTCATCACCCCGGCGCCGGGGCATGCCCCGGCGCCGGGGCCGCCAGTAGGCTGGCCCTGTGAGCGGCATTGTCATCCCAGGGGAGATCAAGCCGGCGGACGGCAGGTTCGGCAGCGGCCCGTCGAAGGTCCGCGAGGCCCAGGTCGCCGCGCTGTCCGGCGCAGGCAGGGCCCTGCTCGGCACGTCCCACCGGCAGGCGCCGGTACGCTCGCTCGTGCGCAGGATCCGCGAAGGACTGGCGGAGTTGTTCGGCCTGCCGGAGGGTTTCGCCGTCGTGCTCGGCAACGGGGGCACAACCGCGTTCTGGGATGCGGCCGCCTTCGGTCTCATACGGGAAAGATCACAGCACCTGGCCTTCGGCGAGTTCTCCGCCAAGTTCGCCAGCGTCGTGGCCCGCGCACCGTGGCTGGCGTCCCCGGTGGTGATCGAGGCCGCCCCCGGCAGCCATCCGGAGCCCAGGGCGGAGCCCGGCGTGGACGCGTACGCGCTCACCCACAACGAGACCTCCACCGGCGTCGCGATGCCCGTCCGCAGGGTGGCAGGGGCCGATCCTGGCTCTCTCGTGCTCGTGGACGCCACGAGCGGGGCTGGCGGGCTGCCCGTGCGGGCCAGCGACTTCGACGTGTACTTCTTTGCTCCGCAGAAATGCTTCGGCGCCGACGGCGGCCTGTGGATAGCCCTCATGTCCCCCGCCGCGCTCGACCGTGCCGGGCAGATCGCGGCGGGCAGCCGTTACCAGCCCGGCTTCCTGTCCATCCAGATCGCCGTCGAGAATTCGGCCAAGGATCAGACCTACAACACGCCGTCGCTGGCGACGTTGCTGCTCCTCGCGGACCAGATCGACTGGATGCTGGGCCAGGGCGGCCTCGCCTGGGCGACGGCGCGCACCGCTGACTCCTCGTCCCGGCTCTACACCTGGGCGGAGAAGGTGCCCTATGCGGCGCCGTTCGTGGCCGACCCGGCGAAGCGCTCGCAGGTCGTCGGCACCATCGACTTCACCGGCGGTGTGGACGCGGCAGCGGTCGCGGCGGCGCTGCGCGCGAACGGGATCGTCGACACCGAGCCCTACCGCAAACTCGGCCGCAACCAGTTGCGGATCGGCATGTTCCCCTCGGTGGAACCCGCGGACGTGGAAGCGCTCACCGCCTGCATCGACTACGTGGCCGAGCGGCTCTGAGCGCACCGCCGGATGGCTTTCACTCCCATGAGGCTCTTCGTCGCCCTCACGCCGCCGGCGGCCGTGCTCGATGAGCTGGAGGCCGCCACGGCGCCGCTGCGGGCGCAGCGGCGGGATCTCCGCTGGACCAGCCGCGACGCCTGGCATGTCACGCTCGCTTTCCTCGGCGAGGTGGATGAGGCGGCCGTCGCCAGCCTGCTGCCGCGCCTTGAGCGTGCGGCGGGACGGCATCCCCGTTTCGGTCTGGAGCTTGCGGGCGCCGGGGCTTTCCCGAACGCCTCGAGGGCCCGGGTGCTGTGGAACGGCCTCGACGGCGACCGGCGCGAGCTTTCCGGCCTTGCCGCGTCGGTTGCCGCGGGCGTGCGCCAGGCCGGCGCGGCATCACCGGAGGAAGGGCGGCCCTTCCGGCCGCACGTCACGCTGGCCCGCTGCCGCGGTAACGCCGACGTCCGCCCCATCGTCGCCGCGCTGGGCGACTACCGGGGCAGGCAGTGGACCGCGGAGGATATCTGCCTGATCCACAGCCGCCCTGGGCAGCAGCCGCGCTTCGTCACGGTCGGGAGCTGGCCCCTTGGTGCCGCCCCGCCCCAGCTCCCAGGAGGCCAGCAGGAACCGGGTGAATGAAGCAGCGGGCCGCTCATGTGCTGATCGGTGAGCCCGTGGCTCAGCTGGCGAGCGGGCCCGGCGGGTGCGGGCAGCCCCAGGACAGGATTGTCAGGACTGGCTGAGCTTTTCCAGGATCGGCGCTGCGGAGCGCAGTATCGCGCGCTCCTCCGGGGCCAGTTCCCGCAAGCGTTTCGCCAGCCACGCGTCCCTGCGGCGGCGTGCCCGCTGGACGACCGCGCGGCCTTCCTCTGTCACCGTCAGCACCACCTGGCGCCGGTCGGTGGAGTGCGGCGCCCGCCTGACCAGTTCCCGCTCCTCGAGTACCGCGATCACGCGCGTCATGGACGGCGGCTGCACCTTCTCGTGCTCGGCGAGCTCGCCAGGGGTCATCGCGGAATGGGCCTCGAGCACCGAAAGCGCCGCGAACTGAGTGTCGGAGAGGTCGGACCCCGCCACCCCGTGCGCCATGCGCTCTACCCGCAGGCGCCGCGCAAGCCGGCTGACCGAGATCCGCAGCGCGGTCGCCAGGCCGATGTCGGACTTACTCTGAGAAGCTGTCATGTTCATGAGCCCGGGTCATTGTCTGTGCTTAGGAGTAAACGGCACGCTGGCACCCGGTGCCAACGGCGCGCGGGAAGGCGGTGCCGTATTCGGGAAAGGTCGCAGGCGCCCGGTTACCGGACGGTCCCTGAACCCTAACACCAGTCGCACATCCAGCGCCGGGCACCGCCTCCGCGCAGCGCCTAAGCTGGACGGCGTGGACGCTCCTCCCCGCCTGTCTCCCCCGCCGCGTGAGGGGCGCATACCCCCGCCGCCGCTTGAGGGAAACGACAGGATCGTCACCGGCGTTTTCACGGCAGGATGGGCCATTGCGCTGGCCGTGCTGCTTGGGGTGCGCGGGAGCATCCCGGCCGGCGAGCGCTGGTGGACCTGGACGTGCGTGGCCGGCCTCGTGCTCGGGCTTTTCGGCTTCTGGTACGTGCCGAGGCTGAAGCGCGGCCGTGAGCGGGCCGCGCAGCGGCGCACCGCGCGGCAGCGCCCCGGCGGCGGATAGCCGCGCGGCGGCGGCCCGGACCGGGCAGCAGGCTCCCGCGGCCCGGCTCCCCGCGGCCCGGCTTCCGCGGGACAACGGCGCGGCTCAGCTCCCGCGGGACAACGGCTCGAAGACGGTCTCCCCGACCGAGACCCCGGGGACGTCGGCGAGGTCGTACCCGAACTCGTCAATGACCGGGGAAACCACCTGGCTGCCCGCATCGGTGAGCGCCGACTCGGAGTGTGCGCCGCAGCCGTGATCCGCCGACACGACCCTGCCGTCGTCGGGTGCGTACGCATTGGCGCATACCCCGAACGCCTGGCCGAGGATGCCGCTGAGCGGCACGAAGAAGCCGCAGCTCGCGCAGCTGGCGGGCGCCGCACGGGCCAGCGGCGCACGAGGGCCGTGGTCGCTGGAGTGCCAGCGTTCCGCCGTCTCGTCACGGCCGGCTGCGGACAGCACTCGCGCCCGCCCCGGATACATCTCCGCCTGCGCCGTGGGCGCTTCCCCCGGCCGGGACGGGTCCCTGGCGCCTGCCGCTTCGGGCGGGCCGTCGGCATACCAGTCCACCACGGCATCGTCCCCGGCCAGGAGCACCAGGGGCACGAGCCGTTCGTCGTCGGCGCCCGCGGGCAGCAGGTCACCCACGCCCAGATCACCAGGGCGCACGCGGTCACGCCAGGGCACCCATTCGGGGGCGAGAAGCGCATCCGGGCCGGGGAGCAGCGCGCTCTCGCTGACAGTGACCGCCCTGGCCCGGGCGGCGCGCACCACCGTGACGGCCCACCGCCACCCCCGGTAGGCCGGATCCAGGCACTCGAAGAAGTGGGTGACGATCCGGTCTCCCTCGGCCTGGAGTCCCAGGTGCTCGCCCACCGAACACGGGCCTGCCGCTTCCTCAAGCGCGGTGCGCGCCAGGCCGGCCGCCTCCGCGCACGCCTGATCCGGTTCCCTGCGGGAACGAACGACACGGTTCGGGCTCACGATTAGTAAGTCTCGCTCATCGGGTGCACTGCGCAAGCCGCGACCCGGGATTTCGCCGGGCATTTTCAGTGCCCGGGCTCGCTGCCAGCTTCAGGGCTCGAGCTCGCTGGCGACGGCGCGGAGCAGCGCAGCGACCTTCCTCGCCTCACGGCTGTCCAGGTGCTTGCCCCGCCGGTAGGTGTTCGACACCCCGTCAAGCAGCTTGATGAGGTCTTCGACCATTACGACGATCTCATCGGGCTTCTTGCGGCTCACCTTCGAGGCGACCGCGGGCGGCGGCTCGACCAGCCGCACCTGGAGCGCCTGTGCTCCCCGGCGTCCTTCCGCGATGCCGAACTCGACGCGCTGGCCCGACCGCAGCGCGGCAGTCCCGGGTGGCAGCGCGGAAGAATGCACGAAAACCTCACCCCCGTCGTCGCGGGCGAGGAAACCGAACCCCTTCTCGGAGTCGTACCACTTGACCTTGCCGGTAGGCACGAGCAAGACCTCACGTGAATAGAAGCTGACAGGCTGACGGCCAGAACGGCCGCCGCGATACTACGGGCATATCCAGGCTATCCGGCGCGCCGGGCTTATGACACCCTCCGGACGCACTCCGGCCCGGAGGTGCGGTGGTCCTGGCGTCCTGCGAGCCTGGCCGGGGCCGCCCCTGTCAGGGCGTCGCACGCAGTCACGGGACCACGCCACATTCCCGGGGGCACCTGTCCCCGGGGACACCTGTGCCCCCGGGGACAGGTGCAGGCGCCCCGGGGGCACAGGCTGATAACTCTGCGGTCAGGACCTACTCAGAAGTCCATGTCGCCGCCACCGCCGGGGGTGGCCGGGGCCTTCTCCTTCTCCGGCTTCTCCGCGATGACCGCCTCCGTCGTCAGGAAGAGGCCGGCGATCGAGGCAGCGTTCTGCAGCGCGGAGCGGGTGACCTTGCAGGGGTCGATGATGCCCGCCTTCAGCATGTCGACGTACTCGCCGGTCGAGGCATCGAGGCCCTGCCCGGCAGGCAGCGTCTTCACCTTCTCGGCCACCACGCCGCCCTCCAGGCCGGCGTTCACCGCGATCTGCTTCAGCGGCTCCTCCAGGGCACGGCGCACGATCGTCGCGCCGGTCGCCTCGTCGCCGGACAGCTCCAGCTTCTTGAAGGCTCCCGTGCCCGCCTGGAGCAGTGCCACGCCACCACCGGGCACGACGCCTTCCTCAACGGCGGCCTTGGCGTTGCGCACCGCGTCCTCGATCCGGTGCTTGCGCTCCTTCAGCTCCACCTCGGTGGCCGCGCCGGCCTTGATGACCGCCACGCCCCCGGCCAGCTTGGCCAGCCGCTCCTGCAGCTTCTCCCGGTCGTAGTCGGAGTCGGTATTGTCGATCTCGGTACGGATCTGGTTGACCCGGCCCGCGATCTGGTCGGCGTCGCCGGCGCCGTCCACGATCGTCGTCTCGTCCTTCGTGACGACGACTTTGCGGGCACGGCCCAGGACGTCAAGGTCGGCGGATTCGAGCTTGAGGCCGAGTTCCTCACTGATGACCTGGGCGCCGGTCAGGATCGCGATGTCGCCGAGCATGGCCTTGCGCCGGTCACCGAACCCGGGGGCCTTCACGGCAACGGACTTGAACAGGCCGCGCATCTTGTTCACGATGAGGGTGGCCAGGGCCTCGCCCTCGACGTCCTCCGCGATGATGGCGAGCGGCTTGCCGGACTGCACCACCTTGTCCAGCAGCGGAAGCAGGTCCTTGTTGGCCGAGATCTTGGAGTTGCACACGAGGATGTAGGGTTCCTCGAGCACCGCCTCAAGACGCTCGGTGTCGGTGACGAAGTACGGCGCAATGTAGCCCTTGTCGAAGCGCATCCCCTCGGTGAGCTCCAGCTCCAGGCCGAAGGTGTTGGACTCCTCGACGGTGATGACGCCTTCCTTGCCGACCTTGTCCATCGCCTCGGCGATCATCTCGCCGATCGCGGTGTCACCGGCTGAGATGGACGCGGTGGAGGCGATCTGCTCCTTGGTCTCCACGTCCTTGGCGAGCTTGGACAGCTCCTCGCTCACCCGCTCGACGGCCGCGTCAATGCCCCGCTTGAGCGCCATCGGGTTGGCGCCGGCGGCGACGTTGCGCAGCCCCTCGCGCACCAGCGCCTGGGCAAGGACCGTGGCCGTCGTCGTGCCGTCACCGGCGACGTCGTCGGTCTTCTTCGCGACCTCCTTGACCAGCTCCGCGCCGATCTTCTCCCACGGGTCCTCAAGCTCGATCTCCTTGGCGATGGACACCCCGTCGTTGGTGATCGTGGGCGCCCCCCACTTCTTCTCGAGCACCACGTTGCGGCCCTTGGGGCCGAGAGTTACCCGCACGGCGTCGGCGAGCTGGTTCATGCCGCGCTCGAGGCCGCGCCTGGCGTCCTCGTCAAACGCGATCATCTTCGCTGCCATAGACTCCAGTCCTCCGTGGCGTGCTTGCGGATCGAGCCGACGCCCGCGACGGACGGCCTGACCCGCGGGCAGTCCCTTCCTGCCCCGGGCGCAGGCCTCATCGCCCGAATCCGCCTGTCGCTGTCACTCTCGTAGGGAGAGTGCCAACGCCATGTTTAGCACTCTCACCCGGAGAGTGCAAACAGCGCTGGCCGCAGACACGAACCGGCCCGGCCCCGAAGGGCCGGGCCGGTCAGACACCAGAGCCTCAGACCACGCGGACGGCGTCGGCCTGCTGTCCCCTGTCACTCTGCGTGATCTCGAACTCCACCCGCTGGCCCTCCTCGAGGGTGCGGTAGCCGTCCGCCTGGATCGCCGAGTAGTGGACGAAGACGTCCTTACCGCCGTCGACGGCGATAAAGCCGTAACCCTTCTCCGCGTTGAACCACTTGACGGTGCCCTGAGCCATTCCAAACAACTCCCTAACTGCGCTCGGGCTTCGAGCCCCGCCCTTGCAACGCGGAACCCGTTGGCCGCCCCGGGCCGGTCCATGCCGTGCCGAGCGCAATGCCTGCTGACGGCTACCGGACACGGCACTACGGCGACCGCACATGACACTACCCCGTGCGCGGAGCGCCAGTGCCAGCCGCCCCGCAAATACCCGGCAACGACCTCAGCCGCCGGCCACCGCGGGGATGACCGACACACGCGCGCCCGCGGGGACGGGCGTGTCGAGTCCCTGGGCGAACCGCACGTCCTCTTCGTCCACGTAGACGTTGACGAACCTGCGCAGCTTGCCGCCGTCATCCAGTATCCGTCCGGCGATCCCGGGGTAGGCGCTGTCGAGGCCCGCGATGACATCGCGGAGCGTGCCGCTCGCCGCGGTCACCTCAGCGGCGCCGCCCGTGTAGGAGCGGAGAATGGTTGGGATGCGGACCGACACGCTCATTCAAGGCCTGCCTCTCGGAACGATTCCAGCGTCGGCTTGACCGTGACGGGCGCGGGAAGCATCCCCGCCACCGCATCCAGCGTCTTCAGGCCGTCGCCGGAGTTGATGATCACTGTCTCGGCATCGGGGTCAAGCCGCCCGGAGGCGAGCAGTGCACGCAGCACCCCGAGTGTCACGCCGCCCGCGGTCTCCGCGAAGATCCCCTCGGTGGCGGCGAGCAGCCGGATCGAGTCCAGGATCTCGTCATCGCCGACGTCGGCGATGACACCGCCCGTCCTGCGCACGGTGTCGAGCGCGTACGGCCCGTCCGCCGGGTTGCCGATCGCCAGCGACTTGGCGATCGTGTCGGGCCGCACCGGCCTGACCACGTCGTGCCCGGCGGCGAAGGCGGCCGAGACCGGCGAGCAGCCTGTCGCCTGCGCGCCAAACACCTTCCACCCGGTCTCCTCGACGAGGCCGAGAGCCGCGAGCTCCCTGAACCCCTTGTCGACCTTGGTGAGCTGCGCGCCGGACGCGATGGGGACGACGACCTGCTCGGGGAGCCGCCAGCCGAGCTGCTCGGCGATCTCGTAGCCGAGGGTCTTGGAGCCCTCGGCGTAGTAGGGCCGCACGTTGACGTTGACGAAGGCCCAGTCGTCGTGCTCGCCGGCCAGTTCGGAGGCCAGCCGGTTGACGTCGTCGTAGGTACCCTCCACGGTGACGAACGTGCCGCCGTACACCGCGGTGGTGATGATCTTCTGCTGTTCCAGGTCGGCGGGCACGAGCACCACCGAGCGGATACCGGCCCTGGCCGCCGCCGCCGCCACCGCGTTCGCCAGATTGCCCGTCGACGGGCAGGCGAGGACCTTGAAACCCATCTCCATGGCGGCGGCGAGGGCCACCGCGACCACGCGGTCCTTGAAGGAATGGGTCGGGTTGTCGCGGTCGTCCTTCACCCAGAGCCTGCGCATGCCGAGCGCGCGTGCCAGGTTGTCGGCGCGGATCAGCCGGGTGCATCCCGGCTCGGTGGTCGGCGTGGACGCGATGTCGCCGGGCACGGGGAGGAGCCGGGCATAGCGCCAGATGTTCCGCGGCCCCGACTCGATGTCGGCCCTCGTCAGCGCGGGGAAGTCGTAGGAGACCTCGAGCGGGCCGAAACACTCCTCGCAGGCGTAGTACGGGCCAAGCTCGCGGAAGCGGCCGCATTCGCGGCAGGTAAGGTGCGTCGCGCTGCCGAACCGCGGCGCCCCGGGCCCGGCTGACCGGGCAGGCTCCGCGGCGGCACGCACGGCGTGGTTCTTCTGTGGGGCAGGTGTGTTCACGTGGCGAGGCCTTTCATCCTCATCTTTCCCTGCGGCCACCCTGACCGCGGGCCGGAGTTGGCACCTTTCACGGGCTGGCCTCGCCGGCGGGAAGATGGCCGACGGCCACGCTTACCAGCACCCCACCGGGCAAAGCCCGGCTTGGGGGCTCCCGGGGCCGTCCCCCGGGAAAACACCGCAGGCAATGGCGAAGATGGCCGTCAGGCCACCGAGCAGCACGAGCCGCCTCGTGACGGTTGCCGGGGTTTCACAGGGCCGGTCCCTCCACCCCTCTCGATGAGCTGTATTCGGTTGTCCGCCGCCCATGGCGCCGCATACGCGCACAGCCGGCTCCTCATGACTTTAACCGATCACACGAGCTGCCGCCATAGGGCCCATTCCCATCCATACCTCAGCAGCCCAGCGGGATACCGCAGCAGCCCGGCGGGCCCCGGAGCCTGCTCGGCTAGCCTCCCTGACTATGAGTTACGACTCCAGCGGCCGGGTGCTCGTCGCGTCGAACCGCGGGCCGCTCTCGTTCACCCTCGCCCCCGACGGCACCCTGTCCGCCCGGCGCGGTGGTGGCGGCGGCCTGGTGTCCGGCGTGCTGCCAGGGCTGATGCGGGTAGCGGCCGCCAGTGAGGTGCTGTGGATCTGCGCCGCGCTCAGCGACGCGGACCGCGAGGCGGCACGGCGGTACAGCCGGGAAGAGCGGTTCGGCATCACAGCCGGCGGCACCTCCGGCGGCGGGGGCGTCCCCGGCAGTGAGGCCACCTCCGGCGGCCAGATCCTCGTGCGCCCGCTCGACATCCCGGACCCCGTTTTCCAGGGCGCCTACAACTCCGTGGCGAACGCCACGCTCTGGTTCGTGCACCACATGCTGTTCGACACCCCGGTCCGGCCGAGCTTCGGTCCCGCCTTCCGGCGTGACTGGGGCTCGTACGTGGCCTACAACGAGAGCTTCGCCAGGGCGCTCGCGGAAGGGGCGGAGGGCACCGAGCGGACGGGGGCGGGGAACACCGAGCGCGCGGGGAGCGCACGGGGCACACGCCCGCGCGTGCTCGTGCAGGACTATCACCTGACGCTGGTACCGCGCATGCTGCGGGAGCTGATCCCGGGGATCAGGATCGCGCATTTCTCGCACACACCGTGGGCGCCCGTCGAGTACTACAGGATGCTCCCCGACGACGTCGGCCGCGCCATCCTCGACGGCATCCTCGGCGCCGACCACGCGGGCTTCCTGTGCCAGCGATGGGCCGACGCGTTCCTCGACTGCTGCGCGGCGCTGCTCGGCGCGCAGGTCGACAAGGCCGCGGGGACGGTCATCCACCGCGGGCACGTCACCGGCGTCGCGGTCCACCCGCTGGGCATCGACGCCACGGAACTCCGCGCCCGTGCCTTCGCCGCCGACGTCGAGGAGCAGGTGGCCGTGCTCGCCGCGGCGGCGAGGGGCAGGAAGCTGCTCGTGCGGGTCGACCGCACGGAGCTGTCCAAGAACATCCTGCGCGGCCTTGCCGCCTACCGCGAGCTGCTCGCCACGCGCTCGCAGTGGCGGGGCCAGGTGGTGCACATCGTCTTCGCCTACCCGTCGAGGGCCGGCGTGCCCGGGTACCGGGAATACACGGACCAGGTCCGGCGCCTGGCGCGTGAGATCACCGAGGAG
>Ga0209061_1005254_pt1 | contig 11524 bp, 8 predicted proteins | sample Coa_R1_10_FD_187157 | JGI IMG/M metagenome (GOLD analysis project Ga0209061, IMG submission 187157) | Surface soil microbial communities from Centralia Pennsylvania, which are recovering from an underground coalmine fire - Coalmine... | ecosystem: Environmental > Terrestrial > Soil > Unclassified... | reverse complement strand
GTCCCCGCAGGCATATGCCTGCTAAGCGGCAAGCCGATCGAATTCCTCGATCGTGACGGCCGGCAAGGTCGTAAAGGCTATTCCGGTGAGTTTCGCCAGCGCCGCTGATGTCGCCATCGCGCGCGCGGTGTCAGGCAAATCGACGATCATTACCAGGTCGACGTCGCCCAGCGCGGCATAACCTGCCTTCAATTCGCCTCCGTTCTTCTTGATCAGCGCCTTCACCTCTTCCGTGCGCTTGGCGCTGATGCCTTTGAGACCTTCCACCGAATATCTGCCGAACATCAAATAGGTGGCCATGACGACCTCTCCGCCGTTCGAGCAATCCTTGCCGCCCCGGAAAGCCGTGCCCCGAAAACGAATATATCACCCCCGGCGCCGGGTGCGAGCACGAGCGCCGCCGCGCGGCGCCCGTGCCCCCGCCACAGTCATCCTTTCCGCAAACGCTCGCCCGGTCGGCTTTTTCCGCGTTCCGTAGGCGCGCCCGCCCCAAAGAACCGCGGCTTTTGCCGCACGCAAGCCGATTGAATTGCCGCCACCGCCTAACGGCCCATGAAATTCGCGGTGCGGGACGCCAACGGGGGCGCGATGGCGCGCTCTCGACCAAACTTATTCCGCGGGTCCCCTTGCAGGCATCTGCCGGGCGTGTTGCCCATAGTATCAATTCGTAATTTGCACACACACCCGACCGTCACGCCGAAAGGAAGAGGAAAAGTCGAGTTGATCCCTTCAGGGGCCGAATTTCGGTACATGTGCTTGGGCGTGAACGACCCCGATCGGGGCCTTCACGGCGCTCAGTTGTCCAGGAACGAGCGCAGCTTCCTGCTCCGGCTCGGATGCTTGAGCTTGCGCAGCGCCTTCGCCTCGATCTGGCGGATGCGTTCGCGCGTAACCGAGAACTGCTGACCCACTTCCTCAAGCGTGTGATCGGTGTTCATGCCGATGCCGAAGCGCATGCGCAGCACGCGCTCTTCACGCGGGGTGAGCGAGGCAAGCACGCGCGTCGTCGTCTCGCGCAGGTTCGACTGGATCGCAGCATCGATCGGCAAAATCGCGTTCTTGTCCTCGATGAAGTCGCCGAGATGCGAGTCTTCCTCGTCGCCGATCGGCGTCTCAAGCGAGAGTGGCTCCTTGGCGATCTTGAGAACCTTGCGCACCTTCTCCAGCGGCATGCCGAGCTTTTCGGACAATTCCTCAGGCGTCGGCTCGCGGCCAATCTCGTTCAGCATCTGCCTGGATGTGCGCACGATCTTGTTGATGGTCTCGATCATGTGCACGGGGATGCGGATGGTGCGCGCCTGATCGGCGATCGAGCGGGTGATCGCCTGCCGGATCCACCAGGTCGCATAGGTCGAGAACTTGTAGCCACGACGATACTCGAATTTGTCCACCGCCTTCATCAGGCCGATGTTGCCCTCCTGGATCAGGTCGAGGAACTGCAACCCGCGGTTCGTGTATTTCTTGGCGATGGAAATGACGAGACGCAGGTTCGCCTCCACCATTTCCTTCTTGGCTTGGCGCGCCTCCCGCTCGCCCTTCTGCACCATCTGCACGATCTTGCGGAATTCCTCGATCGACACGCCGGTCTGCGCCGCCAGATCGTGTATCTGTGAGCGGATCTCCTTGATACGCTCCTTCTCGTTGGCCACGAAAGCCTTCCATCCCTTGGCCGAAAGCTTGGACACGCGGTTGAGCCAGCGCGGGTCGAGCTCATTGCCAAGGTATTGCTTGAGGAAATCATCGCGAGCGACGCCGTAGCTTTCTGCGAGCCGCATCAGCCGTCCCTCGTTCGAAACGAGGCGTTTGTTGATGTCGTAGAGCTGCTCGACGAGGCTATCGATGCGTGCTTGGTTGAGCCGCAGCGACTTCACCGCGGTGATGATCTCCTCCTTCAATTTCTTGTACTTGCGCTCCTGCGCCGGAGAAAGCGAAGCGTTCTTGAGCCGAAACTCGATGTCCTGCTCCTGCAGGCGACGCAGGCGCTTGAAAGCATCGGCAATGGTGTCGAAGGTCTCGAGCACCTTCGGCTTGAGCTCGGCCTCGATCGACGCGAGGGAGAGCGAGCCCTCCATATCGTCTTCGTCAAAATCACTTTCCGCGGCGACCTCCGCAGGGTCCTTCCCATCGTCATCCTCGTCGCGCGACCGGAACGGCGTCGCGGCGGGAGGAGCCGCCGGCGGCGACTGGGTCTGCACGACCTGCAGATGCGGCGCCCCCGAGGCGGTTTGGCCCGCGCCCGGACTGGAGGACTTGCCGTCGGCGGCGATCAAAGGCGTCTGCATTTGCTTGGCGTCGGGACCCGCATAGGTCGCCTCGAGATCGATGATGTCGCGCAGGAAGACCTTGCCCTCGTTAAGCTCGTCACGCCAAATGATGATGGCCTGGAAAGTGAGGGGGCTCTCGCACAAACCAGCAATCATCGCCTCGCGACCAGCCTCGATCCGCTTGGCAATCGCAATCTCGCCCTCGCGCGACAGGAGCTCCACGGATCCCATCTCGCGCAGATACATGCGCACGGGGTCATCGGTGCGCTCGGACGGCTCTCGTTTTTCCGTTGTGGCGATCGGTTTGGTGGAAACTTCGACAAGATCCCCACCGTCCTCCTCGTCGTCCGGTTCCTCGGTCTTTTCTTCGTCCGCCTCGTCGGCAGCGTCCTCGTTCTCGACGACGTTGATGCCCATGTCATTGAGCATGGCGTAGATATCTTCGATCTGGTCCGACGACACCTCGCCGGAGGGCATCACCTCGTTGATTTGATCAATCGTGACATAGCCGCGCTTTTTGGCGGCCTTGATCATCCTCTTGACACCGGCGTCGGTGAGATCAAGTAGCGGCAACGGCGTATCGGGGGTAGTTTCCGTATCCTTCTCGGGGGCTTCGTCCTTCACCGGAACCGCCGGCTTGGCTTTGGCCGCGACCATTTTCTCTTGGACCTTTCTGGCCATTGTCGTCATCCGCCCTTTCGCACACTCGTTAGGTCATCCTTGGGCAAGAACCTTGCTGCCGGAGCCGGCAACTGCCACCCCGCGGGGCGCACCGGTTGGGCGCAGCGCCCGAATCAGGTTCCTCACTGTCCACGGAGCCTTTTAAGCTCCGATTAACCCAAAAACACCGCTGAAATCGACTCTCTTCTGCCCTGTCTTTGCTGCACCGCCTCAATAACGGCAGTCCACTCGTGTTCACAGGCCACGGACGCCCCGGCCCGAGGAGGCTCCGAAACCCTCGATCAGGGCCTCGGTCCCCTCCATCCGCGCGAGGCGTGCCTTCACATCCACCAGACGGAGATAGTTGCTCTCGCTGCTGTCTTGGCCGAGCGCCTGCTCGGCAGCCTTGAGTTCCTTAATTAGTGAATGCCACTGCCGATGCAAGCCGATTAATTGGTTCCAGGTGACGAGGACGTCTTCGGGCGCGGCCTCCGGCCCCGCCCCCCAGACCGAACCGGTCGTGATCGCCGCTTCGATCCGAGCCACGGCGCCCCCCAGTCCACGTGCGGTCAGTTCCGCCCTGACGGCAGCGGAATCCGCCGTCTCGGCGTGCGCCGCGATGTCGATGAGTGCCGATTTCAATCGTTCAGCCTCGGCGTGACGTAACTCGAGCGACGCCAGCTCCTCTAAATGGTCGTGCAGAAGCCAGGGATGGTTGAGCGCCGCCTTGAGTATCAGGGCTTCGCGCCGCGGGACGGCGCCTCGACCCCGATACAGCGGGCTTGTGGTGAGCTGTTGGCTGACGACGACGTAGGACGCGGCCCCGCGCGCGCCGATCGTCTGTCGCGAGCCGCCTTGCCGCATGCCGCGGCGCCAGTTTCGCGGTGCCCCCCTTTCGCGGTCCATCCCCGGAGGAGCAAAATACTGCGCTAGGCGAGCGCCGAATTCCTGCCGGTAATATCGGCGCACCGTCTCGTCGGCAATGTTCGTCACGATCGCATTGAGACGCGCCTCTAGCGCCGCGCGCTGTTCCGGCGTGCTGAAACTGCGGCTCTCGGTTTCCCGCATCCAAAGCAGGTCAGCAAGCGGGCGGGCGGCTGCGACCAGATCGGCCGCGGCTTCGCGTCCCCCGGCGCGAACCAAGTCGTCGGGATCCTGCCCCGGCGGCAAGGTTGCGAATTTCAGGGTCTTGCCGGGCGCGAGCCGTGACAAGGCAAGATCGGCCGCACGGGAGGCAGCGCGCAGACCCGCGGCATCGCCGTCGAAGCAGAGTACCGGCTCGTCCGCCATCTTCCAAATGAGGGCCAACTGGTCTTCGGTCAGCGCGGTGCCGAGCGGTGCGACGGTTGCCGGAAAACCGGCGCCGACCATGGCGATAACGTCGACATAGCCCTCAACGACGATGAGCGGTGCGCCCTCGCGAGCGGCCTGCCGCGCCGCGGCGATGTTGTAGAGCGTCGCGCCCTTGTGGAAGAGCGGCGTCTCCGGTGAATTGAGATACTTGGCCTGCGCCTCTTTCTCCAGCGCGCGCCCGCCGAAAGCGACGACGCGCCCGCGCAGATCGGTGATCGGGAACATCACGCGGTCGCGGAAACGGTCGTAGGGTACGGGGATGTCGTCGCCGGCCACCAAGAGGCCTGCTTCGATCATGTCCTCGGTGGGAACGCCATGGGCGCCCAAGTGCTCCTTCAGGGCGTAGCGCTCCCAAGGCGCGTAGCCGAGGCGAAACTTCAATTGCGTCGCCGTGTCGATGCCGCGGTCGGCGAGATAGCCGCGCGCCTTGGCGCCCAGCTTCGAGGCGAGGGTCGTTTCGAAAAACCTGGCAGCGAGTTCCATCACCTCATGGAGCGTCTTGCGTCGCGACGCGCGCGCGTCGTCTTCGCGCGAAGGCTCGGGCAGCGGCAAACCCGCCATCTGCGCAAGACGCTCGACCGCTTCGGGAAACGAAACGCCCTCGGTCTCCATCACGAAATCGAAGATGCTGCCGTTCTTCTGTGCGGAGAAATCGAACCAAGCCTGTTTCTGATCGTTCACGAAGAACGATGGCGTTTTTTCCTTGTTGAAGGGCGACAGGCCCTTCCACTCGCGCCCGGCGCGCACAAGCTTGACGCGTCGTCCCACGACCTCCGACACGGGAAGCCGGGCTTTCAGTTCGTCGAGAAATTGCGGCGGAAAACGCATGCTCTGTCCGCGCGAATCAGCGCGCCGATCATACGCCGCCGAATTGCGGCTTTCCGACGCCTAAGCTGACGGCCGGGGATTCGCAGCCTTTTCCTAGTTTTCCACAGAGGATGAAGCGACCCGGCGCTGGCTGGCCCCGGTGCCGTCCGCGAGCCTCCGCCGGATCCGGTCCCTCCGACACCGGACACGTGCGGGGTCACAGGATCAGGCCGACAGCCTCGCCTTCACCAGCGCACTCGCCTTGGCCATGTCCATCCGTCCGGCATATTTTACCCGCAGCACGCCGACGACGCGCCCCATGTCCTTCATCGCCGTCGCCCCCACCTCCCTGACGGCGGCATCGATGGCGGCCGCCACTTCGGCCTCTGACATCTGTTTCGGCAGGTAGGCCGAAATGATCGCGATCTCCTCCTCTTCCTGTTTCACCAAGTCAGCGCGGCCACCCTTCTTGTAGAGCTCAACCGACTCCTGCCGTTGCTTGATCATCTTTTGCAGCAGGGCGAGCACCTCCGCCTCCCCGAGCGGCGGCCGGCCTTGGCCGCGCGCCTCGACATCGGCATTCTTGAGCGCCGCATTGATCATGCGCAGCGTCGAAACCGCCCGCTCGTTCCGGGCTTTCAACGCCGCGGCAAGGTCTTTGTTGATGTCGTCGCGGAGCATGACCTTCCTTCAACGGATTGCCGAAACGGCCCCAGATACTCGCACCGCGGCACGCGCACAGGCAAGGTTCTGGATCGAGAAAAACCCTTGGTGGGCAGGGAACTTCGGTCTTCCCCGGCGGTGGCGGACCGGCGGGGACCTCGCCACGTCATTCCAGAGGCGACCGCCCGCGTGCCCACGCACATCACCGTTTTGACGCAGGCCGTCGAAAGGCCTATCTAGGCTTTTGATGGACGTCGAACACGCCAATAACGGCTGGAGCGAAACCACAACCACCGCACTTCTGGTGCTGGCCGACGGGACCGTGCTCGAAGGCTTCGGTCTTGGCGCGCCGGGCCACGCGGTGGGCGAGGTGTGTTTCAATACTGCCATGACCGGCTATCAGGAGATCATGACCGACCCCTCCTATGCCGGGCAGATCATTACCTTCACATTCCCGCATATTGGGAATGTGGGCTCCAACGAGGAGGACATCGAGACGGTCAACCTCGCCGCGACCCCGGGCGCGCGCGGGGTCATCCTCCACAGTGCGATCACGCGCCCCTCGAACTACCGGGCCACGCGCCACCTCAACGACTGGCTCAAGGCGCGCGGGATCATCGGACTGTCGGGCATCGACACGCGCGCACTCACCGCACTGATCCGCGATAAAGGGATGCCGAATGCGGTGATCGCGCACGCACCCGACGGCCGCTTCGATCTTCCTGCGCTCAAGAAGGAGGCGCGCGAATGGCCAGGCCTCGTGGGCATGGATCTCGTGCCCCTGGTGACTTGCGGCCAGCGTTTTACCTGGGACGAGACGCCGTGGGTCTGGGGCAAGGGCTACGGACGACAGCAGGATCCGCAACTCCATGTCGTCGCCGTCGATTACGGTATCAAGCGCAACATCCTGCGGATGCTAGCGGGCGCTGGCTGCAAGGTAACAGTGGTGCCGGCCACCACCTCCGCCGAAGACATTCTCGCGTTGAAACCTGACGGCGTGTTCCTGTCGAACGGCCCGGGCGATCCGGCCGCCACGGGCGAATATGCCGTACCGGTGATCAGGACGATCATCGAGTCCGGCACGCCGACCTTTGGCATCTGCCTTGGTCATCAATTACTCGGCATCGCGGTCGGTGCCCGGACCGTGAAGATGCGTCAGGGCCATCACGGCGCCAACCACCCGGTCAAGGATCTCACCACCGGCAAGGTCGAGATTACCTCGATGAATCACGGCTTCGCCATCGACAAGGAGACCTTACCGGGCCATGTCGACGAGACACATGTTTCGCTGTTCGACGGTTCCAACTGCGGTATTGCGTTGCGGGACCGGCCGGTATTCTCGGTGCAATATCACCCAGAAGCCTCCCCAGGACCGCGCGACAGCCATTACCTTTTTGTTCGTTTCGTCGACATGATGCGGCAGGCCAAGCGGAAAATCGCGTAACGATTCCGAGGGACTGCCGGCGGACGGACCGAGAAGTATTTTTTCCCCATGCGCGGCAACCGGCAGCATCGGTAAAACAAGCTGCCGCTCGCGCGCAACACTCCGGTCGCGAATGCACGGCCCAGATCGGACTGGGAAAACCATGCAGACGCTTGATTCATCATTTCTCAGCGAGGGCGCCAAGGAGATCCCGCGCTTTCCTCCCCGCCCGGCCGCGTCCGGACCCCGAAAACACGTGACCTAGCAAACGCATGCCGCTGCCGCCGCCGCTCACGTTCCATTTTGCTGACGATGGCCTAGTACCCGGAATCATTGGTCCGCGAAACGGGCCTTGAGGCGTTTTTGGTGGACGTGGGACTTGGTCCAGGCGAAGGGCTTGGCGTTTTCATTGTAGGCCTCGATGAAGCTGTCGATGTGGGAGCGCAGTTGAGCGACGGAGGTGAAGGAGGCGCCTGCGAGCGACTGGTCGGCCAGGATCGAGAACCAAATCTCGATCTGGTTGAGCCAGGAGGCCCGGGTCGGGGTGAAATGGAAATGCACGTTGGGATGCCGCTTGAGCCAGCGGTCGTTCTTCGGCTTGTGGGTGTTGAGATTGTCGAGGATGACATGGATTTGCCGCTGTGGCTGCTCGGCCACGATCCGGTTCATGAAGTCGAGGAACTCGATGCGCCGGCGGCGGCTGTAGTGCCTGGCGCGGACCTCGCCGATGGCAATGTCAAGGGCGGCAAACAGCGTGGTGGTGCCGTGCCGCTTGTAGTCGTGCGAGCGGCCCGTGAGCGCGCGCCCGTTGGGCAGCTTGAGATAGCCTTGCGCCCGTTCCAGGGCCTGGATCGACGGCTTCTCGTCCACCGCCAGCACCAGCGCGCCGTCGGGCGGGTCAAGATAAAGCCCGACAATCTCCGCGGCCTTGGCCGCAAAGGCAGGGTCGTTGCTCTCGCACCAGGACTTGCGGGCCGCAAGGTCGATCTTCTGGGCGCGCAGGAAGCGCCAGACATATTGCACGTCCACGTCGCCCAGTTCGGCCGCAATCAGAGGACCGGTCCAGCGCCCGTGCCCCGCCGGAACCGGCCGATCCAGCACCGCCAGAATGCGCCTGTCGGTCTCGGCCGTGTACTTGGGTTTGGCGCCGCGATCGCCGGTCTCGGAAAGACCGGCCAGGCGGTCGCGCGCATAACGCACCCGCCACTTCGAGGCCGTGCCGGTGGTGCAGCCAACTTCCCGGCCAATCGCCCGGCTGGCCATGCCGTCGGCCGCCAACAGAACAATCCGCGCCCGCTGCCGCAGCCGATATTCCGCCTTGGTCGAGCGCGCCAAGCGTTCCAACTCAGCGCGCTCTGCTTCCGTCAATCTTATCAGGGTCGCTTCAGGGATGCCGCTCATACATCCTTGAATCACGACTCACACTTCAAGAATAGTGGGTACTAGTGCCCAACAGTCGGCTGCCGCTGCTCGTCTACAGGGGTGCATTCGAACTTGCGCGCGTGCGCGACCCGGAAGCGGTCATCGAGCGGATCTTCCGGGAAAACGGCTGGGGTCGCGGAATGTGGCGCAACGGCATCTATCCGTTCACGCATTTTCACTCCATGATCCACGAAGCGCTTGGCGTCGCGCGCGGCCGCGCAGTGGTGCGATTCGGTGGCGAGGTCGGAGAAACGCTCGAGCTGGTTGCCGGCGACGCGGTTGCGCTGCCGGCGGGGACCGGCCATCGGGCGCTGTGGACAAGCCCCGACCTGTCGGTGATCGGCGCTTATCCGCCCGAAGGAACTTATGATCTTCGGCGTGCGGGCGGGGCCGATTACGCCGCGGCACGCGGGGGCATTCCGCGCGTACCGCTGCCCGCGAGCGACCCGGTCGGGGGACCGAACGGCCCCCTGCCTTCGCTGTGGCGCGCGTAAGGGCGCGGCGACTTGCAGATTTGACCTCCGTCCCCTTTCTCCCTTTGACAGAAACCCGGGCAAAGGGGGGCTTCATGGGTATCCTCGGCTGGCCTCCGCGCGACGGCAAAAAATGCAATGAGCGACTGGATCAGTTTCTACGATTTCAAACATTCGGTCATCTACGTGAATGCGCGTCATCGCGACGTGCATTACGACACGATAGCACGCGATATACGCGCCTATGTGCCGTCGCCCGATGCGCGCGTCATGGACTATGGCTGCGGCGAAGCGACGTCGGCCGACCTCGTGGCCGCCGTTAGCGGGCAACTCATTCTTGTTGAGGCAGCGCCCAACGTGCGTGCGGCACTCAAGGCGCGTTATCAAGGTCATCCGAAAATCTCCGTACTCACGCCGGAGGAGGCTCTGGCGATGGCCGACGGCTCGCTCGATCTGATCGTGATGCATTCCGTCGCACAGTACTTGACGTCGGCGGAGCTCGAACGGCTGCTCGCGCAATTTCGCCGGCTCACGAGGCCGACCGGCATGCTTGTCATCGGCGACGTGGTTCCGCCGCATTTCGCCGCCCCGGCAGCGGCCCTCGCGCTGCTGCGATTCGCCGCTGCTCATGGCTTCTTCTGGGCGGCCTTGCTCGGGCTGGCGCGCATTTTCGTCTCCGACTATGTGCGGCTCAAACGCCGGATCGGGCTTGCGCACTACACCGAGGCGCAGATGCTCGCGCGGCTTGCCGCCGCCGGTTTTGACGCCCATCGCGCGACGACCAACATCGGGCACAACCAGCGGCGGATGACGTTCCTCGCCCGCCCCGCGAGCCGTTAACCTCGTATTCAATTGCCATGGAATAGACCGCCGTCATTGCTTCGAAGCCGTTTGCGCCCCTCAAATTCATCCGGCCCGGTGGCGGAGTGGCGACGCGGAAAGCCGTGCATGGTCTTCCAAGCCTGGTTCGATTCCAGGCCGGGCCTCCAATCCGATGTCGGTCGTCCGCCTCGCGCTCGTTCTCGCCTTTGGCAAACGAAGCCATGTCCAACGCGAATCGACAACAGGCCGGCCGCGCGGCAACCATGCGACCGACGCCGTGATCGCCTCAATGCCGATGAGTGCCATCGCATGCTGCGCGCGACGCCGCGCCCGATTTCCGAGCTCGAGGCCGTTTGCTTCGTCGCCGATTTTGGTTTAAAGACGCCGCGCGCGAGGCTCTGGAAGGCCTTCGGCGCGGTCCGGGGGACGCGCGGCTGGCGCGCCCTTTTTTTGTGTCCAGTCGTTCGCGAGCGGATGCCCAAACGAACCGACATCACTTCGATCCTCATCATCGGCGCCGGCCCTATCGTGATCGGCCAAGCCTGTGAATTCGACTATTCCGGCACGCAGGCATGCAAGGCACTGAAGGCCGAGGGCTATCGGATCGTGCTCGTCAATTCCAACCCGGCGACGATCATGACCGATCCCGACCTCGCCGACGCCACCTATGTGGAGCCGATCACGCCGGAAATTGTGGCGAAGATCATCGCCAAGGAGCGCCCTGACGCGCTGCTTCCCACCATGGGCGGGCAGACCGCACTCAACTGCGCGCTGTCGTTGCGCAGGCTCGGCATCTTGGACAAATACGGCGTGCAGATGATCGGCGCCACCGCGGAGGCGATCGACAAGGCGGAAGACCGCGAGCGGTTCCGCGAGGCAATGAAGAAGATCGGCCTCCCCACGCCGCGCTCGCATCAAGTCAAGACGCTTTCGCAGGCACTTGAAGCCCTTGAGGACATCGGCTTGCCAGCAATTATCCGCCCGTCTTTCACGCTCGGTGGCACCGGCGGCGGCATCGCCTACAACAAGACCGAGTTCATCGACATCGTTGAACGCGGCATTGATGCCTCCCCCACCAACGAAGTGCTGGTCGAGGAGTCGGTGCTGGGCTGGAAGGAGTTCGAGATGGAGGTGGTGCGGGACAAGAAGGATAACTGCATCATTGTCTGCTCCATCGAGAATCTCGATCCCATGGGCGTGCATACTGGTGATTCGATCACCATCGCACCTGCCCTGACCCTGACCGACAAGGAATATCAGATCATGCGCGACGCCGCCATCGCCGTCCTGCGCGAGATCGGCGTCGAAACCGGTGGTTCCAACGTGCAATTCGCCATCAATCCCGACGACGGCCGCCTCGTCGTCATCGAGATGAATCCGCGCGTATCACGTTCATCCGCCCTGGCCTCGAAGGCAACCGGCTTTCCGATCGCCAAAGTCGCGGCCAAGCTCGCTGTTGGCTACACGCTCGACGAAATCGGCAATGACATCACCGGCGGCGTGACGCCCGCTTCGTTCGAACCGACCATCGACTACATCGTCACCAAAATCCCGCGCTTTGCCTTCGAGAAATTTCCCGGTGCGGAACCCGTGCTCACCACCTCGATGAAATCGGTGGGCGAGGTCATGGCAATCGG
>Ga0209061_1005251_pt1 | contig 11531 bp, 6 predicted proteins | sample Coa_R1_10_FD_187157 | JGI IMG/M metagenome (GOLD analysis project Ga0209061, IMG submission 187157) | Surface soil microbial communities from Centralia Pennsylvania, which are recovering from an underground coalmine fire - Coalmine... | ecosystem: Environmental > Terrestrial > Soil > Unclassified... | reverse complement strand
GGTCACGGGCGGGTTTTTCAACGAAAGCATCCGCAGCAATGCCAACACCGACGTGGTCGACAACCAGATCGCGGACCCGACCGTGCCCATCAACCGCTACGGGCTGATCGGGCTGCTGCGTCAGCACATCACGCCCGACCTGGTGGCCTACGCCGACGGTATCATGACCAGCGACAGCCTCTACCTGCGTGATATGGATGTCTACACTCTGTCACGCGGCTACGGCTCCAACTACAATTTCGGCCTGCTGCGCACGGGCAACTCCGACTTCGGGCTGATCCAGAGCTTTGAAAACTCCTATTTGATGCTCGACGGCATGTGGATCCAGGACTACATCCAGGCACAGGAGTTTGCGCTGCAGAAAATGCCGGAGTTGTTGTGGAGCGGGCGTCAGGACCTGGGCTTCGGTGCGGCGTTCGTGGACTACGACTTCCAGGCGGTCAATTACATGCGCGAAAACGGGATCGGAGGATTGCGCTTCGACCTCCATCCGCAGCTCACGGTGCCCTGGCATCTCAAGGATTATCTCTACGGCTGGGGCCGGCTCGGGGTGGAGGAGACCGCCTATGACGTGTCGGGCCACAACCTGGTTATCTTCCCGCAGGGCAGTTTCGATCCGGCGATTGGGCAAGTGCTCAACTTCAACAACCAACTGGGAGAAAATCCCTCGCTGGCGCCCGGCGGGTTGCTCCATCGGGAGCTGATTGACGGGGGGTTCACGATCGGCAGCCGCCTTCAGAAGGTCTATGACCTGCACTGGCGCACGCTGGAAAAGCTCAAGCATACGATCGAGCCGCTGGTTTCCTACGACTACGTCCCGGTGGTCGATCAGGCGCAGTTGCCCCTTTTCGACGAAACCGATCGGGTTGAACCGCGCAGCCTGTTCACCTGGGGTGTGGTGTCGCGGCTGTACGGGAAGTTTGGCGGGCAGGAGGAATCCAATGCCGATTCCGCCGGACCGTCAGGCGGTACCCAGAGCGCGGCCAGCTTTCAGTCCGGCGGCGGACAGGTGATGGAGCTGGCGGAGTTCAGCCTGTTGCACGAGTACGATACCTCGCATGCGCTTACGCCCGCCGGGGCCCGGTTTTCAGACGTCTCCGCCAACGTGACAGTGTTTCCCACCACCTACGCTTCGCTGGGCAGTTTCACCGATTTCAATCCCAATACCCGTCAGTTCGCCGGCGAGACTGTGTTTCTGGCGCTGCGCCCGCCCTGGTACCAGCCCGCGCCCGAGCATCAGCAGCGCCTGGGGCGCGCCTACACCGGGGGACCCTATTTGCAGCTCAACTACGCCTTCGTGGGCGGGCGCAACGCGGTGCAGCAAATCAGCGGCCGGGCCTATTACGAGTTCTTCGATCGATTGGGTCTGTACTATGAGCCCGCCTACGATATTGCCGACGGCAAGCTGCTGTACAGCGAATACGGTTTGCGCCTGAAGTCCAAGTGCGACTGTTGGATCTTCGACATCGGTGTCAACGATTCGGTCAATCCCAGCGAGGTGCAGATTTTCGTTCAACTGACCCTGGGCGGGCTGGGCTCCATCGGCCGCAACCCCTTCGGCGGCAACGTGATGCTCAGCAATCCCTACGGCGCGCCGCAGGGCCCACTGGGCGGATAACAGGTGCGGGGCCGGTTGTTCTGAGCGCTGTTTGCCGCTTTAATGGTCAGCACCTATGGCTAAAACTGCGCTGATCACCGGCGTTACGGGTCAGGACGGCTCCTATTTGGCCGAGTTCCTGCTGGCCAAGGGCTACAACGTTCACGGCATGGTGCGGCGCACGTCCAGTTTCGCCACCGGACGCATCGACCATCTGCGCCAGCCCTTTGACGGCGGCCACAATGGGCTGCAACTGCATTACGGCGACCTCGGCGACGGCACCGGCTTGCGCCGCGTCATCGAGCTGGTCGCACCCGACGAGGTCTACAATCTGGCGGCCCAGTCGCACGTGCGGATCTCCTTCGACCAGCCCGAGTACACCGCCGACGTGGTCGGTCTGGGCGCGCTGCGGTTGCTGGAAGCGGTACGCGACCACAGCCGCAGCACCGGGCGCCAGGTACGCTTTTACCAGGCCGGGTCCTCCGAGATGTTCGGCAAGGCGGCCGAAGTGCCGCAGCGCGAAACCACCCCGTTTCATCCGCGCAGCCCCTACGCCTGCGCCAAAGTCTACGCCCATTGGCAGACTCGCAACTATCGCGAGGCGTACGGGATGTTCGCCGCCAACGGTATTCTGTTCAATCATGAATCGCCGCGCCGGGGCGAAAACTTCGTGACCCGCAAAATTACGCGCAGCGCCACCCGCATCAAGGTCGGCTTGCAGGACAAACTGGCGCTGGGCAATCTGGACGCCAAACGCGACTGGGGTTTTGCCGGTGATTACGTGGAAGCGATGTGGCTCATCCTCCAGCATCCCGAGCCCGACGACTTTGTAATCGCCACCGGCGAAAGCCACTCGGTGCAGGAGTTTCTGGAGCTGGCCTTTCAGCGGCTGGGGCTGGACTGGCGCAAGCACGTTGAATTCGACCCGCGCCTGATGCGCCCGGCCGAGGTTGATATTCTGCAGGGCGACGCCACCAAGGCCCGCACGCTGCTTGCTTGGCGCCCCAAGGTCGGCTTCAAGGAACTGGTTGCGATGATGGTGGACGCGGACCTCGAACTGGCCCACCGCGAACTGAAGGCCCAGAGCTGAAAGACGACGCCCCCGGCGCTTGGGCCGGGGGCGTCGTCAGAGATGTGGCGTCAATCGGCGCGCGGCCCTCACGGCAGTTGCGCCTGGTCGTAGTGGCACTGCTTGCCCGACAGCGCCTGGTCCTCGGCGTTGAACGGCACCTTCCAGTTGTAGGTCTGGTCGCTGGCGAATGATACCGGAGCGGGCCGATGATGGTCGGCGGCGTCATCCGCCTGGAAGTTGTCGGGCATGGTGAACTCGACCGCCTCGCATCCGGCCAGCGGACAGTCCAGATCCTTCACTGACCAACTGCAAATCGCATCCACGCACTGCGGGTCGTTGGGCGTCTTGGTGCAGTCGATGCTGCAGTTGGGCGCGCATTTCGCCGTCTTTTCGTGACAGACATCGTACAGATAATTGTTCTTGTCGCTGATGTTGCACTGGCATTGATTGGTGCCCTTGTTCCACGAACACATGGTCGAGGGCTGGCACAGCTCGCTGCCCAGCGGCTTTGAGTCGGGCTTGGTCAGATCGAAGTCATCCTGGAGCTCCCTGGCGCTCATATCGACGCCCAGCGTCAAATAACCTGTGCTCGAATCGTAGTTTCTCACCCAGCCCGTCGGCCACACGTTCACCGGCTGGCCATTGCCCTGCCGCGTGGCCGGCGTAAAGGCGAACTTCAGGCCGTGAGAGATGTCGGTGTGGCCATACAACACCTTCTTGGTGACGTCGTAGTCGCTGAGGCCCTTGCCGATAAAGAGCTTGTAGGTCTGCTTGATGGTCGGCTTTGCATACAGAAAGTATAGCTCATATTTCTGGCCCTTGACGAACTCGTTGGGGCTGAAGCCATTGGTGAACGGCCCCTTGAACTGTTTCTGGGCGCTCGCCGCGGTCACGCTGGTGTCGATGTAATAGCTGCCATGGTTGACGGTCAGCCCGCTGCGCTGGAAGCTGTTCTGTCCCATCATCCGCTTGGCCTGCTCCAGCGGGTCGGGTTTCTCCGCCAGTTCCTTCTCGGTCAGGAACTGGCGATAAAGCAGGATTCCGGCGCAGGTGTTAACCTGCGAGGGGTCGGTGCTGGTGCACGCGCTGCCCCATTTGTTGGGTGGGTTGCACAGGCGCAGGGGGGCGTCAGAGTCGGGCACATCAAGCCCGCATTCTGCGAACAGGGCGGTGGTGACGTACTCGTAAGGGCTGGTTTTGGCGGTGGCTGGAGCCAGCTTGGCATCGCCGGTGGGATTCGCGGCGACGTCGGAGGCGCATTCCAGCGTTTCGGCGGGAGCGTTGAAGAAATCCTCCTGGTTGACCGAAATCGTCTCGGTCTTTCTGGTCGGAGGGTTGTTGACCTGGCTGGTCAGGCCAGTCAGCGAACCGTCATCGTCATTGAGAACCGTTTCCCGATCGATGTCGGTAAAGCCGTTGAATGACCCGCCGGGCGAGGTGCCATCGGGCGGCGGCTGCGCCCAGAAACAATATTCGGTTTTCTGCTGCGGCAGGTTGACCTCGAAGGTGCCCAGTTTGAAGAGCGGCTCGGTCACGAAATGGCGGATATCCACACCGTCGAAGAACAGATTGTTGGAATGGAAGGCCGGTGCGTAGTAAAAACCGTTGGGCTGTTTCCATCCGATCGCGGCATTGGGCAGATAGCAGCCCAATACGGTTTCGGTGGCGCTTTTCTTCAGCCGATACGCCCGTACACCGTTGGTGTAGCCGTTCATGTAGCCCGAATTGGCGCATGGATTGCCGTCCGTGTCGGAGGGCTTGCACAGGGTATTGCTTGGGCCGGGCCCCTTGCCGTCACTGGTGAGATATGTCGGATGGATATTCAGATAGGCGTTGGAATCCTGGTAGGCGGGCCCATCATAGATGCTGAACATCCGCTGCGCGACGGAGAAGTTGGATAGCTGAATGCTGATACCTTCCGCTTTGGCCAGGCAATACAGGGAATTGTTGGCCGCGCTGTTGGGAAAGGGCGCGCACTTCAATCCTGTCAGTCCGCTGCTGCCCTTGAGCGGATTGAAGGGACCCGATTCGTCCGCCAGCGGGTTGCCCGACTGCGTGGTACCGACAAATACGGTCTGGCGCGCCAGCGCCCAGAAACCGGTCAGCACGTCGGATTTCGAATAGCCGCCGCTGGTGACGAAGTTGAGCCCGGCGTTGAGCACGTCGGTGATCGCGCTGTTGATGACCAGCGACCACTGGGGACGCATCCAGACCGCGGCCAGGTTCTTCTCCGCCCAGTTGAACGAAGTGGTGAAGCGGTCGAGCACGGTTACGTCGCAATTCTCCCGGCTGGTCTCGTCGCAGCGCGGAAAACTGGTGCATTCGGCATCGTCCCGGCCCTGGTCGGCGTCGGGACAGCGGGTTGCGTAGCGGTTGCCGCCGCTGACGTGCGGCCAGTACGTGTCAGTGGCAGGCAGCGGAAACTTGTAGTTCTTCTTGGCCCCGTCCGAGGCCAGCATCGTCAGTTCCGACTCGGTGCTCGCCGCGTTGCGCACATCGACCCCGTTGCAGGTGGCCGTCTTGCTGTTGACCGTAAACGCATTCATCGCCGACGTGCACGAGTTGCCCACAAACTCCTGCAGCGGTGTGATGCCGGCGCGCGCGGTCGAACCCGCCGGACTCTGCTGCTCGCCGGCGTAGCCGAACCAGTGCTCGTATTGCGAAGGACCGCTGACTGCGCCGGGCACATACCAATAGCAGGCGCCGCAGGTGCCGGCCCCGGCCGCCATGTTGTACTCGAAATCGTTCCAGCCATTCATGATCCAGAAGACCGAGGGATGGTTGGAATCGGAGAAAAACGGAAAACCATCGAACCCCAGCGAGGTGTTGGGGTCGGGATCGGGCGGGGTGGTGGGCCGCGCGGTCAATATGCCGGGGACCTGGCGCGCGTTACCCGGGTAGTCAACTGCCGCGCGGGCCAGAACCCCGATATTGGAGTACAGCTTGTTGTCGGTCTCGGTGCCGTCCTCCAGATAGAAACCGTGACCGATCGACATGTAACCCACGTTGCGCGCCAGCGTCACGCCCTGGGTTCCGTGCACGGTCACCCAGCGCGTCATCGAGTCGTGGATCGAGCAATCCTTCAAATAGGTGAGTGGTCCGTCGGTCTTGGGCGTCTTGGACTGCGGGGTCAGGCGCGCCATATGGAAGTGGACGGGGTAGTGCATTATCAGCCCACCCTTGCCCAATTGGTAAAACTCCACGCCCTGCACCTGGAAGGCGGCGAAGCCCTGCCGGACGATGGTGTCGCCGCCAAAATAGTTGCCGGGTTTTTCGGTAAAGTCGGCTCCCGCGGTGTCGCCGTCCGACACGATAGTTATGCTGCGCGTCAGCAGGGCGACCGCGGCCCGCGTCTCTACCGATGTTCTGTTTATGTGGAGACGGTCGGGAAGACTCAAAGGATAGGCTACGCCGTTGTGCGGCCACAGGACGCCGGTGGTCTTTCCGTCGGCGTTTTTGAATTTGACGGTCGTGGTCTTGCTTTGCTGATTGAAGGTGGGGGTGCCGTCGATAATCAGTTCCTCGGAGTGCTCGGGCAGGAAATCGGTCGTGGTAACGACAATGTGGTCCTTGTCCTGCCAGCCGCTGGGCGTGTTGGGGCCGCCGCCCACATCGCCGTCGACGGTCAGGGTCTGATCGCCTTTGTTCAACGAGCCCTTCAGGCGCAGCCAGCTCTTGCCGCTATCGGCAGGATTGATTGTGATGTCGGAAATCGAGCCCTTCTCGCCGAACAGCTTCAAGGTCCCGCCGTAAGACACGGCCAGAACCTTGCGGCCGAAATAGGCGGCACTGGGATCGGTATCGTCCAACCTCTCGTAGGCGTAAAAGCAATCCATCACGCCGCCGGGGAGGCTCTTTTTTACGCACGAGGTGGGATTTATTCCGGAAACCGGGTTGGAACTCCAGATGGTGTCGGGATCTTTGGGGTTTTTCGGGTCCTTGTCTGGGACGCCGCATTTATCGCCGGTCTTGCAGGTGATCGCACCGTCGCTGGCGCTGCCCCACAGATGGATGGTCAGCTTGCCGCCCAGCGAACCGAAGCGCTTGGCGGCAGTGCCGGCGGTCAGCGCGCCATCCTTTTCGACCAGGATCGAAAGTGCGTAGAAATTGATCGGGTTTCCATTGTCGACAAATGCCAGTTCGCCGCCGTTGTAAATATTGACATTGCGGTACTTGAAAATACCTTTGCCGGCGGCATCAAAACTGACGGTACATTTTCCCCCCGTGACGGTAACATCGGCGGGCGTCGCGGTGTCGGCGGGAGGAAACTTGCCGCTGGCAATTTCGGTCCCATTAACCGTGCAGGTGCCGGCGCGCGCCGCATCCGCCGCTCCGGCCGCCGCCAACAGTATGGCGCCGGCGATCGTCAGTCCGTTGAGAAGCTTCACGACGATGCGGGAATGAGTGTGATACATATTGCTCCTTCCGAAACCACTGTCGGGACCAAGTTCATCGCGACCGCGCCGATACGCCATCACTGCAGGATTGCCGCGGCGCAAGTCGAGTCGAACAGCGCTCCTGCGTCGGTGCATGCAACGTGAGCGCGATCGTGCGGTACGCAAACCTTGACCTCGCCCAGGCAGGTACCGCCGATGGTGGCGGCGGCGGCGCGGAACCGGAGGTGATAGGTGCGCCCGCCGCGCCGGTCATCGCGTTCGGCCCGCACCCGCGCGGTTCCGGTACCTACTCCAGTGGCGACGGGACATTTACGTATCGGCTCGTCCTGAAGGATCCCCGTGATGGTCACGCCGCTCGCGCCCAGGACGCTTTCGGCAACGAATTTGCCGTTGGGTGGGAACACGGTCGGGACGCTCGGGAATGCCCCGGCACATTCAATCAGCTCGTAGGCGCCGATGTCGCAGGCGGGCTTGCCGGCATCCTCCGCATCGGGCCGGCCGGCGCCGCGCTGGTCGGTCGCCAGGGGCTGGGGCGGCGATGCCTGATCGGTGCACGAGGCAATTGGAATCGCATCCACCGCCGGACTTCCCACCGTCAGCGCGATGGTCGGGGTCGGGCCACCGTTGTTCGCCGGTCCCGCCGCATCAAGCTTGGGGTCGAGATTGTTGCGGCTGGTGCCTGAGAATCCGCACGAGCCGTCGTCGGAGATGTTGTAGCCGGCATCGCTGATCGCACCGAAACAGTTTCCTCCGGCTTTGCCCGCCAGGATGCTGCCCTTGAGGCTCAGGCTGACGGCTTCGGCAACGTGCACGGCGCCGCCGAAGCCACTGCCGACCAAATTTTTGGAAAAGGTGCTGTTGGTGACAAAGACTTCGCTTCCGCTGTCCCAGATCGCACCGCCCCCGGCTTGCGCCGAGTTGCGTGCGAAGGTGCTGTTGACAATGGTGACCGCACTATTGACGGTCAGAATCGCCCCGCCGTCGCTGTCGCTGGAGTTCTGATCGAAGGTGCTGGCGGTGATCGTCAAGGTGTTGGGCGTACCCGGCGGCGACCTGGCGAAGATCGCTCCCCCGCCAAACAGCAGGGTGTCGGTGACCGTGGAGGAATTGGCCGAAAACGTGCTGGCGGTGATAGTGGTCGAACCGGCCGAGACAAAAATCGCTCCCCCTCCGGTGGTCTCGCCCCGGTTGTGGGAGAATGTGCACTGGTCAATCGTCAGTTCGGCGCCGACGTTGGCGACCGCGGTGTCGTTGGCGTTGACCACGGTCAATTTGCTCAACCTAAGCGCGCCGCGCGAATTGACGCTGAAGACGGTTTCCACCTTGGTTCCGTCGATGGTGATCCCCGCTGCGCCGCCCGGACCTACAATGGCCAGCGTGCCGCTGCTCAGCGCGGGCAGGCCGGCGCTCAGCGCAATCGTGCCGGTCACGCCCGGCCCGAACACGATTGAGTCATCGCCGCTGCCAGCCGGGCAGCCGGCAATCGGCACCTTGGCGATGGAGGCCGCCATCGCGAAGCGCAGGCTGCAGTCGCTCCCGCCTCCGGGGTCGGCCGTGGTGTGAACTGTGATCGTAGCGGCATGGCCCGCCGAAGCGGCCACCAACGCCACAAACGCCGCCAGTGCCGCAATCGGTTTGCGCAATCGGGAATTTAGATAATCCATTCTCTTGCTGCGGTTCTGTCACCCTGATTTTTCGGAGCGGGAACTAACACTAATCGATGTCCTCGCTCCTTTCAACCTAAAAAGATTGGCAAAGATATCTGTTGTACCATTAATACGTCAAATGGCTTTCTCGCTTATGCAAACCATTTCAGTTCCAAAACCTCTCTTATAACGTAGAGCTCTTTTCGTTAACAATTGCTGAAAGGCGCCGTGCTTGCACAGGAAGCACCGCGATCTTTGGGCGCTGGCTCTCCAGGCTCGGCTTTACGCAAGCGGCTGCGATGTGGTGGATGCGGACCCGAACCGGCCCGCTGAGGGCTATGAGCTAACCGGAGCGACCCTGACCATGGGTAGGATGCCGTCGCTACCAATTGTAGCTAACGCCCAGACCGGCTGGCATCGCGTCGCGGGCGCCGTGCGCAGTGGGGCCGGGCGGCGGCGCTTCGGCAAAAATTTTGAACCGCTTCGGATTGAGTTCGTGCCGCTTGTGGAGCCACAGAAACAGTTCGGTGGTACCGATGCCCAACAGCGCTGCACCAATCACGTCGGAAAACCAGTGCGCGTCGTGGCCCATACGGCCGAAGCCGTCGAGCAGCGCCAGCGAATAGACCGGCACCGCGACCCGCCAGTCGTTGCCGAAGTACGCGCTGACCCCTGCCGCCAGACCGAACATCGGAGTTACATCGCCCGAGACAAATGACTTGCCGCCGGCAAAGAACGCGGTGTGGCTATGACCGCATCCTGGCGCGCCCGCGCATCGCCCTCATACAATCCGTAGCCGTAAAGCAGCGCCGCTGCAGCGCTGACCGAGCCATAACTGACGTTTTGAAGCAGCGCGGCATCGCTCGACGACATGCTGCGCAGGCGGCTGCGGATGGTTTGGTCGAGGGTGTATGAACCGCCCCACAGCGCCCCTGCGCCGCCCAACACGAGGTAAAACTTCGGCGAGAGCAGCAGTTGTCCCGCCTGCTCCAGATGCAGCGGTGCGGTGGCGATATCGATCGCGTCCTCGGCGCCATTGTTGGCCATGTATTTGAAGTCGGAGCCGACATCATTGGCGATCGATGCTGCCGACAGGGTCTGGGCCGACGCTCCACTGCAAACTCCCGCCAGCGCAATCCCGAGCAGGGCCAGGCACAGAGGACCGCCGCGTGAAAAACCGTTCATGCCATCCTCCTCGCCGCGCCGGGCGGCAAGACGCTGCGGAGCGCAAACAAACTGAATGATTGCTCTATGCCACTGTTTTTGGCGCTGCGAGCATATTCCAGCTTGCTTCAACTTTCAAAGGCTTTTGCGCTGGCGAGCGGCGGGCTCGGACAGCGCGTCCTGCCGCACTCAGGCGTCCAGGAGATGGCGCAAAAGCTTGCGCGTTTTTGCAGCGCTCGTTAATTCAGAGGGTCGATGCGAGGCAGGCATCAATCCGCACCATGCGTCGACTTAACCCGGGCATCTTCGAACCGCTCGTCTACCTGGTCCAAAAACCCCGCTCATTCCGTGTAATCGGACTGGGAGGGCTGGCCCTGTTCTCCGTCTTGATGCTGGCTGAGGCGTTCGGCCGCGGCGCCGGCTATGGTCTGATCGGTCTTGGGCTGATGGGCGTGTTGTGGTTGGAAAGCAGCCTGACGGCATGCCGGCGATGCCGCCATTACGGCACCTGGCATTGTCTGGGACAGGGTATGCTGGTGTCGAAAATTTTCCCCCGCCTCCACACCGGCGCCTCCGATTTACGGTTTCAAATCCACCTGGGCCTGTTTGGCCTATATCTTCTCTATGGATTGTTCTGGCTGTGGCATGCGCCGGCGCTGGGGCTCATCTTCACGCTGTGGGTGCCGCTGTTCCTGATCAGCGGAGATGCGCCCAACGGCTTTTCCTGGCGGGTCCGGCGCGACTGATGCGGCGGTGCCCCAGGCGGACGCTCAACACGGGTCCCAATCCAGACCGCAACGGTCGGCTATTGTTTCACCGCTGATTTCTCTCTGACATAATTTTTATAGTGGCCAAACAAATCGAACTGGACACGGTCCGCGCTGCGCTTGGACGAGTCAAATATCCCGGCTATGCGACCGATATCGTGACCTTGGGGATGGTCGAGGAGATCGCCCCAGGCTCCGACGGAACCTTCGCCATCACGCTGCGCCAGGCGACCGAAAACGAGGACACCCTGCGGCAGGTCGCCCAGCAGATCCATCATGTGCTCAGCCACGAACTGGGCTTGGAGCGCATCCAGCTCAAGGCGCGGCGGCTGGAGCCAGAACTGGGTGAAAAGACCGGACGCGTACGGCTGGAAGGCACGCGATATGTGATTGCGGTCGCCAGCGGCAAGGGCGGAGTCGGAAAATCCACCGTGGCGGCCAATCTGGCCGTGGCGCTGCATCAGTTGGGCCTGAGTGTGGGCTTGCTCGATGCCGACATCTATGGGCCGTCGACGGCGATGATGTTCGGCACCGGCGACGCGCGGCCCATGGCGGCCGACAAGACGCGCTTTCTTCCGGTGGAAAAATACGGCATCAAGCTGATCTCGATGGCGTTTTTCCTGACCGACAAAGCCCCGGTAATCTGGCGCGGGCCGATGGTGATGAGCGCGGTGCGGCAATTTCTGCGTGAGACCGTGTGGGGCAAGCAGGACTTCCTGGTCGTCGACCTGCCGCCGGGCACCGGCGACGCGCAGTTGACCCTGGCTCAGCAGGTGGCGCTGGACGGGGTGGTGATCGTAACCACGCCGCAGGACGTGGCGGTGCTCGACGCGGTGCGGGCGGTCAAGATGTTCCGCCAGGTGCATTGCCCGGTGCTGGGCATCGTCG
>Ga0209061_1005250_pt1 | contig 11532 bp, 21 predicted proteins | sample Coa_R1_10_FD_187157 | JGI IMG/M metagenome (GOLD analysis project Ga0209061, IMG submission 187157) | Surface soil microbial communities from Centralia Pennsylvania, which are recovering from an underground coalmine fire - Coalmine... | ecosystem: Environmental > Terrestrial > Soil >... | reverse complement strand
CCCTTGCCCGCACCCGGCGGGCCGAAGAAAATTACGTCCACGGGTCGCGCCTGGCCCCGCTCACTACCGCTTTATGAATCCGCGGTAGTCTCGCATCGCGAGGCGCGCCTCGATTTGCGTCATGGTGTCGAGCGCGACGCCGACGATGATGAGCAGCGACGTCGAGCCCAGGTAAAAGGTCGTTACGCCCAGGCCGCGCTGCATCGTCGACGGCAAGATGGCCAAAATGCCCAAGTAAACTGCCGAAACCGTCGTGATACGCAGCAGAATCTTGTTGATGTAATCGATCGTCGGCTGGCCGGGTCTGATACCGGGAATGAACGAGCCGCTCTTCTTCAGGTTGTCGGCGATGTCACGCGTATTGACCACGATCGCGCTGTAGAAGAACGTGAACATCACGACCAGCACGAAATAGACGGCGTTGTAAAGAAACGAATTCGGGCTAAACCACGTGTTCAGAAAGCTGGACACCGCCGCGCCCGGGCCGCTCTGTGACGTGCCCAACCACGAGAGCGCTTGCTGCGGCAAAAGCAAAATCGAGATCGCGAAGATGATCGAGATGACCCCCGCGTTGTTGAGCCGCAACGGGATGTAGGAGGACCGGCCGGCATACATCTTGCGGCCGACGACCCGGCGCGCTTGCTGAACGGGAATGCGGCGCTGGCCCTGATACATGAAGACGATCGATATAACGGTGATGATCGCGATGACGATGTACAGGCCGAGGCCAAACCAGTTGAATCCTTCCTTCTGACCGACCTGGATCGTCTGCGAAAGATACGTAGGGTAGCGCAGAATGATCCCGACGAAAATGATGAGGGAAACCCCGTTGCCGATCCCCTTGTCGGTAATCTGCTCGCCTAGCCACATCAGGAACAACGTTCCCGAAACGAGCGCGATGATGACGAAGACAATGAACTGGATGCTCGTGTCGTAGAAGACACCGGAGCGCGCCATGGCGATCGACATCGTCGTGGCTTGAACGATTGCCAGCACGATGGTAAGCCAGCGCGTATAGCGGCTGATGGTCTTGCGTCCTTCTTCACCGCCGCGCTTTGCCATTTCTTCGAGCTGCGGCAGCACGACCGTCATCAACTGCATGATGATCGAGGCGTTGATGTACGGCGTAATCCCCATCGCGATGACGGAAAGCCGCTGCAGCGCGCCGCCCGAAAGGAACCCGAGGAAATTATAGAACGTTCCCTGCGCCAGCAGCTGCTGCCACCGGTTCACGTCCACTCCCGGGATTTGGACGTGAATCATGTAAACGAACAGCGCAAACGCGCCGAACACGAAAGCGATACGGCCCCGGATGTCGGGGACCGTCCACGCCGCTCGCAGATTGTCGAGCAAAGGTTGGCCTATTCCTCGAAACGCGCGCCCGCCGCGGTCAGCGCCTCACGCGCGGTGCCCGAGAACAAGACGTCGCGGAACACCAGCCCTTGCGGCAGCGTCTTCCCGCCGCGGCCGGCACCGAGGATCTTGACTCCGTCCAGCACGCGCTTGATCTTACCGGCCGCCTTGAGCGTCTCCGGATTTACCTCCAGCGAAGGCTCCCAGTCCGCCAACTGCCACAAATTCACGACGGCATAGTGCGTGCGGAAATGCCCGATGTCACGCGCCTTCTGCGAAACGCCGAGCCGCTGCGGTAACCGCCGGGCCCACGGCGTTTGACCGCCTTCGAACGCCGGGCCCTTGCCTCCGCCCGAGCGAACGGTCTGCCCTTTGCCGCCTTCGCCGCCGGTTTTGACCAGGCCCGAGCCGTGCCCCCGGCCGACGCGCACGCGCTTCGGCCGCGCGCCTTTGGCGGGACGCAATTGCGCCAGCGTCAGAATCGGCTTCGGCGCCGGCTGGGCTTTCGTTCGAGAACGCGCCGTCGCCGTTTTCTTTGCACCCGGCATCAAGCCACCACCTCAGCCGCGTCCTTGCCCCGCAAGCGCGCGACTTTTTCTGCGGTCTTGAGCGAGCGAAGCGCTTCTACCGTAGCATACACCACGTTGATCGGATTGGGGCTGCCCAGCGACTTCGTCAAAATATCATGGATGCCCGCGAGCTCGAGCACCGCTCGCATCGCGCCGCCGGCGATCACGCCCGTCCCCGGAGCAGCCGGCTTGAGCAGCACGCGGCCCGCGCCGGTTTGCATCGTCACCGCGTGCGGAATGGTGCGCTCGACCATCGGCACGCTGATCAATGCTTTCTTCGCAGCCTCCACGCCTTTGCGAATCGCCTCAGGCACCTCACCGGCTTTGCCGATCGCGAACCCGACGCGGCCCTTCCGATCGCCCACTACGACCAGCGCGCTGAAGCTGAAGCGCTTTCCGCCCTTGACCACTTTGGCCACGCGGTTGACGCGCACGACGGTTTCTTCCAACCCGCCGCTGTCCCGTTCCCGACCTCTCGATTGCATGCTAAAACTCCAACCCCGCTTCGCGAGCGGCTTCGGCCAGCGCGGCGACCCTACCGTGATATTTGCGGCCGCCCGTGTCGAACACGACTGCCGTGATTCCCTTGCCCTTTGCCTTAGCGGCAATCTCCGCGCCGATTCGCTTCGCCGCCTCGATGTTTGTTTTCGACTTCAGCCCGGACGCAATCGCTTTCTCGCGCGTCGAGCTCGCAGCCATCGTATGGCCGCGCTCGTCGTCGACCAGAATCGCGTAGATATGGTGCAGCGTGCTCTGCACCTGCAGGCGCGGGCGCTGCGCCGTGCCCACGACTTTGCGGCGCAAGCGCAGATGCCGCTTATGGCGCGCGTCGTTCCTGGAGAGCGGCATTACTTCTTCACTCCCTTGGCCGCCTTGCCGAGCTTCTTGCGAACGAACTCGCCTTCGTACCGGATCCCTTTGCCCTTGTAAGGCTCCGGGGGGCGCAGCTCGCGAAGCTCCGCCGCGACTTGGCCGACGAGCTGCTTGTCGATCCCATCGACATGAATCTTCGTGGTCCCCTCGACGGAAAACGAGATGCCCTTCGGCGCCTTGTAGGTTACCGGATGCGAATAGCCCAGCGTAAAGTTGAGGTTTTCGCCGGCCTTTGCGACGCGATAACCGACACCCTGAATCTCAAGGCTCTTACGGAAGCCTTTGGTGACGCCTTCGAGCATGTTCGCCAGGAGCGTGCGCGTAAGCCCGTGTGCGGCTCGGGATTTACGCTCGTCGCCCTTGCGTGTAACGAGGACGTGACCGTTCTGCAGCTCGACGTCGACGGAATCGAGCACCGGTTGCGTCAGCTCGCCCTTGGGACCCTTGACGACAACGCTGCGCTCCTTGACCTCGACGTTCACTTTTTCCGGCACCGCCAGAGGCAATTTTCCAATGCGAGACATGAGTTACATCACCAAACGTAGGCCAGCACTTCGCCGCCGACGCCGGCGCGCTTTGCCTGCTTTCCTGAAAGAATGCCCTTGCTCGTCGACATGATCACGATGCCGAGGCCCCCGAGGACTCGCGGGATCTCGGTTTTGCCGGCGTAGACGCGAAGACCCGGCCGGCTGATCCGGCGCAAGCCCGTGATGACTTTCTCCTTCTCCGGGCCATACTTCAGGACAATGCGAAGCGTCTTCTGCGGGCCCTCGGGCAACAGCTGATAGTCGTTGATGAAGCCTTCTTCTTTGAGAATCTCCAGAATGGCGCGCTTCATCCTCGAGGCCGGAATATCGACCGTCTCGTGGTTCGCCGTGTTCGCATTGCGGATACGCGTGAGGAGATCGGCGATAGGATCCGTCATAACCGCCATCCGCTACCAGCTCGCTTTCACGACGCCCGGAATGTAGCCGCGATGCGCGTTTTCACGAAAGCAAATCCGGCACATGCCGAACCTGCGCAGGTAGCCTCGCGGGCGCCCGCAGGTCAGGCAGCGATTGTGTATGCGCACCTTGTGCTTTTGAGGTCGTTTCGATTTTTCGATGAGCGAGGTCTTGGCCATCAGCGTCCCTTCTGCAACGGCAACCCCATCGCGCTGAGAAACTCCGTTGCTTCTTCGTCGGTCTTTGCGGAGGTCACGATCACGATGTCCATGCCGCGAGTTTTGTCGATCTTGTCGAAGTTGATCTCGGGAAAGACGAGCTGCTCGCGCAAGCCCAAGTTGTAGTTGCCGCGTCCGTCGAACGATTTGCGCGGAAGGCCCCGGAAGTCGCGAATTCGCGGTAGCACGATGTTGAACAGCTTGTCGAGGAAAACGTACATCCTATCGCCGCGCAAAGTGACTTTCGCACCGATCTTCATGCCTTCGCGAAGCTTGAACGCCGAAATCGATTTCTTTGCGGTCGTTTGCACCGGTTTCTGACCGGTAATCGTCTGCAGATCGGCAACGGCCGCATCCAGCGCTTTCGCGTTCTGAATCGCATCGGTCACCGACATGTTGACCACGACTTTTTCCAGACGCGGGATCTGCAGCGGGTTCTTGTAGCCGAACCGCTGCTGCAGGGCCGGGCGGATCTCTTTCTCGTAGCGCTCGCGTAATCTGGCGGCCATGCTCAGCGCCCTTTCCCCGGGGACGCAAGATGCTCGCCGCTGCGCACGCTCACGCGCACGCGTCCGTCTGCCGATTGCATGCGGCGCACGCGCGTCGGCGTACCCGATTTGGGATCGATGACCATGAGCGCGGAAATCGGAACGGGAGCTTCCTTTTCGAAGATGCCCGCTTGACGCGAACCCGCCGCACCCGCCTTCGTGTGCCGCTTGACGACATTGACGCCTTCGACGAGCGCATAACCGGTGCGCGGATAGACCGTTTTCACCACCCCGCGCTTGCCCTTCTCCTTGCCGCGGCGCAGCACGACGGTATCGCCCTTGACGATATGCACGGCCATCACAACACCTCCGGTGCGAGCGAGGCGATCTTCAAGAACCCGCGGTCGCGCAGCTCGCGGCAAACAGGCCCGAAGACGCGCGTCCCGCGCGGATCCAGATTGTCTTTTTCGCCGCGCAGAATGACGCAAGCATTCTCATCGAAGCGTATCGTCGAACCGTCGGAACGCCGCAGCGGCTGTGCCGTGCGAACGATCACAGCCTTCACGACCTGCCCCTTCTTTACCGCCGCCCCGGGAATTGCGCTCTTGACCGTACCGACGACCACATCGCCGACGGACGCATACGGATGACGGCTTCCGCCGGAGATATGGATGCACAAAATCTCGCGAGCGCCGGAATTGTCCGCAACCCGAAGGCGCGTTTCTTGCTGAATCACCTACTTGGCCCTCTCGACGATCTCCAGCAGCCGCCAGCGCTTGTCTTTTGAGAGCGGGCGGCACTCCTGGATGCGCACGACGTCGCCCATTTTCGCTTCGTTGGTCTCATCATGAGCCTTGAAGCGCGACGATTTCCGCACGACTTTTCCATACACCGGATGGGCGACGCGCATTTCACTGACGACCACGATCGTCTTGTTCATCTTGTCCGAGACGACACGTCCCTGTTTGATTCGCCGGCGGTTCGGACGCTTAGGCTGCTCCATGTTTTCCTTCCGCCACCTGTTTGGCTTCGCTCAGACGCTTCTCGTTGATGAGCGTTTGAATGCGCGCATACGCACGCCGAGTCTCCCGGATCTTGCTGAAATCCGAAAGGTGGCCCGTGCGAAGCTGAAAGCGCAGATTGAACAGCTCTTCCTTCGTCTCGCGGGCCTTGGTTTGCAGCTCGGCGACCGTCAGATCGCGCATCGCCTTCCACTCGCTTCTCTTCATACGGTCACCGCCTCGTCGCTGCGCGCGACGATCTTCGTTGCAATCGGAAGCTTTGCCGCGGCCAGCTCGAGCGCGCGGCGCCCGGTAGCGCCGTCGACGCCGGCTAATTCGAACAGGATTCGTCCCGGCCGGACTACGGCAACCCAAAACTCGGGATTGCCTTTACCCGAACCCATGCGCACCTCGGCCGGCTTCTTCGTCACGGGCTTGTCAGGGAAGACTTTGATCCATACCTTGCCGCCGCGTTTGATGTGCCGCGTGAGCGCGATACGCGCCGCTTCGATTTGCCTGTTGGTCATCCAGCACGGTTCGAGCGCCTTCAGCCCGTAGTCTCCGAAAGTCAAACGGCTGCCGACTTGCGATTTGCCGCGAAGGCGCCCGCGTTGCTGCTTGCGCCATTTTACACGCTTGGGCGTCAGCATCTATGCTTGCCCTCTCTCGATATCTTCATGCGCGCCCGGCCGCTCTTCTTCATCGGTAGCGGCTTCACGCGCGACGTGCTCTACCGACGTTTGCTCCGTCACGCCTTTGCCATGATCCGCAGGTTTGTCGTGCGTCTCACCGCCGCCGTGCGCGGACGACGTGACCGCGTGCTCGCCCAGCGGTGAACCTTCCTCGACGGAGACGACCGATTGCGCGTGCGTTTCCGCGGCATGCATCGCGCTCCTCAACTCGTCTTCGAGCGGCGCATCGGCAGCCGTGTCGGGCCCGACCTTGCCGAACTCGGACGGTCCTTCCTCGACGCGATCCGTACCGGCTCCCTCAACCCACGCGGGCGCTCGGCGTTCGCGCCGTCCGCGTCCGCCGCGTTCGCGCCGCTCGCGCGCCGGGCGCTCCGGACGCCCTTCGCGCTCCAATCGGGCTTGCTCGCCGCGCGGCTGCTCGGGGAGCACTTCTCCTTTATAGATCCAGACCTTCACGCCGATGCGGCCGAACGTGGTAAATGCTTCGACGTGCGCGTAGTCGATATCGGCACGCAGCGTGTGAAGGGGCACCTTGCCGTCGAAGTTGCGCTCCGTACGCGCAATCTCGGCTCCGCCGAGCCGGCCCGATACCTGCACCTTGATTCCGCGAGCGCCGGCCTTCATCGTGCGCATGATGGCTTGCTTCATCGCGCGGCGAAACGCAATGCGCTTCTCCAGCTGATCCACGATGTTTTGCGCGACGAGCCGTGCATCCAGCTCGGGATGCTTGATTTCGCCGACATTGACTTGCACGGCCTTCTTGGTGAGCTTCTCGAGGTTCTTACGAATCTCGTCGATACCCACTCCACGCTTGCCGATGATGATGCCGGGCTTTGCCGTGTGCACGATAACGCGCGTCTGATTCGCTCGCCGTTCGATCTCGACTCGGCTGATCGCGGCTGCGCGCGTCATCCGGCCGAAGTACTTGCGGATTGCCGCATCCTCGTGCAGCCAAGAACGGTAATTCTTCTTCTCGTACCAGCGGCTGTCCCACGTGCGCGTGATGCCGAGCCGAAGCCCGACCGGATGGATCTTTTGGCCCATTTATGCCTTCGTCACTTTCTTACGAGCATTGCGCTTGCGCGGCGCGGCCTTCTTCTTGGTCTGCGATTCCGCAGCGGCCGCCAGCCGGCGCTCTTGCGAGCGCAGCGCCACCGACGCGCCGCCCTTGCGCCGCGGCTGTGTCTTTCCGGGACGGTCGCCGACGACGATCGTGACATGTGACATGCGACGGCGCTTGAACGCGGCGCGGCCTTGCGCGCGGGGATCGATCCGCTTGGTAAATCGTCCGCCCGGACCGCCGTCGACCATGATTCGGCGAACGTACAACTCGTCGCCCGACATATTGTGATTGTTTTCCGCGTTCGCGACGGCGCTCCGAAGCAGCTTCGCGAGCGGCGCTGCTGCAAAGACGCCGGAGAAACGCAGCAGCACGAGCGCCTCTTTGACGCTCTTGCCGCGAATCGCGTCGGCGACCCGGCGCAGTTTGCGCGGCGCCATCCGGGTGAAGCGCAGGCGCGCCACGGCTTCCGTCGCCGCTGCCTGAGTTTGCATTTCCTGAGCGCTCACGTCTTCACCGCCGATTTCTCACCCGCACCGCCGTGTTGACGGAAGATGCGCGTCGGCGCAAACTCACCGAGCTTGTGACCAACCATGTTCTCGGTCACGAACACGGGGATATGCGCCTTGCCGTTGTGCACGGAGATGGTATGGCCCACCATGGCCGGCACGACAGTCGAGGCACGCGACCAGGTGCGAATCACACGCTTCTCGCGCGAAGCGTTGAGCTTCTCGACCTTCTCCATCAGATGGTCCGCAACGAAGGGACCCTTTTTCAACGAGCGGCTCATCTATTTGCTCCGTCTGCGGACGATCATCTTGGCGGTACGCTTGTTGCGCCGCGTCTTTTTGCCCATCGTCATCTGACCCCAAGGTGTCGTCGGCGGCCGGCCCGACGTCGAGCGGGCTTCACCGCCGCCGTGCGGATGATCGACGGGATTCATCGCCACGCCACGGACGTGAGGGCGCTTTCCGCGATGTCTCTGACGGCCTGCATAGCCGATGATCTCGTTCTCGTGCTCGAGGTTCCCAAGCTGACCGATCGTCGCACGGCACGCTAATTGAATCTTGCGCACCTCGCCGGACGGCATACGAACTTGCGCGTAACCGGCTTCTTTTGCCATCAATTGCGCGGCAGCCCCGGCCGTGCGCACCAACTTGCCGCCTTCACCCGGCCGCAGCTCGACGTTGTGCACGACGGTGCCTTCCGGGATGTTGGCAAGAGGCAGCGCGTTCCCCGTCTTGATGTCCGCATTGGGCCCCGACTCCACCAGATCGCCGATGCGCAAGCCGGCGGGCGCGAGAATATACCGCTTCTCACCGTCGCGGTACGCCAAAAGAGCGATACGCGCCGAGCGATTCGGATCGTACTCGATGGCCGCCACCTTCGCGGGAATCGAATCCTTGGTGCGCTTGAAATCGATGATTCGATATTGGCGCCGCGCCCCACCGCCGCGATGGCGTGAGGTAATGTGACCGTTGTTGTTGCGGCCCGCGGTCTTCTTGCGCACTTCCACGAGCCGGCGCTCCGGATCTTTGCTCGTCAGCTCCGAGAGATCGAGGACGGTGGGAAAGCGCCGCGCCGGGCTGGTCGGCTTGAATTTCTTTACCGGCATGTTAAGGGAGCTCCGTGCGATGCCTGAAGATCATTGCTCGAAATAGTTGATGCCGCCAAGTTCGATCTTTTGTCCCTCGGCGAGAGTGACGATCGCCTTTTTCCACTCGGCGGTGCGGCCCTCGGTGCGATTGCCTCGGCGGGCGAACGTCTTGAACTTGCCGCCGACGGCCAGGGTGTTGACCTTGCGCACCGTCACGCCGAAGATTTCCTCGATCGCCTTGCGGATCTGTGTCTTCGTGGCTTTCGGATGCACTTCGAAAGCGTATTGCTGCACCATCGTGCCGGCCATGGATTTTTCCGTAATCAGCGGAGCAATGATGACGTCCCGGGCCAGCATCATTCCATCCCTCCGAGTGCCGAGCACAGCTTGTCGTAGGCGGCCTGCGTGAAGATCAGACGTGCATGCCCGACGACGTCTTTCACGTCGAGAGCTCCCGTGTGCGTGATACCGAGACGCTGCAAGTTCCGGCCGGCGCGCAGCACGCGGGCTCCGATTTCGTGTTCGTTGCTCTCGAAAACGAGCAGCGTGCGCGCCGAGGTACGGGCCGCCTTCGCCGATCCGAACAACAGCGAGGCAAGGTCTTTGGTTTTTTCCAGGCCCAGCGCTTTGCCGTCGACGATCGAGACCGCTTCTGCGACGAATCGATCGGCCAACGCAGCGGCAAGAGCCACGCGGCGCTCCTTCTTATTGAGGTCGGTTTCGTAGGAACGCGGCTGCGGTCCGAACACGACGCCGCCGTGGCGCCACTGCGGCGAGCGAATCGAGCCATGACGAGCCCGCCCCGTGCCCTTTTGCCGCCAGGGCTTACGGCCGCCGCCGCGGACTTCATCGCGTTTCTTCGTCGAAGCCGTTCCGGCGCGCGGATTCGCAAGCTCCCGAAAGACGGCGCGAAAGATCGGGTGCGCTTTGCGTGCCAGCGCGGGGTCGAGGAGCGCCTTCGGCGCCTTCGCGGGAGTCAGCGCCGGCATCAGCTGCGCGCCGCCGCGCGGTTGCGCTTGACGGTTTCGGTGATCAGCACGAGCCCGTTGATCGGCCCCGGTACGGGACCGCGCACGAGCAGCAGATTGCGCTCGGCATCGGCGCGGACGACTTCGAGATTCTGATGCGTCGTCGTGTCGACGCCGAAGTGACCCGGACGGCGGCTGCCCCGCGTCGTGTGTCCGGCGTTGGTGTCCCCGTTGGAGGCGGGCTGGCGATGGATCATCGAGCCGTGGCTCGCGCCGCCGCCGCTGAAGTTCCAGCGCTTGATGCCGCCGGAGAAGCCGTGACCTTTGGAGATGCCCACGACATCGACGCGGTCGCCCGGCACGAAGCCGTCGACCGTCACGGTTTGGCCCACGTCGACGCCGTCGATCCCCGAGCGGAACTCGCGGACGCAGCGCTTCGGCTCGACGCCGTTCTTCTTAAAATACCCGGCGAGCGCGCGCGTGACGGCGTTCTTTCGGGCGGCACCGAACCCGAGCGCCACGGCCTCGTAGCCGTCCCGGTCTTTGGTCTTCCGGTCGACGACGGTGCACGGGCCGGCCTCGATCACGGTGCAACCCACCGATTGCCCGTCCTCGGTAAACACGCTGGTCATGCCGACCTTGCGGCCGATGATATTCTTCACGACTCCCTCAAGAACACGGTGCCTGGCGTTTCGCCTCAATGCTTCGTCCGCGCGCCAAAGCGCACGGACGACCGGGACCGCAACCACGGCAGTATACCGGACCCTCGTAGAGAGGGTCAAGATGGAGCAGCCAGGCCAGGTGGAGATTGCGCCGCACGACGCCCTGATCGTCGTCGACGTTCAAAACGACTTCTTGCCCGGCGGTAGCCTTGCCGTGCAAGAAGGCTCGACGGTGATCGAGCCGATCAACGCGCTCATGCCGGTTTTTCCGCTCGTATATGCGACGCGCGACTGGCATCCGCCCAACCACCGATTCTTCCAGCGGTACGGCGGCCCGTGGCCGGACCACTGCCTGGCCGGAACGGCCGGTGCGCAGTTCGCCCCGGGCCTGAACACCGCGCACGTCGACATCATCGTCTCCAAGGGCACGGATCCCGAAACGGACGGCTACTCGGGGTTTGCGGCAACCCACCTTGACGACGACTTGCGGCGGCGCGGCGTTCGCCGCGTGTTCGTTTGCGGACTTGCAACCGACTACTGCGTGAAAGCGACGGCCCTGGACGCGCGTCGCGCGGGCTTCGAAACGTTCGTGATCACGGATGCCATCGCAGCCGTGAACGTCGAGCCGGGCGACGCGGCGCGCGCTCTCGAGGAATTGCACCGAGCGAACGTCACGCTGCTCGCGAGCAGCGCGCTCAAAATGCCTGCCGCGCGCGATTGACGTTTAGGCTCGAACGGGGCGCAGGTCCATGGCGAGATCCAGCGTCGGGGCGCTGTGGGTGATCCAGCCGGACGAGATCACGTCGACTCCCGTCTCGGCGATCGCGCGGACCGTCGCGGCGTTTACGGATCCGGACGCCTCGAGAATCACCCGCCCGTTCGCCATGGCGACCGCACGCCGCAGCGTCGCCGGATCCATGTTGTCGAGCAGGACCGCGTCTGCCAGCCCGGTGTCGAGGACCTCGCGCAGCTGATCCAGCTCGTCGACCTCGATCTCGATCTTCACCAGATGCCCCACGCCGCGGCGCGCCAGCTCGAGCGCGGGACGGACTCCGCCGGCTGCGACGATATGGTTGTCCTTTACGAGCACGGCGTCATCCAGGCCGA
>Ga0209061_1005248_pt1 | contig 11532 bp, 9 predicted proteins | sample Coa_R1_10_FD_187157 | JGI IMG/M metagenome (GOLD analysis project Ga0209061, IMG submission 187157) | Surface soil microbial communities from Centralia Pennsylvania, which are recovering from an underground coalmine fire - Coalmine... | ecosystem: Environmental > Terrestrial > Soil > Unclassified... | reverse complement strand
CCCCGAGCGGTTCCAGCATGGCGCCGTCGGCGTCGGAGAGCCCGTCGGGCAGCGGGAACAGCAGGTGGGTGGGCCAGGCCATGAACTCGCGCAGCATGCCGTCGGTGGGCCCGTGACCCGAGAACCGGACCGTGGGGCAGAGGTTGCGGTACCCGTCCCTGCACTGCCGGCAGGCCTCACAGGGGATCGCGGGGTCGATCGCGACCCGCTCGCCGCGCCTCGGCCCGGTGGCGATGACGCCGGCGCCCTCGTGCCCGAGCACGAGCGGACGCGACAGCCTCGCGTCACCGATGCCGCCTTCGTCCCACCAGTGCAGGTCGGAACCGCAGATCCCGGTGGCGGTGACCCGCACCAGGCTCTCGCCGGGCCCCGGTGAGGGGACGGGCTCGTCCGTTATCCGGATGTCATGGGCCCCGTGCAGCCTCGCTACCCGCATACGTCTCTCCTTCCAGTCGTGCCCTCCGCACTACCTGCCCGATGCAACGAAGCTTTTCATGCCGGGCAAGGTCATGTGCCACCTGCCTGCGGCCGCTCTTGTGCGCTTCTTCCGCGCTGGCGGGCAACGGCGCTACCGTGCGGCCCGGGAAAGCAGTCAGGCCATGCGGGGCCGCCCGTGCATGCCGGCCGCGCAGCCGGGTACGGCGGGGCCATCACCAGAGGAGGAGTGCTCATGCGCGTGGTAGTAGTCGGCGCGACAGGCAATGTCGGTACCAGCACGGTCCATGCCCTGGCCGGTGATCCCGCGATCACGTCCGTGCTCGGGCTGGCCAGGCGGCTGCCGGAGTGGAAGGCGGACAAGACCGAATGGGCGAGGGCCGACATCACGAAGACGGACCTTGTCCCGCTGCTGCGCGGCGCGGACGCCGTCGTGCACCTGGCCTGGCTGATCCAGCCAACCCACCAGCCGCTGGTGACCTGGCAGACGAACGTGCTCGGCAGCGTCAGGGTGTTCCGCGCGGTCGCGGAGGCCGGGGTTCCCGCGCTCGTGTACGCCTCGTCGGTGGGCACGTACTCGCCCGGCCCCGCTGACCGGGCCGTCGGCGAGAACTGGCCCACTCACGGCTGGCCGACAGCCGCCTACAGCAGGGAGAAGGCATACGTGGAGCGGCTGCTCGACAGCTTCCAGGCTGACCACCCGCAGTGCCGCGTGGTGCGGCTGCGCCCGGGGTTCATCCTCAAGCGGGAGTCCGCCGCCGGGCAGCGGCGGCTGTTCGCCGGGCCGCTGCTGCCGGGGAAGCTGGCCAGGCCCGGGGCCATCCCGGTGATCCCGGACATCCCCGGCCTGCGGCTGCCGGTCGTGCATTCGGACGACGCCGGCCAGGCCTACCGGCTGGCGGTGGTGCGCGAGGTCCGCGGCCCCTTCAACATCGCCGCGGAGCCGGCCATCGGCACGGAGCAGCTCGCGCGCCTGCTGGACGCGAAGCCGGTGCGCGTGCCGCCCGCCGTGCTGCGCGCGGGGCTCGCCGCCGGATGGTACGCCAGGCTCGTCCCCGCCGAGCCGAACTTGTTCGACATGGCGCTTCACCTGCCGGTCATGGACACCACGCGGGCGCGGCAGGAACTCGGCTGGTCGCCGGCCCGCAGCGCGGCCGACACGCTCGGCGAGTTCCTGGCCGGGCTGCGCGCAGGCGCGGGCATGCCCACCCCGCCGCTGGCATCCGGGGCGGGCGGCCCCCTGCGGCTGCGCGAGTTCCTCACCGGGGCAGGGCGCGCCAGTAGATGACCTGCGCCCGGCGGCGCCCGCACCGTGGCCAGGCCCCGGGTACGGCGCCATTTTTGTTACTGACTAGTAACTTTCAGCGGACGCCGTACAGGTGCTCGAGTGCGAGCTGGTCGAGGCGCTCGTAGGCCATGCCCCGCTCGGCGAGGGCGGGGACGTCCACCTCCACCGAACGCACGTCGCGCCAGGTCTCGCCGGCGGCGAGCGTCGGCTGGCTGAGCTGGTCCACCCGGGACGCGCGCAGCGCCTCCTGCACTTCGGGGTCGGCGCGGAACGCGCGCACCTTCTCCCGCAGGATCAGGTAGTTGCGCATGCACGCGGCGGCCGAGTCCCAGACCCCCGCGTCGTCCTCGGTGCGCGGCGGCTTGTAGTCGAAGTGGATGGGTCCGTCGTAGCCACCGGACTCCAGGGCGTCCACCACCCAGAACGCGCCGCGCGCGTTGCCCGCGCCGAACCGCAGGTCCTGGTCGTAGCGGGGGCCGTGCTGGCCGTTGAGGTCGATGTGGAAGAGCTTGCCGTGCCACAGCGCCTGGGCGATGCCGTGCGCGTAGTTGAGCCCGGCCATCTCCTCGTGGCCCACCTCCGGGTTGATCCCGACCATGTCCGGGCGGGCGAGGCCGTTGATGAACGCCAGCGCGTGCCCGAGCGTGGGCAGCAGGATGTCACCGCGGGGCTCGTTCGGCTTCGGCTCGATCGCGAACCTGAGGCCGTACCCCTGGTCGGCGACGTACTCGCACAGCACGTTCAGCGCCTCGGCGTACCTGTCGAGCGCGGCGCGGATGTCCTTGGCAGCGCCTGATTCCGCGCCCTCCCGCCCGCCCCAGAAGACGTAGGTCCTGGCCCCCAGCTCGGCGGCCAGGTCGAGGTTGCGCATCACCTTGGCGATCGCGAACCTGCGCACCTCGCGGTCGTTGGCGGTGAACGCGCCGTCCCTGAAGATGGGGTGGCCGAACAGGTTCGTGGTGGCGGTGGTCACCACGAGCCCGGTGTCGTCGAGGGCTTTGCGGAAGGCGGCGATGCGCTCGTCCCGTTCGGCGTTGGTCGCGCCGAAGCCGAACACGTCGTTGTCGTGGAAGTTGACGCCGTAGGCGCCGAGCTCGGCGAGCTTGCGGACGGCCCGCTCGGCGGGCATCGGCGGGCGTACCGCCGTGCCGAACACGTCCACGCCCTGCCATCCGACCGTCCAGATGCCAAACGAGAAACGGTCCTCACGGGACGGCTGGTAGCGGTCAATGTCTGTTGTGCCCACTGTGCTCCTCGTAAGAGTTGTCGGGTCCGCCGTCCAGCAGACCCGGTACCTGGCGGCCGCCGGAAAGCGGCGCTTACTGGCTGGTCCCTTCATGCCACGCGGCGGTGCCGTCCCGCAGGGCGGCGTACCTGTCGCGGATCTCCTGGCATGGTTCGGCGGTATAGCTGCCCGCCGGGGGGCCGGGCCATTCCGGGGGCGCGGCTTCCCCGGACAGCGCCCATGCCGCCTGCCGGGCGGCGCCGATCGCCACGTATTCGGCAGGCTCGGGAACGGTCACGGGGACGCCGAAGACGGCGGGCGCGATGGCGCGGACCGCCGGGGAGCGCGCGCCGCCGCCGATCAGCACCACGCGCTGTGGAGTGATCCCGCACGCGGCGAGGTGGTCGATCCCGTCCGCGAGCGAGCACAGCACCGCCTCGACGGCAGCTCTCGCCAGGTTCTCCCTGGTGCCGTTCGCGGTCGTGAGACCGGACAGGACGCCGGTGGCCGCCGGCCGGTTCGGGGTGCGCTCGCCGTCCAGGTAGGGCAGCAGGGTCAGGCCGCCCGCACCCGGCCCGGCGGCGAGGGCGAGGTCGGACAGGGTGGCCGTGTCGACGCCGAGCATGCGTGCGGTCACGGTGAGCACACGAGCCGCATTCAGCGTGGCCACCAGCGGCAGGAACCGCCCGGTCGCGTCGGCAAACCCGGCGACCGCGCCGGAGGCGTCGGCGGCCGGGACCGTGGTGACCGCGTACGCCGTTCCCGAGGTGCCGATCGACACCGCCACGTCGCCGTCGCGCAGGCCGAGGCCGAGTGCCGCGCCCATGTTGTCACCGGTGCCGGCCGACACCTTCGCTCCCCAGCCGGTCTCGCCGATGACCTCGCCCGGCCCGGCCACCCGCGGCAGCCTGATCGGGTGCCCGATCGCCGCCTCCGCGATCTCGGGCAGCCATTCTCCCTTCGCGGTCGCGAAGTAGCCGGTGCCCGAGGCGTCACCCCGGTCGGTGACCAGCTCGGCCTCCCGGGCCGGTCCCGTGCCTGGCGAGGATTTCCCCGCGGCGCGCTCGCGCTCGCCCCTGCCGCCGCGCAGCCGCCAGCCGAGCCAGTCGTGCGGCAGTGCCACCCCGGCGACGCGGGCGGCGTTGGCGGGCTCGCGTTCGGCCAGCCAGCGCAGCTTTGTCACCGTGAACGACATGGTGGGGACGCTGCCAGTCCGCCGCGCCCACTCGGCGGGACCGCCGAGTTCCGCCACGAGGGCTCGTGCCTGGGGGGCGGACCGCACGTCGTTCCACAGCATCGCGGGGCGGATGACCTCCCCGCCGGAGTCCAGCGGCACCATGCCGTGCTGCTGGGCGGCGACGCCGATGGCGCTGGCGCGGCCGAGGAGATCCCTGCCTGCCTCGCCCAGCGCCCGCCACCAGTTCTCCGGGTCGCATTCAGTGCCGTCGGGATGCGGAGCCGAGCCCTGCCCGACGACGGCACCGTCCTCCGCGCGGCAGAGCACGACCTTCGTGGACTGGGTGGAGCAGTCAACCCCTGCCACCAGCATGAGCAGCTCCCGAAAGTTTCGCGAAAGATGGCGCTCCATGCGCCCGACGCCACCGTAAGGCGTATGCCCGCTCCGGCGCCAGTCCGGGGCCGCCGCCGGCTGTACCCCGGAGACGGCCCCGGACGCCGGGCCGCGCCCGCCCGCCCGCGCCGCGCCAGCCCGCCCGCGCCGCGCCAGCCCGCCCGGGCCGTGGCAGGAACCAGCCATTGGCTCAGCTCAGGGGCGCTATGCTGTTCCTCACTGGCATACAGGACGGCCTGCGCTGGCAGGTGCACGCCGCAAATGAACGTGCAGAATGAACGTGCAGATGGCCTTGCATCTGCAAACGACTGCCGTTACAATGGTCATGCCATACCGCAGGTAGCGTTGCCCGGTTCCGTGGCGGGTCCCGTTTGCGTGGCCGTGCGGTCGGCTGGCGGCCATACGCGTGGGCCTGCGGGGCCGCTGCGCTGGCTCGCGGGGGACGGCCCCCCGGGGTGCTAGCCGGTTCCGGAGAACGCTGGCCACTGCTGGCGCCACGAGGGTGCTGGCCCACCCTTCCGGGGTCGCGATGAGCACGAATAGCGCGGATGCGGTTGTTAGCGTTAACAACCCGGACAATTTCATAGCGCCCCTGCCGGTCCGCAGGAGGGCCGGCCCTCGCCCCTGCGGTCCGGCGGGCCCGGCAATCCGGGTTGCGGCCAGGAAGTTCGTGCCGGATCGCCCCCGGGTCGTACGCGTGCCGTCCGACTGGTGGGAGGGGCCCTCGGTGGCCGCGCTGCCGCTGGGCTCCGGACGGCAGGCGGGCAGGAACGCGCGGCGCTTCACCAGGGACACCTTCGCACGCTGGGGGCTGCATGCGCTCGCCGACGACGCCGAGGTGATCGTCGGCGAGTTTGTCGCCAACGCGGTCAAGCACGCGGGCGTGGGCCGTCCCGGGAACGGGGACTCTGACCGCCTGGGTGTCCGGTTGTTCCGCCGGTCGGGCGAGGTGATATGCGCCGTCCTCGACCCAAGCGATGACGTCCCTGTCCTCAGGGATGCCGGTTCCGACTGGGAGGCCGGACGCGGGCTGCAGCTCGTCGACGCGCTCAGCGACGTGTGGGGGTGGAGCCCTGTAGCCGGGCGCGGTAAGGCGGTGTGGGCGATCCTGTTCTGCAGCGGAGCCTGATCCCCGAGGCCGGGTTTCCAGATCCGGGTCCGGGTTCCCCGGATTTTCCCGGCGCGTTCCCTGGCAGGGCGGCCCGGGGCGGTGCTGGGCGGGGGCGCCTCCAGAACCCCCTGGGATCCTGCTGCGATCCCCGCTGTACCACTTTGCTGTTCTCGCACCACTTGCTGCTCTTCTCGCATCACCTGCCTGATTCTGCCTGCCTTACGTTCGCGTGCCCGCCAGGTGCCGCACGGCTCCCGCCGTGCGGCGTGGGCCAGCCGCTCACCCGGCCGGAAGGCCGGGATCGCCGGAGCGGTATCTTCGCTGGGCCGGCATCTGAAGAACGCTCCCGGGCAGTGACGGGGCACACGCGGAAGACGGTGGCACCACCGCTCGTTCGGGTGGCAGTGGTTTCCCGGCGAGCGCAGCTTGCTCCGCAGCGCGGCGGTGCGGGGACAGGGCGGCCGTCAGGTAGTGTCACTAGTCGCGTGCGAGGCGAGGAGATGACGCAACGATGCCCTGGACCTGGAGGTATGAGAAGGCGGACGGCACGGTGGCCGCCTCCGGCACCCTTCCCGAGGCGGTCTTCGCCAGCCAGGGAGACGCGGAAAGCTGGCTCGGCGAGAACTGGCGGGGCCTTCTCGATGCGGGCGTGGACCAGGTGACGCTGCTCGACGACGGAAGGGTCGAGTACGGCCCGATGAGCCTGCATCCCGCCGACTGAGCCGTCCCCGGGCCCGTGCCGGCCTGCTGCTGGCCACGCGCGGTGCCGGCGGGGAGCGCAGCAGGCCCGTGTGGCTCGCCTGACGTCGGCGTGCGCACGCGGCCCGTGGTTCAGCAGGCAGCTCATTGGGAAGACGGATACATGGTGCTTGTCATGAGCCCGTGGACGGCCGGTGCCTGAGCGGAGCGACGAGTGGGAAGGAAGACCGGATGGGTGCGCCAGGCGGGAACAGGCAGGGGCGCGACGGTGAGGCCCACAGTGACCTGCCAGGAACCGCCGGGAGGCCAGGTCCGATGACAGCAGCGCAGAGGCCGCAGGGCGCGGGGGTCGCGCAGGATACGGAAGATACGCAGGATAGGGGGGGCGCCCGGGGCCCGGCCTGCCGCGTTGACAGCGCCCTGCGTGCGGCGGCCGGGCGTTACCGGATCCTCGGCGAGACGCGCGTCGGCATGGACCCGGAGGGCGTGGTCGCCGATGCCGCCACCGGGCTGGCATACGTGGCATGCTCGCGGTCGAACGCCGTCTCTGTCGTGGACCTGGACACGATGACGCAGGCCGGCGCCGTCGGCGTGGGCCGGGAGCCCATTGACATCGTGATCGACCCGCGTACACGCCGCGTGTTCACCGCGGATGCCCGCTCTGACCAGGTCTCGGTGATCGACGCCGGGACCGGCCGGGTGATCGCCGTCATCCCGGTGGGTGCGTACCCGGCGGGACTCGGCATCGACGAGGAGAACCGCCGGCTCTACTGCGGCGACACAATGGGCTCGACCATGAGCGTCATCGACATCGACGCCCTGGAGCGCGTCGGCACCGTCACCGCGGAACTCGGCGCGGGAGCCGTGGCCGCTGACCCGCGCGCCGGCCGCGTGTACTGCGTCAACTTCGTCGCTTCCTCGGTCACGGTGGTATCAGCCGGGGACCTGCGGGTGGTGGACAGGCTGCCGATGAGCGGCTGGCCGTGCGCCGTGGCCGTCAATCCCCGCCTGGACGAGTTCTACGTCGTCCGTTCCTTCCCGGGCGGCGTGGTGCGCCTCGCGTCGGCGAGCAACGAGACGCTCGCTGAGATGTCCACGCCGGTCGCCCCGGTCGGCCTTGCCGTCGGGCCTGAGGGCGACCGCCTGTACCTCGGCAACCGGGGCGACGGCAGCGTGAGCGTGCTGGGCCTCGACGGCCTGGAATGGGCGCGCATTCCCGTCGGGGCGGCCCCGGGGGGCGTGGCGATTCATCCCGGCGACCCGCGCGTGCTCCTGGTGGCGAACTCCGGCAGCGGCACGCTGACCGTGGCAGAGGACCTGCTCGACGGTCCCCCCGCCGCCCTTCCGCATCAGGCCAGCCATCCGCTCGTCGGCCAGCGGCTCCCGGACTTCTCGCTGCCCGACCTCCGGACGGGGCAGATGCGGCACGGCCGCGAGTGGGCGGAGAAAAAATACATCCTCAACTTCTTCGCGAGCTGGTGAGGCCCGTGTAACGCGGCGGCGCCAGTCATCGAGGACCTGCGCCGCCGTACAGCCCGGTCCGGGCTGGACATCATCTCAGTCAACGTGTGGGAAGGCACTGGTGCGCGCACCGAGGCCCGTGATTTCTGCGAGCTGTGGGGCGTGGAGGGTACCGTGCTCGTCGACGAGCAGGGTGAACTGGCGGAACGGCTCGGCATCCGCGGCGTGCCCGCCAACGTCTTCGTCGACAGCGACGGGACGGTGACCGCCGTCGGCGGCGCGACACCCGCCGACCTTGAGGCGGCCGCCCGCCAGCTCCTTGGTCCCGGGGCGGCAGCCGTCCTCGCACCGCAGGGCGAGCCGGCCGCAGGCGGAGCTCCGGGTTCCCCCGGGGCGCCCGGAGCTGCCGGGCCCGGCGCGGGCGGGCCCGGCGTGGGCGGGCCCGGCGTGGACGAGGACCGCATCGAGCGGCACATGAGCAAGGTGGCCAGGCGCAAGCCCCGCCGTTCAGGCGGGCCGGAAGACTCCCGGGTGGGGGAGTCCTGAACGGGAAAGCTGCGGGCGCGCAGATCCCGGCGTCATCGCCTGCGGATGGCGCCGGGATCTGCGTCATGCGGCCCTGACCGGGTTCCCTCCGGGAAACCGGCATGGGCGTTGCCGCGGGCGGTGCGGCGCTACGGGCGGTGCGGTGGGCTGGCGGTGCGGGCCGGGTCGCGTTCGATCTCGGGGCCGAGCACGTCGTCGATGCGGCTCATCAGGCCGTCATCCAGCGTTACGCCGGAGGCCCGGGCGTTTTCCCGCACCTGCTCGGGGCGGCTGGCGCCGATGATCGCCGCGGAAACGTTCGGGTTCTGCAGCGTCCACGCGACCGCGAGCTGCGCCAGCGACAGCCCGGCCTCCTCCGCCAGCGGCTTGAGCTCCTGGATCCTGGCGAGGAGCGGATCCCGCATCCAGCGGCTGATGAAATCCGCGCCCCCGGATTCGTCGGTGGCGCGCGACCCGGGCGGCGGTGCCTGGCCGGGCAGGTACTTGCCGGTGAGGACACCCTGCGCGATCGGGGAGAAGACGATCTGGCCGATGCCCTCTTTCTCGCACAGCGGCACGACCTCGGATTCGATGACCCGCCACAGCATGTTGTACTGCGGCTGGTTGGACACGATCCTGTCGAATCCCATCTGGCCGGCGATCCGCAGCGCGGCGGCGATCTCCTCGGCCCGCCACTCCGAAACGCCGACGTAGAGCACCTTGCCCTGGCGGACCAGGTCGTCGAAGGCGCGCAGTGTCTCCTCAAGCGGCGTCTCGTGGTCGTACCTGTGCGCTTGGTACAGGTCCACGTAGTCGGTCCCGAGCCTGCGCAGGGACCCGTGCAGCGACTCGATGATGTGCTTGCGCGACAGGCCCCCGTCGTTGGCGCCGCTGCCGGTGGGCCAGTACACCTTCGTAAAGATCTCGACGGATTCGCGCCGCACACCGGACAGCGCGCGCCCCAGTACCTCCTCGGCGCGGGTTCCCGCGTACGCGTCGGCGGTGTCGAAGCTGGTGATCCCCTCGTCGAGCGCGGTAGCGACACACTGCCTCGCGGCATCCTCCGCTACCTGGGACCCGTGCGTGATCCAGTTGCCGTAGACGATCTCGCTGACCTTCAGGCCACTCCTGCCGAGAAATCGGTATTCCATGGACGTTGACCTTAGCGTCCCGCGGCCGGGCCTGCCCGCCGTGGCCTCCGCCGTGGCCGCGTGCGGCCGGGTCCGCCCGCCGTCCCGTCCCCCACCCGCCGCCCCGGCATCTATATAGACACCCTATATAGCGTGTCTATATAATCCTGCTGTGCAGCAGGACGCAGGGCCGGAGCGGCAGCGGGCCGCGACGGCGGAGGCACTCGACGAACTGACCCTCTTCGTCATCCGCCAGATGGCGGTGCTGCGGGAAATCAGCTTCTCCGCGGTGGCGACGCTTTCCACCCTGAGTTCTTCCGGCCCGTGCCGGATCACCCATCTCGCGGAACTGGAGAAGACCAGCCAGCCGTCGATCACCGCGATGGTCTCGCGGCTGGAACGGCAGGGATTCGTGGCGCGCCAGGACGATCCGTCCGACGGCCGCATCGTGCTGGTGTCCATCACCGAGGCGGGGCGGGACATGCTCCGCCGCCGCCGGGCAAGCCGGCTGGCCTTCCTGTCCAGCCTCATCGCCGGGCTCGATCCCGCGGAGCAGCGCACGCTCGCGGCGGCCGCCCCCGCGCTGCGCCGCATGACCGAGCCGGCCGCGGCACCGGCGGCACTGGCTGCGGCGAAGCAGGCCGCCGGAGGGACGACCGCTGCGGCTCCAGGGGAGGCGACCACGGCAAAAGGCCAGACCGCTGTGACGCAAGAGGCTCCGGTGAGGAGGAAGACCCCGGTGGCGGGGAAGGCCGCGGGGACGTGAGCCAGCCGCCAGCACGCAGGGCAGGGCAGCGGGGGACCGCTGGCCAGGGCGAGATGGGAAACGAGGGAACGTGACGGGCGCAAGAGACGCGAGTGACGCAGGAGGCCTGTTCAGGCAGCCCAAGTCGGTCTGGGCCGTGGCCTTCGCCTCCGTCGTGTCCTTCATGGGCATCGGCCTGGTTGACCCGATCCTGCCGCTGCTGCGGACCCGGTTGCATGCGACGCCCGCGCAGGTGTCCCTGCTGTTCACCAGCTACTTTCTGGTCACCGCGATCGCCATGCTCATCACGGGATGGGTGTCCTCACGGATCGGCGCGAAGAAGACGCTGGTGTGGGGGCTGCTGCTGATCGTGGTGTTCAGCGCGCTGGCCGGGGGGTCAGGCGGAGTCAGCGAGATCGTCTGGTTCCGCGGCGGCTGGGGGATCGGCAACGCGCTGTTCATCGCCACCGCCCTTGCCACGATCGTCGGTGCGGCCAGTGGCGGGTTCGGGGCCGCCATCATGCTGTATGAGGCCGCGCTCGGCCTCGGTATCGCACTCGGCCCGCTCGTGGGAGGCATCCTCGGCGGCATCAGCTGGCGCGGGCCGTTCTTCGGAGTCACCGTCCTCATGGCGATCGCCCTGCTCCTGGTGCTGACGCTCCTCGCGCCCACGCCGAGGCCGTCGGCGCGTTCGTCGATCGCCGATCCTTTCAGGGCGCTGCGCCACCGGGGGCTGCTGACCGTGGCGGTCACCGCGCTGCTGTACAACTGGGCCTTCTTCACGATTCTCGGCTACGCACCGTATCCCATGCATATCTCGGTGCACGCGCTCGGCTACGTGTTCACCGGGTGGGGCGTGCTGGTCGCCATCTTCGCGGTCTTCGTGGCCCCGCTGGTGCAGCGTGCCATCGGCACCGCCGTCTCGCTCTACCTGAGCCTGTTCCTGATGGGCCTGGACGTGGCCGCGATCGGGGTGTGGGCAGGCGACCGCGGCGTCCTCATCGGCTGCGTCATCCTCACCGGTGCCTTCATCGGCCTGAACAACACCCTGGTCACGGCGACGGTGATGAGCGTGGCACCCGTGCCACGGCCTGTCGCCTCAGCGGCCTACAGCTTCGTGCGGTTCTTCGGCGCTGGCGTCGCGCCCTACGTCGCCAGTATGCTCGCCGCCCGCTACGGCAACCATCTGCCGTTCTACGTCGGGGCGGCCGCGGTCTTCGCCGGGATTGGTGTGCTGGTCACCGCGCACCGGCTGGTCGGCAGCGCGCGCCCCGGCGCCAGCCCGCCCGGCGGGGCCGCGTCCGGCGAGGTCACGCCCGGTAAAGCTACGCCCGGTAAAGCCG
>Ga0209061_1005247_pt1 | contig 11536 bp, 9 predicted proteins | sample Coa_R1_10_FD_187157 | JGI IMG/M metagenome (GOLD analysis project Ga0209061, IMG submission 187157) | Surface soil microbial communities from Centralia Pennsylvania, which are recovering from an underground coalmine fire - Coalmine... | ecosystem: Environmental > Terrestrial > Soil > Unclassified... | reverse complement strand
CGCCCTACCGCGGCCGCCGCGGCTGGGAACACTTCCGCTGACGCTCCCCCGCGGCCGCGGACCCGCCCGGCCCGGTCGCAGTTCATGATCCGGTGTCGCAGTTCATGATCCGGTAAGGTTTTTACACCTATAGCCGATTTTTCCTTCTTCATGAAGGATATTTTCCGGCCCCGGCGAGATTTTCCGGCCTCGGCGGGCCTTGGCCGAGTCCCGGCACGCTTAAAGCGTCACACCAGCCGGCTGGTGTGACGCTTTAACGCTGGCGTCTGTGGGCGGCGGCGGGCTCCTAGCGGCTGACCTTGCCGGCCTTGATGCAGGAGGTGCAGACGTTCAGGCGCTTGGGCGTCCCGGACACGACGGCGCGAACAGTCTGGATGTTGGGGTTCCAGCGGCGGCGGGTGCGGCGGTGCGAGTGCGAGATGTTGTTGCCGAAGCCCGGCCTCTTGCCGCATACGTCGCAGACGGAAGCCACGGCTGCCTCCAGTAATCGGTTTGGTAGGGTCTGTCGGCGCCGCGCCCGGGGCGATGTCACGCAACCGGAACGAGGCAGCTCGCAGAGCATACCCGAAGGCCCCGCTCCGCGCGAACCGCGCCCGCGGGCGCACGGGCGCCGGAGCGCCGGCGGGAGCGGCTGTGCCGGGCCGGAATGTCAGCGGGCGCTTCTATGCTGCGAACTGTGACCACGCTCCGCGATCCGCTGATCCGGCCGCTGGGCAAGAGGACGAGCGACGCGCTTGAGAGTGCCTTCGGCTTGCGCACGGCCGGCGACCTGCTACGGCACTATCCGCGTCGCTATTACACCCGGGGCGAGCTGACCAGCCTCGCCTCGCTGCGCGAAGGCGACCACGTCACCGTGCTCGCGCGGGTGGCGCGTGCCGCGATCGTGCCGATGCGCGGACCGGACTGGCGGCAGCCGAGAGGACAGCCGCACCGGCCCCAGGAGCGGGCCGAGGTCATCGTCACCGACGGGACCGCCACCGTGAAGCTGACCTTCTTCGCCAAGGCGCCGTACCACATCAGGCAGTTGCAGCCCGGCAGGCTCGGGCTGTTCGCCGGGACGGTGTCCGCCTTCCGCGGCCAGCGCCAGCTCGTGCACCCGGAATACGAGCTGCTGCCCGGCACCGCGGCCGACGACCGGATCACCGCGGAACTGGCCGCCGAATACGCGACCGAGCTGATCCCGGTCTACCCGGCGAGCTCGCGGGTGAGCTCCTGGCAGATCTCCAAGGCCGTCCAGGTGGTCCTCGACACGCTGGACGCGGGGGAGGACCCGCTCCCGGAGGAGGTCAGGCGCAGGCACGGCTTGTGGCCGCGGGAAACGGCCATCCGCGCCATCCACCGGCCGCAGGAACGCGCGGACCTCGGGCCGGCGCGGACCCGCCTGAAGTGGGACGAGGCGTTCGCCATGCAGGCCGCGCTCGCCCAGCGGCGGCTCGCGGCCGCCGCGATGCCCGCGGTGCCGCGCCCGCCGTCACCTGACGGGATCGCCGCGGAGTTCGACAGGCGCCTGCCGTTCACGCTGACCGAGGGGCAGCGGTCCGTGGGCGAGGTGATCGCGCGGGACCTGTCGTGCGCGTATCCGATGAACCGGCTGCTCCAGGGCGAGGTCGGATCCGGGAAGACCGTGGTGGCGGTGCGCGCCATGCTCCAGGTGGTGGACGCCGGCGGCCAGGCCGCCCTGCTCGCGCCCACCGAGGTCCTGGCGCAGCAGCACTACCGGTCGATCACCCAGCTGCTGGGGCCGCTCGCCTTGGCCGGGCAGCTCGGCGGCGCGGCGCACGGGACACGGGTGGCGCTGCTCACCGGCTCGACGGGCAAGGCGGCGCGGCGCACGGCGCTTTCGGATGCCTTCACCGGCGACGCCGGGATCCTCATCGGCACGCACGCCCTGCTCGAAGACCGCGTGCGGTTCGCCGACCTCGGCCTGGTGGTCATCGACGAGCAGCACAGGTTCGGCGTCGAGCAGCGGGACGCGCTCCGTGACAAGGCCGCCGGCTCCCGGCCGCACATGCTGGTGATGACGGCGACACCGATACCGCGGACGGTGGCGATGACCGTGTTCGGCGACCTGGAGGTCTCCACGCTGGCCGAACTCCCGGCCGGCCGCTCCGCCATCACGACGCACGTGGTGCCGGCCGTGGAGCGCCCGCGGTACCTCGAACGCGCGTGGGAGCGGGTGCGCGAAGAGGTCGCGGCCGGGCGCCAGGCCTACGTGGTATGCCCGCGCATCGGCGACCTCGCCGGAGACGACGGCGATGACGCAGACGACGGTGACGACGCCGGCGCGGGCCAGCTCTTCGGAGCCGGCGCGGACCGCGGCGCCCCCGACGGCGATGCCCTGGCCGACTTCACCGCCCGCCGCCCGCCCCTGGCGGTTCTCGACGTGGCGCCCGTGCTGGCCGAAGGGCCGCTTTCGGGGCTGCGGCTGGGCATCATGCACGGACGGCTGCCCCCGGAGGAGAAGGACCGGGTGATGACGGCGTTCGCGGCCGGCGAGATCGACGTGCTCGTCGCGACCACGGTGATCGAGGTGGGCGTGGACGTGCCCAACGCGACCGCCATGGTCATCATGGACGCCGAGCGCTTCGGCGTCTCCCAGCTGCATCAGCTCCGCGGCCGGGTGGGCCGGGGCCAGGCCGCCGGGATTTGCCTGCTGGTGACCGACGCGCCGGAGGGGAGCCCCTCCCGGGAGCGGCTGGACGCCGTCGCCGCGACGTCGGACGGGTTCCGGCTGTCCCGGCTCGACCTGATGCAGCGGCGGGAGGGCGACGTGCTCGGCGCCGCCCAGGCCGGCCGGCAGAGCAGCCTCAAGATGCTGCGGCTGCTGTCCGACGAGGACCTGATCGCGTTCGCCCGGGAGGAGGCGTCCGCTCTCGTCGAGGCCGACCCCCAGCTCACCGCGCATCCCGCGCTCCGGCAGGCGATCGATGAGCTGCTCGGGCCGCAGCGCGCCGAGTTCCTCGACAAAGCCTGATGCATCCGGCGGCGGCGGGACTGTCACACTGAAGGGATGACACGGGTCATCGCCGGGGCGGCCCGCGGGCGCCGCCTGGCCGTCCCGCGCGGCACGGCCACCCGGCCGACGAGCGACCGTGCCAGGGAAGGCCTGTTCGCCTCCGTCCTGTCCGAACTCGGCTCGCTGGACGGCAAGCGCGTGCTGGACCTGTACGCCGGCTCGGGCGCGGTGGGGCTCGAGGCGCTCTCGCGCGGCGCCGGGCACGTGCTGCTCGTCGAGTCCGACGCAAGGGCGGCGGCGGTGATCGCATCGAACATCGCGGTGGTCGGCATCGCCGGGGCGACGGTCGTCAGCGATCGCGCCGAACGCCTGCTGGCCCGTCCGCCAGACCCCCGGGACCGCTATGACCTGGCGTTCGCCGACCCGCCGTACGCGGTGACCCCGGCCGCGGTGACCCGGATGCTGGCCCTGCTGGCCGCCGGGTGGCTGGCCGACGGCGCGCTGGCCGTCGTCGAGCGCGCGACGCGGTCCGGCCCGGTTGAGTGGCCCCCCGGCTACCTGCCGGGAAAGTCACGAAGGTACGGTGAGGCGACCTTCTGGTACGGCTGGTACGGCAGCGGCGCGGTCACCGTACAGGCACCGGAGACCGCGCCGCGGCCGGCGCCCGCGCCGCGGCCGGCGCATGAGGCGCATGAGGAGTGATACCGAGTGCAGCGAGTGGTATGTCCCGGCTCATTTGATCCGGTCACGAACGGCCACCTGGACATCGTCAGCCGGGCGGCGGCCCTGTACGACGAGGTGGTCGTGGCGGTGCTCATCAACATCACCAAGCGCAGCCTTTTCACGGTGGATGAGCGGGTCGACATGCTGCGCGAGGTCACCGAGGGCTACGGCAACGTGCGGATCGAGCGCTTCCACGGGCTGCTGGTCGACTTCTGCGCGGCCAACGGCATCAGCGCGATCGTCAAGGGCCTGCGCGCGGTCAGCGACTTCGAGTACGAGATGCAGATGGCGCAGATGAACTACCGGCTGGCCAAGGTCGAGACGCTGTTCATGACGACCAACCCGCTGTACTCGTTCCTGAGCTCCAGCCTGGTCAAGGAGATCGCCAAGTACGGCGGCGACGTCAGCGGCCTGGTCCCCGAACCGGTCCTGGACCGGCTGCGCGTCCGCCTGGGCGGGGAGTGACGCCATGAGCTAACCGGGGAAGGCGCCCGTGAGGGAGGGCCGCGGGAGGTAACCGAGAGTAGCCGTGAAGTCCGCCGAGTTGGGAATACCGCGCGCCGCCGGTAGGCTATTCGGTCGGTCCAGCAAACTGCCGACACGGTAAACTGTGATGTCCAACGCTAACGGAAAGTACGTCGCGCGCGGGATGCCCGCCGCGCACGGCCATGAGGCGGCCCAGGGGCCCAGGAGCCCCCACGGCCACGGCCGTGCCAGCGGCGAGTTCGTGTTCGACATGCGGTCGCTCGGGCGGCGGCCTGGCTCTTCCCGGACGGAGAAGCGGACGGCGCACGCGCCCGAGGGTCTCGGCTCGGGCCTTGTCCTGGTTCCCGCCGGCGCGGACGTGGCTCTTGACCTGCGGTTCGAGGCGGTTTCCGAGGGGGTGCTCGTCACCGGCTCGGCAGTCACCCGGCTGACGGGCGAGTGCGCGCGGTGCCTGGACCCGCTGACCTCCACGTCGGAGGTCAGCTTCCAGGAGCTGTACCGCTACCTGCCGGACCCCGGCGATGACGAGGCCGACGAGGAGCGTTTCCTCGACGGGGACTTGCTCGACCTGGAACCGGCGTTCCGTGACGCGGTGGTGCTGGCGCTGCCGCTTTCGCCGCTGTGCAGGGAGGACTGCCCTGGGCTGTGCGCCGAGTGCGGCGCGCGGCTCGCCGAAGCGGGCCCGTTCCACGGGCACGGCGAGGAGCTGGATCCCCGGTGGGGTCCGCTTCGCCAGCTCGATGTTTCTGACCGAGTAGAAGACTGACAGGAGAGCTGAAGTGGCTGTTCCCAAGCGGAAGATGTCGCGCAGCAACACGCGTTCCCGGCGCGCACAGTGGAAGGCGTCCGCTCCGACGCTGGTGGACTGCCCGCAGTGCCACAGCCCGAAGCTGCCGCACGCTGCGTGCCCGACCTGCGGCACTTACCGGCGCCGGCAGGTCATCACGCCAGCCTGAGCCTGTATGTAGGGAGCGCCGGTGAGCGGTAGACGTAACGACGGGGACGTCACGGAAGCCAAAGACCCGGCCGAACTAGCGGGCGTCCTTGGCGTCCCGATTAGTGCGGAAACCCTAGAGCGTGCGCTCACACACCGTTCGTACGCTTACGAGAACGGCGGTCTGCCGACCAACGAGCGGCTTGAGTTCCTTGGCGACTCGGTGCTCGGGCTCGTGGTGACGGACACGCTGTTCACCGGTCACCCCAACCTGCCCGAGGGCCACCTCGCGAAGCTGCGTGCCGCGGTGGTCCAGATGGGCGCGCTCGCCGAGGTCGCGCGACAGCTCCAGCTAGGCGCGTACGTCCGGCTCGGCCGGGGCGAGGAGGGGACCGGCGGCCGCGACAAGCCGTCGATCCTCGCCGACACGCTCGAAGCGGTCATCGGCGCGACGTACATCGACTGCGGCCTTGAGGCGGCGAGCGCGCTCGTGCACCGGCTCTTCGACCCGGTCATAGAGCGCTCCGCGCTGCTCGGCGCCGGGCTCGACTGGAAGACCTCGTTGCAGGAGCTGACCGCCGCCCACGGGCTCGGCGTGCCCGAGTACGTGGTGAAGGACAGCGGCCCGGACCACCAGAAGCTGTTCCGCGCTGTGGTGCGGGTGGGGAGCAGGGAACTCGGCCACGGCGAGGGGCGCTCGAAGAAGGCAGCCGAACAGCTGGCCGCCGAGGCGGCGTGGCGCGCGATCACCGCCGAGGCCGAGGCGGCGGCAGAACAAGATCATTCCGAACGGGCGGTGGCGGCTCCGGACGCCCCGGCGCGGTCTCCGGAGGCCGGGGCCGGCCAGGATGCCTGAACTGCCCGAGGTCGAGACCGTCCGCGCGGGCCTGGAACGCTTCGTCGTGGGACGCGTCGTCGCGGAGGCGCGGGTGCTCCACCCGCGCGCCGTGCGCCGGGACCCCGCGGGGCCGCCCGGCTTCGCCGCCGCGATGGCCGGCCGCCGCTTCCAGCGAGCCGAGCGCAGGGGCAAATATCTCTGGCTCGCCCTCGACGACGCTCCGGCCGGCCCGGGCCAGCAGGGGGGACAAGCGCTGCTCGCGCACCTGGGCATGAGCGGCCAGATGCTGGTCGGGGAACCGGGCCGGCCGCTGTCGCCACACGTGCGCGCCCGGTTCACCTTCGCCGACGGCGGCCCGGACCTGCGCTTCACCGACCAGCGCACGTTCGGCCACCTCATGTGCGTTCCCCTCGCCGGCGCGGTGCCGGCGCCGATCGCGCATATCGCGCCGGACCCGCTGGAGCCCGCCTTCGATCCCGGCGCCTTCGCCGCCCGGCTGCTCCGCCGCCGCACCGAGGTCAAGCGCGCGCTGCTCGACCAGTCGCTGATCAGCGGCATCGGCAACATCTACGCCGACGAGGCGCTGTGGCGCGCCCGGCTGCACTGGGCGCGGCCGGCCGGGGGGCTCACGAGCGGCGAGGTTTCCCGGCTGCTCGAAGCGGTCCATGACGTGCTGACCGAGGCGCTCAAGGCCGGCGGCACGTCCTTCGACTCGCTGTACGTCAACGTGAACGGCGAGAGCGGCTACTTCGAGCGGTCGCTCCGGGCATACGGCCGCGCGGGGCAGCCATGCGGCCGGTGCGCGACCCCGATCCGCCGGGACGCGTTCATGAACCGCTCGTCCTATAGCTGTCCCCGCTGCCAGCCCCGCCCCGGCGGCGCCCACTAGTAGCCCCTCCGGGGCCGGAAGCCCCAAGATGTGGTGGTTTCCCGGCCATCGGGTTTGTCCGCCCATTGCATCTTTGGTAAGATAAGGGCACGTACCGGGTTGCGAGCGGCACTCAACTTGACCACAAAAGGCCAGGGTGAGACCCTGTAACTGGTGTTTGCACGCATGGGCGTGCGCATTACATGTGTGCCCACTCTGGTCACTCAGTGTGGAGGACCTTTAACCATGGCGAAGGCTCTATTCGGCCACGTCGGCGGCGCCGATCCCCGCATGGTCTCCGAGATGCGCCGTCTCCAGCAGCGCGTTCGCGACCTGGAAGCCGAGCTTGCGAGGCTCCAGGAAGAGAACGACACGCTTGCCGCTGGCGGCGGTCACGAGGGTGACGTGCTGGTATTGGACCGTGAGCCGGCGTTTACCTGACGACCTCGGGAAGCGCAGCTCGGCTCGCCAACAAGGCGCAAGCGCGACACGGCAAAAAGACGCAGTACGAACAAGGGACGCCCTCCCGGCGTCCCTATTCGTTGTTTTATGGCGCTCTGTCCCGTTTCGCGACGTGGTGAGGAACACACTTCCCGTGTAAGGCAGCCGTAGCCTTGTGGGCCGCCCTTACCCTGATGATCATCGATGGGTCACCTGTTGTTCAGGGGGATTCTTCCCTGTCGCGCCGTTTCCGGCGGATAGCTGCCCGCTGGCGGTAGTGTTCGGGTGGCAGCCGTTCGCCGGGCGCCGATAGCTGGGACCGGGCCGGGGGAGGAGAGAGCGCGTGTACCTGAAGTCGCTCACCTTGCGCGGCTTCAAGTCGTTCGCCTCGGCCACCACGCTGCGCCTGGAACCGGGCATCACCTGCGTCGTCGGCCCGAACGGATCGGGCAAGTCCAACATCGTCGATGCCCTCTCCTGGGTGATGGGGGAGCAGGGCGCGAAAAGCCTGCGCGGCGGCAAGATGGAAGACGTCGTCTTCGCGGGCACGACGTCGCGCGCCCCTCTCGGCCGCGCCGAGGTGACCCTCACGATCGACAACAGCGACGGGTCGCTGCCGATCGACTACGCCGAGGTGACGATCAGCCGCCTGATGTTCCGCTCCGGGCAGAGCGAGTACTCGATCAACGGTGACTCCTGCCGGCTGCTCGACGTCCAGGACCTGCTCTCCGACAGCGGCCTCGGCCGGGAGATGCACGTCATCGTGGGGCAGGGGCAGCTCGACGCGATCCTGCACGCCGGCCCGGAAGCACGGCGCGCGCTGATCGAGGAGGCGGCGGGCGTCCTCAAGCACCGCAAGCGCAAGGAGAAGGCGCTGCGCAAGCTCGATGCGATGCAGGCCAACCTGACCAGGCTCGTCGACCTGACCGCGGAGCTGAACCGGCGCCTGAAGCCGCTCGGCAGGCAGGCCGAGGTCGCCCGCAAGGCGGCCGTCATCCAGGCCGAGCTGCGCGACGCGCGGCTGCGGCTGCTCGCCGACGACTACGTGACGCTCCGGGACGAAGAAGCGCGCGAGGCGGCCGACGAGGCCGCCATCCGCGCCCGGCGGGCCGCCCTGGAGGCCGACCTGGCGGCGGCGCGCCAGCAGGAGCAGGAGCTTGACCACGCGGCGCAGGCGAGCGGCGCCGAGCTGGCGCGGGCCCAGCAGACCTGGTTCGCGCTGTCCTCGCTCACCGAGCGGCTGCGCGGCGTCGCGGGCCTGGCCGGCGAGCGGGCCCGCCTGCTGTCCGCCGAACCCGAACCGGAGCGCCCCGGCCGCGATCCCGACGAGATGGAGCGGCAGGCGGCGCAGCTGCGCGCCGAAGAGGAGGGCCTGACCGAGCGGCTGGCCGGAGGCCGCGAGGCCCTCGCCGCGGCCGTCGCCGAACGCACCGCCGCCGAGGCGGCGCTCGCCGCCGCCGAGCGCAGGCTGGCCGACGCGGCCCGCGCTGCGGCCGGCCGCGCGGAGCGCCTTGCGCGGCTGCGCGGCATGGTCGACGCCGCGGAAAGCCGCAGCGCCGCCACGCAGGAGGAGATCGGCCGGCTGACCGCCGCCGCGGAGCAGGCCCGCGCCCGTGCCGAGCGCGCCCGCCTGGAGTACAGCCAGGTGCAGGACGTGGCCGACGGCGGGGATTCCGGCCGCGGCGAGCTGGCCGCCGAGCTTGAGCGGGCAACCGAGATCCACAATCGGCGTTCCGAACGGACCGCCGCGGCTCGCAAGGCCGAGCGTGCCGCCAACAGCGAGGTGGCGGCGCTGCGGGCGCGTGCCGAGGCCTTGCGGGAGACACTGCGCCAGGGGGTGGACGCGACCGCGGCGGTGCTCGCCGACCCGGAGCGCTTCGCCCGCGTGCTCGGCTCGTTCGCGGCGCGCCTGACCGTCGCCGACGGCTATCAGACGGCCGTCGCGGCCGCCCTCGGCTCGTGCGCGGAGGCGCTCACCGTCGACGGCCTGGACGCCGCGGTAGAGGTGCTCTCCGCCGTGCGCGCCGCCGACGCCGGCACGGTGGGCCTCGTCATCGCGGATCCCGCCCCCGCGCCCCCCGGCCCGTCACCCCATGCCCGCCCCGCCCCCGACCCGTCACCCTCTTCGTATGAGGCTTCGCATGAGGCCGGCGGGGCACGCGCCTCACGAGACGAGGGCGGTGGGCCGCGGACCTCGCTCCCGGCCGGCGCGCGGTGGGCGCTCGACCTCGTGACGGCTCCCGCCGAGCTCGCCGGGGCCGTCAGGGCGCTGCTGGCGGGCGTCGTGGTCACGGGTGACCTGGAAGAGGCAGCCGCGTGCGTTCGGGATAATCCGGGGCTGCGCGCCGTGACGACGGCGGGCGATGTGCTCGGCGCGCACTGGGCGCACGGCGGGTCGGCGCGGACGCAGTCGCTGCTCGACGTGCGGGCGGCGGCCGACGAGGCGGCGGCACGGCTGTCGGCGGCCGAGCTGGCCAGCGAGGCCGCGGCGGAGGCGCTCGCCGAGGCGATCGAGGCGCAGGAAGCGGCCAGGCAGGTGCTCGAGGAGACGCGCAGCCGGATGCAGGCGGCCGACGCGGCGGCGGCGGAGATCTCGGGCCGGCTCGGCCGCCTCGCCGGCGCGGCGCGGGCGGCGGCCGACGAGGCCAAGCGGCTGGACGCGTCGGTGGGCGCGGCACGCCGGTCCGCCGAGAAAGACCTGGCCAAGCTCGCCCAGCTGCAAGGCGAGCTCGCCGAGGCGGAGGCCGAGGAGCTGCGGGCCCGCGACCCGGAGTTCGAAGGCGACCTGGCCGACGAAGAGCGCGAGGAGATGACGCGGCGCGCCGTCGCGGCCCGCGACGCCGAGATGGAGGCGCGGCTGGAGGTGCGCACGCTGGAAGAGCGGCTGCGCGCCATCGGCGGCCGCGCCGACTCGCTGGCCGCGGCGGCCGCCGCCGAGCGCGCGGCCCGTGAGCGTGCCGCGGCCAGGCGCCGGCAGCGGGCCGCCCAGGCCGCCGTCGCCCGGGCCGTCGCCTCCGGCGCCGCCGCGGCGGCGGCCGCCGCCGAGTCCTCGCTGGCGCTCGCCGACGCGCGCCGTCAGCAGGCGGAGGCGGCGAGCGCGCGCGGTGCCGAGGCGCTCAAGGCGGTGCGCGCCCGGGTCACCGCCCTGTCCGCCGAACTCGACAAGGTGGTGAACACCGCGCACGGCACGGAGATCGCGCGGGCCGAGCACCGGCTGCGGCTGGAGCAGCTCCAGGCGCACGCGATCGACGAGTACGGCGTTCAGCCGGACGTGCTGGTCGCCGAGTACGGGCCCGACGTGCCGGTGCCGGCGGCCGCCGGCGCGGTCGTCGGCCCGGTCGTCGGCCCGGCGAAGGCCAAGGCGGCGCCCGCGCGCGTGCCTGAGACGCTCCAGGACGCGCTGCGCGCGGTCAGCGAGGCGATGCGGGGTTCGGCCGGGGAGGGAGAGGCGGGGGAGGAAGAGGCCCCGTCCGGGGCCGGGGCTGCCGGCGTGCCGTACGTGCGCGAGGAGCAGGAAGCGCGCGCCGCGGAAGCCGAACGCCAGCTCGCCAGGCTCGGCAAGGTGAACCCGCTGGCCCTGGAGGAGTACGCGGCGCTGCAGGAGCGGCACCAGTTCCTCGCCGCCCAGCTTGAGGACCTCCGGAAGACCCGCCGCGACCTGCTCACCGTCGTCAAGGAAGTCGACGACCGGGTGCAGGAGGTGTTCGCCTCGGCCTACGCCGACACCGCGCGCGAGTTCGAGGGGCTGTTCGCCCGGCTGTTCCCCGGCGGTTCGGGGCGGCTGCTGCTGACCGAGCCGGACGACATGCTCACCACCGGCATCGAGATCGAGGCGCGGCCGCCGGGCAAGAAGGTCAAGCGGCTGTCCCTGCTGTCCGGCGGGGAGCGGTCGCTGACCGCGATCGCCTACCTGTTCGCCATCTTCAAGGCCCGCCCGTCGCCGTTCTACGTGCTCGACGAGGTGGAGGCCGCCCTCGACGACAGCAACCTCCAGCGGCTGCTGGGCGTCTTCGAGGAACTGCGGGAGAGCTCCCAGCTGATCGTCATCACCCACCAGCGGCGCACCATGGAGGCCGCGGACGCCCTGTACGGCGTCACGATGCGCGGCGACGGCGTCTCCACCGTGATCAGCCAGCGCGTCCGCGAACACGAGCCCGCCTGAGCCCGCCCCGGCCCGCCGCCCGCCGCGCCTCCGGCCCGCGTCCGTCCCGGTCCCGGCCCGCCGCCCGCCGCGCCTCCGGCCCGCGTCCGTCCCGGTCCCGGCCCGCCGCCCGCCGCGCCTCCGCCCGC
>Ga0209061_1005245_pt1 | contig 11538 bp, 11 predicted proteins | sample Coa_R1_10_FD_187157 | JGI IMG/M metagenome (GOLD analysis project Ga0209061, IMG submission 187157) | Surface soil microbial communities from Centralia Pennsylvania, which are recovering from an underground coalmine fire - Coalmine... | ecosystem: Environmental > Terrestrial > Soil >... | reverse complement strand
CTCGATGCCCTGCAAGCCGCCGGTGATCGACAGGTCGCTGGCCAGCACGCCGACCACGAGCGTGAAGATGAACGTGGTGATGGCGAAGTAGAGCCCGCTCACCCGCAGCGACAGCGACCCGAGCACCAGGCCCACCAGGCCGGTCCCGGCCACGGCGATCGGCGCCACCGTGAAGACGCCGAGCCCCAGATGGCTGTTCAGCAGCGTGGTCGCGTAGGCGCCGCAGGCGAACAGCCCGGCGTGCCCGAGGGAGTACAGGCCGGTCATGCCCGCGACCATGTCCAGGCTGATCGCCAGGATCGCGAAGCAGGCCGCGGTGAGCACCAGGCTCTGGCTGTACAGCGATCCCGTCGCGATCAGCTGCGTGAACAGCAGGTAGCAGACGGCGATGACGACCGCGGCGGCCTGCCTGCCGCGTGCCGGGCCGCCGAGCCGGTCCCGGCGGTCCCGGCGAACCCGGCTGGCCAGCGCCGTCATGACGGCCTCGCCGCCGGCGACGGGGCCGCGGCCCGGCGCGACGGCCAGCGCAGCCAGCGCGCCGCGTCCAGCAGCCCGGTCGGGGTGACCAGCAGCACGACCACCACGATCAGGAACGGGAACCAGTCCGAGGCCTGGGAGTTGATCTCGGTATTCGCCAGCTGGCTCAGCACGCCGAGGACCAGCCCGCCGGCCATCGCCCCGGCGGGGCGCTGGACGCCGCCGATCATCAGCGCGACGAACCCGTTGATCCCGTACGTCTCGCCCAGATACGGGTTGGCGTATGTGATGGGCCCGACCAGGATGCCGCCGATGCCGGCCAGCAGGCCCGCCAGCGCGAACGCGGCGATCGCGACGTTGCGGGTGTTGGCCCCGATCGCCGACGCCATCTCCGGGTCGGCCGCGATCGCCATGCCGAGCTTCCCGAACAGCGTGCGCCGCCGGTACAGCTCGAACGCGGCCAGCACGGCGGCCCCGACGATGATGGCAAGGATCTGCTGCCAGCTCACCACCGCGCCGAGGATGCGCACCGGCTGGTCGTTGAGCATGACCGGGAAGCCGCGCGAGGTCGGCCCCCAGATCAGCGCCGCGCCCGCTTCCAGGATGGTCGCGACCCCGAGCGTGCTGACCAGCCAGGCGAAAGAGAACCGGCTGAAGGACAGCACCGGCCGCACGGCGAGCAGGTAGACCAGGCCGCCGAGCACGGCCGCCGCCGCGAGCCCGGCCACGATGCCGAGGCCGGTGGGCAGGCCCGCCTGGGAGACCGCCGCCGCCACCATGATCGCCGCCATCAGCAGCTGCCCCTGCGCGAAGTTGATCACCGAGGTCACGTAGAAGGCGACGGCGAATCCCATGGCCACGAGGCCGTAGATGGCGCCGGTGGCGAGCCCGCTGAGCAGGATCTGCATCAGCTCACCGGTACCCACTGCTGCGTCGCGGCGTCGTATTTCACGAGCGTCAGCTGGTCAGCGTTGATCGTGGTGTGCTTGGACGGCGTGAAGCCCAGCGTGCCGGTCAGGCCGGCGAACCCGGAGATGTGGTTGAAGGCGTTCTGCACCGCTTTCGGATCGGTCGACTTGGCCGACTCGATCGCCTGCCTGAGCATCATGATGCTGTCGTAGGTCGCCTCGGCGAACGGCGTGGACGGGGTGCCGAACTGGGCCTTGTACTGGGCCCGGAAGGCCTTCAACGCGGCGTCCGGGGCGACCTCGCTGGTCAGCAGGGCGCTGATGGTGCCGTTGGCCAGGTTCTTCGCCAGCCCGCTGTAGGTGGCGTCGGAGTCCGTCTCGTCGTTGCCGAAGATGGTGAAGTCCGCGCCCTGGTTGTGCGCGGCCTGGACGAATGCCGCCTGATCCTGCGGGGTCAGCCAGACATCCACGCACTTCGCGCCGGTCGCCTTGATCTGGTTGATCTCGCTGGTCAGCCCGACGGTAGCACCGCTCGACCAGTTCTCGGTGATCGCGTCGTCGAAGGCCAGCTTCTTGCCCGCCGCGGCGTACGCGCTCTTGATGGCCTGCTCGCCGCCCTCGCCGTAGGTGGTCGGATCGTGCAGTACCGCGAGGCCGTTACAGTGCGCGAGCGCGTAGGAGGCGATCTTGGCGCCCCAGGCGAACGTGTTGAGGCCGAGGTCGAACACCCAGGGCAGCGGGGCGCTGTCCGGGCCGTTCGGGTAGACGGTCAGGCCCCCGTCGTCCACCACGCCGATGGCGGGTACCTGGCGGCGGTCGGCCTCGGCGGCGATGGCCGGCCCGGTGTCACCGGAGCCGGTGATCGCTACCGCGCCGGCGCTGACCAGCCGGTCGAACTCCTGGGCGGCGAGGGTGGCCGAGGCGCTGTCGTTGTAGTACTGCAACTGGACCTTGCGGCCCATGATGCCGCCGTGGGCGTTGAGATACGCCACCGCCATCTTGGCGCCGTTGACCATGGCCTGGCCGGTGGTCCCGTAAGCGCCGGTGGTGCCGGCCACCTCGCCGATGAGGATCGGGCTGCCGCCACCCGATCCGCCGGACGCGCCGGATCCGCCGGACGCGCCGGATCCGCCGGACGCGCCGGACGAGCAGGCGGCGAGCGTCAGCGCGGCGACGGCCGCCGCTACGGGCAGGATGGCTCTTCTTCGTGCGGTCCTGTTTCCAGGCATGGCGTTTTCAGGCATGGCAAGTCCTCCCGAGGCACGGCAGCCTCTGGCAGCCGCGCGGTACTCGAATGTTCAAAGCGCCCGTTGGGGGTGGCGCGGTCGGTAATCGCGAAGGCTCTGCGTCCGTGCGGACGCATCAGCTAGTTCGTTGTGTTTCCCGTGCTGGCGCGCAGTCCGTTGTGTTTCCCGGTGCTGGCGCGCCGCGATGCGGCCAGGTGCGCCCGGCCCTTTCTGGGGCGGTGGGCCACAGACCCAGAAAGAGTGGGGCAGTGGGCCACCGCCCCCGATCGCCCGGTGCCGGGGGCGGCGTGTGCGGTGCCGGGGGCGGCGTGTGCGGGGATGAGGCCGTCATTGCCCGGTCGCCGCCGAGTAATCCGCGTCGGCGACCTCGGCGCCCCATTGGGTGGTGCCGTGCGAGACCGCCAGGTGCGTCATCAGGGTGTCGGCGCAGGCGCCGTGCCAGTGCTCCTCTCCCGGCTCCGTCCAGATGACGTCGCCGTTGCCGACGATGTGCACCTCGCCGGAGCGGCTGGCGACGATGCCCCGCCCCGCCGTGACGATCAGCAGCTGGCCGCCCGGATGGCTGTGCCAGTAGGTGCGGGCGCCCGGGGTGAAGATGACCGTGTTGACCAGCACCTGCCCCGCGTCCAGCACCGGGTCCAGGTGCACCGTGCCGGTGAAGGTGGCGGTCCGCTGCTCGGACGGCTTGCCGTCGGTGCGTGCGTGAGCGACGTGCATGCCGGTCAGCCCCTCTCCTTCGCGGCGGTGTCCGCGACGCGGACGCCGCCGGCCAGGTCGCCGTAGGCGTCGACCACCCGGTTGCTGATCACGTCGCCGTAGCCGAGCGCGTTGGACACCTGGAACGCGGTCAGCGTCCCGGGGCCCACCAGTGTCGGTACGCCGAGGTCTTCGGCGAGCGACAGGTAGAGCCGGACGTCCTTGGCCATCAGCCTCCCGGTCAGCCCGCCCTCGAGGTAGTCGCCCTTGATGATGTGCGGGAACCGGTTCAGCGAGGCGAAGCTGACGCCGCTGGAGGAGTTGATCACCTCCAGCAGCTGCGCGAGGTCCAGCCCGGCTTTCTTCCCGGCCACCATGACCTCGGCGGTCGCGGCCAGCGTCACCCCGTTCAGGAAGTTGTTCAGCACCTTGGTGACGTGCCCGGCCCCGCTGCCGCCCATGTGGTGCACATGGGCGCTGAACGTGCCGAGCAGCGGGCGGACCGCCTCAAGCGCCGCCGCGTCTCCGCCCACCATCAGCGTCAGCGTGCCCGCCTCCGCGGCCGCGGCGCCGCCGGAGATCCCGGCGTCCAGGAACCGCACGCCCCTGGCCGCCAGCTCGTCGTGCAGCGCGCGGGTGGACGCCGGGTTCGCCGTGCTGAGGTCCACGATGATCTGCCCCTCCCGGGCGTGCCCGAGCAGGCCGCCCGGCCCGCGGATCACCGACTCGATCACCGGGCTGTCCGGCAGCGACAGCATGATCACGTCACAGGCAGCCGCGAGGTCGGCCAGGCTCGCCGCGGGCTTCGCGCCGCTGGCGGGTATCCGGGCGGGATCGGCATCCACGGCGCGGACGTCGTATCCGGCCTCGGTCATGCGGCGGGTCATCCGGCCGCCCATGTTGCCGACCCCCACCATGCCGACGGGACTGTGCTGCCGTGTCATCAGGAGCTGCTCCTCAGTCATTTTGTCTGACAATCGGACCGACTGACAATGTGATAACTTTTACCCGTCCGCTTCCGGCGCGTCAAGGGGGACGCGCCGCGGAGATTTCCGCCCGGGCCACCAGGGCCACCAGGGCCGGCCCGGCCGTCCGGGCCACCAGGGCCGCCCGGCCACCCGGGCCGGCCGGCCGCCGCGCGGCACGGCGAACCCGTCTTGACTGGCCGGCCTTAACCCGTACCCTGATCGTGGGATTCGGCGGCCCTAGCGGCAGAAAGGCGACGGGACGACAGGCATGACCGACAAAATCCGTGAGGCCCCGGGGGCTAGCTGGACGGCCGCACGGATGAGCCGGGTCGCCGCTCCGCTCCGCGACCAGGTGTCGAGCGTGCTGCGGCAGGCGATCGTGGAGCGCGAGCTGCGCCCGGGCCAGCGCCTGGTGGAGCGCGAGCTCACCGACATGCTCCAGGTCTCCCGGGCGACGGTCCGCGAGTCACTGCGGGAACTCGAGGCCGAGGGGCTGGTGACCGTCATCCCGCAGCGCGGCGCCGTGGTGGCCTCGATCTCGATGAAGGAGGCCGCCGACATCTACGAGGCGCGGGCGGCCATCGAGTCGCTCATCGTCCGCCGATTCGTCGAGCGGACCGACGAAGAGCACATCCGGCGGCTGGCGGGCACCCTGCCCCCGCTGCGCGAGGCGATCGACGCCGGGCGGCCGGTAGGCGAGCTGCTCGCCGCCAAGGACCGGTTCTACGACGTGCTGCTCGACGGCGCCGACAGCAGCGTGCTCTCCACGCTGCTGTCCTCGCTGCAAGCGCGGGTCTCGCTGCTGCGCGCGACGTCGCTCACCGCCGCCGGCCGCCCGGCCGAGATGCTCGCCGAGCTCACGGCGCTGGTCGACGCGATCGGCGCGCGGGACGCCGACGAGGCGGCCCGGCTGTGCGCCGAGCACGTCCGCAACGCCGGGCGCACCGGCATGGCGGAACTCGCCCGGGAAGAGCCGCCGGTCCCAGCCTGAGATTCACCCGTACGTTCGGTATCTGGCCGGTCTTACAGCGCACGGCCCGCGGCCCCGCTCTTGCCGTTGATTGTCAGACAGTCATATAGTCGGACCACCAACCGGGAGATCTCGATAACGAGGGAGCTGTCGTGCCTGCTTCAGGGCTGAGCGTCATCCAGGTGCAGTACGGGGAGCGGGTCACCCGCAAGAGCGCGGTGCTGCACGACTACCAGCGGTACGGGCAGCCGGACGGTGACCTGCAGATGGACTACAACTTCTGGGTCATCCGGTCCGGAGACCGGACCATCCTGCTGGACACCGGCTACGACATCTCGGCACGGGACTGGCTGGGCGAGATCAGCGTGGTTCCCACGCCGGAGGGCCTGAAGCTGCTCGGCATCGACCCGGCCGCCGTCGAGGCGGTCATCACCTCTCACTTCCACTACGACCACATCGGGTACCTGGGGCTGTTCACGAACGCGCAGGTGATCTCCGGGCAGGCGGAGTACGACTACTGGTTCGGCAAGTGGCGGGCGGGCGACCTTGAGGGCGAGTTCACCATCCCCGAGCACCTGGAGGCGGTGCGCCGCGCGGAAGACGAGGGCCGCCTCCGGCTGATCAGCGCGGAAACCGAGGTCTACCCGGGGATCACCGTCTACCCGGTCGGCGGCCACTGCCCGGGCGAGCTGCTCACGATGGTGCGCAGCGCGAGCGGCCCGAAGATCCTGGCGGCGGACGCCGCGCATTTCTATGAGCAGATCGAGAACGAGTGGCCGTTCTTCGCGTTCACCTCGCTGTCCGAGATGAGGGCGGCGCTGAGCTTCATCAACAAGCTGGCGGCGGACACCGGGGCCGAGGTCATCCCCGGCCACGATGGCCGGGTGCGTGATAAGCACCCCGCCCTCGACGGGCCCGCCAGCCGCATCGCCACCGTCCTCGGCTGATCCAGGAGGGCACCGGATGTCACTGACGCAGCGCCAGCAGCAGATCAAGGACGAGTTCATCAGGGTCCGCGGGACCTGGGGAGACACCTGGGAGGACATCCTCCGGCTCGACCCGGAGTTCCTCGCCAGCTACCTGAGGTTCTCCGCCGTCCCGTGGCGGAAGAACCACCTCGACGACAAGGTCAAGGAGTTCATCTACATCGCGGTCGACGCCAACGCCACGCACATGTACCTGCCCGGCGTCCGGCAGCACATCCAGGCCGCGCTGCGGCTCGGCGCCACGCCCCAGGAGATCATGGAGGTGCTCGAGCTCAGCGCCACGCTCGGCATCCACGCCATGAACATCGGGGTGCCCATCCTCGTGGAGGTGCTCCAGGAGAAGGGCCTGCGGACCGGGCCCGCGCCGCTCACCGAATACCAGGAGAAGATCAAGGCGGAGTTCACCGCCACGCGCGGCTACTGGCACTCGTTCTGGGACGAGATGCTGGAACTGGATCCCGAGCTGTTCGCCGCGTACACCGAGTTCTCCTCCCATCCCTGGCACCACGGAACGCTCGAGCCCAAGGTCAAGGAGTTCATCTACATCGCCTTCGACACCGCGGCGACGCACCTGTACGTCAAGGGACTCAAGCTGCACATCGAGAACGCGGTCGGGTACGGCGCGACAGCGCAGGAGATACTCGAGGTGATGGAGATCGCCAGCGTGCTCGGCATGCACGCGGTCACCTCGGCGGCGCCGATCCTCGCCGAGCTCGCCGAGCTCGCCGGGGAAGCGTCGCCGGACGGGCCGGCCGGGCCGCGCCGGCAGGAGGAGAATGCCCCATGACAGAACTGATGCGGCCGCTGATGCTGATCGGCGGCAAGCCGGCGGCCGCGATCTCCGGCCGGACGTTCGAGTCGCAGAACCCCTACACCGGGCGGCCGTGGGCGGTGGTGCCGGACGGCGGGCCGGAGGACGTCGACGCGGCGGTGGCCGCCGCGCGCGCCGCGCTCGACGGCGCGTGGGGGCAGCTCACCGGGTTCGCCCGGGCCCGGCTGATGCGCCGCCTCGCGGAGCTGATCTCTGCTAACGCGGAGCGGCTGGCACGGCTGGAGGTCAACGACTCCGGCAAGCTGTACCGCGAGATGATCGGCCAGCTCACCGGGCTCGGCGCCTGGTATGAGTACTACGCCGGGCTGGCCGACAAGCTGGAGGGGCGCCAGATCCCGGCCCCGAGCCCGGACTACCTCGTCTACACCCGGCGGGAGCCGGTGGGCGTGGTGGCGGCGATTACCCCGTGGAACTCGCCGCTGATGCTGCTCACCTGGAAGCTGGCGCCCGCGCTGGCGGCGGGCTGCACCATGGTGGTGAAGCCGTCGGAGCACTCGCCGGTGTCCACCCTGGCGTTCGGCGAACTGTTCGCGGAGGCGGGTTTCCCGCCGGGCGTGTTCAACGTGGTCTCCGCGTCGTCGGGTTCGGTCGGCGCGGCGCTGGCCGGGCATCCGGGCGTGGACAAGGTGGCGTTCACCGGCTCCACCGCGACCGGCCGCGCCGTCGCGCACGCCGCCGCGGACAACCTGGTCCGGGTGACCCTAGAGCTCGGCGGCAAGTCCCCGCAGGTGGTGTTCCCCGACGCCGACCTGCGGGCCGCGGCCAACGGCCTTGTCGCCGGGGTGTTCGCGGCCACCGGGCAGACCTGCATGGCCGGCTCGCGGCTGATCGTGCATTCCGACGTCCACGACGAGCTGGTGTCGCTGGTGGCGGAGCGGGCCGCCGCCATCCGGCTCGGCGACCCGAACGACCCGGCCACCGAGATGGGCCCTGTGGCCAACGAGCCGCAGTACCAGAAGGTGCTGCACTACCTGCGGACCGCCGCTTCCGAGGGCGCGTCGGTGGCCTGTGGCGGCGGCCCGGCTGCCGACCTTGGCGGTTACTTCATCCAGCCGACCGTGCTGACCGGGGTTACGCCCGCTTCCACCGTGGTGCGCGAGGAGATCTTCGGGCCGGTGCTGTCGGTGCAGGAGTTCACCTCTGAAGACGAGGCGGTGAAGCTCGCCAACGACACGCCCTACGGGCTGGCGGGGGCGGTGTGGACCAGGGACGTGCACCGCGCCCACCGGATCGCCGCCAGGATCCGGGCCGGCACCGTGTGGGTCAACGCCTACCGGGTGATCGCGCCGAGCGTGCCGTTCGGCGGCTACGGGCTGTCCGGGCTCGGCCGGGAGAACGGCGCCGCCGCGGTGGACGAGTACACCGAGAACAAGTCGGTCTGGGTGGAGCTCAGCGGGGGCACGCGCGACCCGTTCGTCCTGGGCTGACCTGGCCTGGCCCAGAGCGCGGACCCGCCGGGTTCGATCCGCGTCACCGGGGTGTCATCCGGCGTGCGGTCCAGGCCGGCGCGGGCCGCCACGCCGCGCGCGTTCCAGGTCCAGTTCATGCGAGCTGCGATACCCACGCGACCGCGTTCAAACGCCGGGGCGGGCAGCGCGGCACCCGGGTCCCGCTGGGTCGGCAAGGGAATCGGCGGGAACAATCGCGGCTGTGATGCCGCCGGCATCACATCAGCTCAGCGAAGGAGCCACCGTGACCGTCGTGCTGATCGCCGACCCGGATGCGAACCCCGGCGAGACCGAGTACCTGGCCGCCCAGCTGTCTTCCGACGGGATCACGGTGCTGCGCGCCCCCGGTCCGGACATAGCCGACGACGACCGGGTACGGGTCCTGGTGCCGTTCGTCACCACGCGGGTCACCGATGCCGTGATGGGCCGGCTGCCCCATCTCGCCCTGATCGCCACCAGGTCAACCGGCACCGACCACATCGATGTCGCGGCGGCGGCGCGGCGCGGGATCGCCGTGGCGAACGTCCCCGATTACGGCAGCGTCGCGGTCGCCGAACACACCTTCGCACTGCTGCTCACGCTCACCCGCATCCGGCCGCATCTGGAGCCGGGCACCGACCTGTCCGGCAAGACCATGGGGGTGATCGGCACCGGGGCGATCGGCCGGCACGTCATGCAGATCGCGCACGGTTTCGGGATGAACGTCCTCGCCTACGACATCGAACACCGGCCCGGCATCCGCTACGGTTCCCTCGAAGAGGTGCTGGGCCAGTCCGACGTCGTCACCCTGCACATCCCGGCCACGCCCGCCACCCGCCACTTCATCAACGACGAGCGGATCGCCGCGATGAAACCCGGCGCGATCCTGCTCAACACCGCCCGCGGCTCCCTCGTCGACACCGCGGCCCTGTCCCGGGGCCTGCATTCCGGGCAGGTCGCCGCGGCCGGCCTAGACGTGATCGAGCCCGCCAGCGACGCCGAAGGCGGCACCGCGCTGCCCAACACCATTGTGACCCCGCATGTCGCCTACAACACCCGCGAGGCGATCCGCCGCATCTCCGACATCACCCTGGACAACATCCGCCGCTGGCTGCGCGACCACGGCGGAGCGTGACGCCCGGCGCGCCCCGGGGGTGGGATCAGCCGCTTAGCAGCATGGACAGGCTGACGGCGTTGGCCATCACCTGATACCCCGCGTCATTGGGATGCAGGTGATCGCCAGAGTCATACGCCGGGTTCAGCAGCAGCGGGTCGTGGGGGTCGCGCATCAGCTTGTCGAAGTCGATGACGCCATCGAAGGCTCCGCTGGTGCGGATCCATGCGTTCACCGCCTCGCGCTTGGCTTCTCCCTTGGCGGTGTAGTAGCTGGCGCCCTTGAACGGCAGCAGGGTCGCGCCGAAGATCTTCAGGCCGCGGGCGTGCGCCTGCGCGATCAACTGCTCGTACCCGGCGATGACCTGCGCCGCGCTCACATCGGTGACCGGATCGATGAGCGGGTTCGGCGGCACCGCGCTGAACCCGAAGTCGTTGATCCCTTCCAGCACGATGATGTCCCGGACTCCCGGCTGGTCCAGGGCGTCGCGCTCGAACCGGGCCACGGCGTTGACGCCGCAGCACAGCGAATCGTTCAGCACCCTGTTGCCGCTGATACCCGCATCGGCGACTGACAGCGTGCGGCCGTGCAGCGCGTCCAGCCGCCGGGCCAGGTCGTTGGGCCAGCGGGCGTTGGCGCCGACCGTGGACCGGAACCCGTCGGTGATCGAGTCGCCGAACGCCACCACGGTGCCGGACGCGCGGGACGACCGGACGATCACGTCGCTGACGTAATACCAGGACTGGCTCTGGGTGATGAACGCTCCCGCTCCCTGATCCCCCGCGTGGTCACCGGTTCTCGATATCCAATTGACCTGCTGCGCGTCCGAGTGGAAGGTAGCCGCCCCCGTCTTGCCCGGCAGGTACACGCTCACCGACAGGTCTTGCAGCGGCCGGACCCTCATGGATACCGGATCGCTCAGTGCCTGAGCGCCCGGCGGGATCTGGAGCGAGGCGCTGCCGCCGAACGTCACCCGCCGGATCGTGCCTGGCACTACCGCCGCGCCGGTGCCGGCGACAGCCACGGTCACGTGGCCGATCCGCAGCGGAGTGGCGCCGAAGGCGTTCGTCAGCACCAGCCGGACCGAGTCGCCGCCCGCGCTGGCGAAGACGACGTTGCGGACGGTCTGATTGTCGAAGCCGGCGGCGGCGAGGGTTCCCGGCGTCGCGATCTGCGGGCTCGCGCTCCAGCTAGTCACCCAGCGGGATCCGCCGAACACGGGCGAAGGCGAGGCGGCCGGGGGCGGGCTGGCCGTCGCGGCAGTACCGGCCGCCATGACCAGCGAGACGGCGGTGAGCAGCCCGAGGCAGGTAAGGATTTTCCGGCGGCGGACCCAGTTGCCTGCGAACATGGCGACTTCCTCTCTTGCCGATTTCCCTGGCGGGAATGGACCAGGCGGAAAGCAGCACGCGGGAGGGGCAAAAGCATCGCCGCCGCGGGGTCCACGGGACCGGCAGAGGCAAGGCGGACGACCGGAACGTCGATGGCGGTGCTCTCCGCTGCCATGGGCGTCCTCCGGTGCGTAGCCGCCTTAGTACTACCACACCAGGAAAATACGAGCTAGTAATTCTTCTGTAACGCAGAGGACATATACGACGCCCAGTCAGCTCGCGCGCGTCACGTCCGCACTCAACCCAGGGCCGACGACAGAAAATTCCAGCCTCGTAAATGGAAAAAACCTTCATCATGAAGAGAAATAATCGTATAGGCATCAAAAGTCTTCGCGATCATGGACGATCGCCCAAACTTTCATGCCAAGGTTCCGGCAATCAACGCAAAACGGGCACCATGCCTACGGCTCCCGCGATCGGGGGGCCATGATCCACGTAAGCTGACCGGCACTCCGCCTGGCCGCGCCGGACGCGGCCTGATCTTAAGGACCCGGGAGGTGGCGGCGGAGACGGCACGGCATG
>Ga0209061_1005244_pt1 | contig 11545 bp, 13 predicted proteins | sample Coa_R1_10_FD_187157 | JGI IMG/M metagenome (GOLD analysis project Ga0209061, IMG submission 187157) | Surface soil microbial communities from Centralia Pennsylvania, which are recovering from an underground coalmine fire - Coalmine... | ecosystem: Environmental > Terrestrial > Soil >... | reverse complement strand
CTTATTCAACCAGCAATCGCAAGATGCTTTTCATGATTTTCTCCAAGGAAAACGAGGAATTTGTCGTTAAGAGTGAGCACAGGAGACTGCATGAATCACGCGATGAATGCTTCCCGAGGATTTCTCTATCTCATTTCTTGCGCAAGCCGCCCGGCACAACGGGTCCCAGGACTTGTTCAGGCTGCGCAAGCAGCAGGATGGGAAGTGGGGGTAATTGTCACACCCCAGGCAACCAAGTTCGTCGATCTCCCTGTCCTTGAGCAACTGACTGGCTATCCCGTGCGCAGCGAATACAAGCGTCCAGAGGAACCAGATGTCTTACCACGTGCCGATGCGATTGTGGTCTTTCCTGCCACTTTCAACACTCTCAACAAATGGGCATTGGGCATTAGAGATACGCCCGCGGTGGGCCTGTTATGTGAGTACACCGGACTCAAGATGCCAATTGTCGCAGTCCTTTGTGTGCTGACCGACTCTGGCCTTGACACCCATCCGGCTTTCTCTCGAAGTATAGCCCAATTGAGGGAGTACGGGGTGCATATCCTGTACGAGCCGGACACCTACCCTCCGAAGAATGAGGTGCCGTGGGAAGTTATTCTTGAAACGCTTGAGAGAATGACGTTCAAACGGTGAGCAGCAACGCAGCTTCCGGATTTCTTAGCACCAAAGAGGAATGGAACTCTAGAATCACCGCGCTTTCATTTCAATTGCATTTAGGGAACTCGAACAGAGCGCGACGTATTTTGAGCGCCTGGTACGATTTGGAAAGATAGCAGAACAGCATGTACAAGAGGCTTTAGATCGTTGCCGGCGCACCCAAATGGTAGATTATGAGGCAGATCTCTTGTTAGCCTGGGCAAGATTGCACTATGCTAAAAAAGATACGATCCAGGCCAAACAATGTGCTGAGAGGGCTTTAGCAATTGCCGATCGCTCTGATTTTCGTGTCCTGCGAGCCGATATACGCAATTTTCTTGCTCATTTGGCATTGGCAAATAGGCACTATCAAGAGGCAAGTAATCTTGCACAGGCAGCACTTCGTGACGCTCTCTGTGACGGTTTTCCGTATTCTTATAAGTTGGCGTTGGATGAAGCAAAACACTTATTAGATGAAGTAGAGAAAGCACTGCAACAATGATTCAGATTCGCGACAGATTGGTGACGTTTGCTCCTCCGAAACAAGCAACCTACCTCATAGGAGACTTTACTGACTGGGACGAGAGGCCCTTGCTGATCGCTGAGCCATTGACGCTTGAGTTTCCACAAGGTGCTTACGTCGAATATGCTTTTCTTGATGCTGATATGTCTCCTGTTCCAGATTCCACTAATTCTGAGAAACCTGCCAATCCCTGGTATGATTATCATCGTTGCTTTACTCTCCCTGGAAATCGCTTTATGACACCTCCGCATCCAACCACGCTTCGAGGGAAACTCAGTCGGCATGTTCTGAACCCACGCGCTCTGGCAGGTCAACGAACGTACTATGTCTACGAGCCGCTGATTTCTCCTACGGCAACAGTATTTGTTCATAATGGTGAGGCATATTGCGCCCGATTGCATTTCCACGAGATTGTGGAATCGCTCATTGAGCAGAAAGCCATTCAGCCGGTGCGCCTGGTCATGCTCGAACCTCAGGACCGTAAACAGGACTACTGGTTTAATGAGCGATATGAAGCCTTCTTCCTTGAGGAAGTACGGCCTGAGATTGGGGATCGCTATGGCAAAACACTCGAGGAAGCACAGTGGGGAGCATCGCTTGGTGGTATGGTTTCTATCTGGCTCGCATGGAGAAATCCGCACCTTTTTCCAAAAGTGGCAAGCCAATCAGGTTGTTTCACTGCCGATCCGCAAGGCGGAAATTACTATCATGATCGGGAATGGCTCACGGAACAGCTTGCCCATGCTTCTCACTATCCGCTTCGCTTTTTTCTGCAAACGGGTCAGATAGAGTGGCTGCTCGCGCCTAACCGTCGCTTTGCCGCTATGTTAGCAGAGAAGGGATACACCCATAGCTATCAAGAGTTCCCTAGTGGGCATAATTGGGCAACATGGGAGCAGGGGTTAGTACCTGGACTACTCTATCTATTTGGTGCAGATATGTACCATGATTAAGCTATCAAATCGGCCTGCTGCAGTAATTTAGCAGCATGAGATAAGAGGATGCAAACACTAAATCAGTAAGACGAGAGGATAGCAACAGTAAGGTAGGTAATTATTTTCTCTCTTCAACTGAAGGCCCTGGGTGCGTAATCCATAGGTCCGGCACTGAGCCGATTTATTCATCAGAGAACACCAGATCTATCGTCTGGAGTGTTTGCTCTATCGTGTCCCACTGCTCCTGAGAAAGAGCCGGTCTGAGGAGCCGAGTCCTGCATTGTGAGGTATGCCATAGCGAGGGGAAGGGAAAAAAGCTACACTCTTTCTGAGGGATCTCTCAAAGTGAGAAGAAAAGCGAGGAATACTCTATGAACAGTCAAGCACAGCAACCATCTCCTTGCCCCGAATGGGGAGGGGCGCGCGTGACCGTTGGCTATGGTCAGAGCGAAATGTTTCTGGGGCACACGACTGGCGGCCTGGTTCGGCGATTTCCTTTCTGGGCCGTCTGTTGCACCCAATGCGGGCATATGACCCAGTATGCAAGTCAGGAGTTTATCGCTCAAGCGTTCGAGGCGACAAGGCGGCAGCAAATCAGGGAACAGCAAGAGCTTGCAAACAAGGCGGCGCGTGAGCAGAAGCGCCAGGAGAAAAAAGGTCTCTTCTGATTTCACGCTCTTTTCTACCCGATTGCTCCTGCTTTCCAGCTTGATCAGCAAAATCGCGGGTGAGCCGAAACGCCTTGCTATTTTTTAAGAGATCACCTTAACAACTGCCATGCGTTTTTAGGGAAAAATGAGCGAAAGGAGCTTCATCTTGAAAATCTAAGAGAGTGTCAGGTTTGGAAAAATCTGCCGATAAAGAGAAGGAGAGTGAACGAGAAAAAAGCCGAGCAGAAAGGGAAAAGCTCATGGGCAGAAGAGCCTATCCATCCGATGTCACCGACGCGCAATGGGAAGTGCTGGAACCCTTGATCCCAGCGATCCCCGCAGACGCGCCGCATGTGCAGTATGAACGCCGCGAAATCGTGAATGCAGTGCTCTACGTCTTGCGCAGCGGCTGTCCCTGGAGAATGCTGCCGCATGATTTCCCGGCCTGGGGAACGGTGTATTGGTATTTTCGTCGGTGGGAGCGCGAAGGAGTCTGGGATCAGGTTCTGCAAACCCTGCGCAAACGCGTGCGGCAAAAGCAAGGCCGAAATGAGGAACCCAGCGCCGCCGTGATTGACAGCCAATCCATCAAAACGAGTGCGGTTCGTGGCCCAGAAAAAGGCTACGATGCGGGGAAAAAAAATCTGGGGACGCAAACGGCACCTGCTCGTTGACACCCAGGGCCATCTGCTCGCCGTCCAAGTCACCGGTGCCCAATGCACCGATCCTGCGGGGGCGAAACGCTTGTTGGAGTCCGCCAAGCAACGCTTCCCCAGGATCAAGGCGCTGTGGGGAGATAGCCATTACGGCGGCGATGTGATCCTCTGGCTTCTGATGCATCTGGGGTGGACCATCAACATCGTTCGGCGTCCGGGCCGATCCAAAGAAGAGCCGAGCGTTTCTGAGCCGACCCCGAGCAAGGCAGATCAGCCTGCCGCCTCCGGGTTTCGTCCGCTTCCCAGAAGATGGGTGATCGAACGCAGTATCGCCTGGATCACCCGATGGAGACGGCTCGCTCGCGACCATGAGGGGCTTCCTCAGAGTTCCGAGGCGTTTATCAAGCTTTCTGCAAGCCGGCGCATGCTGTCCTTGCTTGCTCCGCCTTTTTCTCTGGGAACGCTAACCTGACACTCTCTAAGAGGTCTGAAAGTGCATGGATAATTCGATCTGGGTGATACAGAGCCTCTTCAAGAAGATGTGGAGCAAGCGCCAATCCTGGGGCGAATTGCTGACAGACCTGTTGCCAACTCTGATCAGGACTCTGTGTCGTCATCAGGAGCACGCCATCCATATCAAAACACCTTCCCTTTGGAATTTTGATGTGGTTCTTCATGCTCAAAAGTATATCACAGTCTATCTCTCTCAAAATGTCCTTCCCCCAGCGGTTAGACCAGAGATAATGGGATCAACGTCGTTGCTTGTGCCATCTGCTTCAGTGACAGAAGCATCGCCTGTGTTTCTTCTGAGCGCATCACCACAACTCCTGTCAATGGCCGGCGATCATACCCTGGTCACGACCCGCGTACTTTCCTCGCGGGTCGCAATGACGCAGTGGGACCGAAAGGACAGAAAGAGCCAGGCCAGGATGGCAGTGAGCACGATTCTCACCAGCACGTGCCAGGAAACCAGGACATGATTGACCTCCAGACTCGCGGTATCGATCTGAAAAGGCAAGCGCAAGACGATCCGCACGACCAGATCCAGCGAACCGAGGGAAAGACCTAAAAGAACAAGCGCGACCGTGCGAACAAAACGCTGTATGAGCACTCCTCTGCATAAAACTCATCGGGTGATGAAAATGCTTTTCTCCCTTTTTTGCTTCTCTCTCTTGAAGATACACATATCTTTTCCCTTGCCGATGCAAGAGGAGCAGCAAGATCTACGGCAGCCTGGTGATATCGGTGATATTGACCAGGCGCGTGTCTGTTGACCACCCGGATGCCCTGGTCTGCTTCTTTCCATTGGTTCCCCTCGTGAGTGGTTGCCCACAGCGTCCGCAGTAACGAGCCTCGGGATGATCCCACTGTCCACATGCCGGGCAAACCATTTGTCCCCCACGAGGCGGGAAAGCGGGCACATTGGGCATGCTTAATGCCCGCGGCCTTCGCCGTGATGGAGAAGGCTTCTTTACCGTCATGATATCACGATCCTGTGAACGCGCCTGGGAGCGCGAGCGGCGTCCTGTAAGATAGATTCCCAGGAGCATACACCCTGCGGCAACAGCAAGCCAGATGGTTAGTCCATACGTCATGAGAAAATGCATCTTTTCCCTTCCTTTGTATAATGAATATCATCGATATGGAACTCAGAAGAAAGTGACGCGCTTCCCGCCGCTCCTGAATCTGCCTATAAAGCGCATTTTCCACGAATGACTCTTCACTGGCTCCTCCCAGGTCAGCGATGCTCAGGGCATTTTTCGGAGAAAGAACGCGTGAGCAAGCTAGCCCTGATAACGGTGTGATCACGCTCTATTGAAGAACAATCGCCTGGCCAAGATAAGGCGACCGTACCTCAACATGAATGAGACATCCTCTCCAGCCCCTCTTCAGGTTGCGCTCCATTGAGCGAAAGGTCAAAGGCATCACGTCAGGCCAGCGAAACACGCCTGAGTCAGTAGGGGCATTCCTGTTCAAATAGAAGTACTGTTGCCAGATGAGATCTCCTGCCAGCATATGCTGGTCTGCGCACAGCAAGTCAAACTCCGCAAAAATCCCGCTGAGAAGAGCCGTGAGCAAGGGGTGTCTTGTAACCTCGCCATAGACCTTTCCCACCCAGATAGTGGCTGGATACTCGAAGGAAACGACAAGCATCCCCTGGTGAATCTGGCGTGAGGTCAGTCGTTCTAGTTTTCCCTGTTCTCCCTTCTCTTGCTGTTTCATCTGGTTCGTTTCCCTCCTTCTTCTCTCTGCTGCGAGATCGCGGGACTGGTGTGATCCTCTCCAGCGATCCGGAGTGTCCTTGCCTTATGGCAGGGTAATCCAACAGAAATGCCTTTCCTCGCTGAGATAGTGCGCCAGTTCGCTCACCTGTTCAAAGGACACGGCCATCACCTGCTCGATTTCCTCGCGAAAAGAGATGAGCCGGTGATAGCTGGCCAAATCCCCCATGGCGCTCTCCAACAGATCGTAGCCGGCATAGTCCATGCGGTAGATGCGTGCGAGCAACTCCTGCTTGATCTCACGATACTTCTCTTCCTCTTGATCCAGCGATTTGAGCACGCGCCAGAACAGGTCTTGGGTGTGCTCCACTGCATCAGGAGCGGTCTTACAGTCGATCCGCATGGTCCGGCAATCCTGGTAATACTGCTGGCGGACTTCGACCGCGTAGGTGAGGTGCCTGCTGTACCGTAGCTCTTCGGTTAAGCGCTCCTCGCACAGATCGCAGAGGATCTGGACACATTTCTTCTCAAAGGAGAGCGGAACGACCCACTCGAACGAGATCTCAGCCTCCCACTGGACGAACTGAGAGTAGTCAGAGAGATGAATGATCTGCATCTGTTTACGAGGCGGTCGCGGGAAAAAGGGGGCTGGCAGGGGATGGCGTTGCCCTGCTCTTGAGAGAGCGAACGGCGTCTCCGCGAGGAGCTGGAGGAACCGGTGTCTGCTGAGGGCACCCACCCCTACCACACTGCAATTCTGTGGCACGTAGTACGTCTCGTAAAAAGCTTGAATGTCCTGCTGGCTACTGGCCAGAAATTCGTCAGGAACGCCGATGGCCGTATGAAACGACCGCAGACAAGGATGCTGCTCAAAGAGCCAGGGTCGCCCCTGGAGTGCCCAGCAGCGTGCTTGCTCATGCTCGTAGTCACGATGGTACTCTCGCAGCAGAACCTTTTTTTCCTCTTCAATCTTCTGCTTGAGTTCCTTGGGCAACAGGAGCATCTGGCCGAAGAGATCGAGGGCCTGATAGATGTTACGTTCCTCATTGGGCAAGTGAAATGTGTACTCCGAGCAAGCGTAGGAAGTGCTCCCGAACCAGGCAGAGCCGCCAAGCTCGCGAAACCGCTTTTCGAGCTGAGAAAAGGTCAGACCGGCCACATTTTCTCCGACCAGATGCTCTACCAGGTGGGCCAGCCCTGCTCTCCCCGCGGGGTCCTCCCGTGCGCCAGCATGAATCACGACCCCGGTGTAAAACCAGGAGGCCGAAGGCCATTCTTTGACATACACGGACAGGCCGTTCTCAAGTTGCTCATAGACAATATCGGCATAGATATCCAGAAACATTCACCGTCTTCCCTCCTTCTTTGTCAGTGGGAGCTCACGCGCCATCCCGGCAAAAGATAGCAAGCGGTGTTTTCGCCATGAATGATGATCCTTCCGATCTTTCCGCCGAGCAGGGAGCGAAACCGGCGTGACCCCTCGCGGGTCAACACCTGTGGCTGGCTGATATGTATCGGCTTCTGTGGTTTGTCAGCGTTGGGCGGTGCGTCGCTATGCCGAGGTGGTGGCGCTGCGAAGAGCCTGCGCGGTGCCACTGGAGGCAGTGCGCAGGATCACGGCGAAAGCAAGAAACTTCCCTGGAATTGGGGGACACCAGGGAAGTTTCTCAAGAAGGGCACCGATAGCCACAGGAGAGAAGAAGTCTTGCGTCGAGGCTAGCGGGCGAGTTGATTCCAGATCGCCGGGTCTGGCGGCACTTCAAACACTTCTTCATACGCCTGGATAAAGAGCGAAGACGTGTCTCCTCAAACCAGAAGATGGTCTGGTCCATGCTGACACGGCAAAACGGCCTCTTTTCCTTGAGGCCAGGATGAACGGCTCTCACCAGGAGGAGAGACAAAAAACGTGAGGGCGATGGGCGGAAGAACAAGTCAAGAGGTCTGGGCATACCGAAGCGCTTCCCGGCAGAGGAAAGGGAGGACGCGCCATGCTATGCTTCTCTTTCTCAGAAATGGATGCTGTTGAAAGACCAGGAAGGAGCGAACGAATCGATGTCTCTCGTGATCCAGGACCACCATGCCCAGGCATGGATGAAGGAAGCGGCCGTGCCGGCTATGCCATTCATCTTTCGGTACCTGACTGCTGCGCTTCCCTCTCATCTCCCCTCGTGTACTGATCCGACAGCCGGTTACGAAACCAAATACCAGACCACCTGGGATAGCTAGTCCTCGACTGATTACACCGACGATACCGATGAGACGGATGCCGATCCTGAGACCGGCGTGCTGGCTGACTCCGGCTCACGAGAGGATGAGGAATGAGCCGAAAGATTCTCATTCTCACCCAGGATGTTGATCCCCATGTCCACCCGGTGGCCGACGCCTTGCAGCGCCGGGGAGTGCAAAGCATGCGCTTTGATCTAGGTGACTTTCCAGAACACGTCCAGTTCGCCGCCAGTATCGGCCAGCGTGGGTGGCAGGGGCCGATTACCTGGGCAGGCCAGACAGACGCGCTGGAGGATATTCAAAGCATCTGGTATCGCCATCCGAGGTTGCCAGATCCCTCCAGGGCCTATCCACCCCACGTGCGCACCTTTGTGCAGGCAGAAAATCTGCGCGGCTTGCTCGGCATGTTGCAGGAAGGAGCGCATGGGCCGTGGGGGCGTTGGCGACGACCGAGATCACCGGCCCCTCAATCAGCACCAGTTGCACCGCCAGCAGGATGCTGGCTAAGCGACTGCGCCGGATGCGCTCCCGTTCGTGCAGGGTCGCTACGCGTCCCACCGGCGGGTGCAGCGCCGCCAGCCGATACCACCAGGCGATCCAGGCTGGCGCCACAAATTCATCGGCTTGCAACAGCGCCGAGGCTCCCGGTGTTGGCTGCGTGGAGGGCGAGGGCAAGTCCACCGTCTGGCTCATGCTGCTTCTCCTTCCAACGGACTGTCACCCGGACGTCCTTCTAGCAGCATCTGCTCCAACCCCAGGGAGGCAGCGTGGCCCAGCGCAAAGCCAGCTTGCTCAAAGAGCGCGCGATGCTCTTCCAGGCTGCGGTGACGGGCCGCGTGCATCAACATGGCCATCTGCAAGGAGAAAAAGAGGGTGAAGGGGGTGTCCGGTCCGAGCACCGGCTCAATCACCAGCAGGCGTCCCCGCTGTGGGTCCATCGCCTGCCGACAGCGTTTCAGGATGGTCAGCGCGGCGGCGTCTGGCCAATCCATCAGGACGTTTTTGAGCACATAACAGTCCGCTCCATCTGGCACACTCCGAAAGAAATCCCCGTTCACCAGGTGGTAGCGAGCCGCCAGCGGTGCAGGCAGGGCGCGCACGCGGGCCTGCGCTTGCGCGATCACTTCTGGCTGCTCAAGGAGGGTCGCCTGCAGATCGGGGTAGCGGGAGAGCAGTTCGAGGCAGAGGCTGCCCTGCCCCCCTCCCACATCGACCAGCTGCCGGATCGCCGAGAAATCGTAGCTGGCCAGGATGGCCGGCAGGATCAGGGAGGTGTTGGCGACCAAAGCGCGTTGAAACGCCTCGCGTTCCAGGGGATGCCGGTCCAGGTAGCTCCAGAGCGTGGCCCCGTGATCAAAGGTGATCTCCAGGGCAGGCCGACCCGTGCGCACGGTGTACGCCAGGTGCCGCCAGGCATGCCATTGGTAAGGTGCCCCCCACAAGTTCACCAGATCCCGCATGCTGCCTGCGGCCGTTCTGCGCAGGGCGCGTGAGCGTTCGGTGTGGGTGAAGGTGGGGACCTCGGCCGCGACTTCGGCAAAGATGCCCAGGCTGGCCAGGGCCCGTAAGAGCAGGGTGAGCGTCGGCGCGTGGGTGCCGGTGCTCTGTGCCAGGGCTTCGGCGGTTTGCGGTTCGGAGGAAAGCGCATCAGGCAGGCCGATGTCCACCGCTGCCAGCACCGCGCTACAGACCATCAGGCCGCTTTGCAGAGACAGAGCAAAGGGATCAGGCACATCGGTCCCCGCTGGCTGAACGAGTGTGGGAAACAAGGCAGGAAAAGGAGAAGTAAACATCCAGGTTCTTCCTTTCTTCAAAACATTAGAGAGACATGAGCTTTGTCAGTCCCAGGGAAAAAGCCGGCTCGCGTGTCCCTGGCAGCCGGCCCCAAGAGCCACGCGGGGAAGAGGCGGGACCATTACCTCTCCGGCTCGTGGTCCTCTGGGGCCGGCTGGATCAGGTGCAGCGCGGCCAGCTCGTCCAACACGGCCGCGAGCTGCTCCTCGGACAGATGCAGCATGACGCAGAGGTCAGCGAGTGTCCGTTGGCCATCAAGCAAACAGAGCACCATGCGCTGCCGGCGCGAGAGCGTGTGCAACACGCTGCTGGTCAGCGGACGCACCAGGCACGGTGGGGAACGCCCCGACCAGGGAACCGGCTTTGCCGGCCCGGCTGGTGTCCCAGGCGCACCAGGCGATCCGTGCAGGGCAGGAAACACCCCATTCTCCGGTGGCTCCGGCGTCTGGACCGTCCAGACGAACTGATCGGCCTGGCGCACTCCGGCGAGCGCTTCCGGCCCGTCCAGAAGCACCTGCCCGTGCTGATCGCGGATGGAACAAGCGATCACCCGGCCCCTCTCGATCTCCACCTGGACCTGGCAGAGCGTTCCCCGGCTGGCCTTGCCTTTGAGGGCTGGGAGCCTCTCGGCGGACATGGTGGCCTGCACCTGGGAGCGCCAGTCATGGCTCGCCAGCACCCGCACGAGCAGGTCCAACGTCAGCGCGTAGGATGGCTCCGGTTTCACCGGTCGCGCCACTGCGGATCGTCTTCGGGAGCGCCCGACCTGCTTCCCCAGGCAGTGAGCAGGCGTCCTGTCGCTACAAAAGCGGGCTGCTGCATCTCGATGAGCGCCTGCTGGCAGAGTGCCTCGTAGTTATCCGGCAGGCGCGTCCACTTCCCCACAAACGGCGCAAAGGTGTGCCCACCGAGCCGAATGGTTTCCATCAGCCCCTGCCCCTCTGGCGTGCCGGCCCGGCTGATGGGCGTGAAGACGCGGGTCTGGATCTGCTCGAAGCCATGCCGGGCCAGCAATGCTGCAAGCTGGCAGGTGATGCCGCTGCTCTCGGGGGCAAAGAGATGGCCGGCGTGATAGAGCGCCTGCACAAAGAGATCGCACAGCCGCGTCAACGCCGCGCTGTTACTCTGAGGGACCACCTCGAACTCCGTGACGCGCACGGTCCCGCCTACCCGTGTTACCCGTCGTACCTCCTGGAGCAGCTTGCGCCAGTCCCAGGTGCGCAGCCAGCTCACGCCTGCGCGCAGATTGACCAGATCAAAGAAGCCAGCAGGAAATTCGAGCATGCGCAGGGCGTCCATCACTTGGAACTCCACGCGATCACTCACCTGGGCCGCTCTAGCCTGGGCGCGGGCGTCCTCGACGAAGGTGCGGCTGACATCGACTCCCACCAGCAGATGCATGGTGGGGAAGGTTCTGGCAGCTTCGATCAGCCAGCCCCCGGTGCCGCAGCCGACATCGAGCACCCGCCGGAAGAGCGTCGGATCGGGCTGCTCGGGCAAGACCCCGCCCATGCTGCTCGTGGTCATCTGATCCTGAAGCCGCAAGCGGGCCAGTTCATCTTGATTGGAGCGATCCTGCACGACATACGTGCTGGGATGCTCGTTGCGAAACTCGTTCATCGCTTCACCTCATGGTAGCAACATGACTTACCAGGAAGAGGCAGGCGCATTATGACTGTTCCTCCTGAGTCTCCGCCTTGCGCCTGCGCGGGGTGAGGATAAGCCAGGCAACAGACAGACCAGTCCTGCTGCTGTCCAGAAGACGGTGAAGAGAGTGAGAATCATAAGGAGCTATCCTGCCTTTCTCAAGGTGCTGACTGAATCGCTGACTGAATCCTGGCAAAGGATAGCAAGCGGTGTTTTCGCGGTCGATGATCATCCTTCCGACTTTTCCGCCGAGCAG
>Ga0209061_1005242_pt1 | contig 11547 bp, 8 predicted proteins | sample Coa_R1_10_FD_187157 | JGI IMG/M metagenome (GOLD analysis project Ga0209061, IMG submission 187157) | Surface soil microbial communities from Centralia Pennsylvania, which are recovering from an underground coalmine fire - Coalmine... | ecosystem: Environmental > Terrestrial > Soil > Unclassified... | reverse complement strand
ACTGATCGTCGCCGAGTTTGCGGGCGAGCTGCCCCCTGAGGTGGCCGTGGCCGTGCGCGAACATATCGCCGTCTGCGCCACCTGTGGCCCACGCGCCAAAGCGTTGCATGCGCCGTATGAGTTACTGGCCTCGCTTGGTCAGGAGCCAGCGCCTTACGTTCCCGATCTGCGCGAGACGGTGCGACTGCGTGTCCGCGCGACACGCTTCCTTGTGGGGCCGTTGCGCGCGCTTGCCGGATTGGGGCGCGGTGGGTTGATCACCCTCTCATGTGTGGTCGCTGTGGCAATGGTTGCGCTGCTCATCACCACAACGTTTTTCGCGTTTGGCGCCCAGACGGCTCCGCGCTCGACCAACAGTGTTACCAATGCGCCGGTGGCGGCTCCGCGTGGTGTGCTCTACGCCGAGACGGGCAAGCTGGTGACGGTGATGGATGGCTCCAATCGCGCCTGGCAGGTGGCAGAGATCATTGCGGTGAACGAGCGGAACGGCGTGGTCATCCACTCGCTCCCGGAGTCCAGTCAGGCGTTGCAGGTGGCTGGCGCAGGCAGCCTGCCGATCGGCGTGGTGGTTGGCTCACACGTCATCGTCGAGTTGACGCCGCCTGAGCAGGGCGCACAGGCAATTGTTGGGTTCAGCCCAACGAGCGGACAGGTGATCTTCATTCATCGGCTGAGCCTGCCCAGTGGCGTACAGGCCGATGCGCTGGCTCTCGCGCCGGATGGGAGCGTTGTCTATGTTGGCCTCTCTGTGGCCCATGTTGAGCAAGCTGCCCCGCGCGTACTGGTCTTCTCCACACAAAGCGGTTCCCTCCTGCGGACGCTTGCTCCGTCGTTTACCACCACTATCCCCATGCCACCGCCGCCAGGCAGTTTGCCTGCGTCAGGCTTCCCCTCGGTAACGCCCATCCTGCACGCCGCAGGTTTCCCTGTGCGCCAGGCGATCAACGGCGCGCTGGCCATCTCGCCCAATGGCAAATGGTTGTTCGATACACTCTGGCTGACCGATACGCATGGCAATCGGTATATCGTGATCCGGCGTATCAACACCCAGACAGGCGGCACGGAACGCGAGCTTGCCATTAAGGGGACATTTGGTGAGACACAGCTTGCCGCCAGCAAGAGCCTCTCGCAACCGGCCGTCTATATTGTGACAGGCAGTCCAGCCGCTGAATGCTATGTGATTGACGCAGGCGATCAGGGGCCAACCCTCAACGGCTCCATTCCGCTGGGTGGCCCATCCATCCCGGAAGGGGCGCAGGTCAACTTCAATGAGTCGCTCTCCATCAGCGCAGCAGCCGATGGCGCCCGCCTCTACGTGGCGCAGGACGCGACCGCAAACAATGGGCAGATCGTCAGCCATACCGTCTGGCTGATAGATACGCTGGGCATGGGCGTGATTGCCTCACGCGATGAAGAGAGCGCCGCCGGACAGGTGTTCGCCAACAGCTTTACCGGCATGTCATCGAAGATGATGGTGTTGCGTAACGGGCAGGCGCTGGTGTTGCCACCCAATCTCGCTGGCGATCCTGTGACATGGCTCAGCCTGAGCGATGGGCGTCCCGTGGTCGCGCTGCTGGCGACCGAACCCTGAGGAGTCGGCAGCCTTTGCCCGGTTTGTACTCCATATGGCGCCACCCCTGCTTTGTGGCGTGGGGTGGCGTTTTTCTATGGGAATTGATGGGGCAGGGCATGCGGCAACGAGTGGCAGATCATCCCGCGCCTGCATATGTACGCACAGAGCGTATATATGCAGGCAACCAGCGCTTAGGTGGAAGCGATGAGATGCTCAGTGCTGAAGCGCCTCTGGATCCGTTGGGCGAGCGCCTCTCGCGGCTGGCGTGGCTACGCCGCCAGCGTGTAGACTATCTGCTGCTTGCTGCCACGCTTGGCTTATTGCTGCTTGGTTTGCTGATGGTGTATAGCGCCAGCCAGTTCATCATCTCCGGCGCCCCGGCCTACTGGTTCGAGCGCCAACTCCTCTGGGCGACGCTGGGGCTGATCGCGCTCATCGTCACGGCGCGCGTTGACTATCATCACTGGCGGCGATTCGCTGTGGCGGCGCTTGGTGGCGGCGTCATTCTGCTGCTACTCACGCTGCGGCTGGGCGTCGCGGCCTATGGCGCGCAACGGTGGTTACAGATTGGCGTCTCAGTGCAGCCAAGCGAGTTCATGAAGCTGGCCTTCGCGCTCTATCTGGCGGATTGGCTGGCGCGCAAGGGCGACGACACACGCACCCTCCTCTACGGCCTGGCGCCGTTTGCCCTGCTAACGGGTTTGCTGTTGACATTTATCCTGCTGCAAAACGATCTTGGCACCTCGCTGATCATCGCCATCCTGGCCGTGGCCGTGTTCTTCACCGCCGGAGCCAACCCCTTGCATCTGGCGGGCGCGCTTCTTGCTGGCGGCGCGCTCTACCTTGCCATCATCTATGAAACAGGCTTCCGCCGCGCGCGCCTCGACGCTTTTCTACATCCCCTGCCGCCAGGCTGCGCCGCCGCCAACTCCTATCAAATCTGCCAGGGGTTGATCTCGCTTGGCTCCGGCGGCCTGTTTGGCCGTGGCCTCGGCGAGAGCATACAGAAGGCTGGCTATCTGCCCAACCCCTTCACCGATTCGATCTTCGCGGTGATTGGCGAGGAGCTTGGATTGCTTGGCTGCCTGACGATTCTTGCGTTGTTTGCCGTGCTGGCTATACAGGGCTATCGCGCAGGACGGCGCGCGCCCGACACCTTTGGCGCGCTGCTGGCTTGTGGGATCACAACATGGCTGATCGCGCAAGCGGCGATCAACATTGGCTCGGTCGCCGCAGCCATCCCTTTCACCGGCGTGCCTTTGCCCTTCGTGAGCTTCGGCGGCTCCTCGCTCGTCACCTCGCTGGCGGCGGTTGGCGTCTTGCTCAACATCGCGCGCCAGGGATCGGCAGAGCGACAGGCAAGGCATACCGCCGACTGAAGCCGCGTCGAAGAAAACCTCCCCATCATACTTTTCCTTCCCGTGTGCGCTTCCAATTTCTCCTTGCAGATTAGGGACATGCCCACATCCGCCAGGGAAAGAGACAAGCGAGACACGAAGCAGCCCTCTTCTTTGCAGAGAGGCCAATCCACCATCGAACCGAAGCCCTCTCACATGTGTAAAGCTTGGGTGGTTTTTAGAACGAGTGTCTTCGCTCTTGAGTTTCGACTTGTGGCGCCTGCCACAAGCCATCATAGGAAGAAGTGCTATTCGCGGGCCACGCGGCGCATCACCCAGGCTGCTCCCACCACCCGCATCCTTATGGTGACGATGTACAAAGACGAGCGATCTGCCTTCACGGCGATGCGCGCGTGACGCCGATCTGGGATAAGTGAGACGCCAGCGCATACTACCTTGTCGTGGCGAATGTCGTATAGTGTAGGCGTAGCCAACCTGGCGCGAGGTTCCGCGCTAACGATGGATATAGCTGACACTGTACACGTAACGCTACAAACGTTGGACGACATATCTTCAGTGTGCGCAGCGCACTGAAGCACAAAGCGAGAGGTGACACATATAGCGGCGCCAAACCAGCCCACCGAGCAAGAAAAGGAGCCGATGCTGCTCCTCGATACGACCGGCAGTATGAACTATGGGACTGCCGAGAACGACCCCACACCGCGCAAAGACACGATCAAAGAAGACGCTTGCGCAATCTTCTCCCCCCGATTGGTTGAACGGAGGGGTACGGCGGTTGGATGGCGTACTTCAGGCAGCTGGCGCCCGGCTCGATATGATTGAGATACGGCTAACGCCGCTGCTCACAAGTGAACGTGAAGTCCGAAGCAATCAGGAGACGCTTACGGCTGTGTGCGCTGACCTCTGGACAATTGTGGATACTGCGCTGATCGCAGGCCAACTGATCGCCGATCCGCATCTCATGCCTGAGGCGCGCGTGGCAAACGTTCAGCGTACGGCGCCTCCACAAACCGTTTCGCAAACTGCCCCACATACCTCGTCATCCGCTGCGTGGAGCCCTCAGCCTACCCCGTCATCTCGCCCTATAGCCCCAAGTGTTCCACCCTCACCACTTCAGCCGGTTCACCCACAACCAGAACTATCCCTGGCGCTGCCGGAGATTACGGAAGGGGCGCCATTCTCATCGGCAAGTCCAGCGCCAGCAGCGCCGCTCCCCCCTAACGCTTCGCCATCCGAGAATGCGACATTGCCCACCATCGGCGGGGCGGCGAATCGGAAGGCGACGCACAGCCCACGCCTGCAAGCACTGCGCATGCGGCGCCTACTTTACCAGCCCTACCGGATATTGGTGACGCTGCGCCTTCTCCAGTCCCCAGAGTCCCCTCCACAGAGCCAAGCCAACGTAAACCTGCGGCGGATGAAGACAAACCGCCAACGCTGTTCCCTGACATTGGCTGAAGCGACGATAAGCGCAAAATAGAAAGAGGCGGTGATGACTGATAAAGCGGCGACCCCAGACCCGGACGAGTCGTCTGCAACTACGCGCTATGATGTGCTTCTGAAGTGGGCGCTGAATCAGGCCCACGACGCCTTTCTGACATTGATTGCGCCAGAGCTTGCCTGGCGTGGCGAACGATCACCCGAAGCTCCTGCCATTGCGCGGCTGGCTGATCTCGTTTGGGAAGTAGTGAATAAGCTCAATGGGGAGCGTGGGCTACTGCATATTGAGTTGCAACTCAAAGTGGAAAACAACATTGGCGAGCGGCTAGCCGAGTACGCCATTCGCTTGTGGCGGCGCGATCACCTGCCGGTGCGTTCCATTGTGGTTTTCCTGCGCAAAGCTGCTTCAACGCCCACCTCTCCGTTTGTGATACGATGGGGACAACAAGAATCGTTGCGCTATACTTTTGAGGTGAGACGCGTGTGGGAGATTCCCTACCAGCAGGCATTGATACCGGAAACCTACGCGCTGTGGTCATTGGTCGGGTTGATGGCGGGCACGAACGTCGAATCCGCTGTCGGGGTTGCGGGACAATTGGCTGTAGCGCCTATTTCACAGCAAGAGCGTAGTGAGTATATCGGGTTGTTGGCCAGTCTTGCGGGGATTGTGCTGTCGCGTGAGCCGCTGCTGGCAGCGTTGAGGAGGATACCCATGCTCGACGAATTGTTGGAAAGCTCAAGCGTCGCCCAAGCCTTTCGCGAGAAGGGACTTGAGAAGGGGCGGCAAGAAGGGCGGCAAGAAGGGCTGGCCGAAGGTATACAGCAGACGTTGCTGGCAATCCTGGAAGGTCGCTTCGGCGTTGTGCCGGATGACATACGCGCAGCGGTTGCCCAGGCAGATGTGACAACCCTGACGGAGGTTGCGCGCCAGAGCGCCACTGCGCCGCTCGAACAGCTTCGCGCCCGGCTGGGTCTACCCACCGCATAGGGTATCCTTCGCTGCTAACTTTATATCCATCGCAACCTATCACATCCTGGCAATCTGCGATCAACTTGCCGAAGGACAGCGCAAGACGCGCGCATGGATAGCCGGATGCGTTGTATGGCGCCAGAGGCCATGCTATAATCAGAGATGGCCTGGAGAGAGGCGTTGTGCGCGTACACCACATCCAAACACAACGCCCTCGTCGCCAATCATCGCCCATTCCGCTTATTTCTGCTGACGAACGTTCCCCCACCTGGGCAGGACTCGTCACTACAGATAGCCCGCTGAGGCGCAAGCGCCCTGCCGCCTCAGCGAGAGCGCGGCGACACACAAACCGCCGGATAAGAGAGGCGGCCAGCAGGGGCATATCAGGAGGCGCACAAACCAATGGTTGCGATAGGGTATCTGTTCGCGGGCCTTTTCTTCCTTGGCGGCTGTGTATTCGTGATGAGTTCGCTTCTGGCGGCGAACGTGGTCAACCGGCTGTTCTTGAAGCCGCGCTCCACCAAAAACAAGACCACCACCTATGAGTCGGGCGAGACGCCAATTGGCAGCGCCTGGGTGCAATATCCGCTGGCGTTTTACATCTTCGCGCTGCTGTTTGTGGCGTTCGATGTGGATATTGTCTTCATCCTCTCCTGGGCGGTGATCTTCCGGCAATTGAGCTGGTTTGGCTTCATTGAGATTCTCTTCTTCATCATCGTCTTGTCGCTTGGGCTGGTCTACGCCTGGCGGAAGGGAGTCGTTAAATGGATTTAACACCCGTGCGTGGGCAGAACTCAGAGAATACACCTGACCTGATCGCCTACGACCGCAATCACATCAATACGCTGCTCTCAGAGCTTACCGCTATTGATCAGCTCATTGGCGCCAACGCGCCCAAGAAGATGCTGCCCGCAGGGATGGTCAGCATTGACATACCTGCCGAGCGCCTGGTGGAAGCGGCGCGCCTGCTACGTGATACGCTTGGCTTTGAGATGCTCAGTTGTGTGACCGGCGTGGACATGATTGACCATATCGAATCGCTGTATCACTTCCGTTCGCTGCAACACAACTGGTTGCTGCAAGTACGGGTGAAGCTCCAGGCGGATAACCCCAGTGTAGCCTCCCTCGTGAGCCTTTATCCCGCCGCCAACTGGCTCGAACGCGAGCAATACGATCTCATGGGGATCACCTATAGCGGGCATCCCGATCTTCGCCGCATCCTGCTCGAAGACGAGTTCCAGGGGTATCCGTTGCGCAAGAGCTTCCGCTCGACACCACTCGTCAGACACGATCCCGCGACGACGCAGGTATCCGCCGTGCAGGCGCTTTCAGGCGAACACATTCGTGGCCAGGAGCGCATCGTCACCAAGCGGTTTGGGCAGGGCATGGAAGAGCGTATCCATCCAGGCATGCCAACGTTCGGAAGTTCCGCAGAGTACCTGAAGACAGGGCAGGGCGTAATACCCACACCAGAGGAGCAACTACCGTTGGGGCCGGTCAGCCCAACTGGCGTGCCGGAGGCGACGATTGGCGACGAGGGCAAAGCAGTGGAACGTGAGCGCCGCGCTGATAGGTTGCCAGAGTAAGGCGCGCTGCGCACTGACAGGCAAGAAGGAAAGGAAACGGCTATGGCGACAGAGGCAACGTTCCGGCCAGGAACATTCGTAGACGAAGGCGGCTTGCGCAGCGAGGAGATGATCCTCAACATGGGGCCGCAGCACCCCTCTACACATGGCGTGTTGCGGCTGGTGCTGACGCTCGATGGTGAGACGGTGATCAACTGCACGCCCGTCATCGGCTATCTGCATCGCGGCATGGAGAAAATCTTCGAGAACCGCCCCTACATGGGTGGCATCCGCTATATTGACAACGCCGACTACCTCAGCCCGATGCTCAACGAGATTGTCTATGCGATGGCGACCGAGCAGTTGATGGGCATCGAGCCGCCACGCCGCGCGCAATACATCCGCCTGATCGTCGGTGAGCTTGAACGCATCGCCAGCCACCTCGTCGCCATCGGCACGTATGGGCTTGACCTGGGGGCTACGACGCCGGTCGTCTGGTGCTTCCGCGACCGCGAACTGATCCTCGATATGTTCGAGTCGCTCAGCGGACACCGCTTCACGCACAACTACATGCGGGTGGGCGGCGTGATGTTCGACTTCCCCAAAGGCTGGATTCAGAACTGCGAGAAGTGGCTCGATGTCTTTGAGAAAAAGAGCCTGCCCGATCTTGAAGGGCTGCTCACCGGCAACGAAATTTTCGAGGCGCGCACCGAGGGCGTCGGCTACATTGACCCGCAACAGGCCGTCGCTTATGGGCTGACGGGGCCGCTGCTGCGCGCGTCGGGTGTCAACTTCGATGTGCGTGTTGCCAGACCTTATGGCGCCTATCGGGAGATCGCGGTCATCCCACAAATCCGCCAAGAGGGTGACTGCTTCGCACGCTATCGCGTCAAGATGGATGAGATGCGCGAGTGTGTGCGACTCATTCGCACCGCGCTCGACCGCCTGCCCGGCGGCTCGATCTGCCAGCGCACGCCCATCGCCTTGCGTCCTCAGCGCGGCGAGACCTACGCCTCGGTGGAAAGCGCACGCGGCGAGGAAAGTATCTATATGATCAGTGACGGATCGGAGTATCCCTATCGGGCGAAGCTCCGTGGCCCGTCGTTCACGAATCTGCAAATCCTGCCGGAGCTGCTGCGCGGCAACAAGATCGGCGATGTGATCGCCATCCTCGGCAGCATTGACATCGTGCTTGGCGACGTTGATCGCTAACAGCTTGTATGCTGCCAGTCTGCGGCGCCTGGCTGGCGGCATACGCCTGGGTGGGAGTACGGCCCTACTATGAACGATCTGCTGACAAACGACGTTTTTCTTACCGTCGTTCACTTCTTCGTCACCTTCCTCTTTGCGCTAGGATTCCTCTCGGTGGCGGCGATGCTCCTGGTGTACCTGGAACGCAAGACGCAAGGCTACGCGCAGGATCGCTATGGCCCATTGCATTACGGGCCTGCTGGCATCTACCTGGCGATCATCGATCCGCTGAAACTCTTTCTCAAAGAAGATGTGAAGTCGGGCCAGACCGATAGCATTATGTTTCGTCTGGCGCCCGCCATTTTCTTCGCGCCAGTGATCACGGCGTTTGTCGTACTACCCTTCTCGCCGTATCTGACGGCGGGCGCCATTGGCACAGGTATCATCCTTTACGTGGCGCTCAGTTCGATTGATGTGCTTGGCATTTTCATGGCGGGCTGGGGGTCGAACAACAAATATTCGCTGATCGGCGGCTTGCGATCCACTGCGCAGATGATCTCGTATGAGTTGCCGCTGGTGCTATCCATCGTCGGCGTGGTGATGGTGACAAGCGTGCTGGCCCCCGGCTGCACGAGTTCCCTCTCTACTCTTTCACATTGCGGCATTGGCTCCATTTCGTTCTCGGATATTGTGCATGCGCAGATGCAGCCGGGGGCGCCGTGGTACTGGTTTGTGCTGGCGCAGCCGCTTGGGCTGGTTCTCTACTACATCTGCGGCCTGGCCGAGACAAACCGTTCGCCGTTCGATCTGCCTGAGGCGGAGTCTGAACTGGTGGCGGGCTATCTCACAGAGTATAGCGGCCTGCGCTGGGCGATGTTCTTCCTGGGCGAGTACGGCAACATGACAATTGTCTCCGCCGTCTCGACGGCGCTCTTTTTGGGCGGCTGGTCGGGGCCGGGCGCGTCGCTTGGGCTGTGGCAGGGCATCATCGGCCACACAGGTTTCGCTGGCTTCGCGGCGCAGGTGATCTTCAACGCTTTTGCCGCCTTCTGGTTCATCTTCAAGATGGGGATATTGCTGCTCGTCTTCCTGTGGATTCGCGCGACGCTGCCCCGTCTTCGCGCCGACCAATTGATGCGCTTTTGCTGGCTCTTTCTGATCCCACTGACGCTCTTCAACATTGTGATCACGGCGTTTCTGTTGCTGCTGCCGATTGGGCTGGTGGCGCAACTGGTGGTGACGGGTGTGGTCAACCTGGCAATGTTGCTCTTTGTGGTGTTTGCTTTGCGCCGCCTGACGGGCGTCTCAGCGACGGGACGCCTGCCCCGCTGGGCGCAGCAGCGCGTCGTGGTCAGCGCCACCAACGGCGCCAACGCCAGAGCAAATGCTGGCCAGCAGGCTGCGCTCTCGGCGCCCGCAGATAGAGAGGCGACGCCCGCAGGACGCGGATAGAACATTGCGCCTCACCCCAGGCCGTGTTCGCGCGCCCAGAGCGCGGCCTGGGTGCGGTCGCGCAAGAGCAGCTTGCTGAGGATGTTTGAGACGTGGTTTTTCACGGTGCCTTCAGTGATGAACAATGTCTCGCTGATCTCGCGGTTGCTCTCCCCCCGCGCAATGGCCCGCAGGATTTCCTGTTCGCGCTCGGTCAGGTCGGCGACGATAGGGCCATCGCGTGGGCCGCTGGCATTGGGTGAAGGAGCCTGGGTTGATGTTGGCGCGATTGGCTGTGAGATAGTCGGCGTCTGCTGGGCCAGGCGCGCCACCAGCTTCGCCGCGACGGATGGCTGCAACGGCGACTCCCCCCGATAGGCCGCGCGAATCGCGGCGACCAACTCCTCCGCCGAGGCGTCTTTGAGCAGATAGCCGTTTAATCCAGCCTGCACACCCCTGACGAGATACTCCTCGTCGTCAAAGGTTGTCAGGATGACCACGCGCACCTCAGGGTGCGCCGCACGGATACGTTGGGTCGCTTCCAGGCCATCCAGCCGGGGCATACGCACATCCATTAGCATGACGTGCGGCGCACGCCCCTCGCGGGCCAGCCGCTCCACCAACGCAACGGCTTCCAGGCCGTCCGCCGCCGTACCCACCACCTCAATCGTTGGGTCTTCCAGCTCAATCAACCGCTGAAAGCTCTGGCGCAACAAGAGTTGATCGTCGGCAAGCGCCACATGGATGCGCTCAGGCTGATTGTCTATGGTTTGTTGGGTCTTCTCCTTGCTCATGGCTGGCCTCCCTGGAGTGGACGTTGATGCAGTGAGCCGGGGGCAGAGATCATGCGCGTGCAAAAAAGCATTTGGGAGAGCGGCGGTACGCCCGTTATGCGCCTACCTCACTTAATACCACGTTTTTCGTCGCCAGCGGCAACCTGACCTCCACACGCCAGCCGCGTTCAGCCAGTGGGCAGGTCGAGACGGCGCCGCCCAACAACGCGATTCGTTCGCGCATCCCCTGGATGCCGAACCCTGCCGCAGGCTTTGCTTCTGCGTCAGTATTCTGCTGCTCTTCTTTTTGGCGTTCTTCTGAAGCCCTCCCCATGCCGTCATCGAGGATGGTCAGTTCCACCTGGCGCTCACCAGCGGAATCGCTTACTGGCTCGACACGCAGGCGAACGAGCGCACGACTGGCATGGGCGTGCTTGCGAATATTGGTGAGCGCCTCCTGTGCGCAGCGGTAGAGCGCCACCCGCGCTTCAGGCGTGATCGCTGCGGTATCGCCCTCGACATCAAGCGTGATCGTTGTCTGGAGATCGCTCATCTGCGCCTCGGCCACCAACCGCCGCAACGCCTCCTCAAACGTCCCGCTGATCGCTCCCGCCGGGCGAAGCGCCGCCACCGAACGCCGCACCTCAGCCAGACACTCGGTCGCCACGCGCCGCGCCTCGGCCAGTTGCTCGCGAAGCTGATCGCCATCCACACCGGCCTGGTGTTCCCGCTGTTCCAGCTTGATTGCCGTCTCGAGTTGCGCCGAGAGGATGGTCAGATAGTGGCCAAGCGTATCATGAATCTCGCGCGCCATACGATTGCGTTCGCGGGTTGCGCTCAGGTCTTCCACTTCGGCAGCGTAGGCGCGCAGTTGCGTCTGCGCCGCTTCAAGTTGGGCGACCAGCGATTCTGCCCGCTCACGTTGCTCCTGCTGCTGGCGCAGCACAATCGAGAAGACCAGACAGAACACATAGGCAGGCGCCAGCGTGAGGTTATCCGTAAAGATTTTTGGGGCCGGATCGCCGGTGATCCAGTAGAGGATGGCAGCCGCCAGCCCGTACATCGCTATCGCCGTGATCACAGCGTCGCGCAGGGGAAGCGCCAGCGCGATCACCGAGATGGTGGTGATGGGAAGCAGCCAATCGTATCCCATTCCCAGACCGGAAGCGGACAATCCCAACAGCGCGCTGATCGCGAGCAGGAGCGCAAGCAGGTATGCGCCTCGATCACTGAGGTCGCTCCGCGT
>Ga0209061_1005241_pt1 | contig 11548 bp, 15 predicted proteins | sample Coa_R1_10_FD_187157 | JGI IMG/M metagenome (GOLD analysis project Ga0209061, IMG submission 187157) | Surface soil microbial communities from Centralia Pennsylvania, which are recovering from an underground coalmine fire - Coalmine... | ecosystem: Environmental > Terrestrial > Soil >... | reverse complement strand
CTGACTGAGCAGCGCACCCTGACCGACGACAAGCTCGTCAAGCTCCGGGTCGTCGAGTGGCAGCCAGTAAAAGCAGAACGCCGTCGGCGGCTGGAGGCCGTCGTGCAGCTCGTGATGCACCCACTCCTTCGGCGGCTCCTGCCCAACATCGAGCTGGAAGACGAACCGATCCTGGATCTCGTCTCGGTAGGGCGCAATGTCGAACTCGTAGCGTCCGAGGAAACGCCTGATCGCAAGCCCTGGGAGTCCGGTCTCCTCCTGGGCCTCGCGGAGGACAGCGACCTCGACGGACTCTGTATCGCGGACGGTGCCAGCGGGGACTTGCAGCCCGGCGTCGGGATGGTCGCGGTGCCGGAAGACAAGGAGCCTTCCGTCCCACACGACGTAGGCGAGCACCTTCCGGATGACCGGTTTCGCCACGTCCCGAGTTGTAGCCAACGGCGCCGATGGAGGGGCCGATTTCACACCGACGGATGTCGCCTAGACAGACGACGATTGTGGCACGTCAGCTATCCCAACGAGAATCCGCACCCCCGGCGAGGCTAGAGCCGGAGCGGGTCGAGCCGCAGCGAGCCCGCCGCGACTCGCGCCCGGGCGGCCGTGACCTGGGCGAGCACGTCCGCGACGTCGAGGCCCCGGTGGCTCGGGGCGTAGGGGGCGAGCCGCCGCGCCGCCTTCTCGAGCTGCCGGGCGGTGGCGACCGGCCGGCCGCGGCCGGCCTGGTACCAGGAGACGGCGACGTGGACGAGGCCCTGGTAGAAGTCTCGCTCCTCGGGCGGTGCGGCTCGCCACGCCAGCTCGAGCTCCTCGTGCGCGGCGAAGTAGCTGCCGGTCCGCAGCGCCTGCAGGCCCCGCTTGTACGCACCCTCCACCGCGTTCTACCCTTCCGCCGTGGCGACGATCCTGCTCTGTGGGGTCGACCTGTTCATGCGGGGGAAGCTCGAGCCGCTCCTGCCGGGCCATCGTCTCATCACGGTCGACCATACGGAGGATCCCGACCTGGTGCTCGCGGACGTCTCGCGGGTCGATCCCGAGGAGGTCGCGGACGCCTACCCGGATGTCCCGCTGGTCGGCTTCACCAACCACACCGACACCGCGGGCCTGCGGGCGGCGCATGCGGCCGGCTTCGACCAGGTGCTGGCGAAGTCGGCGCTCGCGGAGCGGATCGGCGCCCTCGTCGCCGAGCTCGTGGCCTCGCCCGAGGCCTGACGGTTCGGCGCGCGTTCCCCGCGACGGCCATCTACAGTAGGGCGCGTGACGTACATCATCGCGGAGCCCTGCATCGACATCAAGGACCGCTCCTGTGTCGATGTCTGCCCGGTCGACTGCATCCACGAAGCGGAGCGGATCCTCGTCATCGATCCCGAGGAGTGCATCGACTGCGGGGCCTGTGAGCCCGAATGCCCGGTCGAGGCGATCTTCCCCGAGGACGCGCTGCCCGACAAGTGGGAGCCGTTCGTTCGGATCAACTACGCGTACTCCGAGGGTCTCGACGTCGTCAACCGGCTGACCGAGGAGTACGCCACCGAGCACGACGTCCACAACGAGCCGCTCGAGTAGCGTCCGCTCCGCGCGCGAGCTGGACGGGTCGCGGCGCGGTTCCTCGGCGCGGCGTCCTCCGCTTCCTACGCCGTCTCCCGCAGCACGGCCCGCAGAGCGGCGATCGCGGGCGGGCCGATCCCGCAACAGCCCCCGATCGCGCGGGCGCCCAGCTCGCGCCAGCGGGCGACGAGCGGCGCGGCGAAGCGGTCGCTGCCGACCCCGCGCCAGCGGCGGGCGCTGGCGTCCCAGGCGCGGCCGTGGTTGGGGTAGACGATGAGCGGCGCGTCGGTGGCGCGGCGCGCGACGCTGAGAAGCGACTCGACGTAGGCGGGCGGCGTGCAGTTGATGCCGAACGCGGTCACGCGGCCGCGGCGGCTGGCGTCGCGCAGCACGCGGTCGAGGCGGCTGCCGTCGCTGAGGTGCTCGCCGTCGCGGCAGCAGAAGGAGAGCCAGGCCTCGACGCCGGGAAACTCGGCGAGCAGCTCCGCGACGACCAGCGCCTCGCGTCCGTTGGGGATCGTCTCGAGCGCGATCGCGTCCGCGCCCGCGGCCAGCAGCTCCGCGATCCGCGGCCGCTGCGTGGCGGCGATCGTCTCGTCGCTCGTCGCACCGTAGTCTCCCGTGTACTCGCTGCCGTCGGCGCGCACGACCGCGTAGGGGCCGACGCTGCCGGCGACCAGCCCGCCGCCGTCGCTGCGCGCGCAGGCGCGCCGGGCCAGCTCGACGCTGCGGCGGATCAGCGCGGCCGCCTCGTCCCGGCCGACGCCCCGGGCGGCGAAGCCCTCGAAGGTCGCCTGGTAGCTGGCCGTGATCGCGACCTCGGCCCCCGCCTCGAAGTAGCTGGCGTGCACGGCTTCGATCGCCTCTGGCGCGTCGCGCAGGAGGCGAGCCGACCAGAGGGCGTCACGCAGGTCGTGGCCGCCCGCCTCGAGCTCGCTGGCGAGGCCCCCGTCGAGGACGACATCGCCCCGCTCGAGCAGGGTCTGCAGCGGACGTCGGGTCTCCATCGGGACAAGTGTCGCGAAGCGCGCGCCCGCCCCGCGCCGTGGTCCGCCGCCGGCTAGGCTGGCGGCGGTGCACCCGACGAGGCTCGACCACGTCGCGCTCTGGCTCGCCGATCGCAGCGCCCTGGCCGAGTTCGCGCTGGCGCACCTCGGTCTGCACGTGATCGAGCGAACGGACGCCTTCACGCTCGTGGGGGCCGACGCGAGGCGCGGCAAGCTGACCCTCTTCGCCGCCCAGGGGCCGCGGCAGCGGGGGGCGCTGGAGCACGTCGCGCTGCGCGTGCGCGATCTGGAACGGGCTCTCGCGGCGCTGCCCTGCGGGCTCGCGGTCGAGCGGCGGCGAGCTGGCGAGGCCTACTTCGAGCTCGGCGAGTCAGTGGTCCTCGGCCTCGTCCAGGCCGAGACGGACGTCGACTACGACCTCGACCACGTCGCCCTGCGCTCGGCAGCTCCGGAGGCGACGGCGGCGGCGTACGGCCCGCTCGGCTTCCGAGCCGCCCCCGCCGGGCTCTCCGGCGCGCCCAGGGTCGAGGTGGGGGGTGCGTGGATCGAGTTCCGGCGGGGCGAGCCGGGCGTGCCGGAACGGCCGCTGCTCAACCACCTCGCCGTGCTCGTCGACTCGGCCGACGAGCACCTGGCCGAGGCGAAGGAGCTGGGCCTCGAGATCGACGACGTCGTGGACGCCGCCAACACGCGTGCGGTGTTCGTGCGGGGGCCCGAGCAGGTGCGAATCGAGTACGTCGAGCACAAGCCGACGTTCTCGCTCGCCTGACGTGCGCATCGCCGTCGCCGGCGCCGGCATGGCTGGGCTGGTCGCGGCCGCGCGGCTGCGCCAGCTCGGCTGCAGGCCCCGCCTGCTCGAGAAGGGAAACCGGCCGGGCGGCTCGATGCTGCTCTCCTCCGGCGTCGTCTGGCGGCACCTGGAGTGGGAGCGCTTCCGCGCCTGCTGTCCGGCCGGCGACGAGCGGCTGCAGCGGCTGGTCTGGGAGGGGCTCGACGACGCGCTCCGATGGCTCGAGTCGCTCGGCGCCGAGGCGGTCTGGAGCGACACGGAGAATCCGCTGACGAAGGGCCGTCGCTACCGTCCCGCCGCGCTGACCCGGCTGCTGGTCGAGGCAGCCGGCGGGGTGGAGCTCGAGACGCCGCTCGGCGCCGCGACCGAGCCGCCGCTTCTGCTCGCGACGGGAGGCTTCGCTGCGCGCCTCGCTCGGGAGCGCGGCCTGCTCCTGCGCGCGAGTCGCTGGAGCGAAGGGGACGGGGCCGACTACGCCGCCGCCCGCGGCGCGGCCTTCGCCGGGCGGGCCGACGAGTTCTACGGCCGGGTCATGCCCGCCCCGCCCGCCCGGGTGCGCGAGCAGGACTTCGTCCCCCTGGCGCAGCTCTACGGACGCGAGGCGCGCGTCCTGTCGCCGCGCGGCGAGGACGTCACCCCGGCATCGGTGGCCTGGCACGAGAACGACCTCGCCCAGCTCGTCGGCAGCTTCGGGGCCGAGGGCGCCTGGTACGTCGTCGAAGACACGAACGAACGCTTGGAGGCGGCGCGGGCGGCGGGTGCTACGGTCGTGCAGCGACGCGACGGGACGACCGCCGTCCACGTCGTCGCCGGCGTCACCCACACCCTGGGCGGTCTGCGCTGCGACGAGCAGGGGCGGGTGCTGGGCGGGGACGGCGAGCCGCTCGACGGCCTCTGGGCGGCCGGGGTCGACGTGGGCGGGATCGCGAGCGGCGGGTATGCGAGCGGGCTCGCCCAGGCCCTCGTCCTCGGCCTCGCCGCAGCCGAGTCGGTCGCAGGCCGCTAGGGCGGCGGCTTCGGGCCGCACCCCACCACGCTGGGGCGGGGCCAGCGCCCCGGCGCGGTGATGCTAGGCGCCCAGGTAGGCGCAGAGGCGGCGGTCGCCGGGCAGCGGCGAGGGGGCAAGCTTGGTCACGTGGAGCTCCTTCCCGTCGACCTCGACCTCGGCCCCGACCGCCGGCGGCTCGCCCTCCTGCTCGACGAGCTCGTAGCCCGTCGGCTTCCAGACGAACAGGAGGTGCTGCTGCGGTCCCCCGTCCACGGCGCGGAAACTATAGACCGGCCGGCCGGCGGCTACCCCGCGGCCTGCGGCCCGCGCAACTCCAGGCGCATCGTCGTCCCTGCCGGCCCGTGCTCGACCCGCAGCGAGGCCCCGAGCGTTCGCGCCCGCTCTTCGAGCACCTCGAGCGAGCGGCGGCGGCGCTCGGTCGGCGCGTCGTCGCGGATCACGAGCCGCAGCGTGTGGACGCCGTCGGCGGCCGCCGAGACCTGGAAGCTGGAGGGCGGGCCACGCCGGATCGCCTCCTCAAGGGCCTCCCGCACGATCTGGTAGAGGGCGGCCTGCGTGCGCTCGCCGAGCGAGTCGACCCTGGCCACGTCCAGGGAGACCTCGATCCCGTGCTCGCGCCCCCGCGACTGGGCGAGCGCGTCGACGGCCGCGGCGAAGCCATGGTCGCGCAGCGCGACCGGCTCGAGGTTGAAGGACAGGTCGCGTAGCTCACCCACCGTCGCCCGGGTGCGGCTCAGCGCCCGGTCGAGCACCTCCCGGGCCTGCTCGACCTGGCCGCGGCCGAGCAGGTCGAGCGAGGCGTCGAGCATCAGCGCGACGCCGGAGAGCGACTGCACCGGCCCGTCGTGGAGGAAGAGCGCGATCCGCCGCCGCTCGTCCTGCTCCGCGGCGAGCACCTGCTCGGCCAGCTCGGGGTCGCGGCCGTCGATCGTGCCTCCTAGTCGATGATCGCCTCGCGCAGCGCGATCGCGACCGCGTGCGTGCGGGTGTCGGCCTCGAGCTTGGCGAGGATGTGCCGGACATGGCTCTTCACGGTCTCCTGGCTGATGAACAGCCGGCTCGCCACGTCGGAGTTCGACATGCCGTCTGCGAGGAGCTGGAGGATCTCGCGCTCCCTGGTCGTGAGCATGTCGTCCTTGTCCCGGCCGCTGAGGAAGGCGGGCATCAGCGCCGGGTCGATGTAGCCCTCGCCGGCCGCGACCTTCTCGATCGCCCGGACCAGCGTCTCGTGCGGGGCCTCCTTGAGGACGTAGCCCTTCGCGCCCGAGTCGAGGCCCCGGCTGAGCAGGCTCCGCTCGCTGTAGGCGGTGAAGATCAGGACCGCGCAGCCGGGCGCCTTCTCGGTCAGCTCCTTCGTCGCCTCGAGCCCGTCCATGCCGGGCATCCGGACGTCCATGATCACGACGTCGGGCCGGCGGCGCTCGGCGAGCGCGACGGCCGCCTGGCCGTCGGCGGCCTCGCCGATCACCCGGATGTTCGGCGCGCGGCTGAGCGACAGGCGCAGCCCCTCCCGGACCACCTCGTGGTCGTCGACGATCAGGCAGGTGATCTCGCCCGTCCCCACAGTGCGGGCAAGATCATAGAACGGCGATCTGCAATCACATAGCCCCGAGCCGGAGCTGCTGCGGGGCCGCCGGCGGCTCGAGACGCCTCGAGCGCCGGTCGCGGATCGCGTAGCGGCGAGCCAGCTCGCGCACGTGCAGCCGCGCCGGCTCGGCGATCCGGCGCGGAAGGTACGCGCCCGCTGCGTACAGCCTCTCGTAGCGCGGCAAGAGCTCCGGCCAGTCCCGCGCGAGCGCCGCGAGGAAGTGCTCGCGCGTGCCGGGCCGCAGGTAGAGGAGGTTGGCCCAGACGCCGGTCGCTCCCGCCTCCCTCGCCGCTCTGATGACCTCCTCGAGCAGCTCGGGCCGGTCGCTGAGGCCGGGCAGGAGCGGCGCCAGCGAGACTCGGGCGTCGATCCCCGCCTCGACGAGCCGCGCGAGCGCGCGCAACCGCTGCCGCGGGGGCGGCGTGCCGGGCTCGGTGCGGCGCCAGATCTCGCGGTCGAGCGTGGGGACCGAGACGGTGACCGAGACCGCGGCGCGCCGCGCCGCCTGAGCGAGGACGTCGGCGTCGCGCACGACCAGCGGCCCTCGCGTGATGAGCGAGAAGGGGGTCTGCGCCTCGCCGAGCGCCTCGATGCAGGCCCGGGTCAGCCGGTAGCGGCCCTCCGCCGGCTGGTAGGGATCGGTCGCGGTGCCGACCGCGACCGTCTCGCGCCGCCACGCCGGGCGCGCCAGCTCCCGCCGTAAGACCTCGGCGACGTTCGTCTTGACCCGGATGGAGCGGCCGTAACGCTCGTCCCACGGCCGCTCGGCCCGTGCCTCGAAGGCGCGGACGTAGCAGAACGTGCAGCGGTGCGCGCAACCCGTGTACGGGTTGAGCGACCAGGCGAAGGGCATCCCGTGCACGCGGTTGAGGGCGCTGCGGCAGGGCTGCTCGCGGTACTCGACCACCGAGGCATCGTAGAACAGACGTTCTGGTCGGCCGCCTCGTGCCCGCAGCGGCCGCGGCGCTCGTAGCGCGCGTCTCGAGCGTCGGCCGCCGCTGGCACGCGCTCGTCCAACCGCGGGCGGGCGAGACGACTCGGCCAGCCGCGCGGCGCTGCCGGCCGCGGGCTCTCCTATACTGGGCGCGAGACGGTTGGAAGACCTACCTAGTACCAGCGCCCTCGGAGGGAGGGCGTGAACCTTCTTCTGGAGCTGATCGGGGTCGTCGTCCTGATCCTGCTCAACGCGTTCTTCGTCGCGGCCGAGTACGGTCTCGTCACGGCCCGCCGGACGCGGATGGCCGAGCTCGAGCAGCAGGGCGACCGGCGCGCGCGGGACGTCTTGCGGATCACGGGCGACCCGCCGCGCTTCATCGCCGCGATGCAGCTCGGCGTCTCCTTCACCTCGCTGGGGATCGGCGCCCTGGGCGAGCACGCGCTGACCGTCGCGCTCGACCCCTACATGGCCTTCGCGCTGGCGGTGGCGATCGGCTACGTCGTCCTGACCTTCGTCACCGTGGTCGTCGGCGAGCTGCTGCCGAAGGGCGTCGCGCTCGGCCACCCCGAGGGGACGGCGCTGCGGGTCTCGGCCCCGGTGCGCGGCTTCTTCCTGCTCTGCGCGCCCCTGATCTGGGTGCTGCGCGTCTCCTCCGACGCGCTGCTGCGCCTGTTCGGCCTCGAGCCGCCGGGCGCCGAGCGCGGCGTCCACTCCGAGGCCGAGCTGCGGATGCTCGTCTCCCGCTCCACCGCCGAGGGCGAGATCGAGGAGGAGGAGCGGGAGATGATCGACAAGGTCTTCGTCTTCGGCGACAAGGACGTCGCCGACGTGATGGTGGCGAGGCCCGACGTGGCGGCCGTCTCGATCGACCTGCCGCCCGAGGCGGCGCTCGCGGTCGTGCTGGAGTCGCCGTACACTCGCTACCCCGTCTACCGCGAGTCGCTCGACGACATCGTCGGCGTCCTCCACGTGCGCGACCTGTTCAGCGCAATCCACGACCGGGGCCTCGCCGGCCTCGAGCTCGAGTCGCTGCTACGCCCCGCCTACGTCGTCCCCGAGACGAAGGGGCTCGCCTCGCTGCTGCAGGAGTTCCGGCGCACGAACAACCACTTCGCGGTCGTGGTCGACGAGTACGGCGCGATGGTCGGGATCGTCACGCTCGAGGACCTGCTCGAGGAGATCGTCGGGGAGATCGAGGACGAGTTCGACGTGCCCGAGGAGCCGGTCGAGCAGATCGGCGAGGGCACCTACCGGGTCGACGGGATGTTCTCGATCGACGAGTTCAACGAGCGGTTCGGCACCGACCTGCCCGACGAGGACTTCCACACCGTCGCCGGCTTCGTCTTCGGCCAGCTCGGCCGGGCGCCCGAGCCGGGCGACGACGTCTCCTACGACGGGATGCGCTTCGACGTGCTCGAGGTCGAGGGCAACAGGATCGAACAGATCGCGGTCACCTTCCTCGAGCGCCCGCAGCGCCGCGACCCGGCGCGGCAGCTCGCCGACGGCGACGAGCTCGAGTAGGCTCCGCCGGTGCGCGGCGCGGCGCCGTCTCGTCTCGAGCCCACCGGCGGCGAACGCCGGCCGCGCGGGCTGCTCGAAGGGCTCGTCGGCTTCGAGACCCTCCTCTACGGCGCCGTCTCCATCCTGCTGGCGGCCGCGGCGGTCTTCGTGCTCGTCGGCACCGTGCACGAGCTGGCGCACGCGATCGACACGAGCGCCGGGGCGGTCGACACGGGCGTCACCGTCCTCGACCGGATCCTGCTCCTGCTGATCATCGCCGAGCTCGCCTACACCCTCCGCTTCGTGCTGCGCACCCACGAGATCGTCGTCGAGCCGTTCCTGTTCATCGGGCTGATCGCGGTCGTGCGGCGGATCCTGATCGTGACGGCCCAGTTCGAGCGGATCCCCTCGAGCGGCCGGACGCTGACGAACTTCCTGCTCGAGCTGGGGCTGCTCGGCTTCCTCGTGCTCGCGCTCTCGGTCGCGCTCGCGCTCGTGCGGCGGCGTCAGCCCAGCGTGAGCGGTTCGATCACGCCGTCCACGATCGTCCAGGCTGCGAGCTCGTCGCGGGCGACCGAGTAGATCAGGTACGGACGGCCCCGCCAGAGGCCGACGTTCTCGACGTCGGTGCGGGAGGGCCGGGGCGGCGCCGAGACGTGGGAGTGAACGACCGCGAGCTCGTAGCCCTCGTCCTCGAGGAACCAGAGGCCCGGTTCGACCTCCAGCTCGAAGCGGTACGGCGAGGCGGTCGCGTTCCGGCCCGGCTCGTACCGCTCGGCGACCCCGGCCCGCAGCACGAGCAGACCGCAGCTCTCGTTGGGAAGCTCCCGCCGGGCGTGCGCCGCGAGCGCTTCCCTTACCGTTCGCGGCACTACCACCACAGCGCGCGCTCGTCGATCTCGCCGCCCTCCCAGAAGCCGGCGGAGAGGTACTTCCAGCCGCCGTCGGCGAGGACGCAGACCACGACGCCCTCCTCGAGCTCGTCGGCGAGGCGGCGTGCGACGTGGAGGACGGCGCCGCTCGAGACGCCGGCGAAGATCCCCTCGCGCTCGAGCAGCGCCCGCACGCCCGCGACCGCCTCGGCGTTCGAGACGAGCAGCTTGCGGTCGAGCTTCGAGACGTCGAGGATCGGCGGCACGTAGCCGTCCTCGAGCGAGCGCAGCCCCATCACCGCCTCGCCGGGCAGCGGCTCGGCCGCCGCGACGACCACGTCGGGGAAGCGCTCCCGCAGCCGCTCGCCCGTGCCCATCAGCGTGCCGCCCGTCCCGAGGCCGGCGACGAGGACGTCGACGCGCTCGAGCGCCTCGGCGATCTCCGAGCCGGTCCCCTCGTAGTGCGCGCGCGGGTTGGCCTCGTTCGCGTACTGGAACGGCATGAAGTACCGCGGCTCCCGCTCGGCCAGCTCGAGCGCCACCCGGACGGCGCCGTTCGAGCCCTCCTCGCCGGGCGACTCGACGATCTCGGCGCCGTAGAGGCGCAGGAGCTTCCGCCGCTCCTCGGTCGCGCTCGCCGGCAGGACGCACGTCAGCGGGTAGCCCTTCAGCTTGGCCACCAACGCGAGCGCGATCCCGGTGTTGCCGGAGGTCGGCTCGAGCAGCGCCCGACCGGGCTCCAGCTCGCCGGCCGCCTCCGCCGCCTCGATCATCGCCAGGGCCACCCGGTCTTTGATCGAGCCGCTCGGGTTCTGGCCCTCGAGCTTGGCGAACAACCGCACCCCGGGCTTGGGCGCCAGCCGCCGCAGCTCGACCAGCGGCGTCCGGCCGACCAGCCCGAGCAGCGACGAGACGACGGCGGTGCTAGGCACCGCCGGCCATGGCGGGGAGGAGGATCACCGTCGCTCCCTCGCCCACCGGCGTGTCGAGCCCCTCCAGCGTCCGCACGTCCTCGCCCTCCACGTAGACGTTGACGAAGGGGGCGAGGTCGCCGTCCTCGACGAGCTGCGGGCGCAGGGCCGGAAAGCGCGCGATCAGGTCGCCGAGCACCTCGCGAACCGTTGCCCCCTCGGCCGGCACCTCGCGGGCGCCGCCGACCTCGCTGCGCAGCATGGGCGGGATGCGGACGATGCTCATGCCGGTGCGGGCCTCCCGCTGCAGAACTCCACGTAGTCGACGTACTCGGTGATCGTCGGCTGCTCGCCGCAGACCGGGCACGCCGGGTCGCGCCGCAGCACGACCTCGCTGAACTCGGTCGAGAGCGCGTCGAAGAGCAGCAACCGGCCGACGAGCGGCTGACCGACGCCGAGGCAGAGCTTGAGCGCCTCGTTCGCCTGCAGGGAGCCGACGATGCCGGGCAGGACGCCGAGGACGCCGCCTTCGGCGCAGCTCGGCGCGAGCTCGGGTGGCGGCGGCTGCGGGAACAGACAGCGGTAGCAGGGGCCCTCGCCCGGCTTGAAGACCGTGGCCTGCCCCTCGAACCGGTAGATCGAGCCGTGCACGAGCGGGATCCCGTGCCAGACCGAGGCGTCGTTGATCAGGTAGCGCGTCGGGAAGTTGTCGGCGCCGTCGACGATCACGTCCCAGCCGTCGGCGAGGATCCGGTCGACGTTCTCGGAGGTCAGGCGTTCGAGGTAGGGGACGACCTCGACGTCGGGGTTGAGCTCCTCGAGCGTCCGCTTCGCCGACTCGGCCTTCCACTCGCCGAGCCGCCCGGTCGAGTGCAGCACCTGCCGCTGCAGGTTCGACGCGTCGACCCGGTCGTCGTCGACGATGCCGATCCGGCCGACGCCCGCCGCGGCGAGGTAGAGGGCGGCCGGGGAGCCGAGCCCGCCGGCGCCGAGCAGCAGCACGCGCGAGTCGAGCAGCCTGAGCTGGCCCTCCTCGCCCACCTCGGGGATGAGCAGATGGCGGCTGTAGCGCTGCCGCTGGGCGGCCTCCAGCGAGCGGGGCAGCTCGGTCGGGAACCCGTTCCGCTTCCAGTCCGTGTAGCCGCCCGCGAGCGAGAGCACGCGCTCGTAGCCGAGCTCGGCCAGCGACTTGGCGGCGAACGCCGAGCGGCTGCCGCCTGCGCAGTAGAGGAGGATCGGCTGCGAGCGGTCGGGTGCGGCCTGCTCGATCCGCGCCTCGAGGTAGCCGCGCGGGATGTGGATCGCGCCGGGGATCCGCCCCTCGCTCCACTCCTCGAGCTCGCGCACGTCGACGACGAGCGGGCGCTCGGCGGCGTCGAGGAGCTCGCGCGC
>Ga0209061_1005239_pt1 | contig 11549 bp, 11 predicted proteins | sample Coa_R1_10_FD_187157 | JGI IMG/M metagenome (GOLD analysis project Ga0209061, IMG submission 187157) | Surface soil microbial communities from Centralia Pennsylvania, which are recovering from an underground coalmine fire - Coalmine... | ecosystem: Environmental > Terrestrial > Soil >... | reverse complement strand
AGCGCCGGCAACCCCTCCAGGGTCGTGATGCTCCGCCCCGACACCGCCGCCACCGGCGTCACACACGACCGGATCTCCTTCCCATCAAGCAACACCGAACACGCCCCACACTGGGCAAGCCCGCAGCCAAACCGCGGCCCATGCAGGTGCAACTCGTTGTGCAAGACGTACAGGAGCGGCGTGTCCAGGCTCGCCGACACCGGGTGAACGAGCCCGTTCACCTTGATCTTCAAGGAACTCGCCATATTCCCCCCTCTGAATGGTCGAGTTACGCTCGGCTAGAATCCTACTCGCAAGCGGTATCGAGCAGCAATATTTCCGGCTGTGACTAGACGCCTCCTTCCCCGCCTCGCGGCGGCGGCGCTGCTCGCGGCGCTCGCGGCGCCGGTCGGGCGGGCGGCCCCAGGCGCGGTCGCGCTCACGCTCCAGGTCACCTTCGCCGCCAACGGGACGATCACCGTCACCCTCCCGGACGGCACGCCGGTCGGGACGACGAGCGGCGCCCCGACCGTGATCCCGGCCGGCTACTACACGCTCGAGCTCGTCGGGCCGGGCGCGTGCACGGCGCTGCCGCTGTTCGAGCTCGTCGGGCCGGGGGTCGACCTCTACAGCGACATGACGGCCGGCGAGGAGAACTACATGACCCAGGAGGTGTACCTGCGGCCGAGCTCGACCTACACCTGGCGCAACGAGGCGGTGCCTGGGGTCGTGCACACGTTCGTGACGACGGCGACCGCGCAGGGCACCGTCCCCACGCCGACGCCGCCGGGGGCCGCGAAGTCGTCGGCGACCGTCTCCTCGAGCGACATCGTCGGCTCGGCAGTCGCGCCGTTCCGCGGCCGGCTGACGGCCGTGCTCTCCGCGTCGGGGCACGTGACGCTCACCTACCGCGGCGCGGCCGTCCGGCGCCTCCCGCACGGCCGCTACACGGTGCGCGTCACCGACCGGAGCGCGACGAGCGGGCTTGCGCTGCGGAAGGGCGCCCGCACGGTCGCGCTCGCCGGGACGCGGTTCGTCGGCACGCGCTCGGCGTCGGTCGTCCTCACGCCCGGCCGCTGGAGCCTCGCGACCCGCGCCGGCAGCCTCGCCACGATCGTCGTCCGGTAGGCGAAGGCTCCGCCTTTCGCCCGGGCGCGGGGAGATGCCGCCTCGCTACCTCCCGAGGCGAAGGGCGCTCGTGGCGCGGGCGCCGCGCGCGAGTCTCGGCCTCAGCTCGATCCAGACGACGCCGGCGAGCACGGCGGCCATGCCCGCGGCGCCCCACGGCCGCTCGTGCCGGTAGGCGAACGAGAGCGCGCCGAGCGCGAGCAGGGCGAGCGCCGGCGGGGGCGCCGTCCGTCGCAGCGCCGCGACGGCCGCGAGCGCGGTCGCAAGCCAGAGGGCGCTCGCGACGGCCTCGACGGCGGCCGCGAGCGGGCTCGTCGCGACCCTGTCGGCGAGCGACGCATCGGCGCCCTGCCACTCGAACGCACCGACACCGACGCCCGCGAACGCGGTGTAGAGCGTGTACGCGACCGCGAACGGGATCGCGAGCACGCGCACCGCGGTCGCCGCCCCGTCGTCGATCCCGTCGACGAGCAGGAGGAACATCCACGCGAGCAGGCAGAGGATCGCGGGGAACGCGAGGTGGACGCCGAGGAACAGCCACGGGCTCCCGCCCGCGAATACGTGGCTCGGATGGAGCATGCTCGCGAGGTAGGCGAGGAGCGGCGCGCCGAAGAGGACGGCCCTGCGACGCGTCACGCGCGCTACATCATCCCGGCGCAGGGATCGTTCGGATCCATGCCGGGCATGTTCGCGCCGGGGGTCCCGTTCGTGCCGCCGCTCGTGCCGCCGGGGGTGACCACCTTCCCGGTCGAGGGCGTTGTCCCGCCGGCCCCGACCCCCGTGCCGCCCGAGGCGCGCACGGTGAGGACCGTCGCGCGGCTCATGCTGCCCCGCACCGGGTCCCAGATCATGTAGCGGCCGGCCCTGACGGTGACGACGAGCCGCGCCGTCGCGCCCGGGGCGAGCGTCCGCGTGCGCCGGACCTGCAACCCCGCGCCCATGACCGCGAGCCCGTGCGAGCGCCTGCCCCGGTTGACGGCGACGAGCGTCACGGCCCCGGGGGCGACCGTCGCCCGCGAGACGCGCAGCGTGCCGTCGAGGAGCGTGACGTCCACCTCGGAGGAGGAGCCCGCACGCTGCGCGAGGCCGACCCCGCCGAGCCCGAGCCCGAGGACGATGGCGACCGCGACGAGGTGGGACCTGCCTCGAAGGAGCTGCCTGCCCATCTGCCGCCCCGGATGGTAGAGCCGGGCCGGCGGGGGGTCAACCAGGCGCGGGCGAGGAGACAGCTAGCGGGTGCGGGAGAACCGCTGGACGGCGGCGAGGAGCTCCTCCGTCTTCGTCGCCATCTCCTGCTCGTCGCCGGAGGCGAAGGCGCGGGCGAGGAGACAGCTAGCGGGTGCGGGAGAACCGCTGGACGGCGGCGAGGAGCTCCTCCGTCTTCGTCGCCATCTCCTGCTCGTCGCCGGAGGCGAAGGCGCCGGCGACGCAGTGCCGCACGTGCCGGTCGAGGAGCTGGAAGGCGAGCGACTCGAGCGCGGTGCTCACCGCCGCGATCTGGGTGAGGATGTCGATGCAGTAGCGGTCGTCCTCGAGCATCCGCTCGATCCCGCGCACCTGACCTTCGATCCGGTGCAGGCGCCTGATCAGCGCGTCCTTGTCCTTCGTGTAGCCGTGCTCGGTCACGCCCGCACGCTCCTGAAGCGCCGGAGCCGCAGGCTGTTGCCGACGACGAACAGGCTCGACGCCGCCATCGCCGCCGCCGCCACGATCGGGTGCAGCAGGCCGGCGACCGCGAGCGGGATCGCGGCGACGTTGTAGGCGAACGCCCAGAAGAGGTTCCCCTCGATCGTCCGCAGCGTCCTGCGCGCGAGGCGGATCGCGTCGACCGCCGCCCGCAGGTCGCCGGAGACGAGGGTGAGGTCGGACGCCTCGATCGCGACGTCGGTGCCGGTGCCGATCGCGAGGCCGAGGTCGGCCCGGGCGAGCGCGGGCGCGTCGTTGACGCCGTCGCCCACCATCGCCACCACCCTCCCCTCGCGCTGCAGCCGCTCGATCGCGCGCGCCTTGCCCGCGGGGTCGACCCCGGCGAGCACCCGCTCGATCCCGACCTCGGCGGCGACCGCCGCCGCGGCCGGGGCCGCGTCGCCGGTGAGGAGCACCGGCTCGAGCCCGAGCGCCTTCAGCTCGCGGATCGCCTCCGCGCTCGTCGGCTTGACCGCGTCGCGGACCTCGAGCGCCGCCCGCGGGACGCCGTCCCAGGCGACCTCGATCCGCCCGTCGCTGCGGCCGACCGTCACCTCGTGCCCGTCGACGACGCCGGCGACGCCCGCGCCGGCGCTGCTCCGGAAGCCCGTCACCGGCGGCAGCTCGCCCACCTCGGCGCGGGCGGCGCGCACGATCGCCCGGGCGACCGGATGCTCGGAGGCGGCCTCGACCGCGCCGGCGAGCCGCAGGACCTCCGTCCGGGTCGCCCCGTCGAGCAGCGCGATCCCGGCGAGCTCCAGCCTGCCCTCGGTGACGGTGCCGGTCTTGTCGAGCACGATCGTGTCGACGCGCCGGGTCCGCTCGAGGATCTCCGGCCCCTTGATCAGCACGCCGAGCTGCGCGCCGCGGCCGGCGCCGACCATGAGCGCCGTCGGCGTCGCGAGGCCGAGCGCGCACGGGCAGGCGACGATCAGGACCGCGACCGCGGCGGTGAACGCCGCGCCCGCGGAGGCGCCGGCCGCGAGCCAGCCGGCGAGGGTCGCGAGCGCGATCCCGACGACGACCGGGACGAAGACGGCGGAGATCCGGTCGGCCAGTCGCTGCACCGGCGCCTTGCCGGCCTGCGCGGCCGCCACGAGCCGCGCGATCTGCGCGAGCGCCGTGTCGGCGCCGACCTTCGTCGCCCGCACGACCAGCCGTCCGTCCGTGCAGACGGTGGCGCCGGCGACGGCGCTCCCGGGCGCGACCTCGACGGGCACCGGCTCGCCGGTCAGCATCGACGCGTCGACCGCCGCCTCGCCCTCCACCACCTCGCCGTCGGTCGCGATTCGCTCGCCGGGACGCACGACGAAGAGGTCGCCGACCCGGAGCTCCGCGGCGGGGACGGTGACCTCGCGGCCCTCCCGCAGCACGTGCGCCTCCTTCGCCCCGAGCTCGAGCAGCGTCCGGATCGCCGCCGAGGAGCGTCCCTTCGCCTGCGCCTCCAGGAAGCGCCCGAGCAGGATCAGCGTCGTCACCGCCGCGGCGACCTCGAAGTAGGTGTCGGCGGCGAGCCCGCCGGCGAGCACGACCGTCGACCACGTCCAGGCGGCGAGCGTGCCGACCGAGATGAGCGTGTCCATCGTCGCCGTCCCGTGGCGGGCGTTCCGGAGCGCGGCGCGGTGGAAGTCGAGGCCGGCGACGAAGACGACGGGCGTCGAGAGCACGAGCGCGACCCACTCCCAGCCGGAGAAGCGGAGCGCCGGCACCATCGCCGCGAGCGCCACCGGCAGCGTGAGCACCGCCGCGAGCGCGAGCCGGGCCGGCGGCCGCCCGCGGCTCGGCGGGCGGCCCCGCGCCGCGGCCGGACGCGCGCGGTAGCCGGCCGCCTCGACCGCCTCGACCAGGCGGTCGACCGTCACCCCCGCCGGCGCGCGCACGGTCGCCTGCTCGGTCGCGAGGTTGACCGTCGCCTCGACGCCGTCGAGCGCGTTCAGGTGCCGCTCGATCCGCGCCGCGCAGGCGGCGCAGGTCATCCCCTCGAGGTCGAGCCTGACCTCGGCCGCAGGCATCACTCGGCCTCGTAGCCGGCGCGCGTGATCGCGGCGCGCAGCCGGCGGTCGTCGAGGTCGCGCCCGGAGACGACGACGCGCTTCGTCTCGAGGTCGGCCTCGACGCGCTCGACGCCCGGCACGGCCGCGAGCTCGTCGCTCACCGCGCCGACGCAGTGCCGGCAGCTCATCCCCGGGACGACGTAGGCGATCCGCTCCATCCTCTCCCCGTCCACGATACCCAGGGAGGGTATCACCGCGGGGCGGCGCCGGGAAGCGGGAGACCCCGCGTCCGTCGTCCGGGGAACGCCCCTCGCTCTCCGCGGCGTTGCCGCGAGCGCCGATCCGCGTCGACGCGGATGCGGGCCGCGGGGCCGAGGGCCGAGGATGGCTGGCATGAACGGACGGCGCGCACTCGCGCTCGCGGCGGCCGCAGGGGCTGCGCTCCTCGCCGCCGTCGCGCTCGCCGCGGCGGCCGGGCCGGGGATGATGGGCGGCACGGCGGGGCCGGGGATGATGGGCGGCCTCGCGGGCGGCTCGGGCGGCGGCGCCGGTCCCACGGGCACGGCGACGCCGACCGCGGCGCAGCTCGGGGCGGTGCGCGACCGCATCGACCGCTGGCTCGCGCAGGCCGGCTTCGCCGGCTTCCGCGTCGCCGAGGTGATGGCCTTCACGAACAACGACTACGTCGCCGTGCACGACCCGAGGGGGAAACCCGCGTTCGAGCTCCTGACCGACCTCGCGACGAGCTGGGTGATGGAAGAGCCGCCGAGCATGATGTGGAACACGCGCTACGGGATGGCGCGCGGCGGCGTGGGCGGCGTCGGCCCGATGATGGGGGGCTGGCTCGGTCCCGGGGCCTGGAACGGCTGGTACGGGAGCGGCCGTGGCCCGGTCGCGACGACGAAGGCCGCGGTCCTGGTGGCGAACGCGTGGCTCGCGAAGGCGAGCCCCGGCGAGCGGGTGGCGCCGGACGCGGGCGGCACCGCGATGGGCGCGTTCCCCGGCTACTACAGCTTCGACACCGTCCGCGCCGGCACGACCGCCGGGATGCTCTCGGTGAACGCGAGGACGGGCGCCGTCTGGTACCACGCCTGGCACGGCCGCTTCCTCGCCGAGCGCGACTTCGGCACGTAGCTCCGGCTAGCAGCGCGGGCCGACCTCGTTCGCGAGCGACATGTCGGCGACGAAGAGCCCGCCACGGCGGTACGCGAGCGAGGCGTCGAGCGCGTCGAGGTCGCCCGGGATCGACGTGTCGACCGGCGTCGAGAGGCGCGCCTCGGCGTGGCCGCCGGCGGGGACGCAGAGCGTGACGACCGCGTGCACGTCCCCGTCGGCCGGGACGACGCCGCGCGCGACGCCGGTGTTCGTCCGCAGCACGTACGGCGCGGCGATCCCCGCCGGCCCGCGCAGGTGGACGGTCAGGGTCCGAAGCACGGCCCCGCGCTGCCCCGGCTGCGCGAACACGCGGATGCGCGCGGTCGTGCGCGGCCTCGTCCACCCGTCGTCGTAGAGCCCGTAGGTGAGCCAGTCGGCCCGCCACGGCATCGCCGCGTCGATCAGCATCGCGTCCGGGCGCTGGATCTGGACGTTGCCGGCGATCCGGAAGCGCGTCTCGGACACGCTCTGCACGACGTAGGGCGAGTAGGAGACGCTGGCCGCGCCCGTCGTCGGGTCGAAGCGGATCGGGTTGTTCGGGAACCAGATCACCGCGTCGGCGTAGGCGGCGGCCGTCGGGTAGTGGATCGCGTAGCGCACCGACTTGTTCCAGAACTCGACGTCGCGCCAGAACTCCTGGTTGACGAGGAACGCGGTGCTGATCGGATAGGGGACCTCGGTCACCGTCGCGCCGGTGCCGACGGCGCGGTCGATCCAGTCGAGGATGCCGCTCTCCGACCGCGTCAGCGGCCGGCCCGAGTGCCCGGGGCGCGAGAAGAGCTTGCCGAAGGTGATCGCGGTGTCGACCGGGAAGGCGAGGAGGAGGAGCGCCGAGACGCCGGCGGTGAGCGTCGCGCGGCGGAGGTGGCGGTCGGCGACCGCGAACAGGGCAGCGAGGGCGACGGTCGCGCTCGCGAGCAGCGCGCTCGCGCCGGTCGTGCCGCCGGTGGCGTCGGCGATCGGCTTGTAGAGCCAGGAGATCGGCGAGTCGGTCGAGAGCGGGAACTGGCCCGACCAGAGGAACTGCTCCTGCAGGTGGCGGGCGAAGCCCCAGGCGACGAGCGCCGCCGGCGGGAGCAGCGACCAGCGCGGCCGCCGGGCGTCGAGCAGCGCGCAGAACGTCGCGAGCAGGAGCACGGGGACGAGGTAGAAGAGGTAGCGGTCGTTCGTGAACGCGCCGTTGTGGATGTCCCAGGTCGAGATCTCCCAGCCGATCGCGACGAGCGCGACCGCGCCGACGCACGCGAACGCGTGCAGGCTCTCGCTCGCCGACGGCCGGAGCGCGTTTGCGAGCAGCCAGGCGGCGCCGACGACGAAGGGGAGGACGAAGAGGCCGAAGGCGAGGTCGGCGGCGTGCTGGGCGAGCGAGCCGGCCGTCCCCGGCGGGGCGAGCCCGGCGAACTGGCTGCCGTAGACGGTCAGGTCGTGGACGCTGTGCCCGGTCGCCTCGACCGCGACGGCGGCGAGCGCGAGCGCGAGGCAGAAGACCGCGAGCACGGCGTGCGCGCGGAGCGCCGCGCGTAGCCGCGGCAGCAGCCGCTCGCGGCCGGCGACCGTCAGGTGGTGGACGGCGAGCGCCGCCGGCAGCACGCCGGCGAGGGTGAGGAACTGGGTGCGCGCGAGGAAGGCGACGACGAGCGCGGCGATCGCGAGCAGGTCGTTCCGGCGGGAGGGGGCGGTCGCCGTCCGGTGCATCGCGAGCAGCGCCCAGAAGAACGCCGGGTAGCCGGCGACCTCGGTGAGGAGGACGGTGGTGTAGATCATCCACGGCAGGCAGACGGCGAGGAACGCGACCGCGAAGGCGACCGCGCGGCGCCCGGTGACCCGGCGGGCGAGGAGGAACGCGGGGATACAGGCCGAGCTCATCAGCCAGCCGTCGAAGACGTGGGCGTCGTGGAGGTCGGCCGGGACGCCGCCGTGCAGGTACCAGGGGGCGATCAGGGCCGGGTAGAGCTGGGCGAGCGCGCGCACGACGTGGCCGTGGAGCTGCGGGACGAGCGAGCCGGTCTGGACGATGCTGATCGCCGACCGCTCGTAGTGGAGCTCGTCGCTCATCGCGTTCCAGTCGGCGACGCGGCCGGCGACGGTCGAGTAGACCGTCCCGGCGACCGCCCAGAGCGCGAACGCGCCGAGCTCGAGCCCGAGGATCCTGTAGCCGAGGGCGCGCAACGCGCGCGCGACCGTACCAGGCGCCTCGCCGCGTCCGCGTCGGCCGCCGCGGGGCGGGGCGGCGCGGCGGCGCCGGCCCGGGCTCGGGGAGGCGGTCACGCCGGCCGGCGGACGGCAGCCGTCAGCGCTTCGCGAACAGGAGGTCGGCGTACATGCTCGCCCGGCCGCCGAGGTGCTCGGCGGCGTAGCGCCGCCGCAGCTCCTCCTGCTCGCGCTCGAGCCGGGCGAGGAGCGCGGCGAGGTCGCCGCCGGGCCGAAGCAGGCCGAACTCGCTGAGGAAGACGCCGTCGCCTTCGCGGAGGTCGTCCCCGCGCGGGCTGCGCGACTGGAGCAGGTTGTTCCCGTGCGGGAGGACGATCGTCGTCCCGGCGCCGGCGAGGGCGGCGGCGAGCTCGGGGAAGCTGACGTCGGTCGTGATCTGGACGACCTTCGCCCGCTCGTCGCCGAACAGCCGGAAGAACGACCGCGGCGCGCCCGGCTCGACGACGAGCTCGACGAACGACGGCAGGGACCGCGGCGGGTGCTCGTAGTCGGCGAGCGGCGCCGTCGGCTCGACGAGGCCGTAGTCGTGGACGACCATCACGCCGCCGCTACCTAGCCGCTCGGCGGCGCCGCGGACGACCGCGGTCGCCTCGGGCGAGGTGACGGCGAGCGTCGACGGCGGCAGCGCCGGCGCGTCGCGGGCCTCGGCGGCGGTCACGGTCACGGTCCAGCGCTCCCCGTCGGTCGTCGCGCCCGCGACGAGCTCGCGCACCGACCCGGCCGCGTCGGCGAAGAAGACGCGCGAGGGGAGGTCGTCGAGGAGCTCGTTGACGACGACGACGTCGTACACCCCCGAGCCGCCGGCGACGAAGCGCCGCGCGTCGGCGTGCACGAGGCAGAGCTCGACCCCGGGGACGCCGAGCCGAAGTAGCGAGCCGACGAGCGGCGATCCCGCCGATCCCGGCGCGGCGCGGTGGAAGCCGGCGTCGGCGTGCCGGCGCAGCGCCGCCTCGAGCGAGCGGCGCGCGAGGTCGACGGCGAAGTACTCGATCCGCTCGAGCGTCGCCTCCCCCTGCGCGGTGAACGCGCTCAGGAGCTTGAGGAGCGAGGTCGCGAAGGTGCAGTCGTTCGCGCCGAGCTCGAGGATCTTGATCCGCCTGCGGCCGAGCGCGGTCGCCTGCGCGGCGACGAGGCGGGCGACCGCGAGCGGATGGAGGTAGTGCTGCGCCTCGGTCTCGAAGGCGAGGTCGCCGCCGACCGCGTCGTAGAAGCGCTCGTTGACCTCCGCCTTCGTCAGGCTCACGAGCGGACGCTAGCGCCGGCGCGCGGGCGGCCGGGGCGGCGCGAGAGGGGCTGACGGCGCGCGGGCGGCCGCGCGCGGGGGCGGCCGGGGCGGCGGAGGGAGGCGCGCCCTACCCGCCGCAGGAGCCGAAGTCGGCGACGACGACCGTCACCGTCCGGCCACCGAAGACGCCGGGCGCGACCGTTGCCTGCGCGATCCCGACCCCGACCTCGGCCCAGTCGCCGAGCAGGATCCGCCGGTGCTCGGGGCTTGCGAGCCAGGCAGCGGCGACGGCGGCCGCGGCGGCCCCGCCCGCCGCCCAGTAGAGCGTCTCGCCGACCGCCCAGCGGCTGCAGCCCCGGGAGGGGTAGGAGCGCGCGATGCGCCGCCAGAAGGCGGTGCCGTCGGAGGAGTCGTGGGCGAAGTAGCCGAGGCTCACCATCTCGCGCGCGTGCTGCGCCGCGGCGGCGGCGAGGCCGGCGGATGGCGCAAGCGACGGGAGGCCCTGCGCGCGCCGCGCGTCGTTCAGCCCGGCGAGCACCTGGGTGGCCGCGGCGGCGGTCGCGGTGCTGCGGCTCGCGCCGGGACTCGGGGGGGCGGCGGGGCCCGGGGGCGCCGCGACGGCCCGCCCGGAGCCGAGGGCGAGGGCGAGCGCGAGGAGCGCGGCCGGGGCGAGCGCGCGGAGCGGCATCTCGCCGATCATGTCGGCTCCGAGTTCGCGTCGCTTGAGCTGGGACCTCTCGCGCGGGGCCGCCGGCTCGGGCAGGCTCCCGCCCCGAGTCCCCGAGCACGCTCCCTCGTCTGCCGCCGCGCGCGGGAGCCGCGCGCTGCCAGGGCTACAATCCCGCCGCCCGCCCTCTTAGCTCAGTCGGTAGAGCACCTCCATGGTAAGGAGGGGGTCGACGGTTCGAGTCCGTCAGAGGGCTCTTACGAGAGCCCTCGCAAGACCGCGGGTTGCGTTCTTCGTCGGGGCAACGCGCCAGTCGCGTCGGCGATCCCGTCTCGGGAGGCTCTCTGCCGAGGCGCACGATGAGCTTGCACCGTCGCCGCCGCCTGAACCGAAGACCACGAGAGGAGGCATAGATGGGAGCGATCCGGGTGCACGAGTTCATGAGCCTCGACGGCGTGATCGACGCGCCGACCTGGACGTTCGAGTACGGCTACGACCCGAGGATGGGCGAGGCGATCGCGGCCTTGACAGCACGCTGCCAGGGCATCCTGCTCGGCCGCACCACCTACGAGATGTTCGAACCCGCCTGGTCGCATCGAACCGTCGAGGACGATCCGGGTGCGCCGTTCTTCAACGAGACCACCAAGTACGTCGTCTCCAGCACGCTGGCGAGCACGAGCTGGAGAAACAGTGAGCTTCTCGGTCGATATGACCCGGACGCGATCCGACGCCTGAAGGACGGCCTCGATGGCGACCTCTACGTCAGCGGCAGCGGCACGCTCGTACGCGCGCTGCTCGCCGACGGGCCGTCTACCCGCTCACACGCGGCAGCGGGCCGCGCCTGTTCCCCGAGAACGCCGCACCGCACACGTCCGCGCTCTCGATGAGCGCCTCGTACGACAACGGCGTCGTCTACCTCGCGTACCGGCCACAGGCGTAAGGCTCCGCCCCGAAGAAGAACCGCGCAACCGGATCGAGACGGCGTACGACCGCCCCCCGGATCGCGTGTGCCCGCCGACGGCGGCAACGTGATCCTCCCGGGGAGCTGATCTTGTCATTCGGCCCTGGACGGTCCGCCCTTCGTGGCGGTGAGCGCCGCCAGCAGCGCGTTGAGAGTCTGTGCGGCGTCCTCGAAGCGTTCGGAGCCGACGTGGTCCGCGTACTCCGCTTCGATCTCCGCGATGATCCGACGCGCCGTGCGCATCGCCTCCCAGCCGGCCTCGGTGAGACAGATCAGCTTTGCGCGTCCGTCGCTTGGGTCGGGCCGTCGCTCGACGATCCCAAGCCGCTCGAGGTCGTCGACGAGCTCGGACATCGCGGGGAGGGTCATCCGCGCCTGGCTGGCGAGCTCGGTGAGCCGCGATCCCTCTGCCTTGATGTAGGCGGTGACGTGGGTGTGGGAGACGCGGGCGTCCTCGAGGCCGGCGGCGACCAGGCGCTCGAACAGCTCGGTCTGAAAGAGGCGCGTGAGCTGCACCAGCAGCTGACCGATGTGGAGTCGCTG
>Ga0209061_1005238_pt1 | contig 11550 bp, 10 predicted proteins | sample Coa_R1_10_FD_187157 | JGI IMG/M metagenome (GOLD analysis project Ga0209061, IMG submission 187157) | Surface soil microbial communities from Centralia Pennsylvania, which are recovering from an underground coalmine fire - Coalmine... | ecosystem: Environmental > Terrestrial > Soil >... | reverse complement strand
CAACGGCTTCTGCGCCCACCCCCAGCCCACGCAGGGCATCACCCTCTGCCAGGACATCAACATGACCGGCCGCTGCCAGACCTTCACCGGCTCGGTCACCAACCTCACCGGCTCCTTCGTCGGCAACGACACCGCCTCCTCCGCCTGGACCGCCCCCGGCCTCACCGCCTCCCTCTACCACGACGCCGACTTCAAAGGCGCCTGCACCACCGTCACCCCCGGCCAGCGCATCGATAACCTGGGCAACACCCTCGTCGGCAACGACACCGTCTCCGCCGTCCTCGTCGGCAGCAACTGCCTGCAGCCCAACACCGTCAAGCTCTGCAAGGACATCAACTACAACGGCGGCTGCGGCGACTTCAGCGGCGCCGTCGCCTACGTCGGCAGCACCTGGAACGACCAGGCCTCCTCGGTCCTCTTCGGCCCCAACGTCCAGAAGGTCGCCCTCTTCTTCGACGCCAACTACAGCGGTCCCTGCCTCGAACTCGCTGGCAACGAGTCTAATCTCACTGTCTTCTCGTTGCCCACCAGCCCCACGGGCACGTGGAACCATATCATCAGCTCGCTCAAGGTCAACGCGGATTGCCCCAGCGGTGGCCCTGCACCCGGCGCGAGCAACTATCATGGCCACTGGGTGGGCGATAGCTACAATGGTCAGCCGCTCACCAGCATCACGCTCAATAGCGGCGATCGCTCCAGCCAGATCTTTGTGCAGTTCCACAACGACGGCGCGGCCACCTGGGACAGCAACACCGTGCTGCTCGCTTCGGACCCCTCCACCCAGAATCCGTACGACTCCGTGGTGGCCGACAGCTTCTGCGACCCCACCGGTCCCGATGGCAAGCAGGACTGGCAGCAGTGCAGCGCGCCTGGCATCCCCGCCTGGCTCGGCTCCAGGCGAGTGGGCCCAGGCGGCACGGCGACGTTCGCTTTCTACATCCAGGCGCCGACGCGGTCCACTACGATCACGTACCGGCTCTATTTCCGGCTGGCGCAGCGCATCAACGGCCAGTACTACTGGATCAACCAGACGAACGGGCACTCGGTATACGAGTATTTCGATGTGACCGTGCAGGGAACAGGGGGTGTGTGCGTTCCGCGTTCAGGCTCCTGCCCTGACTAAGACCCTACCTGTTAGCAGCAATGACGCGGCCGTCTAGAGGATTCGCCTCAGCACGGCCGCGCCGTCCTCTTTTTCGGCGCGTGGCGCCGCGGCCATATTCTGCCTGCCACGTTCTCAGCCCGTGCCCAGTTCTCGGCGAGCGCAGGGTAGGCAACGTAGCATCCCGCCCACTTTTGTGGTACACCTTACCGCGTACGTCAAAGATGCAGGCGCGGATGGTCGTATCAACGTGGTCAGGCCAACCGCGGCGGAGGAGAGGTGCGTGATGGCCGCAATGACCGGTGGCGAGGCGCTCGTCGCCGCGCTGATCAACGAAGGCGTCTCGACGATCTTCGGGCTACCGGGCGTGCAGCTCGATGGAGCGTTCGATGCGCTCTGGGGCGCGCGCGATCGGATCGCTGTGCTCCACACGCGCCACGAGCAGGCCACCGCCTACATGGCCGACGGCTACGCCCGCACCACCGGCCGCGTGGGCACGGCGCTGGTCGTGCCCGGTCCCGGCCTGCTCAACGCCAGCGCCGCGCTCTGCACCGCCTACGCCTGCAACGCGCCCGTACTGATGATCGCCGGCCAGGTGCAATCGCAATACATCGATGCTGGCCGGGGCCTCCTGCACGAAATCCCCGACCAGCTCGGCATGATCCGTCACGTGACGAAGTGGGCCGGCCGCGCCATGTCTCCTGCCGAGATCCCTGGCCTTGTGCACGAAGCGTTCCGGCAGATGCTAACCGGCCGGCCGCGGCCGGTCGAGATCGAGATCCCGCCCGATGTGCTGCTCGCGCGCGGCGATGTCACGCTGCGCGAGCCGTTCCAGCCGGAACGGCTGCAGCCCGATACCGATTTGATCGACCGCGCCGCGCGCGTCCTCGGTCAGGCGGAGCGACCGCTGATCTTCTCCGGCGGCGGTGTGCTCGCGGCGGCGGCCTGGGAGGAGCTGCGGCAGATCGCCGACATGCTCCAGGCGCCGGTGATCGCCACTCAGAACGGCCGCGGCGCGATCTCGGACCGCTCCTACCTTTCCCAGCCCCAGCTCGCGGCGCAGGTGCTGGCACCGCAGGCCGATGCCATCCTCGCCGTCGGCACGCGCTTCCTCACCCCGGCTACGGCTCCCTGGGGGCCCAAGCCCGAGCAGCCCGTCGTGCGCCTCGATATCGATCCCGCGGAGATCGAGCGCGTCCACCGGCCGACGATCGGCATCGTCGCCGACGCGAAAGCCGGCCTCGCCGCGCTCGCCGAACGGCTTCCGCGCTACAACCGCGCCCGACCCTCGCGCGAGGAGGAGCTGCGCGCCCTGCAGAGCCGCGCGCACGAGCTGCTCAACACTGTGCAGCCGCAGGCTGCGTACGCCGGCGTCATCCGCGCGGAGATGCCGGACGACGGCATTGTCGTCAGCGAGATGACGCAGGTCGGGTACTGGGCCAATCAGGGCTTCCCGGTCTACGAGCCGCGCACATACCTAACGCCCGGCTATCAGGGCACGCTCGGTTGGGGCTTCGGCTTCGCGCTCGGTGCGCAGGCCGGCAACCCGACGAAAAAAGTCCTCTCGATCAACGGCGACGGCGGTTTCGGTTACCAGCTCGCCGAGCTGAGCACGATGGTCCGCCACAATCTGCCCGTTATCACCGTGGTGTTCAACGACAACGCCTACGGCAACGTGCGCCGCATCCAGCGCCAGCAGTACAACGGCCACGTCATCGCCAGCGACCTGCTCAACCCCGATTTCGTGAAGCTGGCCGAGGCGTTCGGCATCGAGGGGCGACGCGCCGCCTCGCCGGAGGAGTTCCGCCTCGCGCTGCGCTCGGCGCTAGCGAACGATCATCCGACGCTGATCGAGGTGCAGATGCCGCCGACAGAAGAGTTGCCCAGCACCTGGAATCTCTCATTGAAGTAACGCAGGAACGCCGAGGAGGAGAGACGCGCGATGTGCTACCCGTTCAATGCCCAGCCACCAGAACCGCCGGGCGCGCGGCGGCCGATCCGCGAGCGCGATCTGGTGCTCACCTCCAGAGATGGCACACGCTTCGCCGCCTTCTTCGCTGCGCCCGAACAACCGAGCGGCGCGGGGATCGTCGTGCTGCCCGATGTGCGCGGCCTCTTCCCTTTTTACGAAGAGCTGGCCCGCGGCTTCGCGCAGCAGGGCATCAGCGCCGTGGCGATCGACTACTTCGGCCGCACCGCGGGCGTCGGCAAGCGCGGCGAGGACTTTCCCTTCCGCGACTATGTGATGCAGACGAAGGCCGCGCAAGTCGCTGAGGACGTTGGCGCGGCGGTTGCCTTCCTGCGTTCGCCCGAGGGCGGCCGCTGCGCGGACATCTTCACCGTCGGCTTCTGCTTCGGCGGCGCGCATTCGTGGCTGCAGGGCGCGAACGGCCACGGTCTCGCGGGCGTGATCGGCTTCTATGGCCGGCCAGGCAACACGTTCGATGGCGCCCCCGGGCCGGTGGCACGCGCGAAGGAGATGGCCTGCCCCGCGCTGGCGCTGATGGGTGGCGCCGATCAGGGCATCCCCATGGAGCAGGTAGAGGAGCTAAAGCGCGCCTGGGCCGAGGCCGGCATCGAACACGAGGTCGTGGTCTATCCCGGCGCGCCGCACAGCTTCTTCGACCGCGCCTACAAGGAGCACGCCGAGGCCGCTGCCGATGCCTGGCGCCGTTGCCTAGCATTCATCGCCGCGCATCGATCCACGGTCGCGGCCGAACGCTGAGTGCTTACGACGGCGCTCTCGGCGGTCGACGCTCGGGCTAGGCGCGGCAGCCTGGCCAGCGCGCCCGCGGCGTGAAGGTTCTGGCTCGCCTGCCCGGTTCCGAGCGGGGTAGCTTTGCCACGCCAGTGTGGATCGTCGCGCGCCACGGCACGGTCCGCCTTCTTCACAGGTCGGAGCAAACGCACGCGCAAGAGCAACCGCCAGATGCGTCGCGCTCGTGGCATCGCCGCTCTGCGCCGCAGGGGCTGGCGGCACGGTCGCAACGTGGACCCGCTCAGAACCAGGGGCTATACGGGCGCTCCCCGCTGTGCCCACCACGCAGCCGCACCAGCGCCGCCGGGGCGTAGCCGGCGATCGCCACGGGGATGCCCGTCGCGACGTCGAACCAATAATGGTTGCCCGTTGCGACGACGGCGAGCGACATGAGCACCGGCAGTGCCGGGGCCACCAGCCGCAGCTTGCAGCGCGGCGCCGCCAGCCAGATCGCCACCGCCATCTGCAACGACCACGAGACGTGGATACTGGGCACCGCGCCGTAGCTATCGAAGAACCCTTTCGGCTCGACGATATCGTAGACGCGCGAAGCGGCGCTGTTGACAACTTGCAGGCTCGGCACCAGATGCGGCGGCGCGACCGGCCAGTACTCCCAGGCCAGCGCGATTAACCCCGCGATCAGCATTGCATTGCGCGTGAGGACGAAGATCGACCGGTGCCGGCTGTACAGCCAGATCGCAACAACCACGATCAGCGGCAGGTGCAGCCAGATGTACGTTACCGTCAGCACGTGGCCGACCAGCGGATGTGTGTCAGCGTAGCGCTGAAAATCCGCCTCGTTGAAGACGTGCAGCCAGCGTTCGAGGCGTATGACCTTCTCGGCGTTGACGATGGCGAGATGCCGCAGCCCCTCCGCGGAGAAGACGTGAGTCAGGAGAACGTAGTTGCACGCGTACGCTACGCCGCCCGCGAGGATCACCGCGAACTGAAGCGGCAGATCGGTGACCCACGCGCCCCGCAGCCAGGAGCGCCGCGAGAGCGCCTCGCGAGGGTGGGCGAGGATGCGCGCGCCCTGCAAACGTTCCGCCATCGGCCCGTTTCCGGCTCTTTCGGTCTGACCGAAGCATACTCCTGTTGCGGCCAGGTGTCATCGCGCTGCAACCGGTTGCCAGCCTGCGCCGCGATCAGCCATGATCGGGCCACAAGGCCGCACGTATCTGGAGGCGCGATGCCGGAGCGCCAGGTTGCGACCTCTCGCCATGCTTCCACGTTCGCGTTGCGCGCGCAACGTTCCCGTGTCGATACGGTAGCGCAGGCCAGCGTGGCGGCGCTGTTTCGTCTGGCGACGCTGTGCCTGGTGCGGCCGCGCGTCGCCTTCGAGCCCGGCGCGCGGCTCGAGCCGCGCACGGTGATCGTGTTCAGCCATAAGCGCGATATCGATATCCCGGCGCTCGTCTACGCCACCTTCGCCGCGCCGTTCGGCGTGCGCTGGATCGGCCGCGTCACCTTCATCGGCCGCGCGGATATCTACGTGCCCGGCTTCCTTGGTCTGTACTATCCACAATTGCCGCGGGCGCTGCGCCGCTGGCTCTTCTTGCTGGATATCGGCGGTATCCTGCGTATGCTGCGCGTCGTGCCGGCGCGCACCGCCGGGCCGCGCACGATCGCCGACTGGCTGCGCGATCTGGCGCCGCTTTACCCGCCCGATACGCCGCTGGGAGCGCTGCTCAGCGCCGATGGTCTTGCGCGTGCGGCGCAGGCGGGCGTGCCGCCAGAGCTGCCGCTGGGCGCCGTTTTCGCCTGGCGCTACGAAGAATGGCTCGGCCAGCAGGTAGGACCGGAGATGTTCGGCTCGGAGGTGATGGCACGGCTGCGCGTGCGCGAGGCGCGGGAGGTGCCGCGCCTCCTCGCCGTGGCACGCAAGGCGCTGCGCGAGAACGGCATCCTTGTTATCGCACCGGAGGGGCAACTCTCGCCTGATGGTCGCATGCGCCCCTTCCGCAGCGGCCTGCACTACTTGCTGCGCGACCTCCCCGACGCATCGATCCTGCCTGTGGGCTTCACCTATGACCTGCTCGGCCAGCGGCGGCCGGTGCTTTTCATCCGCGTCGGCGCGCTGCGCCCCGTGCAGCCCGATCTCCCCCGGCGCGCGTTCGACGAGCAGCTGCGTGCCGACCTCGCGCGCCTCGGCACCGTGACGCTTGCTCACATCGTGGCGCGCGTCCTCTTCGACGAATTGGGCGAGGGCACGGCCGCGGTCGCGACAGCCGATCTTGCTCGCCGCGCCTGGAGGTCCGCCCGGTCGCTTGCCCACGCTGGTCGGCGCCTCGATCCGGCGCTGCTGGAACGCAAGCGCTTCGCGGCGCGATTCGCGCAGTTGCTGCGCGCGGCGCGCGGTCGTGGTCTGGACGAGCGCGGCGGCCAGGTACGGATCGATTGGGCGCTTTTGCACCAGCCAGTCAACGGCTGGCTGGAGAACCCGCTGGGGTACGCCTACAACGAATCCCGCGATCTGCCCGCCTGGAGCGAGCTGGTCTGAGGCTCAGCAGGGGCGCGCCCTGCTGCCCGACGGCGGCTCGTAGCCCGGCGGCGGATCGGAGACGGGCGGCTCCTCTTGTTCGCGCGGCTCGATGCGCATGCGCACGGCGAACAGTTCGCGTGGTGTGAGCCGCATCACGTACGCCGCCACCGGTCCGAGGATGACGATCGGCGCCGCGATCAGCCCCTGCACCGACAGCGCGTATGCCGCCGCGGCGTTGGCCGACTGTCCTACCGCCTGGAACGCCTGCTGCACGACAAAGATCGCGCCCGTGCCTCCCTGCGTGAACGGGATTGCCGCGCCGATGTTGCCCGCGCTGACGAGGAAGGGGAAGAGCAGCGGGTTGGCACGGATGCCGAGCGCCACCGCCACCAGCCCGTAGAAGACCGCCTCCGTCAGCACAATCCCGACCGTTAGCACGAAGATATCGCGCAACTGATGCGGCCGGCGCACCGACTGCATGCCGTGCACAGCCGGCCGCCAGAACGCTTCATCGAACCAGCGCCGCGACGGACCGGGCGGCCGACCAGCACGCGCCGGCCGCGTCAACCACCAGACGAGGCCGAAGCCGGTCAGTGTGCCGAACAGCATGAACGCCGCCAAACCGGTGAACGCTGGCCCCACCGGGAAGAGCACAAGCGTCAACATAAGCACCAGCGCGTAGACGAACCCCTCGACCAGCCGCTCAACGAACTCGGCCCCCGCCAGCTCGGCGCGGCCAATGCGGAAGGCGCGCGCCGAAATCTGCACCAGCAACAGCTGATCGAGCAGAAACGGCAGGAACGTCGTCGCGGACATCGCCACCAGCACGCGCGGGAAGGCATCGCGCACCGAAACGCGGCCGATGTGCCGCACGAGCTGCTGCCAACGCACCGCCGCCAGCCAGTACTGGAGCAGCAGCAGACCCGAGAGCGCCGGCAGGAAGAGAAAGTTGGCGCGGCGGATCGTGCGCCAAACCTCTTCCAGGCTGACCGAGCGCAGCGTCAGCCAGAGGAAGACAGCGCTAACCAGCAGCGCCGTCGGGTAGCGCAGCACGCGCGAGACCCGTCGCCACAACCGTGTGGCGATGCCCTGCCAGCGTCGAACGAAAGGACGCTGGGAAATGGTCAGCGCGAGACGCGCCATAATGCGCCTCGTCTTCCACCCGCGCAAAACAGCGCGGGCGCGGCGCCTGCCCTGGCGGTGAGGGGAAGGGGCACGGGTATCGCACCTCCGCTGGGGTGACGCGGGGCCTTCTTACCCGTAGCGTAGCACCTTCCCGCCTCTTCCGCCCGATACGCGCGCGTGAGAGACAGTGAGAGCGCGTGGAGGCGTTTCGCGCGCGTATCGGGCGCCAGGGAGAGCTCCACGCTAAGAGACGGCTTGCGACTGGTGCGCGGCTGCGCTATCCGTCTTGCACAGTTCCAAATGGATCGCTTCGAGCGCCCGGAAAAAGGCCGCGCGGTCGCCTTCATCGATGTTGCAGAGCAGCGGCGCGAGCGCGCGCTCAGCGTCGGCGTGGATACCAGCGGGCGGGTGCGCCAGCAGATCGTCGCTGGGGCGGACGCGCGTGCGGCGGTGATCCTCCGGATCGGTGAAGGTGACAACCCAGCCTTCATCGCGCGCATGCGCGATAGCGCGGGAGACGAGACTCTGCGCCATCGCCAAACGCACAGTGATCTCCTGGATCGTCGAACCCGGATGCTCGAGAACGTCGTCGAGCACGAGTTGCTGGTAGAGCGGCGGGGTTGGCCGTTCGCGCTGCTCCGCGGCAGCAGACTCGATGTAGCGACGCAACCTGCGAATGACCTGGTAGAGCGTCTCCATGTCCATATGCTGTATCAGCCTCGCACTAGCGTGATCTGCGCTATCATCACTGCTCCGCGACGCGCTGTCTGTCAGCAATGAAGTATACAGAGCGTTTCATCGGCTGCTATCGCTTGCGAGAGGCAAACGCGCGGGGCGCGGGCCGGCAGCAGCGGTGAGGGCACGTCCGCTTCATCCGCCGGCAAAGCGTCGCCGCGGCTTCGGTGCCAGCTCCTGGCTGAGGAGGTGAACTACAGGTGTGCGCCCTTTTCTCGACGGCGCTGTCTTTCAGCGCACGCCCATGCGGTAATCCTCGTACGGCTTGTCGCGCCAGGCGAGCGCCTCCTTGAGGCCACCGCCGCTCTTGAACGCCTCGGCCACTTTCTGCTGCCAGAGGTAGCCCTGCATCGTAAACTGGTACATCGCGTCGGTATCCGTCGCCGTCGCCACCGCGGCGTGGATGCCCATCGCCTCGTAGAAGGCGTTGATCGAGCGCTTGATCACGCCGAGCGAGTCGCCGGTCTGGATCGCGATCCGCTCGGCCCAGCGCATCACCGTCGCGTCGAGCTGATCGGCGGGGACTGCTTTGTTGATCATCCCGATCCGTTCCGCCTCGCGCGCATCGATGGCGTCGCCGGTGTACATCAACTCGTACGTTTTGCGCATGCCGATCACCAGTGGCAGGATCGCGCACGTACGCGACGTACCGAGACCGCGAATGCCGGGATGGCCGAAACGCGCGTCCTCGGCAGCGATCACGATATCGTGCATCATCGCGAACTCCAGCCCGCCAGCGATGGCGTAGCCGTGGACCTGGGCGATCGTCGGCTTGCCGATCTCGAATAGGTACATCTGCAGATCGGTCACGCGCATCATCGCCTGGCGGATCGCGCCGGCGGAGCGACGCGGCGGTAGCGCCGGCTGATCGCTCTGAGGCGTCGACGCCTCGTTGCGCCGGGGTGCGCTCAAGTCGTATCCCGCGCTGAACGCTCGGCCGGCGCCACGCACGACGATGACACTAACGCCGGGATCCTCTTCCGCCTGTTCGAGCGCCTGGCGGAACTCCGCCAGCAGCTCGCGGCTGAGTGCGTTCATCTTCTCCGGGCGGTTAAGCGTGATGATCGCGACGCGCTTCTCCGCGCCCGCGCGCTCGTAGAGCAGGTTCTGAAACGGGGTCATCGCCGCTGCCTCCTCTCGCTGCTTGCCGCGTTGTCTGCATTCTCCGTCGCGCGGTCACCGCTGTCACCGCCGCTCCAGCGCACCGGCAAGCTGCGCCAGGGCAGAGAGCGCGGCGGTCTCGCTACGTTGCACGAACGGCCCTAGAACGACGATCCGGCAGCCCGCCGCGCGCGCCAACGCAACTTCCTCGGTGGTAAAACCACCCTCAGGGCCGATATACATCGCGACCGCGGCATCGGTTGGCAGCGCCGTGGTGGCAACGACGTCCGCGATCGTCTCGCGCGCCTCGACCGGGCTGGTATGAGACAACAGGCGCAGCGCGGCGGGCCGGCGCAGCGCCTCGGCAAAAGCCTGTGGCTCGCCTACCTCGGGGACGTACGCGCTGCCGCACTGCTCAGCAGCCTCGGCGGCGATCGCCCGCCAGCGGGCGAGCTTCGCCGCGCCGGTCTCCCGATCGCCGTGCTGGGTGCGGGCGGTGACGAGCGGCTGGATCGCGCGCACGCCTAGTTCGACGGCCTTTTCGACCGCCCAGCCGAAACGCTGGGGCCGGATCAGCGCCAGGTACAGCAGAGGTTGCACAGCCAGCGGCCAGGGCACGCATTCCGTTTCCTCGACCGTTCCCGCCACGCCGCGTGGCGAAAGGACCGTCAGCGTCACGCGCGCGATCGCACCGTGGCCATCGAAGACCTCCACGCGTTCGCCGCGCTGCAAGCGCAGCACACGCGCGATCTGCGCGCTCTGTTCGGCGCTGAAAGCGACTGTCGCGCCGCGTTCGATGCGCCTAGGCAGGTAGAAGCGGTGCATGGCTCGTCTCGCCATCGTTGCCGCCAGCGGCCGCGATCAGTGTCCGCCAGTCGCCGCGCGCCCGCACCTCGCAGACGGTCAAGCCCGCCTCCGCGAGCGCGGCACGCGTTGCATCTAGACGCTCGGCCACGATACCGCTGCCGATCAGGGTCGCGCCGGGGCTGTTCAGCGCCGTCGCGATGGCCGGAGCCAGTTCCGCGATCGCACGCGCGTGGATGTTGGCGAGCACGAGGTCGAAAGCGCGGTCCGGTGGGGTGGCGAAGGGCCAGTCGGCGCCGAGGCTGCCGCGCGCGATGGTGAGGCGGTCGAGGACGTCGTTGCGTGCGGCGTTTTCACGCGCCGTTTCCACCGCCACTGCGTCGATATCGAGTGCGACAACGCTCGTCGCACCCAGCTTCGCAGCGGCGATGGCGAGGATGCCCGAGCCGCAGCCGAGATCGAGCACCCGCAATCCACGCGGTGGCCGCTCGTCGAGCGCTTCGAGGCACATCTGCGTCGTTTCATGCTGGCCGGTGCCAAAAGCCATGCCTGGATCGAGGTCGATGACCACGTCGCCCGGTAGCGGCACGTAGGTGCGCCATGTGGGCCGTACAACCAGCCGCGTGCCGATGCGCTGGACGTGGAAGAACTCCTTCCAGGCGTGCGCCCAATCTTCATCGCGCACGTAGCGCTGCGCTGGTGCGGTCGACAGGGACGCTAGAGCCGCCAGCACGGCATCACGCCGTGCAGCCAGCGCGCTATCGACGGGCAGGTAGGTGCGAACGATAGCCGGCCGCCACGGCTCCCAACGCACCCCTTCCTCGGGGCCAAGCGGCACGATCGGCTCCTCGATGCTGCATCCACCCGGCACAACCTCGCTCAGCGCGGCGATCGTCGCGTCGAGCGTCTCCAGGGGTACGCTGAAGCTGAGTTCGAGCCACTCCATCGCTGACCGGCGCTCCTCGCGACTGTTGTTCTGAAACGAAAGGTAAGGAAGCTGACGTTCTCATTCGCACATGGGTAGGCGGCTTACCGCAGAGATTTTGCATAAGCACTACGGTGAGCATACGGGGCTGTACTGTGCAAAGGCTAGCGAAAGGTACATCACATGGAACGACGCGTGCAACGGCGGCCATGGCAAAGCTATCAGCTCGACGTGCATGCGCTCGTCGCGCTGCTGCTCGAACACATGGCGGCGCGCGATGATTTTTGCCCCGCGGGCAACGATGGCGGCGTGTTGACGTTCTCGGCGCGCTGGAGTAAGAGCGAGGTGCAGGGCTTCCTCAACCGCTGGCTGGCTGGTGGTGTGGATGAGCTACTCGCTCCCACGCAGGACGCCGCGATCGTCCCGCTAGCACGTCCGCAGGAGCAGATGCCTACGGGCGTGGGCGGCACCGCTGCAAAGCGCGGCTGAAACCCAAACTCCACCCAGTCGCTAAACCG
>Ga0209061_1005235_pt1 | contig 11553 bp, 8 predicted proteins | sample Coa_R1_10_FD_187157 | JGI IMG/M metagenome (GOLD analysis project Ga0209061, IMG submission 187157) | Surface soil microbial communities from Centralia Pennsylvania, which are recovering from an underground coalmine fire - Coalmine... | ecosystem: Environmental > Terrestrial > Soil > Unclassified... | reverse complement strand
CAGCTCGGTCTCGTACATCAGGATTTGCTGAGTGCGCAGACTCAGGAGCTGCTCGGCCTGATCGGGCAGCCCCCTGGCTTCGCGAAATCCAGGGAGCTGCAGGGCATTGACCCGCGCGTTGGCCGATAACACGACCGGCAAGGCTTCGTAGGCAATCCGAATGATGTTGAGTTCGGGCTGCTGTTCGGTCAGCGTCAGCGAGCGCACCTGGCATCCGGCGCGGAAGGCGACGTCAGCGATGCCGTACTCGGCGGCGCACAGCTCGGGCCATAACTTGAAGTAGGCGCGCACCTTGCAGATTTCAGGGACCAGTTCGATGCCACTGTTGATGAAGAAGGAGATGCGGCGCACGGTCTGCTCGAAGGCGGCCGGCGCGAGCTGCGGGCGCAGCGCGTCCAGCAGCATCAAGGCGTTGCCGAAGGCGTAGCCGATTTCTTCGGCCGGCCCGGCGCCGCTTTCCATGTAATGGTAGCCGCAGCAGTTGATCGGGTTCCAGTTGGGGACCTGCTCGACGCAAAAGCGGATCAGTTCGGCCGACAGCCGCAGCGACACCTCGGGCTGGAAAATCGAGGTGCCGCGCGCAACATACTCCTTGAGCAGGTCGTTCTGGGTGGTGCCGCGCAGCCTGTCCCACGCCACGCCGCGGCGCTCGGCGACCACCAGGTACAGCGCCAAAAGCCACGGCGCGGTGGCATTGATCGTCATCGAAGTGTTGATGGCGCCCAAGTCGATTCCCGCCAGCAGCGCGTCCATGTCCTGCCAATGGCAGATCGACACGCCCGCCTTGCCCACCTCGCCGCGGGCAATCGGCGCGTCGCAGTCAAAGCCGTTTTGCGTGGGCAGGTCAAAGGCGATCGACAATCCGCGCTGGCCCTGCCTGAGATTTTCATGAAAGCGGCGATTGGCCTGTGCAGCATCGCCGAAGCCGGCGTAGGTGCGGATTATCCAAGGCTCGCGCGCCGGCCTGGCGCTCCCGCCCGCGGCTGCATCCGGTCCCGGACTGCGATTGGACATCGTCGGTCAAAGCTCCTCTGCGTGCCCGCAGGCACGTCTGCTCCAAGCCTAACCGAGAGGGATTTGATGAAACAATCGGGCGCGGATATGCGGGCGGCGCATGGCTCGCGTGCGGGCGGAAGAAAGGCCGGCCCGCAGACCGCCGCTGCGCGGATATTCTTCGATAGCGCCGGCATCGGTGGAGGTTGAGGGGATAAGCGACAGGGTGGCGTCGTGAATAACGAAGCTTGCGCTTACCGTCGGCGCCCGATCGGGCCGGCACGCAATCGTGCGACCAGCCGAATCAGCGCGGCAAGTGTGCCGCCCGCCATCATGATGACGAATGGAATAATCGCGGCGTTGTATCTGGACAGCAGGTATTCCACCAAGGCAGTGGCGAGCAGGTATAAAGCCGGGGTAATCGCGAGTGCCATAAAGGTTGCGCGTTCATCCAACAGTGGGATTAGCGGCAGGCTCGCCAGCGCAATCCATGGGGTGTATATCCATGCGACGTCGAAAGCTTCTTCAAGGCGTTCACGCCACCTCATGCTGTTGGCGTCGGCGCCCAACAGCGGCGGTGGTTCCAGTTCGCTGTTGTACTCCGAGGGCGTCGACGCATACGGCATGAAAGGGATCGGATCAAGTGAATATTGTATCAACGCCTGCCGCAGGGAGTAGGTAATGTATTCCAAGGGCGCGTGACGGATACTTTCGATGGAGGTTTGTCTCATCAGCGCCTCGATCTGGTCGCGGTTGAGTCCTTTCTTCTCAAGCAGTTTTTGAACGTCCCAATGGCGCATGCCGGAGGGATCGACGGGGGCGGTCAACTTCAGCAGGCGGGCAGTCGCCCGCGCATTTCGGTCCATCAGGTATTGGTCGGCAATGGCGCGATTAAAAAGATGGCGTCCCATGGAATTTGTCAGCGTGAACTTCCCCGAGTTGATGCCGAACCACACCAGGGGCGCCGCCACGACGATACCAACCAGCACCAGGATCACGGCAAATCTGCGCAGTCCGGCGCGGCGCGACCTGGCGCCCATCATGATCGCGAATAGCGAGGGCAGGCCCGCCGCCAGGGGCATGATTCGCGCCAATGCCGCCCATCCCAGCAACGAGCCCGACAGGATTCCGTCCCGCAACTGCCCGCGCTCACGATAATTGAATGCGAAATACAGCGCCCCCATCATCCCGAATAGTGCGGCGTTTTCTGACAGCAGACCCTGCGGCAGTGCCAGGGTGGGCGCGGCGGCGCCAATCGACAGGGTGGTGGCATACGCGATGGTGGTGCCAGCGCAGCGCTCCATCAGCTTGAAGCTCCACCAGATGGCCGCGATCATCATCGCGTGCTGAATCGCGGTGATGACTGAACCTGCGGCGGTGGATGAAATGAGATAGCCAATTGCGACCAGCATCGGGTAACCGGGCGGAAAGTATGCCGGCGAGCCCATGGCGTTGGTCTTCAGGGTTGCGAGTTGACCAAGGCTGTCGAGGAGCAGGCCAACCGGCTGCGTCAACCAATAAAGCAGGTGCATCAGGACCAGATAGTTCAACAGCCACAACTCCAGGCGCCGGCGATTCGTCCATGGCCGAACGAGCGCCGCCAGTACAAGCATCGCGGCGAGCCACGATGCGAAAGACGACCGCGGCAGCGGTGCCCGCGCGGGCAGATCGAGCGCCACGATTTGGGCACCGCGCCTGCAGTCATCCTTCCAAATCGGTCCGTCGCGTCCGCTGATGCTTAGAAGTCCGCAATGGTCCAGACGATCGAGCAGTACGACGGCGCTGCGCGCATCAAACGAGATCGACGCGGATGGCCCGTCAGGATGGCTTAATGTCCGATCCCACCAGCTAATCCATTTTCCGTTCAAGTCGAGTTGATCGCGACGCGGCGGCTTACCATCGAGCAGCAGTTTTCTGATCAGGACCGCATTGCCGGGACCACCGGCCGATGCGGAGACGAAAATCGTAAAGCGCTGAGTCGGTCCGGAACCCTGATTCGTTACTGTGCTCAGGCAAAGTGAAGCCGACCAGGCCAGAAGAAGGGCGGAGGCGGCGCTCAGCAGCGCAATCGCCAGGGCGTTGGCGTCAACCAGTGCACGCCGCGCGGCCAGGCGAACAGATCCGATTGCGGGGAGCACCTCTCAACAGATCGCCGGCTATTTTGTGCCTGAGGCGCCGCGCGGCTCGCTGCCCAATTCGGCGGCGACGCGGGCCATAAGGGCGGCGCCGGAAAAATCGGTGAAATCGCCCAGCGTTACGATCGGGCATCGCACTTTGGACTGCAGCAGGCGCAGCGCGCGGCGCGTCTCAGCGGCCTGTGCCAGACCGGTGGAAGCCACGGCGCACAGGTATTGGGCGTGGGCGCGCCGATGGCGCATTGCGGGTGAGTTTTTAAGCCGGGTGATATCGGCTGCCGAAAAGTAAGCCGGATTGTGGCGATTGAGGAACAACCCACTGAGCGGTATTTGGAGCTGGTCCAGTTCGGCGGCGGTCTCGATGGTCTCGGCGATGGCCAGCGGCTCGGGCGTGGTGACCGCGATCAGCGCGCAGCGCCCGGTGTCGCGCAGCAACGCGCCGATGTGGGCGGCTTCGCGTCCGACCAGGCTTTCGCCGAAGGTCTCGCGCGCGGCGAACGGCATTCGCAAAAGGCTCAGCGCATGGCCGCTTGCGGGGGCGTCCAGGATGATGACGTCCCAGCGCGGCTTACCGTCGCGGCGGAGCTCGGCCTCGTAATAGATCTTGCCTAGCATCATCAGCTCGCGCAGACCGGGCGCCGCATGCACGAAGTATTGATACAGCCTGCTGCCGGCGACGGCGTGGAAGATGGCGCGCGCCGGAATTACCAGGCGCAGATACTCCTCCAGTGCGCGGCTTCCCTCCAGCACCATCGTGGACAGCCTGGGCGCGGCCACCACCGGCGCATACGACTTGTGCGAACCCAGCAGCGCCGCCATCGGTGCGCGCTCGTCGCATTCCATCGCCAGTGTCGGACCATCACGCCGGGCCGCCAGCCAGGCAATCGCCGCGCTCAGTGTGGTTTTGCCCACGCCGCCCTTGCCGAGCAGGATCAGGACGCGCCGGCGCAGCAGGTCGTCAAGCATGGGGAGAGGAAGGGATAAGCCGGGAGGGATGAGAAGCCGCCCACGGCTGCAGCGGAGCGCGCCGATGCTCGCTGCGGTTGCTCATCCCTCCCTTCTCACCAGCGCAACAAACTGGCGCCCCAGGTCAGGCCGCCGCCGCAGGCGTTGAGCAGCACCAGGTCGTTGTCGCAAAAACGCCCGGCCTCCCAGGCCTCATCAAGCGCGATTGGCACGGAAGCCGCGGAAGTGTTGCCGTAGCGATCGAGGTTGATGAAGACCTTGTCATAGGGGATTCCCAGGCGGTCCGCGACCGCGTTGAGGATGCGGATGTTGGCCTGATGGGGCACGATGACCCGCACTTCCTCCAGGGTCACGCCCGCGCGCTCGACCACCTGGCGGGTGATGTCGGCCATGCTCTTGACGGCGATTTTGAACAGTTCGGGGCCGCGCATCTTGAGCGTGTCGGCGCCGTCGCGGCGCAGCTCGGAATCGGCGCTGGCGCGGATTCCGGTGGCGCGCAGCGACAGCAGATCCCAGGCCTCGCCGGCCGAGCGCAGCAGCGTCTCCAGCACGCCGCGCGGACCCGGCTCGTTGACCAGCACCACGGCGCCGGCGCCGTCGCCGAACAGCACGGCGGTGCGCCGATCGCTCCAGTCCACCATCGTGGAGAGCGCGTCGGCGCCAATCACGAGGACTTTCTTCCACACCCCCGCGCGCATCGCGTTGTCGGCCACCGCCAGGGCGAAGATGAAGCCGGAGCAGGCCGCGGCTACATCGAAGGCCGGGATCGTGCTGACGCCCAGCGTGCGCTGCACCTGGCAGGCGAAGGAGGGAAAGGCATATTCAGAGGACACCGTGCCAGCCACGATTGCGTCCAGCTCGCCAGCCTTGATCCCCGCCTTATCGAGCGCGCGGCGGCTGGCTTCGTCAGCGATGTCGAGCAGCGCCTCCCCGGTGCGCATCAGGTAGCGGCTGGCGATTCCGGTGCGCGAGCGGATCCATTCGTCAGAGGTTTCCAGTTGCCGTTCAAGGTCATGATTGGTAAGGGAAGTGGCCGGAACGGCCTTTCCCGTCCCAATGATTCGTGAGCCCATAAGCCCGTCCTGTCAGTCTGCGCTGTGGGGCCGGAAGGCCAGCGTTGTGTTGGTGCCGCCGAAGCCGAAGGAATTGTTCAGCGCGAGTCTGATACGCGCCGGCCGCGCGCGATTGGGCACATAGTCCAGATCGCATTCGGGATCGGGGTAGTCGTAGTTGATGGTGGGCGGGATGATGCCGCGCTGGCAGGCCAGCGCCGTGAACACCGACTCCACCGCGCCCGCCGCGCCCAGCAGATGGCCGGTCATCGACTTGGTCGAACTGACCGCAATCTTGGCGGCGTGCTCGCCAAACACCTGCTTGATGGCCAAGGTTTCGGCGAGGTCGCCCTGCGGAGTGGAGGTGCCGTGAGCGTTGATGTAATCGACCTCCATCGGATCCAGGTCGTCATCCTCCAGGCACATGCGCATACAGCGCGCCGCGCCTTCGCCGTTGGGCGAGGGGGCGGTGATGTGATGAGCGTCGGCGTTGGTGCCGTAGCCGACGATTTCGGCCAGAATCGGCGCGCCGCGCCGCAGCGCCCGCTGGCGCTCTTCCAGCACCAATGCCGCGGCCCCGTCGGCCATCACGAAGCCGTCGCGCTCGCGGTCAAAGGGGCGGCTGGCGCGCTCGGGTTCGTCGTTGCGCGTGGACAGCGCGCGCATCACGGCGAAGCCGGCCAGACCCAGCGGAGTCAGGGCGGCTTCAGTGCCGCCGGTAATCGCGGCATTGAGGTAGCCCTGGCGGATCAGGCGGTAAGCTTCGCCGATCGCATGGCTGCCCGACGCGCAGGCGCTGGTGGTAGCGAGGTTGATGCCCTTGGCGCCATAGCGGATGGCGATGTTGCCGGGCGCCAGGTTGCTGATCAGCTTGGGTATGAAAAATGGCGTGATCCGTCTAAGCCCGGTGGCCATGAAGGTCTTGTGGATTTCCTCGATCGTGATGAGCCCGCCGATGCCCACGCCGAAGATGACCCCGACCAGCGGCGCCTCCTCGGCGTCGAACTTCAGTCCCGATTGCTGCATCGCCTGCTCGGCGACCGCCATCGCGTACTGAATGAAGGGGTCCATCTTTTTGACTTCTTTCTTCTCGATCCAATCCTCGGGGTTGAAGTCGCGCACCTCACCGGCGATTTTGGTGGGAAACTCGGAGGCGTCGAAGCCCTGGATCGGTCCGATACCCGAGCGCCCCGCCACCAGGGCTTCCCAGTTCTTGTCGACTCCGGTGCCCAGCGGTGTCAGCAGTCCCGCACCCGTTATCACCACCCGGCGATCCAAAATTCGTCTCATCGAGGTCGATACCCCTCCGCGATAATCCATAGCATTGTGTAGCATTCAGCGCCCCGCGTCGATATACCCGTCGGCGCGCGGCCGCGCCCCGCCTTCGGCGGCCTTGATGCAAGATTGGCCGCGTGAAAGGATGAGGCGTGGCTACCTTATCACAGCCCGACTCCTTTCTTCAGCTTATCGACCGCCTGGGAGAGTTGGAGGTCGTCATCGGTCCACAGGCGCGGCCGGCGGTGGCCGAGGTCCGCGGCCGGCTGCGGGAAGCGGCCGCTGCGCGCGAGCGGGGCGACCTGCCCGCGACGCTGGCGATTATCGGTCAGGCGATGCAGCGTCTGGCCGCGCTGGCCGGCACTCTGGACGCCGCCGAAGGGGCCCTGATGCGGGCCATCGCCGGCAGTTTCGCTCAGGCGTTGAGCGCCGGCGACAAGGGCGCCGCCAAGCAGGCGGTCAACCTGATGCGCGGCAAGGCTGGCGATACCTCGGCCGACAAGGACGAAGACTCGGACTGGTGACGGCACGTTGGCGTGAAAGCTTTGGTGGCCTGAGGTAGGATCCGAAGCCGGGAACGGGATTGAGCTCAGCGCCCTTGCGAGCGGCCGTTTCGCGCTGCGGGCAGATGTTGAAAACACGCTGGAGCGCGTCTTGCTTCCCGCCATTTTTCTGAGCATTTTTCCAGAACGCCCCCCAACCTATTCGAGGCGTTTTGCAGGAGGAATTGGTGGCACTCGCGACCAACGTTGGACAGGTCTTATCGCAGGCCGAACTGGATCAGTTATGCATCAATTCAATCCGTGTGCTGGCCATCGATGCGGTGCAGAAGGCCAACTCGGGCCATCCGGGTATGCCGATGGGCGCCGCACCGATGGCCTACCTGCTCTTCACCCGCTTCATGCGCCATAACCCGGCCAATCCGCACTGGTTCGGCCGCGATCGCTTCGTGCTGTCGGCCGGGCACGGCTCCATGCTGCTGTATGCGATGCTGCATCTGAGCGGCTACGACCTGCCACTCGAAGAACTCAAGCGCTTCCGCCAGCTCGGCAGCAAAACCCCGGGCCATCCCGAATACGGCTGCGCCCCGGGCGTCGAGACCACCACCGGCCCGCTGGGGCAGGGCTTCGCTACCGGTGTGGGAATGGCGATCGCGGCCCGGCATCTGGAGGCGACCTTTGACCGCGACGGCAGCGGCCTGTTCGCCCATCGCATCTTCGCCATCACCAGTGACGGCGACATGATGGAGGGCGTGTCGAGCGAGGCGGCCTCGCTGGCCGGCCATCTGCGCCTGGGCAATATCGTCTACCTCTACGATGACAATCACATCACGATCGACGGCAGCACCAGCCTGGCTTTCTCCGAAGACGTGTGCAAACGCTTCGAGGCTTATGGATGGCATACGCAGTCAGTGGAGGACGGCAACGACCTCGGCGCACTGTCGGCGGCGATCGAGCGGGCGTGCGCCGAACGCCAGCGCCCCTCGCTAATCCGGGTGCGTACCCATATCGGCTACGGCAGCCCCCATCGGCAGGACAGCCCGGAGGCGCACGGCAAGGCGCTGGGCGCCGAAGAGGTCAAGCTCACCAAGAGGAATTACGGATGGCCGCTGGAGCCGGACTTTTACGTGCCCGACGAGGCGCGCAGCGAGATGGGCAAATGCCGCGAGCGCGGCGCACAGGCCGAAGCTGAGTGGAACCGCAAGTTCGAGGCATATGCGGCCAACTATCCGGAGTTGGCGGCCCGGCTTAAGGCGATGCTGGCCGGGCAGCTTCCCGCCGGATGGGATGCGGACATTCCAACCTTCACGCCCAGGGACAACCTGGCCACGCGCGAATCAGCCTCTAAAGTGGAGTCCGCCATCGCCAAACACGTGCCGGCATTGATTGGCGGTTCCGCCGACCTGGCCGAATCGACCTTTACCGATATCAAGGACGGCGGCAGTTTTGGGGCCAACTCCTATGCCGGGCGCAATTTGCACTTCGGCATCCGCGAGCACGCGATGTGCGCGGCGCTCAACGGTATCGCGCTGCACGGCGGGCTGATTCCGCTGGGCTCGACCTTCCTGGTGTTCAGCGATTACGCGCGTGCGTCGATCCGGCTGGCCGCGCTGATGCGTCTGCACGTCATTTACGTCTTCACCCACGACTCGATCGGCCTGGGCGAGGACGGCCCTACCCATCAGCCGGTCGAGCATCTGGCTGCACTGCGCGCGATGCCCAACCTGACGGTGATTCGCCCGGGCGACGCCAACGAAGCGGCCGAAGCCTGGCGCGTCGCCATACAGCATCGCGAGGGTCCGGTGCTGATGGCGCTGAGCCGCCAGAAGATACCCACCCTGGATCGGGAGCGGATGGCGCCGGCCGGCATGCTCGCGCGCGGCGCTTATGTTCTGACTGAAACTGCCGGCCGCGCGCCGGATATCATACTTATAGCGACTGGCTCGGAGTTGCAGCTTGCCGTCGGCGCCAAGCCGATTCTGGAGCAGCGCGGCCATGCCGTCAGGGTGGTGAGCATGCCCAGCTTCGAGCTGTTCGAACGCCAGGACGCCGTTTATCGGGAATCGGTCCTGCCCTCAGGCCTCGAGCGCCGGCTCGCAATCGAGGCGGGCTCGCCGATGTGCTGGTACCGATGGGTCGGGCTGCGTGGCGACGTCCTGGGGATGACGACGTTCGGTGAATCGGCGCCGTCGGCCGACGTGTTCAAGCATTTCGGCTTTACGGTTGATAACGTGGTGGCTCGCGCCGAGGCTCTGATCGCTCGCGCGTAGGCACGACAAGTCGAAATAGTCTTCGCGCCTGGATAGCTTATGGCCAAGCCTCAAATCATCATCCTGGATGACGCGCAATCCCTGTTCGTGCGGGCGGCGGAGGAAATCGTCCACGTTTCGGGCGAGGCGATCTGCACCCACGGTCAGTTCTCGTTGTGCCTGACCGGGGGCAATACACCCGCCGACGTCTACAGTCTGATCGCGACGCGCTTTCACCTGAGCGTGGATTGGAACGCGGTGCACCTGTTCTGGGGCGACGAACGATGCGTGCCGCCCGACGATCCGGCGAGCAATTATGGGATGGCCAATCGCACGATGCTCTGCAGGCTCAACCTCGATGCGAGCCAGATCCATCGGATAAGAGGCGAGGCTGAGCCCCAAGCCGCGGCGATCGAGTACGAAAACGAGCTGCGCGAATTCTTCTCCCTGGAGCCGGGCGAGTTTCCGCGCTTCGACCTGGTGCTGCTTGGTCTGGGCGACAACGTGCACATCGCATCGCTGTTTCCCGGAATTCCTGCGCTCCACGAAACACAGCGCCTGGCCGTGGCGGTCGAGGTCGACGCGCCGCAGCGCCGGCGTATCACGCTGACGCCGCCGGTGCTAAACCACGCCGCGCGCGTGATGTTCATCGTATCGGGCAAGAACAAGGCTGAGGCAGTCAAGCTGGCGCTGGAAGGGCCGCGCGACCCCGATAAGTATCCCGCTCAGCTAATCGACGCCAATCCGGGCGAAGTCATGTGGCTGCTCGACCGCCCCGCCGCCGCTTTGCTGTCCGCGTCAGCCGGCAAATAGATCGGCTGAAACTCACCTCGGTGCCAGCTAAGCGATTCGCGATGCGCTGCGCATCCTTCAGCAAAAGCGCCGGGAAGATGCCCTTAAGCTTAAGGGCTTGCGCGTGCGGATAGCGGCCAGGCTTGAGGCGCTCGACGGAGCGCAGACGGTCCGCGCCGCGCCAATTTTAAAGTTGCTACTCCACAGTCGAATGTCCGAATTGAGGACCTCAATAATAAGGGATGGGCGTTTCTGCGCGCCAGCGATGCGCGAGCATCTGTGCTCGGGCCGCCTTTGTGTGATTCAGCGGTCGGCGCGAGCAAAGAAAATGCTCGCGCGCATTGACCGGCAGGGACGCCTGACCCAGTAGCGCAGGCATTCAAACCCACCACCTTATGTTGATCGTGCGTGCCACCGGCTTCGAGCCTGGCGTGTTATCGCCCGGGCAGCACGCAACCACCCGTCAGCTATAGTTACGACGCAGCGAACAAACTGCTCACGGCCAGTCAAAATGGGGCCACCGTCATTCGGAATTTCACCGGCGACCCGGTGGGGTGGATGCATTCGGTGACCCTTCTCAACGGTCTGGTAGTGACCTATGGTTATGATAAAAATTGCATGTAACTGTGCTTACTTACGGATCGTTGGGGAGCTTGACGTACAACTATGATGGGGACGGGCGGCGCACCACCGTTAGCGGCTCGCTGGCCAGCACCGGCATTGCCGGAGCGCAGACTTTGACCTACAATGCGGACAACTCGCTGGCTACTGTCGGGCGCATTTCCGTGACCAACAACGCGGTGGGTGCCATCACCGCACTCAGCGGTGGCTGCCCCGCCTGCAACGGAACCTTCAGCTACGATTCGCGTGGACACCTGTTGGAGTCCGACACCATCGCCTACGGCACGACGCTAACCCAGGACAATTACTATGACGCGTTGGGGCGCAGGTACCAGACCTGCGTCACCAACGGCAGCGGGAACAATCCCACGGGTCTTTGCACCAGCACCGTTTACGACGGAGCGGCCGCGGCCGGCGAGGCTTCAGAAGCAGCGAGTCAGGGCAGTGTCGGGGGAGCGCCGCCGGCGGCGGTGGGCGATTTACAGGTCTTTGCTCCCTTCGGCGCGACGGTCCCGTCGGGTGTCGGTCTAATCACCGGCATCGTCGGCGGAGCTCCATCAGGCCTGCTGCCCAACGTCGGTGGCGCCGGTGCCGGCGGCGATGTCGTTGAGCGGTATCACGGCCAAAACGGCGGCGGCCTTCGGCTGGTGGGAAACAACACCACAGGCAAATCGTGCGCCGGATCAGAAGCTGCCGTGGTTCTTGGATGTCTGTTTGACTTCGCCCACATCAACTCAGGTCTCGGATTGGGACTGGCCGGCTGTGCAGCCGCTTCGTCGGCGTCCGGACCAGGTGCCCCAGTTGGTTTCGCGGGCTGTCTTGGAGCGGTCGGTGCGACGGTTGGGCCGCCAACGGTTCTCCTTAATTACCTATTGGGCCGACAGTGCCTTAAGGAATATAATGAAGCAAAGCGTAAATGTGGACAGTAGGATGAATTACCGGCTGAGGAGGGGGCAATGGGTAGCCGTAC
>Ga0209061_1005233_pt1 | contig 11563 bp, 13 predicted proteins | sample Coa_R1_10_FD_187157 | JGI IMG/M metagenome (GOLD analysis project Ga0209061, IMG submission 187157) | Surface soil microbial communities from Centralia Pennsylvania, which are recovering from an underground coalmine fire - Coalmine... | ecosystem: Environmental > Terrestrial > Soil >... | reverse complement strand
TAGTATGTCGTGACTACCAAATTAGTGACAGAATTAACGATGTCTCGGTTGCCACATTCCGCTTCAATAAAAGCGATTTTCTGAAACTCGGAGCCGTAGGTTATTTAGATGAGGTTATAGCTAACCGGGTAAGCTCCAAAAGCCGCATTTTTGCTGGAAACATTGTTTCAATAACTGAGGAGCCAAATAATCAGGTGTCGATCAGCCTCGTGAGAGGCGTAGAGCTTACTGAAACTGTTGTCAAGGATTTAACCGTAGCGGGTATCGAGCATCAGGAATTGTTTTATTCAATGGCGCGTCTGGGAGGCTTCCCCAAAGATAAGCTTTTTATACATGGCTTGAATGAGTCAGTTAAGGGAATGATCGCATTTATACCTTTTAAGGGCTTTGTAGTTGAGGTAGATGAAGTATGTGGTGACGTTCAAATTCTCAGCCGCAATAGTATACTGGAACGATTGCCCAAAGCCATAGCGAGCGAGAAATGGGGTGGCTTCCTTGATGCGGATGGCTGGATTTCCTTTCATTGCACGAGTCCGCACTTTATCGAAGCTGAAACTCTGGTACTAGAGAAAGCAGATGTATTCCTGTCTGCCTATAGCGGCATATTGCAATACAGCTATTCCCTGTTCGATGGAGATTTTATTGCATGGGAGCGGAGCCGCGAAGCAATTAACCTCAAGCGCCAAGATTATAATTATTGGTAGCGCAGTCTACTAATGCCGCCTGGTTAAGAGATGTATCTCCACAAAAGCCAGCACAAACAAAGCTCAGACCTCCCATCACCATAGATATTGAGGCAGTCATGGGTGCTAGTGAAAGCTTTTATTTGCCTCTCCTTATCTGGAATAGGTTTAGAGATAGCGAGGACTATTATATAGTCACCATTGGCCTGTGGCAGATCATTGAATTGTTGTCTTCTGGTATCAAGTCATCGGTAGAGTTTAGCGACGAGCAGTTACAAGACTTGGCAGCCCGCGCAGTAGCTAATCTCACTGAAGAAGAAAAGCCGCCCATCCTGGCCGCAATCAAGAGGCTGAATGAACGACCTCTGATGGAGAAGTTTAACAAGCACCTTGAAAACATCGAACTTGTACTTAGCAAAGAAGAGCGTAAGTTATTAAAGCAATTTAGGGAAATACGAAATAAAATAGAGCATGGAGCGAAACCAAAAGAACCATCGCTGCCAGAAATCAAGCGGGTCAAGGCGCTGGCTAACAGGGTTGTATTGGCTTCTCTCAAGCAAGCTAAGTCGAAAACTCAAGAGAGCGAATAGCCTTCTCCGTAAAGCAAGCCCGATAAGTTAGCTTCTTTAAGTAGAAGAGGACTCAGGATAAGCGGGCCATGGAGTGAACCCCTCTGAGACCGGACAGTGGTCGAAGTCAACTTCTCCGAAATGTGGTACTCTGGAAAGAGATAAGGAGAAGAAGATGCAGAAACAAGTGCATAGCCGCGAATTTAAACTGGATATTGTGCGTCAGGTGGCAACAGGGCAAAAGCGTCCAGCGCAAGTATGTCGGGAATATGGTATAGCAGAGAGTGTCCTGTCTCGCTGGAGCAGGAATGAGGAGAAGCAGCATTTCAGCTACCACAAACAGAAGGAGTCACGACTCAAGAACAGCGGATTGCAGAGTTAGAACAGTTTTGCGGACAACTGGCCCTGGAGAATCAAATTCAAAAAAAACGTTGCAACGGCTGGAGTCGCGGAGCGTCACACCATGATTGCCCTGGCGCATCAAGAACACCCAGAAACCTCAATTGAGCACTTGTGCGAACTGCTGGAAGTGAGTAGGAGTTGGTACTACGAGCGGGCTGACCAAGCCAATCCTGATCCAGAGGACATTGCCTTACGCGACGAAATTGAGAGGATCATCCTGGACTTCTCGGGGTATGGGTATCGACGGGTCACTCGCGAACTGGTGCGCCGAGGCTGGCATGTGAACCATAAACGGGTTTTGCGCATCATGCGGGAGGAAGCACTGTTCTGCCAGATCAAGAAACGTTTTGTCATCACGACCACGAATTCGCGCCACGGCTTTCCGGTCTATCCGAATGTGCTCGCCGATGTGACGTTATCGGCTCCTGACCAAGCCTGGGTGACCGACTTTACGTATATCCGCTTGAGAGGTGCGTTTGTGTACCTGGCCTGCATTCTGGATGCCTTCTCTCGCTGCTGTGTGGGCTGGCATTTGTCGCGAGAAATGAACACCCAGATGACCAGCCGCGCTCTCCACCAGGCCATTGCAGAGCGGTATCCGCCACCAGGGTTGATCCATCATTCTGACTTGCGTGAGGTCGCCGACGGCGATATATTCCTGAGCAAAGCTGCATCCGCCACCAGGGTTGATCCACCATTCTGACCGAAGCGTGCAGTATGCGAGTCACGAATATATCGAACAACTCCAGGAGATTGATCCAGCACCGAGATACGCTAAAAATAGGACATAGGAGAAACCGGAGAGGTCGCCTACCGTTTAACTATCCCTCTATGGAAACCTGCTCAGGTGATGTTTGACTCTCCTGGGCTGTATGTGCTGGAACAAAAGCGTTTGTTTTTAGCGGGTTTCAAGCTCAAATATGCGAGGGGTGCAAGTAAAGCATTTGTAGACCTCATTCATGGATCGAGAGTAATCGAGCATTGATCGATTTGGCCCGTTGAAGAGCACGCACATTCACAACGAAATAGATCAAGGTGTTCAAGTTGGCGACCGAGCGGCGATTGCGCACGCGGGGATGCTCGATGCCGAGTGCTTTGGCCTGACTGTTGATGCGCTCGCAGGCGGTACGTTGGGCGTAGACCGCGTAGTAGAGTGGGCCGGTGCGATCCATCAGCACGCGTGCCCGGCCTCCTGGCTCATCGTTGATGTCCTTCTGACTTCCATGCCCTTTGAGGAATTGCTCATGCGGGCAGAGTTCTCCGGTGGCCTGGGGAATGAGCAGGGGACAGCGATAGCGTTGGGCCGCGTAGCCGTAGGTATGGGCATACCGGTAGGTGGGATGCATACGCAGCCCGGCATCGCAGCGCGGGGTGCCATCAGGATCAAAACGCGTGGTGGTGTGGGCATTGAGCGGCACAGCAGCGATACCACCCTAGCGAACGGCTGCCTCGTAGACATACCAGGCATCAAAGGCGGCATCGGCGGCCAGATGCGTCGGCGGTTCTGGGAGCGCACGGACGACATCACGGTACAAAGAGCGGAAATACGTCACATCGCCTTCGTTAAAGGGTTGGGTATACTCAGCGAGCACCACATCGCCGTAGTCAGGCACGAAGGCTGCAGCTACCCCCGAGCCATAGCCCCAGAGCCGTTCCTTCTTCTCTTCGGTTTGGCCATCAGGCAGTTCCTTGTTCGTGCTGCGCTTGACGCCGAGTTTGCCATCGGGATCGCCGGAGAGCTGCTGCTTTTTGTCGGAGCGTTCTGGGACACACACGCGTTCGTTGTTCTCCTTGACCCAGGCATAGATGTGCTTGACATCGAAGGCGACGGTTTCCCCTCAGCCGGGAATCTCGGCATACAGGGCCTGTACGGTGCTCGCCAGCAGGGCGGTGAGCAGATCACGATCCAGATGGCGCAGGACTTCGCCCAGCCAGAACCGGGTGGGAAGGGTCTGCTCCACGTCGAAGCCGTAGGGCTGGCTGGGGTCAAGAGCCAGGCGAAAGCCCAAATCGAGGACCAGCAAAGGATGGTTGACCAGAAAGCTGCAGAGTTGAGTCGTGTAGCGAAAGCCTTCACAGATGCGAATCAGCAAAGCTTTCAGGTAGGCACTCATGGGATGGCCGGGGCGACCGTGTGGCGATTGCTGGGCTTCCCATCGCTCGACGACCGACCAATCTAGGGAGGCAAAGCAGGTGCGGTAGCCTGCCACAACCGGATCGTGAGCCAGCAGAGCAGTCATGGTCGGCTGGTCAAAGACAGGGGATGCAGGTATCAGAGCATGGGACTCCTTTTGTGAGTGGATGTGTTGCTACGAACTACTCTGCAAATGGAGTTCTTGCTTTGTCAAGGACGCTTGCCAATCATCTCAGGCCCCCGCGACAGAATTGATGAATGATTTACTTGCTCTTCTGGAAGAAGATTGTCGGGATCAACTGGTAATCGCATGGTGGATCGGAAATCGTAAAAAAAGAGCCGAAATCGATGAATGAATTACTTGCTCTGCTCGGGATGCGGATTCGGGGAAAGAAATAATCGAGGGAAAAAGCGGGAAAAAGGAACATGCACGTTCTAGCAGCAGCATTCTAGCTATAGATTACTTGCACCCCTCAAATATGCCTGGAGAAGACAATTTTTGTTCCGGCAATTCCTACCCACCAGAGACAAGCATCATTTGACCAGGTTTGCCTCTGTGATTTCATGTGCTACGTAATGTTAACTCGTACCAGAAACTCTGGCTCGCAACCCAGTGCTTGTGAGATGGACATTCGACGCCCCATCCGGACAACTATCCGAGGTAGTGAACATCCCGCCGGGAGAACCCGCCGTGTACACGGTAGTGATCTTCCCGTAGGTGGCGGTGAACGAGATCGAAAGCGTAATCATGTCACCTGCGCTCACGGAGACTGGCCCGAACCAGAACTGCGTATCTCCAGCTGCGGTAGCAGTCGTAGTCGCAACAACGTTGCCGTTTACTGCAAGGCTCATGTGGGCAGTCACCGTCGGGTCCGGGTCTATCTGCACGAGGGCACTATTCAATGATGCTACTCCGACCGGTACGGTAAACGTCTGCGAGACCGTTCCTCCCGGCCAGGACTGGGAGTTGTTCGGGTTACCACGGCAGACTGGATAGCCTGTATTTGCTGGACCATAGTTGGAATAGGCATCAACAGGCTGAGAAGGTGGCGATGTAGGTGATGGAGTCGGCATCGGTGATGGCGTTGGTGTTTGCGTCGGCGTCGCTGTTGGCAATTGTGGCGTGGGGCTCCCGCCTCCCCATTGGACATGGTTGGAGGTTAGTCCTCCTGCCACGACCCAATGATCAGGGCCATCGCCGGAAAAACATTTGTTTTGCTCAAAGCCGTTGCCCATTCCATCGGTGGTCATCGTGAACGGAGAGAAACCGGAAGGGCTTACTGAGTCATAGCACTCCACAGAGACCGAGGTATCTGCCGGGAAGCCGGACAAAGTAATCGCATAGCGATAGATGCCATTGGAGACACGTGGACCCTTGGCAAGGGTAACAAGTGAATGACATTTAGGAAGTGTGTGCAGATTCGCAATGAGCGAAGCATGGATATAACCCGAGGGACCAGTAAACATATCCTGAAAGTGGAACCAGATATTCGACCTGTAATCACCTGTCATCCAGCCTCCATCGATCCAACAGTCGATGTTGAGTAAAGTGCCGTTGCCCAGATAGCCATAGGGGAAGGAGTCTTCGGGTAACGAACGGAGATTAGCTCCATCTGAAGTATGGGACCAGATATAGGGATCTTGTGGACAGGGATCGACACCGTTTACCGGGATGTTTGGCTGGTTTGTCCCTGTGTTGAGAAAGTGATCATTCACCCATCCTGATCCCTGGCCGTGTCCAGAAACGACTTCAGCCCAATACCACAACGGATTATTATTATTGGGTGGTACCGTACTGCCACGTGTATAACATGCCAGAGCTACTGTATCACCCGTATAGACTCCCTGCTGTGCCATAGTGAGCGGCGTCTTCCAATCAGGGTCAGATCGCCAATAAACACCGCTATCGGCGTTGACGACCTTCTCTTGAATGGACGCCGCAGGCGAAAGTGAATTAATGGGCGTCCTGGGCGAAACCTGTGAAGCTGCCTGTGCGTGCAGGGCAAGGAACGTCGCGAGCAATAATAGCACTAACAACACCCCGAGAAAACTTCTACGTGCAACTTTCATCTCCAGCTCCCTCATTTACAGTAACCGTTCAGGGTCTCTATCAATCAATTTCTCAAGCAATACGGTGGATGTCAGAGTACTGAATAAGTATCAATGCACTCCATCTGTTTTTATTATCCATGCGATTTTCTCCACCTCTTGCTGAAGATCTTGCTTGGCCCCACGCACATAGGCAGAGCAGAAAGGAATACAACGCTAATGCACGGCTAGCCTGCAAAAGTCAGCATTGCGGCACTGAGCCGTGCTTGTCGGCGTATACAGCAGTTGCATACTCAGGTTGAGTGCCTGACGGCGTTTGCAACTTGTACCACTTGTCAGATTGCCGGTATTGCTCACCGGCCGCTGGGTTGGAGGTAACTGTCCTGCCCTTTGTTTCACACACGATTGGTACGGTCTCACCGCTGTAGTATGTCCCGTTGTACGTTTTATCTTGGAGAGTATTGCCTACACCAGGGTAGACTTCGATGACGTTTGAACTACCTCCTAAAGCATCAAAGGTTATGGTGGCCCCTGACGAAGCAGGAGTCGGGGTAGAGGTAACGTTAGGGCTTCGAGCATCTTGAGACAGATTAAAGACCTGGTTCCCAACCAAAGCAGCAATACTTACTACCAGCGCAAGAGTTATGGCAAGAGCAACCAATCTGGTGGCCCTATTACCCCACCAGCCGTCACGCTGAGTTGTAGAACCGTTTAAGGTTGCAGCACCTTTTGTAGGAGATGAAACAATCGGAAGGTATTGCATCGAAGCCTGTTCCTGACCACTACTTACAGGTGGTACAGACACACCACTAAGCGACTTGTTGATAGCTTCCTTGATCCCTCTCGCCACATCTTTCCAAGCCTCGTCAGGGTTTGTCCAACTTGTAACAGGCCAAGCATTTCTTGGAAGCGCCCGAAGCTCCCCAAGCTGGATATCTCCAGGAGGAACCCCTTCCCAGTCACTCACATGACGAAGAATAATCGGGATGACACTTGCTTCTCCTCGCTTATGCCGCTCCAAGGCATGTTGCATTTCTGTACTATAACAGTAGTTTGAGTTGATAAAGTCAGAGCTAATGAGCAGTAAGATAATGTCGGCATGATTTAGATGTTTCTTGATCTCCTCGTCCCATAGTGCTCCTGCGCTAATATCACCGTCATGCCACACACGAATCTTATTTTGTCTCAGGAGTGGACTTAGATGCTTTTTAAGCTCTTGAAGATGAGCTTCATCCTCGTGTGCATAGCAACAGACAATTTCCACTGTACGCTTGAGTTTATTCATGCTCTTCATATATATAATCCTATTTCCAAGCAATCGTTTCAACTGCTCGCTGCAAATCCTCTTTCGTTCCCTGCACATAGATGAGTGTGGTATCACATGTCTCTTACCTTAGCAGATGAAAGAAACGGCTCCTTTTGACAACCTTAGCAGGTGAAAGTCCTGGGTTCTTGCGTTGTTTGGTGCTGCTAAGGTATCTTAGCGGCAGTATAGCACATCGACAGATGAAAGTCTACTGATAATGTGGCAAGGGAGTAGAATTATGACCGCTATTGATCGAACGATTTATCGCCGGATGAAACGGAGTTACGCTACCAAAGAACTGATCGAAACCTACACCCCAACGGAAGAAGAACGCCGCTTTGTCAGCACGATGACTCGAACCGCGCAAAACCAGTTGAACCTTATGCTCTGGATCAAGCTCTTTTATGGGTCATATGTCGGTATTGCCTATCATGTTGTTTCTTATCTCTATATCGCTTTATACAGCCACTTTTGAATTGCGGCATGTGGAAGGGAAACTTTTTGATAGATGCCTTGATCGGCAATACCTCTGCTATCCAGCCGAAAGTGATTCACTCCGATACTCAAGGGCAATCAACCGCCATTTTTGCCCTCTCCTATTTGTTTGGCATTGAGCTGATGCCCCGGATACGCCACTGGAAAGACCTCAAATTCTACCGCCCGAAGAAAGAGACTGTCTACAAGCATATCGACATCCTGTTTAAAGATACGCAGGTAGCGCTCTCCGTTCGTGTCGGAAAGCTGCAACCCTCAATTTTGCTGCGCAAGCTGGGCCACGAGAGTCGGAAAAATCGTCTCTACCAAGCGTTTCGGGAGTTAGGAAGAGTTGTCCGCACCATCTTTTTGCTCCGTTACATTTCCGATACCCCCTTACGTGAGCAGATTACCAAGACCACAAATATCGCGGAACGCTACAACCAGTTTTGCGAATGGATTCGTTTTGCGGTGGGTGGACTGATGGCCGAGAACGACCCTGAAGAGATGCAAAAGCGTGTTCGCTATACCGATATTGTCGCCAATGCACTCATGCTGCAAAACGTGGCAGATTTGACCGATGCTTTAGAACAGTTGAGACAGCAGGGCTATCCTGTCCAAGCAGAAGATGTCGCCCACCTGTCTGCTTATATGACCGAACATCTTCAACGCTTCGGAGAATATACGCTCAAACTCCGACCGGTGGCTCCTCTCTCCGACTAGGAAAAGACCTTCACTGATTCGCACTCGGAGCAGAGCGAGGATTCGGAGGAGATGTCAGCGTAATACGGAAAAGAGCGTATTCTACCGTTTCTGCTTGTTTTCCCTATGTCCTATTTTGCACGTATCTCGGCGCCGGGTCAGATTGGGACGCAAATCAGTATGTCGGCGGTGGGAATCTGTCCAACACCCGGAACCTCCGCCGCCTTCCGGTCGTAGATATGCTCGACATACTGGACTTCCGCAAAGTGGTTGCCCGCCCCCAGGCTACCAAGCTGCTTTCGTCCACGCTGGATAGCCATAGGCGACACTTTGTCGGGGTTGGCAACAGCCAGACAACCACCCTCTTCCGTCACCTCCAGGTCTTCCGCGAAGCCATAGCCATCCTCAACCGCCGGGCTGCACCCTGCACCATAACATCGCGCATCTCGTGGATGGTCAGATCGCGCATACCCTCGCCGCCCACGCCAGAAGGCAGCTTATTGAACAGCGCATCGGCCAGCTTATCCACTTGGCCTTTGATCTGGTCGCGCACAAGTTCGGTCGCCATCAGGCGCACACCACAGTTAATGTCAAAGCCAATGCCGCCTGGCGAAACCACACCCGTCTCTGCGTCGGTCGCCGCGACTCCGCCAACCGGGAAGTCATAGCCCCAATGAATATCTGGCATACCCAGTGAGTAGCCGACGATACCGGGCAAGGTTGCGACATTGGCTACCTGGTGCAGCGCGTTATCGTCCAAGATTTGCTGTATTAACTCGTCGTCCGCGTACACGACATCCGGTACTTGCATCCCTTCCTGGTAACTGGCCGGAATGCGCCAACGGAACGGGTCGATACGCTACAGCGGCGCTCCTCGCATGGTTCTCAATTTGCACCGTGCGGAGTTTCCATGTTCGAAGTCGAAGCGATAGTACATTGTGTCCATCACTCCTCCAAGATGCCCATTCGCCACTCATGAAGCACCTATCAGTCACCTGTGATCCCCTTATAGCACACTGATAGTTCAACTACGGTATCTGGTATGGTTACTGATGAGGCTTTCTCCTACAAATTGTGCGTTTTAACCCATTTGTTTGTATGCGCGTAACGCTCCCTGTTGCATCCCCAGTTATGGAACCTTATCAGTGAAAGGTGCGGAACACACGATGAATTCTCCCCGACCCGAGCAACTCTTGACGAAGCGCTGTCCTCTTTGTGCTTCAACTACCACGACTCCCTTTTTACGTCGCAGTAGGGTCCCTGTCCTCACGAATCTCTTAATAGCATCCCAGGAGGCGGCCCGGCAGGTACAACGAGGGGATATTGTCCTTTTGGTGTGTCATACGTGCGGGTTTGTTTTCAATGGAGCCTTTGGAACTCCTACACTCTACAACGAGCACTATGAAAACTCACAAGCGCATGCCCTTGCTTTTGAGAGCTATCTCGACGAACTGGTCCGTTCCCTGGTTATCGAGCAACAGGTACGGCAGTGTCGTATCCTTGAAGTGGGATGTGGAGATGGAACCTTCCTCCGTAAGCTGGTTGGGGCAGATACGGGCAATACTGGCTATGGGTTCGACCCGGCCTACCGAGGGCCTGCTCGCGATCTTGATGGCCGACTTCGGTTTGCCGCTCGTTATTATGATGAAGCGTGCATCGGCGATACGGCTGAGATTGATGTTCTCATTTGCCGCCATGTGATTGAACATGTTCCCAATCCGTTACCCTTTTTGCGCATGCTTCGACGCACCGTAGAACATTCACCCCATGCTCGCGCCTTTTTCGAGACACCCACCATTGAATGGATTCTCCGCAATACGGTTATTTGGGACATCTACTACGAACATTGCTCCTATTTTAGTGCGGAGACGATCACCCTCGCTCTCGAACTCGCTGGCTTCCACGTCCAGCGTATTCAGCGCACCTTCGGGGATCAATACCTTTGGGTCGAAACCACTCTCCATGACAGAGAACACCCTCCCTCCATTACGTTCTCTCCCGGCTCCATACCAGTGCTTGCTTCCCAATTCCAGCGGCGTGAACATCGCTTCTGTGAGCAGTGGAGAGGAATGCTCCAGGCCCTCTTACAGAACGGACCAGTAGCATTACTGGGAGCGGCTGGCAAGGGGGTCACTCTTGCTAACCTGGTCGATCCTGATGCGCAGTTGATCTCCTGCGTTGTCGATCTCAACCCGAAGAAGCAGGGAAAATTTCTTCCAGGGACGGGACACCCTATCGTTTCTTACGAAGCAATGAACGCCCACGGAATCACCACTGCGGTTTTACTCAACCCGAACTATTACCATGATGCTCTCCGGCTCCTGGAGCACCATCACCTGCCTGTCCAGCTTCTCGTTGACACGATCACACCTCTCGCGGTCTCTGATATGATGGCCCACCAGAGCGCAGCGTTGGAGTTGCTCACTGCAAAAGTAGAGCAGGCGCGGCTTGCTGGAAAAACGATTGTGTTCACTAATGGTGTCTTTGATCTGCTGCACTCAGGCCATGTGCAGCTTCTTCGCTATGCAAAAACGCTGGGAGAGATGTTGATTGTGGCTGTCGATAGCGATGCCAGCGCCCGCCGTTTGAAAGGGCCAGGTCGGCCCATTCATAACGAACGAGATCGCCTGATGCTGGTCGCAGCTCTCGATATGGTGGACGAAACACTGGTGTTTGAAGGGGAAACGCTTCCTGAATTACTTCGCACCTTGCGTCCCCACATCTACGTCAAAGGAGGCGATTATCGCGGACAGCCATCACCGGCTGCCGAGGCACTTCAAGCCATTGGAGCGCAAAGCGTTATTGCACCGCTCTTCAGCGATGATCTGCATACCAGCCAGATCGTCGAGCGGATTCTCGCTCTTGCTTCGGACAAACAATAGCGAAGAAGAGACGTGCGCCAGTCTGGCGCAACAGGAAAAGGCCAGTATGCTGGATACTCCAGCCCTGGCCTTTCCTTGGTACAGCAATCGTTCTTTACCATACCATTAGTGCTGCTTGATGCGCTCGATGACCCGGCTCGTACTGACACTCCCAGCCAGTGGGAGGATGACAATACGGCCTCCCACTTCGCGGACGGCACTGGCTTCGGGGAGCGTTTCATCGGTGTAATCGCTTCCCTTGACATAGAGGGCTGGACGGAGCGCGTGGATAAGTTCCGTTGCGGTATCCTCTTCAAAGAGCAGCGCCGCATCCACCATGTCCAGGGCCGCAACGAGTGCAAGTCGGTCCTGCTCGTTATTAA
>Ga0209061_1005231_pt1 | contig 11567 bp, 6 predicted proteins | sample Coa_R1_10_FD_187157 | JGI IMG/M metagenome (GOLD analysis project Ga0209061, IMG submission 187157) | Surface soil microbial communities from Centralia Pennsylvania, which are recovering from an underground coalmine fire - Coalmine... | ecosystem: Environmental > Terrestrial > Soil > Unclassified... | reverse complement strand
CCACCTGTGCCTCGTGCCCGGTGGCGCGGAACTGCCCGGCACGATCGCGCACATCGCGCCCGACCCGCTGGAGCCTGCCTTCGATGACGGCGCGTTCGCCGCCGCGCTGCGCAGGCGCCGCAGCGGCATCAAGCGGGCCCTGCTCGACCAGTCGCTGGTCAGCGGCATCGGGAACATATACGCGGACGAGTCGCTGTGGCGGGCAGGGCTGCATTGGGCGCGGCGCACGGAGACGCTGAGGCCGGCCGAGATCACCCGGCTGCTCCGCGCCGTCCGCGAGGTCCTCGCGGACGCGCTCGTGGCGGGCGGCACATCCTTCGACAGCCTGTATGTCAACGTCAACGGGGAAAGCGGGTACTTCAGCCGTCGTCTCGCGGTGTACGGCCGGGCAGGCAGCCCGTGCCCAAGATGCGGCACGGCTGTGCGGCGTGATGCCTTCATGAACCGGTCAGCCTACAGCTGCCCTCGCTGCCAGCCGAGGCCGAGGCATGGCTGCTGGTGACAGGCAGATGGCAGAGCACATTCCCGTGGCGGCGGGTGCCGGAGCACGCTTGGTGACGGCAGGATTCCAGAGTGCACCCTGATGAGTCAGGAGGCTTTGTGGCAAGCGGCGGACGTGAGCCAGGGCACGGCGGGGACGACCACGGCAGGAAGCGCCCCGTGCGGCTCACCGCCTGGGTGGACGGGCACGTCCAGGGGGTGGGGTTCCGCGCATGGGTCCGGATGAAGGCCACCGAACTGGGCCTGTCCGGGTCGGCGACCAACCTGGAGGACGGCAGGGTTGAGGTTGTCGCGGAAGGGGAAGAAAGCGACTGCAGAAGGTTGCTTGCTGTGCTCGCGAGCGGGTCGGCGCCAGGCCGGGTAACCCGCGTAACCCAGCGCTGGAGTGAGGTAAGGGACGGATTCCCGGGTTTCGTTGAGCGGTGACGGCGCACACTGGCCTGCGGGCCGGGCGTGACACCGGAGGACGCGGCAGGGTTCCCGGGCCGGCGGCTCCGGGGCAGGCCGCGGGGCTTCGTGCAGGCCGCGCGAGGATGACCGGCCGCCTGCCGGACCTGGCGAGCGCCCATTCCGTGCGGTAAGGTAAATACCGGGCACACCCGGGGGCCGACTTGACCAGTAAAGCCCAGGGTGGGACCCTAGTTATTGTTAATTGCGCGCAGCTACGCGTGAAGTTTGATTGTGCCCACCCTGGTCACTCAGCGTGGAGGACCCTGTACCATGGCGAAGGCTCTACTAGGTCACGTTGGCGGTCCCGATCCCCGCATGATCTCTGAGATGCGCCGCCTCCAGCAGCGAGTACGTGATCTGGAAGCTGAGCTTTTGCGGCTCCAGGAGCAGAACGACGTACTTGCGGCGGAGGCCGGCCGCGACGAGTTGCTGGTAGCGGACCGCGAGCCCGCGCTCACCTGAAGGGCGCTGCCGGGCAAGGCCGAAGGACAACGAAGAAGGGACGCCGTGGCCGGCGTCCCTATTCGTGTGCGTGCCACCGCTTCGTGTGGGTGCCACCGCTTCGTGTGCGTGCCACCGCCCGCTGCCACTGCCCGCGTGCCGCTGCCCGCCAGGGTCGGCACTGCGAATCCACGGATCTGACGGCGGGGCGCGGTAGGGTTCGGGTTCGGGCAGGTTGGCACGTCACCCTGGACGCGGAAGGCACGCCGGAGGGAGGCCCGCGGGTGTACCTGAAGAGCCTCACCCTGCGCGGCTTCAAGTCTTTCGCGTCCGCGACGTCGCTGCGCTTCGAGCCGGGGATCACCTGTGTCGTCGGGCCGAACGGCTCGGGCAAGTCCAACATCGTCGACGCGCTGTGCTGGGTGATGGGCGAGCAGGGCGCCAAGTCGCTGCGCGGCGCGAAAATGGAGGACGTCGTGTTCGCGGGCACCACGTCGCGTCCGCCGCTCGGGCGCGCCGAGGTGGCGCTCACCATCGACAACAGCGACGGCGCGCTGCCGATCGAGTACGCGGAAGTCACGATCAGCAGGCTCATGTTCCGGTCCGGGCAAAGCGAGTATGCGATCAACGGCGACCGCTGCCGCCTGCTCGACGTCGCAGAGCTCCTCTCCGACACCGGTCTCGGCCGCGAGATGCACGTCATCGTCGGGCAGGGCCAGCTCGACGAGGTGCTGCACGCGGGGCCGGAGGCCAGGCGCGCGCTGATCGAGGAAGCCGCCGGCGTCCTCAAGCATCGCAGGCGCAAGGAGAAGGCACTGCGCAAGCTTGAGGCCATGCAGGCCAATCTCACCAGGCTCACCGACCTCACAGCCGAGCTGGGCCGCCGCCTCAAGCCCCTGGGCCGCCAGGCGGAGATGGCCCGCCGGGCAGCCACTATCCAGGCGGAGCTGCGCGACGCCAGGCTGCGGCTGCTCGCCGACGACTACGTGACGCTGGCGGCGGAGCTGGAGCGCCAGCAGACCGACGAGGCCGCCGTCCTCGCCAGGCGCAGCGCCGTGGAGACGGCACTGGGCGAGGCCCGCCGCAGGGAAGCGGAACTCGACGCCGCCGCCCAGCAGCACGCGGCCGCCCTCACGGCGGCCCAGGAGACATGGTTCGCGCTGTCATCCATCACCGAACGGCTCCGCGGCGTCGCGGGACTGGCATCAGAACGCCACCGTCACCTGTCCGCGGAACCCGAGCCAGAGGGGGCAGGCCGGGACCCTGAGGAGCTTGAGCGGCAGGCCGCCGAGCTGCGCGAGGAAGAGGAGGCGCTGACCGCGCGGCTCGCCACGGGGCGTGAGCTGCTCGCGGCGGCCGTCGGGGAACGGTCGGCGGCCGAGGCTGCGCTCGCCGCTGCCGAGCAGGCGCTCGCCGAGCAGGCCCGGGAAGCCGCGGAGCAGGCGCGGGCCGCCGCCGCGCGGGCCGAGCGTCTCGCCCGGCTGCGCGCCCAGGTCGGCGCGGCCAGCAGCCGCCAGGCCGCGGCGCAGGAGGAGATGGAGCGGCTGACAACGTCGGCCGAGCAGGCCAGGCAGCGGGCCGAGCAGGCTCAGCGGGAACACCGCGAGGTGGCCGAACTGGTCGCCGGCCACGACGAGGAACGGGCCCGGCTGTCGGCTGCCCATGAGAACGCTGCCGCCGCGCTGGCCGGCGCGGCCGAGCGCGTCGCTGCCCTCCGGGCCGCCGAACGTGAGGCGAGCAGCCGCCAGGCGGCGCTGCGGGCGCGTGTCGAGGCGCTGCGTGAGACACTGCGGCGCGGCACCGACGCCTCGGCGGCGCTGCTTGCCAGTCCGGGCCGGTTCGGCGGGATACTCGGGCCGTTCGCCGAGGCGATCACGGTAGCCGACGGCGCGCAGGCAGCGATTGCGGCGGCGCTCGGTGCCGCCGCCGACGCGGTGGCGGTCACCGACACCGACGCGGCCCTGGCCATCCTCGCCGAGCTGCGGGATACCGGCGCGGGCACCGCCGGGCTCGTCGTCGCGGCGGGGCCCGCGGGCACCGGCAGCCGCCAGGAGCACCCGGCGGGGCACCGGGAAGCCGGGAGGCATGAAGGCCACGAACGAGCTGCCCTTCCGCCCGGCGCGCGGTATGCCGCAGACCTCGTGCACGCGCCCCCCGAACTCGCCGCGGCTGTCGCCGCCCTGCTCGGCGATGTCGTCGTCGCCGCGGACCTGGCGCAGGCCCGGGACCTGGTGCGCCAGTCGCCGGAACTGCGGGTGGTCACGCGCGGGGGGGACGTGCTCGGCGCACACTGGGCACACGGCGGGTCGGCGAGGCCGCAGAGCCTGCTGGACGTGCGGGCGGCCGCGGACAGCGCGGCGGCCGAACTGGACGAGGCGGAGCGGACGTGCCGTGAGGCGGAGCAGGAGCTGGCGGAAGCGGCCAGCGCCGAGGAGGCGGCGCGCCGTGCCGTGGACGGGGCACGCGCCCGGATGCGGGAGGCCGACGAGGCCGCCGCCGAGATCTCCGGAAGGCTCGGCGCCCTGGCAGGCACCGCCCGCGCGGCGGGTGAGGAGGCACAGCGGTTCGAGGCGGCGATCGAGGCCGCGCGCCGGTCCGGGGAAAAGGACCTTGCCCGCCTCGCCGAGCTGAAGCAAACCCTGGCCGAGGCCGAGGCCGAGGCCGAGGCGGAGGCCGGGGAAGCCGGGCTCCAGGCGCCGGGCGGGGACGGCGGTGAGCACAGCCCGGCGGCAGGTGGCGGGCAGGAAGGCCGCGGCGGCCCGGATCACCCGGCAGGTCCTGGGGCGGGCAAGGAGGCCCTGGAGCGGCGGTGCGCGGCAGCGAGGGACGCCGAGATGGAAGCCAGGCTCGAAGTCCGCACCGCGGAGGAGCGCCTGCGTGCCATCGCCGGGCGCGCAGGCGCCCTGATGTCGGCGGCGGCGGCCGAGCGCCAGGCGCGTGAGCGCGCGCAAGCCAGGCGCAGGCAGCGTGCCGCCCAGGCGGCCGTGGCCCGCGCGGTTGCCGCCGGCGCGCAGCTCGCGGTGGCCAGCGCCGAGCGGTCGCTCGCGGCCGCGCTCGCACGGCGGCAGGAGGCCGAGGCGGCCAGCAGCGCGGGGGCGGAGGAACTCACGGCGGTCCGGGCGCAGGCCCGTGACCTCGCCGCGGAACTCGACACCGTCGTGAACACCGCGCACGCCGCCGAGATTTCCCGCGCCGAGCAGCGGCTGAGGCTGGAACAGCTTGAGGCGCACGCGGCCGAGGAGTTCGGCGTGCAGCCGGATGAACTGGCCGCCGACTACGGACCTGACGTTCCCGTGCCGCCGTCCGCAGGTGCCGGGGAGGCCGAGGGCGTGCAGCCGCCTTCCCGCTACGACCGGGCGGAGCAGGAGCGCCGCGCGGAAGCGGCCCAGCGGCAGCTCGCGAAGCTGGGGAAGGTCAACCCGCTGGCGCTCGAGGAATTCGCCGCGCTCACCGAACGCCACTCGTTCCTCGCCGCGCAGCTTGAGGATCTCAAGAAAACCCGCCGTGACCTGCTCACCGTGGTGAAGGAGGTCGACGACCGCGTGCAGGAGGTGTTCGCCTCGGCGTTCGCGGACACCGCCAGGGAGTTCGAGCAGATCTTCGCCCGGCTGTTCCCCGGCGGCCAGGGAAGGCTGCTGCTCACCGAGCCCGACGACATGCTGGCGACCGGCATCGAGGTGGAGGCCAGGCCGCCAGGCAAGAAGGTCAAGCGGCTGTCGCTGCTGTCGGGCGGCGAGCGGTCGCTGACGGCGATCGCCTACCTGTGCGCGATTTTCAAGGCCAGGCCGTCGCCGTTCTACGTGCTCGACGAGGTCGAGGCCGCGCTCGACGACACGAACCTGCAGCGGCTGCTCGGCATCTTCAGCGAGCTGCGGGAAAGTTCACAGCTCATCGTCATCACGCACCAGAGAAGGACCATGGAAGTCGCCGATGCCCTGTACGGCGTCAGCATGCGGGGCGACGGCGTCTCGGCCGTGGTGAGCCAGAAGCTCAGCGAGCGCGAGCCCGCCTGACGGCCGGGGTACCCGGCCGGTTCTGCGACACTGTAACCAGCTATGGAATTCATCATCCTCATCGTCGTCATCGCGGTTCTCTTCGTCCTTGTCGTCGCCGAGACGGGCTGGCTGCTCCTGGTCAGGCCCCGGCGCCGCCGGCGGGAGGCCCCCCCGGCCCCGCCGGGCCGCCCGCAGCAGCCGCAGGCGCCTCCGCGGGGCCCGGAGGGGCGGGCGCCGCCGCGCCCTGCCCGGCCCGCCGAGCCGGCCAGGGCCCCGGCGGCTCCCCCGGAGGCGCCGCCCGGCCCCGAGGCAGAGGCACCGGCTCCCGAGGCAGAGGCACCGGCTCCCGAGGCAGAGGCACCAGCTCCGCCCGGGCCCGAAGCCCCGCCCGCGCCGGAGGTCGAGAGGCCGCCGCCCTCCGCTGGCCGGCTCGCCCGGCTGCGCGGCAGGCTGGCGCGCTCGCAGTCCTCCATGGGCTCGGTGCTGCTCGGGCTGCTGTCCCGCGACAGGCTCGACGAGGAGACCTGGGACGAGATCGAAGAGGTGCTCATCACCGCCGATGTCGGCGTGGCCCCCACCCAGCAGATCATGGAGGCCCTGCGGACCAAGGTCAAGGTACTCGGCACCCGCAGCCCCGACGAGGTCCGGGAGCTGCTGAGGTCCGAGCTCCTCGCCCAGGTCGGCGAGCATGAGGACCGCTCGATCCGCACCGAGCGCCACGAGGGCATGCCAGCGGTCGTGCTGATGGTGGGCGTGAACGGCACGGGCAAGACCACGACGTGCGGCAAGCTCGCCCGTGCGCTCGTCGGCGACGGCCGCAGCGTGCTGCTCGGCGCCGCCGACACCTTCCGCGCCGCCGCCGTCGACCAGTTGCAGACCTGGGGGCACCGGGTCGGCGTCCGGGTGGTGCGCGCGGACCGCGAGGGCGCTGACCCCGCGAGCGTGGCCTTCGACGCGGTGCGCGAGGGGATCGAGTCGGAGGCCGACGTCGTCCTCATCGACACCGCGGGCCGCCTGCACACCAAGGCCGGGCTCATGGACGAGCTCGGGAAGGTCAAGCGCGTGATCGAGAAGCGCACATCCGTTGACGAGGTGCTGCTGGTCCTCGACGCGACCACCGGCCAGAACGGGCTGCGGCAGGCACGGGTGTTCAGCGAGGTGGTGAACATCACGGGGATCGTGCTGACCAAGCTGGACGGCACCGCCAAGGGCGGGATCGTGATCTCCGTCCAGCGCGAGCTCGGCGTCCCCGTGAAGCTCGTCGGCCTCGGCGAGGGCGCCGACGACCTGGCGCCCTTCGAGCCGGAGGCGTTCGTGGACGCCATCCTCGCCGGCTAGCACCCTGTGGTCCCCGGCACCCTGTGGTTCCCGGCGCGGACAGCGCCGAGCCAGGTGTGGCGCGCGCATGCGGCTGCCCGGACACGCGCGCGTAACATCACCGCCGCGAGTGTCACGCCGCCGACATGCTCCGGCAGGTTCCGCGAAACGCCCGGGGCGGACAATCGGGGGTGACGAACCATGAGAGGTGGTCACATGAAACTCGTCACCGCCGTCATCAAGCCGTTCAAGCTGGACGACGTCAAGGCAGCGCTGCAGGCGTTCGGGGTGCGCGGCATGACCGTGACCGAGGCGAGCGGCTACGGCAGGCAGCGTGGCCACACCGAGGTGTACCGGGGCGCCGAGTACCAGGTGGACCTCGTGCCGAAGATCCTCCTCCAGGTGCTCTGCGACGACGAGGACGCCGAGGACCTGATGGATGTGATCGTCAAGGCCGCGCAGACCGGCAGGATCGGCGACGGGAAGGTGTGGTCCGTGCCGGTCGACTCGGTGGTGCGGGTGCGCACGGGGGAGCGCGGCCCTGACGCGATCTAGCGGCCCCCTTGATGGATCGCAGGGCCGGCACGGGCGGCGAGCCTGATGGGATTTCACGAGGATCACGGGGCCGGCTCCGGTGAGGCGGCGGGGGCGGTGCTGTCACGGGCGGCCGATCGTGCCGCACGAACCGCCGGCGCCGACCGCAGGCTGGCCGGCCTGCTCGGCGCCTCGCTCAGCGTCACCGGCGATCCCGGCAGAGGCGGGGACCCTGGCGGGCCCGGCGGAGCTGCCCCGCCGGGGGTGGCGCTCGTCGCCGTGGGCGGCTACGGACGGTGCGAGCTGCTGCCGGGCAGCGACCTCGACGTCCTGCTGCTGCACGACGGGCGCCCGGATATCGGCGCGATCGCCGGCAGGATCTGGTACCCGCTCTGGGACTGCGGCGTGCGCCTCGATCACGCGGTGCGCACCGTGCCGCAGGCCCGCCGCGTGGCGCGCACCGACATCAGGGCAGCGCTCGGGCTGCTGTACGCGCGGCACGTCGCGGGCGAGGCGGGCCTGACCAGCCGGCTGCGTGACGGTGTCCTCGCGGACTGGCGGGCCGCCGCGCCATCCAGGATCGGTGAGCTGCGCGACCTGCACGCGCAGCGGGCCGCCTTCTTCGGCGAGCTGGCCTTCCTCCTCGAGCCCGACCTGAAGGAGGCCAGGGGCGGGCTCAGGGACGTGCATGCGATCCAGGCTCTCGCCGCCGCCTGGGCCGCGCCGGCCCCGGGGCCGCGCGTCCGTGCCGCCTACGAGCTGATCCTCGATGTCAGGCACATCCTGCACGAGGTGACGGGGCGGCCTGCGGACCGGCTGCTCCTCCAGGAGCAGGACGAGGTCGCCCGCGCCGGGGGGCTGCGGGACGCTGACGACCTGCTGCGGGAACTGGCGGGGGCCGGGCGGATCGTGGCCTATGCGGCCGATCACGCGTTCCGGCACGCCGTGCGCGCCGGGCGGCGCCGTCTGCCCGGGCGGGGGCCGGGCTGGGGTGCCCGGCGCCGCGGGCCGGAGCGCAGGCCGCTCGCGGACGGCGTGGTGGAGCAGGACGGCGAGGTCGTGCTCGCACGGTCCGCCGACCCGCGCTCCGACCCGGTTCTCCCGCTGCGCGCGGCGGCGGCCGCCGCTCAGGCGGCTCTCCCGCTCGCCCCAGGGACGCTCCGCCGGCTCGCCGGATGCCCGCCGCTGCCCGTTCCCTGGCCCGCGGGAGCACGCGACGCCCTCACGGCCCTGCTGGGCGCGGGGGACGCGGCGATCGGCGTGTGGGAGGCGCTGGATCAGGAGGGCCTGGCGACCGCACTGATCCCGGAGTGGGAACGGGTGCGGAACAAGCCGCAGCGCAGCCCGCTGCACAGGTTCACCGTCGACCGTCACCTGGTGGAGACCGCGGCGCGCGCGGCGGCGTTCGCGCGCGACGTGGCACGCCCCGACCTGCTGCTGCTCGCCGCCCTGCTGCACGACATCGGCAAGGGCTGGCCGGGCGATCACAGCGCCACCGGCGAGGCCGTGGCGCGCGGCGTGGCCCGCCGGGCCGGCTTCGCCGGACCAGACGCCGATCTCGTCGCGCGGGCCGTCCGGCACCACCTGCTGCTCCCCGTGGTCGCGACACGGCGTGACCTGGACGATCCGGTGACCGTGGAACGGGTCGCCCGCACCGTGGGCAGCCGCACGCTGCTCGGGCTGCTGCACGCGCTCGCCATCGCCGACGGCCTCGCCACCGGGCCCGCCGCGTGGAACGACTGGAAGGCCGGCCTTGTCGCCGGGCTGGTGCGCAGGGTCGCCGCGGTGCTCGCGGGCGAGCCGCTGCCCGGGCCAGCGCCGCTGCGGGACGACCAGCTCGCGCTGGCCGCCGGGGGCGGCCCCGCCGCGATCGTCACCGGGGACGAGGTGACCGTGGTCGCGCCCGACCGGCCCGGCCTGCTGTGGCAGGCCGCCGGGGTGCTCGCCTCGCACCGCCTCGTGGTCCGCAGCGCGAACGCGGCGTCGGCGGGGGCCACCGCCGTGACGGTGCTGCGCGTCGCGCCGGAGTACGGCGACCCGCCTGACGCGGCCCTGGTCGCCAGCGACCTGCGCAGGATGCTGGAAGGCCGCCTCGACATCGGGGACCGGCTTAACCGCAGGGCGCGGGCCGCCCGCCCGCGTGGCGCGGCCGCCGCCCCGCCCAGGGTCACCCTGGTGGACGACGCGTCGCTGACCGCCACCATTGTGGAGGTCAGGGCACACGACGAGCCCGGGCTGCTGTGGCGGATCGGGCGCGCGCTGGGGAGCTGCGGCCTCGACGTGCGCGCGGCGCGCGTGGAAACGCTCGGCGCCGAGGCGGTCGACGTGTTCTACGTGACCGACGGCTCCGGCCGGCCGCTCACCGGCGACCAGGAGCGCCGCGCAGCCGTCGCCAGCGTGCTCGCTGTGCTGGCCGGGGGGAACGGCCCCCCGGATCCCCCCGGGTTACCCGCCGCGGTGCCCGCCGTGTCAGCGGGCGCTCTCCCGGGTGCGGGCCAGGGGGCCGCGCCCGGCCCGGGCCTTCCGGCCCGGCTGCCCGCAGGCCGTACCCCTGGCCGTCCCGCACCGGCCGCTCGCCGGGCCTGCGACCCGGGCCCGCTGGGCCGGTAAGACCCGCGGCCGCTGGCTGGGCGGGACGGGAACCACGCACCCGTTCGGCTACATGCGGTGAATCGGGCGCTGGCCGGGGCGGGTCACCGGGGCGAGCGGATACCCTGGGGGAGGCTAGCCGGGTGCGGTCCCGGTGAGTGGCGCCGGCACCCGGCTGGCGAGCACGGGCCTTGTGGGCCCGCGTGAGCGGCCGGTGAGGGCGGGGGTGATAGCCGTCGCCTCCCTTTGCCGGCGGCACGGACGCCGAAGGAGGTTACAGCCAGGGCGCCCGGCCCGCTGGCCGCGCCCCCTGCGGGTGTATCCGTTGTTCCCACGAGGATGCGCGAGGACGGCAGGCAAACGTGTTCGAGACGCTCTCCGACCGGCTCACCCAGGTCTTCTCCTCACTGCGCGGCAGGGGACGGCTCTCCGCCGCCGACATCGATGCGACCTGCCGGGAAATCCGGATCGCCCTGCTCGAGGCGGACGTCGCACTGCCCGTCGTCCGGGCGTTCATTGCCCGCGTCAAGGAGCGGGCAAGCGGCGAGGAGGTCTCCGCTGCGCTGAACCCTGCCCAGCAGGTCATCAAGATCGTCCACGAGGAGCTGATCGGGATCCTCGGCGGCGAGACACGCAGGCTGCGGTTCGCCAAGGTACCTCCCACCGTCATCTTGCTGGCCGGCCTGCAGGGCTCGGGGAAGACCACGCTCGCCGCGAAGCTGGCGCGCTGGCTGCGCGAGCAGGGCAACACGCCGATGCTCGTCGCCGCCGACCTGCAGCGGCCCAACGCGGTCCTCCAGCTCCAGGTGCTCGGTGAGCAGGCCGGGGTCCCCGTGTTCGCCCCAGAACCGGGCAACGGTGTGGGCGATCCCGTCGCGGTCGCCAGGCAGTCGCTGGCGGAGGCGCAGCGGCTCATGCACAACATGGTCATCATCGACACCGCAGGTCGCCTCGGCGTCGACGAGGAGATGATGCGGCAGGCCGCGGACATCAGGGACGCGGTCGAGCCCGACGAGATCCTGTTCGTGGTGGACGCGATGATCGGCCAGGATGCCGTGGCGACGGCGGAGGCCTTCCTCGAGGGCGTCGGCTTCGACGCCGTCGTGCTCACCAAGCTCGACGGCGACGCCCGGGGCGGTGCCGCGCTGTCGATCGCCCAGGTCACAGGGCGGCCGATCATGTTCGCGTCCACCGGGGAGAAGCTCGGCGACTTCGACCTCTTCCACCCCGACAGGATGGCCTCGCGCATCCTCGACATGGGCGACATGCTCACCCTGATCGAGCAGGCCGAGCGCGCCTTCGACGAGCAGCAGACGGCGGAGCTCGCGGGCAAGCTGGTCACCGGCGAGGGGTTCACGCTGGAGGACTTCGTCCAGCAGATCGCCATGGTCCGCAAGCTCGGGCCGATCGGCAACCTGCTCGGCATGCTGCCGGGCGCCGGGCGCAACAGGGAGCTGCTCAGCAAGGTGTCCGACAAGGACCTGGACCGGGCGGCGGCCATCGTGCAGTCCATGACGCCGGAGGAGCGGCGCAACCCGAGGATCATCAACGGCTCGCGGCGGGCGCGGATCGCCAGCGGCTCCGGCGTCACCCCCGGCCAGGTGTCCACGCTGATCACGAACTTCCTCGAAGGCCAGAAGCAGATGCGCCAGTTGCTCGGCGGCGGCATCCCGGGCATGGCCGGCATGCCCGGGATGGGCGGCATGCCCGGGATGCGGCGCAGCGCGACCAAGCCGTCCA
>Ga0209061_1005230_pt1 | contig 11567 bp, 12 predicted proteins | sample Coa_R1_10_FD_187157 | JGI IMG/M metagenome (GOLD analysis project Ga0209061, IMG submission 187157) | Surface soil microbial communities from Centralia Pennsylvania, which are recovering from an underground coalmine fire - Coalmine... | ecosystem: Environmental > Terrestrial > Soil >... | reverse complement strand
GGGCCTGAACGACTACGTCGAGGTCGGGATCGAGTTCCGGTACTTCTTCGTGCGGAAGACGATCTTCGTCAAGTACTCGCAGGCGTTCGTGTTCCTGCCCGGCGGCTTCGGCACCATGGACGAGCTGTTCGAGGCGCTGACGCTGGTCGCCACCGGCAAGATCACCAGGTTCCCGATCGTGCTGGTCGGCAGCGCCTACTGGTCCGGGCTGATGGCCTGGCTCAAGGACACGATGCTGGTCAGGGAGAACATCGGGCCCGCGGACTTCGGGCTGATCGACGTCGTCGACGACCCCGACGACGTGGTCCGGGTCGTCCGCGCGGCGCACAGCGGCGGCCCGGGCCTGTAGCCCCGGCCCCGGGCCTGTAGCCCTGTGGCCCCGGCCCCGGGCCTCGCGCGACATCGCCGGCCGGGCGTGGCACGATTCATGTGTGTCCGTTGTCCTGCTGCTCGCGGTCGTCGTGATCCTCGTCGCCGTCTTCTTCGCCGCCACCGGGCGGGGCGGGGAGCTGGCCAGCGAGCACGCCGATTACCCGCCGCTGGACCTCGGCCCGGTGACCGCCGCCGACGTTGCGATGATGCGGCCGCCGACCGCCTTGTGGGGCTACAACATGCAGGTGACCGACGAGGCCCTGGACCGCATCGCCCGCGCCATGCGGGACCGCGACGTCACGATCGCCTACCTGCAGCACCAGCTTGCCGTCCTGGACCCCGGGGCGCACCGCGCCGCTGCGCCCGGCGGCGGCGGCGGACCCGGGTCCGCCGCCTTCGCGCAGCCCGCGCAGCCCGGACCGGCGCCGCAGCCTGGCCCGGTCCCGCAGCCTGGCCCGGTCCCGCAGCCTGGCCCGGTCCCGCAGCCTGGCCCGGTGCCGCGCCCGGCCTCAGCTGAGTCCGGCCCGGTCCCGCCGTCGGCCCCGGCCGGGCCCGGCCCCAGGCCCCCGGCCGCATCGGGCCGCGCCGCCGTGCCGCCGCAGCCCCCGCCGCCCGCAGCAGGGACGGGCCCCGATGGGCTCGCCGCGGGCGAGCAGGACCGGTGAGCGGCGGCCAGCCCGTGCCGGCGGGGGCGCCCCCGCGAGGCGCGGCCCGCGGCCCGGACGGCAGGCTGCGCTGCCCCTGGGGGCTGAGCACCCCGGAATACCTGGCCTACCACGACCAGGAGTGGGGCCGGCCGGTCCGCGACGACGCGGCCATCTTCGAGCGGCTGTGCCTGGAGGGCTTCCAGTCCGGGCTGTCGTGGCTGACGATCCTGCGCAAGCGGGAGAACTTCCGCGCCGCCTTCGCCGGGTTCGACCCGGCCGCCGTCGCGGCCTTCGGCGCCGGCGACGTGGCCAGGCTGATGGCCGATCCCGGCATCGTCAGGAACCGCGCCAAGATCACCGCGGTGATCGGCAACGCCCGCGCGGCGCTCGCCGTGCCCGGAGGCCTCAGCGCGCTGGTGTGGAAGTACGCGGAAGAGGGAGCCGACCCGCCGCGGACGCTCGACGACGTGCCGTCGGCCACGCCGGCCTCCAAGGCGCTCAGCGCCGAGCTGAGGCGCTGCGGCTTCACGTTCACCGGCCCGGTGACCGCCTACGCCACCATGCAGGCCTGCGGCGTCGTCAACGACCACCTGGCCGGCTGCTGCTGCCGCTGAGCCCGCGCCGGATCCGGCAGGCGCCGCCCACGCCCTGGTCTCAGGGCCCTGCTGGCCCTGCTGGCCCTGCTGGCCCTGCTGGCCCTGCTGGCCCTGCTGGCCCCGCTGGCCCTGCTGGCCCTGCTGGCCCCGCTGGCCCTGCTGGCCCCGCTGGCCCCGCGGACCGCCCTGCGGGCGGCGCGACGGTGGACCATCGTGGCGGTTATAACCGTCACTATGGTCCATCGTGGCGAGCCAGCGGCGGCGCGGACTGGGACCAGTTGGGGCGGTGGGCCAGATGGGGCTGGTGGCGCGCGGCGTTGACGCCGGCCTGCGCATATGATGCCGAGCGGACCGACGGGAGGCTGCCATGGCCGGGGACGTGATCGTCACGGTCACGCTCAACGCCGCGCTGCACGCCGGCTACGCCGCCGCAGACTGGACTGCCGCCGCGGGCGTCGTCGCGGTCTCCCGGCCCAGCTACCGGGCCGGCGGCCGCGGGGTGACGGCGGCGCGGCTGCTGCGCTCCTTCGGGCACGACGTGCTGGCCGCGGGGCTGGCCGGCGGCTCGTCCGGCGAGCTGATCAGGGAAGACCTGGCACGGTCGGGGGTGCCGGCCGCGTTCACGCTGACCCGCGGCGAGTCGCGGCGCATCTACCGCTTCACCGGCCCCCGGCACGGCATGCTGCGGTTCGCCGAGCCCGGCCCCTACATCACCACCGAGGAGCTCGGCCGGTTCGCGGCCGACTACCGGCGGCTGCTGGCCGGCGCCGCGGCGGTGGTGCTGTGCGGCAGCCTGCCCGACGGGCTGCCCCCGGACATCTACGGGACGCTGGTCACCTACGCCGCCGAGGCGGGCGTGCCGGCGATCCTCGACGCGGGCGGCGAGGAGCTCAGCCACGCGATCCGGCACCGCCCCGCCCTCGTCGTCGCGGACCTGGACCGGGCCGGCGACGGGGCTGCCCTGGTCCGGCGGGGCGCGGGGGCGGTCGCCGTGACATGCGGTGACGTGGTCCGAGCGGTCACCCCGGCGGGACAGTGGACCGCCCGCCTCGCCGTGCCGGGCGCGGCCGCGCCCTGGCGGCCCGCCAGGGGCGCGCTGGTCGCCGGCCTGGTGCCCGGCCAGCTACTCGGCTGGTCGTGGCCGGACCGGCTCCGGCACGCCCTCGCCCTGGCCGCGGGCGCCACCACGGCCTCGGGCGCCGCCGGCGACGGTGGCCGGCGCGGCAGCGACCCGGACCCGCCGGGCGATGCCGGCGACCGCGTGGACCTGGCGGCCTACGAGCGGCTGCTGGACGCGGTCACGGTCGAGGCGCCGGGCTAGCGCGAGCCGGCCCGCTCGCGGCGGCGGCAGGCGGCCGTCCCGGCGGGCCGGCGGCTACCGCGGAGAGTCGCCCTCGATCACTCCACGTCTGCTACGCTCTGAACTCGTCTCATCGCATTCCGTGAGCAGACCGCGGGTCGCGGCCAAACGTCATCTTCAACTCGAATGGAGCCTTTCGTGGATAAGTGGCATATCTTCCTCGGAGGTGCCGCCGCGGCGGCGATCCTCGCGGTCGGCGCCGCCGGGCCGGCGCTGGCCGCCGCGGGAGCCGAGCCCGGCCCGGCCGCCGGCGCCGCGCAGCAGGCGGGCGGCCAGGCCGGTGAGCCGAGCGCCCCTCCCGGCCCCGGCACGCTGGCCGGCTCCCTCGCCGGGCTGAACGCGATGGCGGGCATGGTCCCCGCGCTGAACGCGGCGACCGGCGCCGCCTCCGCGCTCGGCTCGACGGCAAGCGACATGCCGGGCACGGCCGCCGGCAGCGCCCTGCCCGCGGCCGCCGGCAGCGCGGCCTCCGCCGTGGACGGCACGTCCGCTGCCGGCGACGCGGCGAGCACCGCCGACGGCATCACCGGTGCCCTGCCCAGCGTCAGCTCGCTCAGCGGCGCGGTCACCGGCGCCGACCCGCTCACCGGCACGCTGCCCGACACGAGCACGCTGCCCGGCACCGGCACCGCCGGCGACGCGCTGTCCGGTCTGACCGGCGCGGCTGGCTCGTAGGCCCGCCCGCCCCGGCCGCGGGCGAGGGCCGCGGGCGAGGGCCGCAGGCGAGGCTGGCGCGCGATGACCCGCGGCCAGCCTCGCCGTGCCCGCCGCGCAACCCGGCCGGCCGTGCGAGAATTCACCCCATGAGCCGGGACCCGGATGTCGCGAGCCTGTTCGCGCCGGTGGCGGTGCAGCAGGCGTTCCAGGGGGTGCTGGCCGAGGCGGACGAGGCGCTGGTGCACCTCGATGATCCGGTCGACGCCGAGCTGTGGGCGTCCGACCTGATCGGGGCGCTGGCGTCGTCGGCTCCCAGCCAGGCGGCGCCCGGCGACGCGCTGGCCGGGACGCTGGTCCCCGCCGCGGAGGCGGCGTCCACCCCGGGAGCGCTGGCCCTGCTGCGCGCCTTCGCCGCGCTCGGCCCGCCGGGCCTGCGCGCCGCCGCCGCGGCCGCGGCGGCGCGGGTGAGCGCGCGCGGCGTCGCCGACCCGCCGTGGGCGGACGCGGTCGGCTCGCCGCGGCCCGGCGAGTGCTGGCACTACGCCGATGTCGGCGGCCGGCAGGAGTCGCTGACGATGACATTCGGTTACGGCGACAGGCAGCACGCGCTGTGCGTGCTGATCGACCACGGCCGCGGCGGCAAGATCAGGGATGCCTGGGTGGCCAACGCGGCCGGGCTGCGCGCGGAAACCGAGCGGGCCGCGCAGGACGACCCGCTGGTGGTGTTCGAGATGATCGACGCCGCCGACGCCGGCCGCAGGCTGCAGCGGGCCATCGACGCAGGCGAGTGCGCCGAGCAGCCCGATCAGGTCGACGACGTGGCCGCCCACCGTGCCCTGCTGCACGCCCGCCTGGAGCTCCTGGTCAGCCCAAGAACCCGGCGACCAGAGGCACGATGAGGTCGGCGCGGCGCAGCACCCCCATGTGCGTGGCGCCGGGCAGCACCGCGAGCTGCGCCCCGGTGATCAGCTCGTGCATCCGCACCGCGTGCTCGAGGCGGATGAAGTCGTGGTCGCCGAACACGAGCAGGGTCGGCGCCGTGATGCTGCCGAGCTCGGCGGCCGTCCAGCCCCTGAGGGTGTTCGCCGCCTGGGACGTCTTGGCCGCGAACACCTCGAAGTGGCCGGGGTCCGGCGCGAGCCGTTCGTAGGCCTCGCGCATCTGCCGGAAATCCTCCTCGGTGGGCATCCGCGTCGAGGTCGCGTGCTGCGCCGGGTCCGAGATCTCCGGGTGGAACCCGTCGCCGGCGTAGCTGACCGACACCGCGATGAGCCGCCCCACCCGGTCCGGACGATCCAGCGTCAGCTGCAGCGCCACCCCGCCGCCCAGGCTGAAGCCGAGCACGTCCGCCTGGCCGACGCCGAGGTGGTCCAGCAGCCCGGCCACGTCGCTGGCCAGGACGCTCAGGTCGATGTCCCGCTCGATGTCGGCCGTGCGCCCGTGCCCCTGCAGCTCGGCCGCGATCACCTGCCGCCCCGCCGCCAGCTCGGGCAGCACAGGGCCGAACGACAGGTCGATCGTCAGCAGCCCTCCGTGCAACAGCACCAGCGGCCGCGTGGGCCCCTGGTCCCCGCCCTCGCCGTGTACCTCGTAGTACATCCGCAAGCCGTTGACCGGCGCGTACCCACTGCCCGCCAGATCCTCCCTCGGCGTGTCCCGCAATCAGCGTGTCCCGTAATTGAGACGCTCCAGCCCGCCCCATCTCATCGCCGCGCGGCCCGGGCCCGCCCGCTCCGCACCTGCACCTCTCGCCCAGCCAATGAGAGTGGCGCTCTGCCGATTCTTGCCAGTAGACAGTGGCACTCACTGGTTCTGGCCCGGCCCGCACCGGGTGCGGGAGTGACTGGGGGGGCGGGGGGTTAGGGGGTGAGAGCCAGGGTGGCGCCGGTGGGGTCGAGTAGGCGGTGCGGGCCGGCCGCGGCGGGCAGGCGGGTTAGGTCGCCGCGGACCCGGGCGCACGGGCCGTGCGGGCCGGCCAGGATCGCCCCGTCGGCCTGCACGGCGACGAGATCGCCGTCGTGGCGCAGCAGCACGGGCCCGTCCCGTTCGGCCGAGATCGCGACCCGGCCGGCCCGCAGGCCGTCGAGCACGTCGCCCGGCTCGCGGCCCGCGCATTCGACCCAGGTGGTCGGGCACCCGGGCGGGGCGTCCGACCCCGGCCGGTGCCAGTCGCTGCCGCCCACCGGGATGGCCGCGGGATCCCAGGCCAGCCACCACGCGAACGGGATGGTCCAGCGCTTGTCCATCCAGCTCCAGTGCCACACCTCGGCCAGCGGCGGGCGGCGGCGCATGGGGCGCATCCAGCTGACGTGCCCGCCGAACGGGTGGTTGACCGACAGCAGGCCGCCACGGGCCTGGGTCGCGTCCAGCCAGTCGTCCGGCTCGAGGCGGAAGTCGATCCAGCCGACCTCGCCCAGCGCCCCCGCGTGGCCGCCCTCGGTGGTGACCTCCTGGCCGGGCAGCAGCGTGATCCCGTACCGGCGGGCCGCGCCGGCCAGCTCCGCGTGGTGGCTGACCGTGTTGTGGTCGGTGACCGCGAGGAAGTCCAGGCCACGCTCGACCGCGAGGACGGCCAGTTCCGGGACGGTCAGCCCGCCGTCGGAGTGCACGGTGTGCGCGTGCAGGTCACCGGCCAGCCACCGGCGGCCCGGCCCGGCCGGCAGCTCTCGCCGCGGCGGGCGCTGCATCGGCGCCGGCGGCGCGGGGGAGGCCGGCGGCAGCAGGCCGTCGGCGCGCCGCGTGGCCTGCGCCGTGACCCGGTAGGGCACGCCGTCCAGCGGGATGCGGTGCACGCCGATCATCACCTGCCATGCTCCGGCCTCGATCTGTCCGGGAAGGTACCCCGGCGTGGCCGCCTCGCCGGTGATGGCGAACCAGGTCCGCGCCCCGCCCGACCAGCCGCGGAACCCGCCCGGCCCGAGACATCCCAGGTCGAGCACTGTCCCCCCGGTCTGCTCGTACTCCAGCTCGACCCGCAGCCCAGCCGTCCCGGGGCCGACCTCCACCGGGAGGTAGTGCCAGGCGGACTCGAACCGGTGCTCCGGGGTCCAGCGCCCGGTGTGCACCGTACGCCCGTGCCGCGCACCGTCCGCCATGCCGCCCATCACACCAGACGGGGCAGCCCTCGCCAATTAAATTAATCAAGCGTATAATTAATTCTGCCACCAACTGCGACCAGCCTGACCAGCGGAGGGCGACATGCGGGCCATGATCGTGAAGGAGTTCCGGCAGCTCCGCCGGGATCGCCGGACCCTGGCCATGATGATCGTGATGCCGGTGCTGCTGCTGGTGATCCTCGGCTACGCGGCCAGCTTCGACGTGTCGGCCGTTCCGACCGTGGTCGCGGGCCCGGCGGCCGGGCCGGTGGCCAAGGCCCTGCCCAAGCCCCTCACGCTGGCCGGCACCTACCAGCCCGGGACGGCCGACGCCCAGCCGCCGGCGGCGTGGGCGCGCGACCAGCTGCGCGACGGGCACGCGGCCGTCGCGATCGTCACCGGCGCGGGTCTGGCGACGCAGGTCCTCATCGACGGCAGCCAGCTGTTCGCCGCGCAGGCCGCCGAACGCGCCCTGGCTCACCTGCGCGGCGCCGGCGCGTCCACCACCGACAGCGTCGGCGGAACCCCGGGCGCGAGCATCCAGATCCTGTACAACCCGCTGCTGAAGACCTCGGACATCATGATCCCGGGCCTGGCCGGGGTGATCCTGGTCTTCGTCGGCACCGTCATCACCAGCCTCGGCGTGGTCCGCGAACGGCAGGCGGGCACGCTCGAGCAGCTCGCGGTGATGCCGCTGCGGCCGACCGACGTGTTCCTGGGAAAGATCATCCCCTACTTCGTGGTGGCCATCGCGGACCTGGCCATCGTGCTGACCGTCGGGGTCGCCATCTTCGGCGTCCCGTTCAGCGGGTCGGTGGCGACCTTCGGGCTCGGCGCGCTGCTGTTCGTGTTCGTCACCCTCGGCCTGGGCGTGCTGATCTCCAGCGTGTCGCAGACCCAGGGGCAGGCCATCCAGCTGGCCGTCATGACCCTGCTGCCGCAGGTCCTGCTGTCCGGCCTGATCTTCCCGTTGTCGTCGATCGTGGCCGGCGTGCGGTGGATCGCCTACCTGCTGCCGCTCACCTACTTCACCGAGATCTCCCGCGGCGTGATGCTCCGGGCCGAGCCGCTCACCTCGCTCTGGCCGCCGTTCGTCTACCTGGCCCTGCTCGGCGCGGTCGTGGCCACCCTCGCCACGCTGCGGTTCCGTGCCTTCCTCGCGCCCGGGACCGGCCGGTGAACCAACCAGGCTGGGGCGCCTCGCAGGTCAGCGTGAGGTTCGGGGCCCGGCAGGCCCTGGACCGGGTCAGCCTCGGCGCGCTCCCCGGCCAGGTGACCGTGGTGGTAGGCGCCGACGGGGCGGGCAAGACCACGCTGCTGCGCTGCGTCGCCGGCGCGCTCGCGCCCGGCGCGGGCTCCGTGCGTCGGCCGGACGCGCGCCGCATCGGGTACCTGCCGCCCGGCCCCGGGGTCTACGAGGACCTGTCCGTGGCGGAGAACCTCCGGTTCCGTTCGGCTGCCTACTCAGTACCGGACACCGGGGCGCGGCTGAGTGAGTACCTCGGCCGCACCGGGCTGGCCGCGGCGCGGGACCGGCTGGCGGGCCAGCTGTCCGGCGGGATGCTGCGCAAGCTGGGCGTGATCGTGGCGCTGCTGCCCGAGCCCGACCTGCTCGTGCTGGACGAGCCCACCACCGGCGTCGACCCGGTGAGCCGGGCCGACCTGTGGTGGCTCATCGCCCGCGCCGCCGCGAACGGCGCCGCGGTGCTGATGTCCACCACCTACACCGAGGAGGCGGCCCGGGCCGCCCGGGTGCTGGTCCTGGATTCGGGCCGGACCCTGGCCGAGGGGACGCCCGCCGAGATCGTGGCCGCCATCCCCGGGACGATCACGGTGCGGTCCGAGCGGCCCACGGCCGAGGACGAGCGGCGGCGGTCCTGGCGGCGGGCCGGCGCCTGGCGGGTCTGGCAGCCCCCGGGCGCGCCTGTCCTGACCCGCGGGCGCCGCGAGCCGGTAACGCCCGACCTGCAGGACGCGGTGTGCGTCGCGGCGCTGCGCCGCGAGCTGGGGGTGAGCCATGCCTGAGCCGCTCGCCGAATGCGCCGGAGTCACGCGGGTCTTCGGCCGGCTCACCGTGGTCGACCGCGTGGACCTGACCGTCGCTCGCGGCGAGGTGGTCGGGCTGCTCGGCGCCAACGGCGCGGGGAAGACTACCCTGATCCGCATGCTGCTCGGGCTGCTGCCGGTCTCCGGCGGGTCGGTGCGGCTGTTCGGGGCACCCCCGTCGCGGGCGGCCCGGCGGCGGATCGGGTACGTGCCGCAGGGCCTCGGCCTGTACGAGGACCTGACCGTCGCGGAGAACCTGGCCTTCTCCCGCGCCGTGTTCTGCACCGCGCCCGGATCCGCGCGCGTCCCCGAATCGCTGCGCCGCTACGCCGGCGTCTGCGTCCGTGACCTGCCGCTCGGCGTGATGCGGCGCGCCGCGTTCGCGCAGGCGCTCGAGCACGCCCCGGAGCTCCTGCTGCTGGACGAGCCGACCTCCGGCGTGGCTCCGCTGGCCCGCTCCCGGCTGTGGGAGACGATCGGGGAGGCGGCCGCGGCGGGCGCCGGGGCCATCGTGACCACGCACAACATGGAGGAAGCCGAGGAGTGCTCGCGGCTGGTCGTACTGGCCGACGGGCGCGTGGTGGCCGCGGGCACCACTACCGGGATCCTCGGCCAGGCTCGGACCACGGTGGTGCGGGCCGCGGACTGGGCCGCGGCACTGCGCCGGCTGGAGGCGGCCGGCCTCCGCGCGGTCCTGTCCGGCGAGACGCTGCGGGTGCCGGGCCGGCCGCTCGCGGACGTCGCTCGCGCGCTCGACGACACGTCCGCGAACATCAGCGAGGAGCCGGCCACGCTGGAGGAGCGGTTCTTCGAGCTGGCCGCGGCCGGGGCGTCCACGCGGTGACCGCCGCTGAACCCCGGCGGGCCGGTCGGCGGGCCGGCGAGAGCCGTACCCGCGAGGCGATCCTCGACGCGGCCCGGGGCGGCTTCGCTGAGCACGGCTACGACGGGGCGACCATCCGCGGCATCGCGGCCGCCGCCGGAGTCAATCCCGCCTTGGTCCATCACTTCTACGGCACCAAGGAAGGCCTGTTCGCCGCGGCCATGACGCTGCCCGTCCGGCCGAGCGAGATCCTGACCCGGGCCTTCGGCACGGCCCAGGCCCGGCTCGGCGAGGATTTCCGCCAGCACCTCGGCGAGATCTTGGTCGCCACCATGCTCCAGGGCTGGGACGTGGCCGAGGTCAGGACGGCCTTCCTCGGGCTGCTGCGCACCGCGGCCACCACCGACCAGGGCCTGGTCATGCTGCGGGAGTTCGTGACCAGCACCATCCTGGCCAGCCTGGTCCGGGCGGCCGGGCTGGGCGACGACGCCGAGGGCCGGTACCGGGCCGCCCTGGTCGGCAGCCAGATCGTCGGCCTGGGCTTCACCCGGTACCTGCTCCGGCTTGAGCCGATCACCTCGGCCAGCATCGAGGACCTGGTGGCCGCGATCGGCCCCGTGGTGCAGCGCTACCTCACCGGCGACCTGGCACCGACGGGTCAGCGGGGGAGCGCGGGCGCTGGCTCGGCCGGGTCGGCGGCCGACGCGAGCAGCCAGTCGGCGCCGGCCAGCCGGATGGACCGGGCGTAGGCGCCGTGTCCGCCCCCGTCAGGTCCGCCCGAGCGCCGGGCCAGGCGGGCACTGACGAACTCGCCAGGGCCCGGACGCGGCAGGTCCAGCGCAGACGCCAGCATCTGGTCCCCGGCGTAGTCGCCGAAGATCACGATGCCCTCGGCCTGCAGCGCCTCGCGCGCGCCGCCGCCGTCCGCCGCGGATGGCGGCCGCCATCCGCGTCCCGTCCGCGTCCAGCGCGGTCAGCTCGGCGGCCACCGCCGTGAGCTCCGGATCCTCCTCCGGGCCCGTGGCGCGCAGGTCGTCCAGACCGGGCAGCGTCGGCTGCCCGGTACCCGGCTCGGGCCCGGGATACGGCATGCCGGGCAGCACGAGCTGGCCGGGGAGCGGATCGAGGTCCGCGCCCCCCCTCGGCCGGCTTCATCCGGTGGCACCCGGGGAGTCCGGGGCTCCCGCGGGCTCGGCGACGGCGCGCAGCACCTCCAGCAGCAGGCTCACCGCTGGCGGGTCCGGCGGGTCGCCGTACCGGACCGCGAACACGTACCTGCGGGCGCCCTCGATCGGGACGGTGCTGATCCCCGGGTGGCGGGCCGCCCGCAGGCACAGCGCGGGCAGCGTCGACACGCCCAGGTCGGCCGCCACCAGGGCCTGGACGGCGACGTAGTCGTCGGTGGTGAACGCGATCCTGGGAGAGAACCCGGCCAGCGCGCACTGGCGCAGCAGGTTGGCGCGGCACCGGTCGCAGCCGGCGATCCAGCGGTGCCGCGCGTACCTGCCCAGCTCGGCGGGCCCCTGGCCGCCCTCGTGCGCGCAGGTCACCAGGTGCACCGGCTCGGACAGCACCAGCCGCTCCCGCACGCCCTCGGTGAGGTCGACGGCGTCCTCGCCGGGCCCCGGGGCGCCGCCGGTCACCGGCTCCGGAGCGTCCGAGTAGCGGAACACCAGCGCCACGTCCACGTAGCCGGCGCGGAGCATGCGCAGCGCCTCCGGCGGCTCCGCCTCGGTCAGCCGCAGGTCGACGCCGGGCTGCTGCCCGCGCAGCAGCGCGGCCGCGGCCGGGACGATGGTGCCGAGCGCGGAGGGGAACGCGGCCAGCCGCAGCCGGCCCGCCCGCAGCCCGCTGTAGGCGGCAAGCTCGTTCTCCGCGGCGTCCAGCCGCCCGATGACCTCCGCGGCCCGTTCGGCGAGCAGCCGCCCGGCGTCGGTGAGCCTGATCCCGCGGCCCGCCCGCTGGATGAGC
>Ga0209061_1005227_pt1 | contig 11571 bp, 14 predicted proteins | sample Coa_R1_10_FD_187157 | JGI IMG/M metagenome (GOLD analysis project Ga0209061, IMG submission 187157) | Surface soil microbial communities from Centralia Pennsylvania, which are recovering from an underground coalmine fire - Coalmine... | ecosystem: Environmental > Terrestrial > Soil >... | reverse complement strand
CGCTCCTCATATGGAGGAACGTCTGTCAAGTGAGCAGCGTTGAATGTCCCCCTCGGTGCTGTTGTTTGGGGGTTGGTGAGTCGGGTTGCTCGGGTGGGGAGGCGACGGGCGAGGTTCTCGACGTCGGTCAGTCTCATATGCGGGGGTTGGCTACCCCAGGTCGCTGGTTCCGTCGCTGGCTGGCGCGTGTCTAGAACCGGGCGTGGCCTGGTGAGGGCTGCCCATAGGAGCATCGCGCGTACCAGCGGACTTCGGGGCCCGGCGCCTCCCCACCCGAGCGGGGACGAACTGTCGGTGAGGGCTACGGAGCGGTCGCGGCGGCCCAGAGGAAGCAGGCGAGCTCGCGGGCGCACGCGACGCAGATCACGTTGCCGGGCTTGCGGCGTTCGCGCATCCGCTTGTGCACGCGGTAGAGGCGGGTTTGGGCGCGACGGGCGATCTGCAGGACGTGGTCGGGCAGCCCTTCCTGGCGCTCGTAGAGCGTCTTGCCGATCCGGGGCGGTTGGGCGTAGTGCCATGAAGCCTCGACGAGGATCCGTCGGGCGTACTTGGAGCCGGTCTTGGTGATCGACCCGTGCCGATCGGTCTCGCCGGACTGCTCGCGCGAGGGCACGAGCCCCAGCCAGGAGCCCAGTTGCACCGCGCGTTGAAAGCGGGTGAAGTCGGCGATCTCGAGCGTGATGATCAGCGCCGATAGCGTGTCGATGCCGCGAAACGCGCGCAGTCGTGAGACCGTCGGCCAGAACTCCGGGTCGGTCGCAACGTGCGAGAGCCGCTCGTCCAGCGCCACCTTGCGGGCGGTCAGCCCGTCGCACGCGGCGAGGTTGTCGATGAACGCCAGCTCGGTGTTCTGATGCACGAACGTCTGCGATCCCAGCCACTCGCGGTGCAGCTTTGTCCACGCGGTCCGGTCCTAGACTCGACCGTGGCGCAGCAGCAACTTCGACAGCCGGCGCCGGCAGCGCATCAGATCGATCCGAATCTGCTCGCGCGCTCTGGCCAGATCCCTCGCGGCCTCGAACGTCGCCGAGGGGACCGCGACCGGCGTCAGCGCCCCGGCCATCAACTGTCGCAACAACAGATCGGTATCGCGACGATCGGACTTGTTGCGATCCCCCGACGGGCGCGGCGTCTTGGACGGCGCGATCACCTGACAATCGATCCCCGCCGCCACCGCCGCCCGATACAGGCCAAACCCGGTCGGCCCGGCCTCGTAGCAGCAGCGCACCGGCCCGGGCAACCCGGCCAGCCACGCGACCACGAGCTCCACCGCCCCGGTGTCGAACCGCTGACGCGACAGCTCGCCCGTCGCCACATCCATCGACGCCGCGTACGTCGAGCGCGCGTGGACATCCATCGCGGCCCATGTCATCGTTCCAGTCACGGCCGGACCTCCTTCGTATGGGGTCAGCCGGAGCCACTCTCCGGCCAGTCAAACCCCCGCAAAATGCGACCGAGGTCCGGCCTTCAACGCCTGGGCGAATCATCCTCCATAGCGTCTAGACAGCGAGCCGCGACGAATACCGGGTCTTGAGGAAGCGGTAGCCAACCCGCGGCCCTCGAATATCAGTCTGACCCCGCCGTCGAGCAGACTGGACCTTCCGTCCGTGCCGCCCCGACAACGCCCCCGCGATCCCACCATCAACATCAGACCACCAACCCCCACCCCGGGCTCACCCACTCCATATCAGACTAGGTGCTCCCGGCGGTCGTGACCGCGAGCGCTTCGAGTTCGGTGACCAGCTGGCGTACTCGCCGAGCGTTGCCGATCCAGGGCTGGTAACGCTCGGTCTGCTCGGCGCTGAGCAGCCGGACGACCGTGCGGCCGTCCTGCTTGCGGGTCCAGTAGGTGTAGGGGCCGTGCAGTTGTGGCGGGTCGGCCCTGCAGCGGCAGCCCTGGCGGCCGCAGCGGGCGCCGGTTCGCCGGCGAGACCGGCTGGGAGGTGCACGACCGGGTGCCGATGCTGGCGACCTGCCTGTCGCGGCGACGCAACCGGCCCAAGATCCCCGGCTGGATCGTGTTCGACGAGGGCGCCCGCCGGGCCGGGCCGCTGGAGGGCAGCGTCGGGAGCCCAAACGGCCATGCGTGGAGCGCCGACCCGCTCCGCAGAGCTGGCTGCGGGCTGGATTGCACGCGGCACGGACGCCGGCGAGCTCGCCGGCGTCGCCGGGATCGACACCACGAACCTGGCGGCGACACTGCGCGATTACGCGGCCACGGTCCGGCAGCGGCGCGACGACGATTTGCCAGGACGCCACAGACGCTCGTGGCGCCGCTCTACGCGATCCCGTTCCACCCCGGTGTGGCGACCGCCTCCGGCGGCCCCCGCCGTGACCACCAGGCCCGCGTCGTCGATCGCGATGGCTCGCCGATCGCCGGCCTGTACGCGGCCGGCGCGGCCGGTGCGATCTGGGGCACCTGACCGAGCATGGCGGGGGCCTCTACGGATGCGATCGTGTTCGGCCGGATCGCCGGAGCCCGCGCCGCCAACAGCCCGAGGGGACAGGCAGCCCCACGTTGATCGAGGTTCACACTACGCGCGGCCTGATGCCCGTGTACGCGGGCCGCCCGGATGGGCCCCCACTGCGCCCGCTGGTGGTCATGTCTCTGGACTCGCTCGGTATCCGAAACGGACACGCCTGACGTCGAGCGCCTGCGAGCCGGCGAGCAGGATGAGTTCCGCAAGATGATGGCGCTCGTGGCGGCGCTCGACGACGCCGCGATCCTCGACGACTCCGAGCGCACAATCGCCGCCCTCGGCGACCGAGGGCCGTGGGGGTGTGTCGGCTTCTGCATGGGAGGGCGCTACGCGCTGCGTGCCGCCGAGTCGTTCGGGGAGGACGTCGCGGCGGCGTCGCTGCTGCATCCCTCACGGCTGGTCACGGACGAGGCCGACTCGCCGCACCGGCCGGTCGAGCGCGTCAGGGGGCGCTTTACCTCGGCCTCGACGAGAAGGACCATGTCAACCAGTCCGCCAGTCCGAAGCGCTCGCGCCGCTCCGCGAGGAACTCGAGGCCAACCGGGTGCCGCACCGGATCGAGGTGCTCGTCGGCGCCGATCACGGCTTCACGATGCCCGGGCAGGCCCGCCTACAACGAGGCGGCGGCCGCGCACGCGTGGCGCAGCACGCTCGCGCCGCCGACTACGCGCCGACGAACACGATGATCTGCTCGAGGCGTCCATGTTCCGCCAGGCGAACGACGTCGAGCCCCGCGAGCTCCATGCCGCCGACGGTCAGCACAGCGCCGTTCGGGTCGGCCACGTGCCACCGGAAGCGGGCCCAGCCGTGGTGTTCTTCGACCTTGCTCGTGAGCGTGAGCCGGAACCCTCGACCGGGCGGTCTCCGGGCGATCATCTTCCCGATCTCGGCCGCAAGCGCGTCGCGCCCGCGGATGAGCGGCGCCTCGGGCTCGTACCCGGGCGCCATTACAACGCCGTCCGTGACGCAGGCAGCCAGCAAGCGCGCACGTGCGCCGGTGTCCAGCTCGTTCCAGGCTGCCTGGTAGTCCCGCAGTGCTTGGGCGAGCCCGTATGTCATGCCGAGCCCCCGGCCAGACGCGGGACCAGGCCGAGCGCGTTGTCACGCAGCAAGCCAGCCCGCTGCTCCTCGCTGATGATCTCCGTCTCGCGCAGGCCGCGAGACCATCGGGCGATCACCGACGGCGGCGCGAACGGCGTGTCGCTTCCGTACAGGATTCGGTCAGGCCCAGCGATCCGCACCAGCGCGGCGAGCGCATTCGGGAACGGGTCGCCGGCGACGTCGAACCAGAGCGAACGGAGCGCCGCGAACACGTCGGGCGCCTCCTCGCTGAACGCCGACGCGAACCCCTGCACGCGGTCCGCCAGCACCGGCAGGGCGCTGCCGAAGTGCGGCACGATCACGCGTATGCCGCGATGACGCTCAAGCGTTCCGCTGAGGATGAGGTTCACAACGGCGCGCGCGGTGTCGAACGGAAACTCGAGCATCGGGCGCGGCCGTCCGAGGTCAGTCGCCTCGGCAGCGGCCGGCGACGTGGGATGGATTGTCACCAGCGCGCCGCGGCGGTCAAGCTCGTCCATGACCGGTTCAAGCCTCGGGTCGCCCAGGTACACCCCGTCGTAGTTGCTCATCAGGACGAAGCCGTCCGCGCGAAGCTCGTCGACGGCGTGCTCGATCTCCTTGAGCGCCGCGTCGATATGCGGAAGCGGCAACGAGGCCAGGAGCCCGAGGCGGCGCGGATACGCGTGCACGGCGTCGGCGCCCTCGGTGTTGACCGCCCGTGCCAGCTCGGGCCGTGCGCGGGCGGGTAGGAAGTGGAGGCCCGGCGAGGAGACCGACAGCAAGGCGGCGGCAATCGCGGCCGCGTCCATCAGGGCGATCGCGGACGCGGCACTCCAGGATGGGACGTGCGGGAAGCCGTCGGGGCGCTTGACGCCGGCGCGCGCAAGCGCGGTGCGATAGCTCGGCGGGAGGTAGTGGGCGTGCACGTCGATCGCGCCGGTCGTGATTATGGCCACCCGGCCCCCGGGATCTCGACCTCAACGGTGTCGATGCGGCCGGCCGAATCACCCTTCGCCAAGCGCGAGAGGTCGGTCTCCGCTGCACAGAAACAGAATGCGGCGCTCCGGCCCGCCGAGCGCGCACGCGACCGCGAATGGGTAGCGTGACCGGATCCGGTCGGTGATCCGCCCGCCCGCCGAGACACGGACGAACTCGCTCGCATGGGGCAGGCCCACCCATGCCGCTCCCTCGGCGTCGAGGCAGAGCCCGTCGGGCGGCGTCTCGAGCTCTGCGAAGACCTCGGGCGCCGTGAGCGTGCCGTCGTCGTCGATGCGAAAGCGCGTGATCCGCCGGGCCATCGTCTCGCAGATCAGGAAGTGCGCTCCATCGGGTGTGACCGCGCAGCCGTTGGGGAAGACGATGCCCTCGACGACGATGCGCGGCGGCGCGTCGTCCTGGCACAGGATCACCCGGCCGGGCGCGGGTGGCTCGCCGGTCGCCATGTTGAAGCCCGTGTCCCCGACGTAGGCGCGCCCGCGTCCGTCGACCACCATGTCGTTGAGTAGGCCCGTCGCCAGGCCGCTCAGGTCGGCGACGGGCGAGACCGTCAGGTCGGCGCCGATCGCCAGCAGTCGGCGCTCCAGCGCGGTCGCCATCAGTACCCGGTGGTCCGGCAGCACGCCGAGACCAGCAGGACGGCCGGGCACGTCGGCCACGACGGCGATGTCGCCGTCGAGCGTTACGGTCTTGAGCTGATAGGCGTGGACGTCTGAGAACCACAAGCGATCGCCGATCCACCGTGGTGACTCGGCGAAGCGCAGTCCGTCGACCAGTAGCGCCTGCTCAGGCAACGCGCGCTCCCCTGAGGCATCGGTCGAGCGAGCCGATCAGCTGCGGCAGGTCGCCCAGCTCCGCAGCGGCGCCGAAGACCGCGAAGTCCGGACGCGTGAGGACGGCGGCGGCACCGTGCTCACTGAGCCATGAGCCGTAGCGGCCCTCGACGTCGACGATCGCGCCTTCGCGCGCGGCGCTGCGGGGCGGCAGCACCTCTACGGCGACCGCGTCGATTTCGGTGAGGATCTGCCGGTCTGCTGCATCGAGCTGCTCACCGGGCGTGCCCCCTCGAACGAGGAGCGTCCAACGTCGCGGGCCGAAGACATCGTCGAACTTGCCAATCCCCTGCGGGACGGCTACGGGGGCCTGCAGACCGAGGCTGCCGATGAACCCGTCTGGATCGTGCTGAAAGGCGCCTGGACCGAGCGTCGGCATGACTGGGGGTACGGGACGCTCTCCCGCCAGCATCCGGCGGTCGCGCTCGGCTGCACGTTCGGGGTCGAGCTCGCACGAGACTTGGCCTTCGGCGAGCGAGATCGCGGTCCATGCGAGCACATGTGGCCGACGCTCGGACTCATAGCTATCGAGCAAGCAGTCCGGCGCCCGGCCGCTCAGTACGAGGTCGAGCTTCCACGCGAGATTGCTCGAGTCTCGCAGCGACGAGAGCAGGCCCTGGCCCGCAAACGGCGGCATCGTGTGCGCCGCGTCACCGGCGAGGAAGACGTTGCCCACGCGCCAGCGCTCGGCAATCTTGGCCTGGAACGTGTAGACCACCTGGCGCACGATCTCGTGCGTCTCCGGTGTTACTCCGAACTCCTCGAGCAGCTTCCACGCGGTCTGCGGCCGCTCCATCTCGTCGATCGACTCGTGTGGCAGGAGCATCCACTCGAAGCGACGGTGTGTGGCGCCGAGCGGCATCAGCATCCGTGGCCGTGCCGGGTCGCAGATCTGACCGATGTTGGGTGTGAACCTGATCGTCCGCAGCGTTCGCATGTCGACGTCGAGCCAGCGCTGGTCGGCGCCCAGATCCTCGCGCTCGATCCCGAGCGCGTCGCGGACGAAGCTGCCGGCCCCGTCGGCGCCGACGGCGTAGCGTGCTCGTATCTCGCGCCGCTCGCCGGTGAGCGCCGGGCGTCCTTCCGCATCGAGCTCGGTGCGCTCGACGACAAGCTGGACACCATCGCTGGACTGGTCCAGCCCGACTGCTTGCCAGCCGAGGCGTACCTCCGCGCCCGCAGAGCGCGCGGCGCCGTCAAGGATGGTTTCGAGGTTCGGCTGCCATTGCGTGTAGTCCGACCACCAGCCGGAGACCCCCTCGCCGGCGGTGTGCGCCGGCTGGAGCATGAGCACCTCCCCGGCGGCGTTCAGCCACCGGTACTCTTCGCGGACCTCCCACAGTGTGCGGGCGAACGCGTCGGCATCGCCGAGCCCCTGGACGAGGCGCATCGCCTCGTGATCGATATGTCCGGCGCGCGGGAGGTTATGTAGGTGTGGGTAGCGCTCGAACGCAACGACGCGGCGACCCGCCCTTGCCAGCAGCGCGGTCAGGCACTGGGCACCGGGGCCGTAGCCGATGATCGCGACGTCGTACGGCTCGGCCGCCACTATCCCTGCTCCGGAGACTCGAGGGTCCGGTAGAACCACCGCTCGCGCGAGGCAAGCAGTGGGATCGCGTGATCCACCGCGAGGCGCCGGAAGTGCTCCGACGCGCCGTGCTCGCGGTAGGCGGCTTCGTCGCGGTATTGCTCGTAGAAGAAGAACACGGCCGGGTCGGCCGGATCGACGGCGACCTCGTACAGGAGGTTTCCCGGCTCTTCGCGTGATGGTCGGATCAGCGCCCGGATGGCCGCGTGCACGGCCGCTTCCTGACCCGGGAGCGCCGTCCACCGTGCCGCGACGACGAACGCGCTCACGCTTTGCTCCGCCCGCCCGATAGGTCGAACACGGCGCCGGTCGAGAATGAGCACTCCTCGCTCGCGAGCCAGGTGATCATCGCCGCCGCCTCCTCCGGCTCGCCGAGGCGCCCGAGCGGCACCGCCGCCGTCATCCGCTCGACCAGCTCGGGTTTCTGCTCAAGCGCCATCGGCGTGGCGAACGCGGCCGGTGCAACAGCGTTGATCAGTACGCCCGTGCCTGCGAGCTCGTGGGCCAGGGATTTCGTGAGTGCGATCATCCCGGCCTTGGCTGACGCGTACGCGGCCAGCAGTGGATGTCCTTCCTTGCCCGCGACCGACGAGACGAGCACAGCCCGCCCGTAGCCGCGCTCGGCCATCCCGGGGAGCACACGCCGACAGACGAGATAACTGCCCGTGAGGTTGACATCGACGATCCGGCGCCAGTCGGCAAGCTTGAGGGCGAAGGCGGAGCCCCACGGGCCTCCGATCCCGGCGCTGTGGATGAGCACATCGATCGGCCCAAGCGTCTGCTCGGCCTCGGTGACCGCGGCGTCGATCGCGCCGGGATCCGTCACGTCGGCGATCACCGAAAGGTGGTCGCCGACCGGCTGGCGGTCGAGCACGGCTACCCGCGCTCCGGAGGCAGCGAGCCGAACCGCGGTGGCGCGGCCCAGGCCGCTGGCGCCGCCCGCGACGAGCGCGACACGACCTCGGAGGTCGTAGGCGTTCATGGAGCCGCCGGGGCGGTCAGTTGGATGGTCGCCCTGATTCCGTCCTCGAGTGGCGTGATCGGCATGTCGACAGGGATACCTGGGGTCTCGCCGGGGAACGGCAGCTCGTCGGAGCCGACGGTGATCAATTCGGCTGCGCCGGGAACAACGCGGTCGAGTGTGGCGACGAGCTCCGCCATCGGCGTTGGCCCCTCGCTCGGCAGGGTGCGCACAAGCGCTCCGCTGGTGGGCGCGGCGCTTGCGGTGATGAAGGCTCGTGCCACGTCCTCGACGTAGTGGAGCTCGAGTGCGGTGGCGAACGGGATCCGGTAGGGTTGTCGTCGTCCGGCCGCCACGATCGCCTCCGTGACGGCGGCCGTGGTGCCACGGTCACGCCCGGGTCCGTACACGCAGGCTGGCCTCAGCCCGACGCTCGGCACGCCGAAGTCCGCGGCGTAGCGCTCGGCGACGCCCTCCGCCGCCAGCTTGTACACCCCATAGAGCGTCGATGGCGCGGTCTGCGACGGCGATGCGGCTGCGGCCGAGCTCGCGTAGCTGATCGTCGTATCGAGCCGCGCGCGCCGGACCGCCTCGAACACTGCGACCGTGCCGACGAGGTTGACGTGCGCGCCTAGGACCGGGTCAGCCGCGCAGTAGGGCGCTTGCAGCGCCGCCAGATGCACGACCGCGGTCACTTCGTGGGCAGCGAGCACGCGCTCGAGCTGGGCGAGGTCGGTGACGTCGCCCCGCACAACCGTCACGCGCTCGAGCGTCGCCGGGTCGGCGATGAGGGTGAGCCTCCGGGAGTCCGTGCCCAGGTCGTGAGCGACGACCCGCTGCCCTTCGGCGGCAATCAGGGCGGTGACCCATGCGCCGAGGCAACCAAGTGCGCCTGTCACAAGGGTCGCGGACATTCACGACGTATTATACATTGTCGACGGTGTATTCGTTAGCATGTGTCTTCCTCGATCTTCGATCTACCGAAAGGCACGACATCAAGCTCGCCACCGTCCACCGCCCGGACGGGGCTCCGACGACCGCTGTCGCCATAGGCGAAGAGATCGTATATCTGTCGCTGGCGGCGCCGGAGCTCCCGGGCGAGATGTCGCAGGTGCTGGCCGCTGGGCCTGTGGCTCTCAAGCGAATCCTGCGCGCCGCGCAGTCCGGTGAAGGCCGCAGCGCCCTGGACCCAGGCGCGCTGGCCGCCCCGGTCCAGCGGCCCGGGAAGTTCGTGGCCGTCGAGCTCAGCTACGTCGACGACGTTGCCGAGTCGGGCGTACCCACGCCCGACTATCCGACCGTCTTCGCGACGGCTTCCAGCTGCGTGAACGGTCCCTACGGCGACGTCCTGCGCCCGGCGATCAGCGACGAGCTGGACTATGAGGGGGAGCTCGGCTTCGTCATCGGGAAGCGTTGCCGTCACGTCCCGCGCGAACGCGAACGTGAGGTGATCGCGGGCTTCCTCGTGGTCAACGACTTCACCGTTCGCGACATTCAGCATCGCACGAGCCAGCGGACGCTCGGCAAGTCGTTCGACACACACGGTGTGATCGGGCCGTGGATCGTCACCACAAGCCCATCGCGTCACGCCGTTCATCGAGCAGGCGGCGGGTGGCGCGGCCAAGGGCGGGGTGCTGGAGACCCCCACGCGCTGCCGCTCCGGACGCTCGTCAACGGCGAGGTCCGCCGGTCGTCCAACACCAGCAAACTGATCTTCGGCTGCTTTCGCACAGGTGGATATCATCTCCAGCGTCTGCACGCTCAAGCCCGGGGACATCATCGTAGACCGGCACGCCCGGTGGTGTCGGCAAGGCGCTCGGCAAGATGCTCGTCACGGACGACGTCGTCCGCATCGAGATTGACCGCATCGGCGCGATCGAGAACCGCGTGGTGCAGGGGCAGATGACGGCAGGCACCACTCTTGTCTCGGTCGCTGCCGGAACCTGAGCGGCGACCGGACCCGCGCGAGGCGTGCGCGGACGACCCCGCCCCGGTGCCGGCCGCCGCGGCGGCTGCGCCCGCAGGCTCCTCGGGAGGGTGCTCGTGGCCGCTGCGGCTGGTCGTGGTGCTCGCCGGATTGTCCGCGTTCGCACCACTTATCACCGATCTCTATCTGCCCGCGCTGCCAGACATCAGCCGCGGCCTCGGCGCCACCGCATCGAGCGTCGAGGTAACGTTGACAGCGTGCGTGGTCGGGATCGCCGTCGGCCAGCTGCTCGTCGGGCCGCTGAGTGACGCTGTCGGCCGCCGGCGCCCGCTGATCGCGGGTCTGTTGCTGTTCATCGCCTCGTCGCTCGCATGTGCGGCGGCTCGGTCGATTGCCGTTCTGGACATCTTCCGTCTGCTACAGGGCGTCGCCGGCGCAACTGGCATCGTCATCGCCCGGGCGATGGTGCGCGACATGTACTCGGGCCTCGACGCTGCGCGGCTCTACGCGGCGCTCAGCTCGGTGATCCCGCTGGCGCCGATCCTCGCGCCCACGGCCGGCGGAATCATCCTGCTGGTCACCTCATGGCGCGGGATCTTCGCCTTCCAGGCGATCCTTGGGCTCGCCCTCCTCGCCGCCTCCGCGTTCGTCACGCGCGAGACCCTCCCGCCTGCCCTACGCCACCCTGGCTCGGGGAGCAGCGCGCTCGCTACGTATCGCGATCTGCTCCGCAGCCGGCATTACAGCCGCGTCCTCGCGAGCGGATCGCTCGGATTCGCGGGGTTCTTCGCCTACGTCTCCGCGTCTGCGTTCGTCTACCAGTCAGTGCTCGGATTCAGCGCCCAGGCCTTCGGCCTGCTGTTCGCCGTCAACGGGATGGGACTGCTCGCCACGAACGTTTTCAACGCGCGCCTGATCCGATCAGTGCCGGTCGAGCGGATGCTGCACATCGGCCTGAGGGCGATCGCCGTTTCTGGTGTCCTCACGGCGGTGAGCGCTGTCGCGGGCTTGGGCGCGTGGGCACTGTTACCGCTGATGTTCGTGACGGTCTGCTGCGTTGGACTCATCGTCTCGAACTCGATCGCGCTCTCGATGGCGCTCGAGCGGCATCGAGCCGGCAGCGCCGCCGCCCTGTTCGGCGCCGCCCAGTTCGTCACGGGCGCCGCGGTGGCGCCGCTGGTCGGCGTCGCCGGCGCTTCGGCGGTGCCGATGGGAATCGTGATGGCGGTCTCAGGCGTCAGCGCCATGATGATCGGCGAGACCGTACACGCGCCTGCGGAACCGGCGCCGTCCCCAACCGGGGGCTGAGGTGGGGCACGACCGGGTCGCCGACCTCGCGAAGCGCACCTAGTGTGCCGTTTGATTGATTCGTTGACAGTATCTGGCGATCGAGTCCAGGATGCGTTCGGCGGGCTTGGTCCACACGTACGGCCGTGGGTTCTCGTTGCGGGTCTCGATCCAGGCGCGGACGTCGGCGTTGAGCGCGCGGACGGACTGGTAGGCGCTGCGACGGAGCTTCTTGTTGGTCAGCTCAGCCAACCAGCGCTCGACGAGGTTCAGCCACGAGCTCGAGGTCGGCGTGAAGTGCAAATAAAAGCGCGGGTGGGCCGCGAGCCAGCGGCGGATCTTCGGGGTCTTGTGGGTCGAGCTGTTGTCGAGCACGAGCTGGATGTCCAGGTGCTCGGGGACCTGCTGGTCGATCGTCTGCAGGAACTTGTGAAACT
>Ga0209061_1005226_pt1 | contig 11574 bp, 9 predicted proteins | sample Coa_R1_10_FD_187157 | JGI IMG/M metagenome (GOLD analysis project Ga0209061, IMG submission 187157) | Surface soil microbial communities from Centralia Pennsylvania, which are recovering from an underground coalmine fire - Coalmine... | ecosystem: Environmental > Terrestrial > Soil > Unclassified... | reverse complement strand
CGAACGGATAAAGGCGCGAGGCCTGGACCGTGCCGTCCTGGGCGAGGACCGCCGTCGAGCCCAGCGCGTCGGGCAGCGTGAAGCGCCCGTCGCCATTCTGGTACAGCCAGCCCCAGCGCACGCCGCCCATGATCGCCTCCCGATACCAGCCGCCGCCCGCATACTCGGCGATGGGGTGGCCGCCCTCGCTCGCTCCGCAGAGATCATACGTCGTCGCGCCGTTGAACGGGCCGGCCGAACCGTGCAGCCGGGCGCCTAACGCGGTCGGCCTGGGGCGGGAGGCCCCTGCGCTCGCCCGCGAGACAGTAGGCCCCACCAAGCAATCGCCGCACGGCAGCCAAACGCCGCGGCGGTCAGCGCCCCAAGGAGCAGGAGCGCGTCCGGCGATGGGTTCATAAATAACAGCGCCGCCAGCAAGACCAGGAAAAGCCCCTCGGAGATCGTTCGGGCAGCGAAGAGTGCCACCGGATGGGCGCCATACCCTCCCGCTCTCGCGGTTCGAAAGGCATGCAGCCAAAGGGCGAGATATGCCGCAACGAAGAACAGCCAGACAAAGAAGCCGTTTGTGAGCAAATAGCCCCTGGCGCGCGCACTTGTCAGCAACCAGACCCCGACTGTGACGGATACGAAGGCCAGGGCGATAAACAGTCTAGAGATGGCAGCGTGGCGCTCAGAAAAATTCATGGCGCGGTGCAATGAGCGCGCTCGCGCCGAGCGGCGGCAATGGATTGCTGGAATTGCACCTCGAACGCGGCGATGCCGACGCCGAGGGGCGCCAACAGCACCGCCTCCGCCGCCTCACCGCATAAAGGGTTGCCGCTTGCAAGGCACGCTCCAACCACGAGGTCCCCGGGGATAGACCAAAGCGCGCCGAGTGTGACGACCCCATCGGTAAATTGGGTCGCGGCGGTTTGGACTCTCCGCTCGTATACCGAATCGCAAGTGTCGTACTTCGAGTGCGGCGCGGTGGCGGGCTGAGGCGACCCCAGCGAGACGTCGGAGCCCCTGCCCAAGTCGGGACCAGGGAATATGTCCACGGTGTCGCCACGTTGGATAAGGCTGTCCAAATACGGCATGATTTTCAAGAGGTCCTGGTTGCCAAAATAAAGGTACAGCATCGAATTGTCGCTGGCTGGAAATTCCGGGTCGATCGCGAAGATCCCGAGGGTGGGCGTGAACGCCCTGGTCAAAATAGCGAGTTCGTCCCACCCAGAACCCAGATCGCCGAGCCCATCAAGCCCCCCGGTGGCCGCATCCATGGCTATGCAGGCGCCCCCGGGTCGGCAGAACAGCCCGAGCGGGTCGGCGGCGCTGAGCGGCCGATTCTCGACGTACGCGTAGCGGTTCCACGACGACGGCTCGGCGGGGTTGACGGCGGCGAGGCCCGCCGGGTCGGCCGAGAGCCATCGAGCGAGGTTCGACGAGTAGGTGCGGAAGGCGAAGTGGTCGAGCGCGTTGCCGTCGCGGATCTGGTTCGTCCACTGGTACTCGGCCGAGGTCGTCTGCGCCTCCTCGCCGAACGGATAGAAGCGCGACGCCTCGACCGTGCCGTCCTGGGCGAAAACCGCCGTCGAGCCGAGCGCGTCGGGCAGCGTGTAGCGCCCATCGCCATTCTGGTACAGCCAGCCCCAGCGCACGCCCTCCATGATCGCCTACCGATACCAGCCGCCGCCCGCATACTCAGCGATGGGGTGGCCGCCGTCGCTCGCTCCGTAGGGATCATACGTCGTCGCGTCGCCCGACGCGCTGCCCGAAGGCCGCCGGCGCCGTGCCGGCAGAAACGAAAGCCGGGGAACGCGGCAACACCTTTGCGAAAACCGGGACGCCGCTACCGCCTAAACCTGCAGCGATGCCAGGGCCGCGAGCGCCAACGAGACGGCCACCGCCGAGAAGGCGATGAGCCTGGGTCGAACCGGCCCGAGCAGCGCCGCCGCCGCGCCGAGGCCGAGCGTGGCGCCAAAGAGCCCGACCTGGACGCTTGCGCGCGCAAGCGGAGGCGCGTGCGAAGCCCCGACAACGAAGCGCGCCATCACCCCGCACGAGGCTGCAGACAGCAGCGCCAAGAGCCAGCCCAGCGCAGCCCGCGGCGCGCTCATAGGGCGGGGCACCCAGCGCCTGTGAATCCGAATGGCGCCCCGAGCCAATCCACCACGCCGTGACCCACCAATCCCGCCGCACCGAGCTGGCTGGTCGCCGAAAAGAAAAGAGGATTGAAAGTATCGACGTGGAGTGTGCCCCCCACACCCGGACCGGCGGGATCGAGTACGAAGTGGACCGAGCAATACGCTGTGTTCTCGCGGAAGTTCAGCACCTTCGATCCGTGGACCCAGTCGATTGTATCTGGGGAATAGCCCGCCGCCTGCAGCCGGGCTGAAGCTTCGACTGGCGAATAGGGAGTTGAAAAGCTGAACTGGCGATAGTCGGCCGACGGATTGAAAAATTGGAACCCGCTCAGCACCGGGTCGTCGTTGCTGTCAATAGCGAGCGCGACCACCTGGCACGCCACGACCGAGTAGCCGGTGGCCGAGTCAGCGGCATTTTCGCACGAAGTAAAGTTGGCGGTCCCGAACTCAGCGGCCCACCGCTGCTCCGCGGCGGCCAGGGTAGCGGCGCTGGTGCCCGGCGGCGCCGTGAAGTTTGCGGCCGCAGTCGTTGTCGAGATGCCCGAATTGTTTGCGGCGAGGTCCACGTCGCCTGACGCGGCGACCGCCCGCGCCTGCGCACACCCGGTGTCAACCCCGTTGACGCTGCAGCCGTTGCCAGCGCCGTACGTGTTGAGGATCGTCAGCACCTCACCTTCGATGCTGGCGCACGAGCCGCTCGGGCACGTCAGCCCTAGCGGGTCGACCGCGCTGAGCGGCCGATTCTCGACGTACGCGTAGCGGTTCCACGACGACGGCTCAGCGGGGTTGGCGGCGGCGAGGCCCGCGGGATCGGGCGAGAGCCACCGCGCCAGGTTCGAGGAGTAGGTGCGAAACGCGAAATGATCGAGCGCGTTGGCGTCGCGAATCTGGTTCGTCCACTTGTACTCGGCCGAAGTCGCCTGCGCCTCCTCGCCAAAGGGATAAAGGCGCGAGGCCTGGACCGTGCCGTCCTGGGCTAAAACCGCCGTCGAGCCGAGCGCGTCGGGCAGCGTGAAGCGCCCGTCGCCATTTTGGTACAGCCAGCCCCAGCGCACGCCGCCCATGATCGCCTCCCGGTACCAGCCGCCGCCCGCATATTCGGCGATGGGGTGGCCGCCCTCGCTCGCTCCGTAGAGATCATACGTCGTCTGCCCGTTCACCGTCTCCTCGATGCGGCGCCCGAAGGGATCGCATTTGAAGCTGGCCGGTCACGGCGTTGTTCGGGAAGATCAGCTTGCGCAGCGTGCCGTTGTCATCGCCCGAGGTGACGTTGCCATTGGCGTCGATCGTCGCGCCCCACGGGTACTGAAGTGTGTTCGTCGCGCTCCAAGTGTTGTAGGTGAGCTGCCAGGGCTGGCCGTCGCTGGGAACGGGGCACCCTCGGGCTTTGTGTCACTATCGGGCCTGTGCCATAAAGAAAACAAAGAGCGCGTGCCTTCGGCTATTTTCACGGAGGGATTCAGCGCGGCGCAGTGGAGCGGCCTCGGCGGCCTCCCCAGATGAATGCGGCGGCCGCGCCGACGAGCAGGGCGAACACTGCGGCTAGCGCCCAAGCGGCGAGTCTTAGCGCGGGGCGCTCGAGCGCGACCCCAAGGTCAAAGAGGCCAATCCCGGCCTGTCCAGCGCAAATAGCAGCGCCCAACAACACATACGCCGTGTCGAGTCCCACAGCAAAGAGGTACGCAATCAACGCCGGGGACAGCAGGCCGACCACAAGCGCCCGCCCGGCCCGGGGCCCGATCTCAGCGCCGATGAGGAGCAAGGGGGTTCCCATTACCGCAAGCAGCGCCGCGACCTGGCCGGCGACCGCAAGCGACACCAAGAGGCGATCGGACGCTGAGGCTGCAAGGGGGGTCAAAACGAGGACTGATGCGCCGATCACGAGCGCGGCCAACGTGTCCTGTCGGAACTGCAATAGGAGTGCCGCCGCAAAGTCGGCGGCCAAAGGGGCGGCGATGGCGATCCGGGCGGTGGGTCGCTGGGGCGCCGCGCCGACTGAGCAAAGGGCGCCCACGCAGCCAAGAAGCAAAAGTATTCCCTGAAGGGAGGCGGGCTCGGCACGAGCCAAAAGCCAGCCCAAAGCCAGGCAGGCTGCGAGTAGGATGCCTATCAAGCCGAGCCGGCGTCGTGCGCGCGCCGCGCCGGGCGTCGCGAAGCCCGGGTCCCGCAACGAGTTCATCAGAGCGTCCCCGCCTCGGCCGCGCAGTAGGCCCGCGCGCCGCCCGACACCGCCGTCGCGCTGGCGCCAAGCCACAAAGTCGCCTTGCCCAGTGTGCCCAGCGTCCCCTTCCAGAAGAGGGAAGACTCTTTCCAGTCGAGGAGAACGGAGCCGGCACCCGGCGTTGGGGTCTGGGTGGCGATAGTTTCGCTCAGATTGGCGGCTGTCCTCGATAGCGTTTGCTGGAGTCCGGAGGTTACCAGCGTCTGTCCAGTGCTGATTAAGGCGGACCCGAGGCCCCAAAATCCGAAGGAATCCGCCAGCTTCAATAGAGGTTGAAGTTTGGCTAAACACGCGTCGTAGCGCTGCTTGGGGGTCGGGGGTTGCGGCGGTTGGGCCTTCTTCGCGCTCGGCGGCCCCTTGCTCGACACGCCCCCGCCGGGCGCACCGGGCAGGTCCGGGGGCGCGAAGGGCGCGAACCCAAACCCGTCCCCGCACAGGCCGTCGAGGCCGCAAAAGAAAAACGGGTCGGTCGTAAACGGATCCGGCCCGGGGCCGGGCGCGAACAGTCCGAGCGGGTCCACCGAACTAAGCGGCTCGTTCTCTACATAGGCGTAGCGATTCCACGACTGCGGGTCGGCGGGGTTGACGGCGCCCAGGCCCGCCGGGTCGGGCGAAAGCCAGCGGGCCATGGCGGGTTGTAGGAGGCGATAAGTGAAGTCGTTGAGGTTGTCGGGGGTGTCAGCGATGGCGCCCGTGAAGTTGTCCGGCCCTGAGCCGGCGTAGGCAGCGCCAAACGGCGAGTAGGCGAGGCCGCCGATGAAGGTGCGCGAGGGGCTAGAGGCCAGCCGCCAACTGCCTAGCCAATCGGCGTGGCCGTAGTACCACAGGCCGCTGGCATTGTACATCGCCGCTGCGCCACCGGGCAGCGGCACCCAGGAGAAGGCCAGGCCCTGCCCGCTCATCAGGGCAATCTTGCGGCCGCCGGGCGACCAAACGAAGGCCGTCGAGTTCTCCGAGCTTTGGACGACCCTGCCCATGGCGTCGAAGACCTGGGTTGCGCCGTCCACCCCAATCGGCCGACCCTCGGCATCCCAGGCGTAGGCGTTGCGGGTTTGGCTTATCGGGTTGTCCAGGAGGTTGCCGTCGGCGTCGTAGTTCGGAGCGAAGCCGCTGACGCCGCTGATCCGGTTGTTGGCGAACGTCGCCGGAAACGGGTCGTTCCCGCCCGCCGGCACAGAAACGTTGCCGAACGGATCGCTTGAGAAGGTTTGCGCCCATTCGCCGCCGCAGTTCGCAGCCGAGATGCGGCCCAGATCGTCGTGGGAGAATGAGCAATTCTGCGTGTCGCCGGCGCTAAATGGGTCTGTGATGTCAAGCGAGGCGAGCGATCCGTTGGAATTCCAGCTTAGCGTGCCGGAAACGGACTGGCCGTTGACGCCCAGCGAGTACATCAACATTCGGCCGGTTTTCGGGTCAAACGAGTAGGCGTCGCTGTCGCCCGAACCGAAGGTCAGGCCCGTAACGTGGCCCCAAGAATCGTAGGCGGCGCTGGTCAGGGGATTCTGGCCCGAGGTTGCGGTGACCGAATCCGGGCGCCCCTCGACGTCGAACGCGTAGGTGATACCCGGTACACCGGGAATAGTGACGCTCTGCGTCCCGCCGGTGAGCGTATACACCTGGCTGACATGGTACCAGCCCGCCGAGCTGGGCGTCGCCTCGTAAATAGCGGTGGGCCGACCCATGGCGTCGTACCTGGTATGAATGGGGCAGGCGGCCGGGAGGTGGCGAGGGTTGACGTGAATCGGGAAGTGAGTTTTGATCTCTGGCACCGGGAGCGGGGCGAGGTAGACCTCGAACCCACCGGTGCGAGGGGGGCGGTTTACTTCGGGGCCGGCCGGTCTAAGCTTTGGGTCTTGAACCCGCTGTCGTATCTGGCCGCCCCCGCCGACCCACCCGGTTGAGCTCCGAGCTCGAATAGGTAGTTGTCGAATTGCCCATTTGCGGCGCCGGCGAACACGGTCTCTAGGACCAAGCCGACGCCGGGCCCCCAACGGGAGCCGCTCGTCGCCCTCGGGCGGCGGTTGCCCCGCCTCGCACCCGCGGAGGAGAAGATGATACGTTTCGCCGGCTTGGATGTCCACAAGAAGCTGGTGGTGGCGGCGGTCCTCGACGCCCAGGGCGGGCTCGTCGCCGAGCACAAGATCCCCGCCACCGCCGAATCCCTCACCGCCTTTGCCCGCGAGCAGCTGACGCCCGAGGATCGCGTCGCGCTCGAGGCCACCACCAACTGCTGGGCGGTGGTGGCCCAACTCGAACCGCACGTGGCCGAGGTGGTGGTCTCGAACCCGCTGCGCACCAAAGCCATCGCCAGCGCCAAGATCAAGACCGACAAGATCGATGCGCGAGTGCTGGCCCAACTGCTGCGGCTCGACTACCTGCCCCGCGTCTGGCAGCCCGATCCCACCACTCGCGCCCGGCGCCAGGCCACCCACCGCCGCGCCAGCTTGGTCGGATTGCGCACCGGCAGCAAGAACCGCATCCACGCGATTCTGCACCAACGCCTGATTCCCGTGGCCGTACCCGAGCTGTTCAACGCCCGCGGCCGGGCCTGGCTGGCCGCGCTCGAGCTCGACGACGCCGGCCGTGCCGCGCTCGAGAGCGAGCTGCGCATCCTGGCCCTGGCCGAGACCGAGATCGCCGCCCTCGACCGGCGCTTGGCCGAGGGGGCCTACCAGGAGCCGCGCCTGCGCCTGCTGATGACCCTGCCCGGCGTCGATTTCGGCATCGCCACCACGCTGCTGGCCGCCCTCGGCGACATCACCCGCTTCGATTCCCCCGACCAGGCAGCCGCCTATCTCGGCCTGGCGCCCTCGACACGGCAATCCGGCGCCCACTGCTACCACGGCTCCATCACCCGCCACGGCAACCCGCACGCTCGCTGGCTGCTGGTGCAAGCCGCCCAGCACCTGGCCGCTCACCCAGGCCCCCTCGGCGTCTTCTTCCGGCGGCTCATGAAGAAGAAGAACCGCAACGTCGCCGTCGTCGCCTGCGCCCGCAAGCTGGTGGTCATCGCCTGGCACATGCTCCGCCGCAACGAGCCCTACCGCTACGCCCAGCCGCGCCAGCTCGCGGCCAAAATGTCCCGCCTGCGGGTGCGCGTCACCGGCGCCCGTCGGCGGGGCGGCCTCGCCCAGGGCTCCGGCCGCTCTCCCCGGTACGGCCTCGGCCGCACCCGCCGCGTCCCCGCCCTGAGCCAGGTCTGCGCCGCCGAGGCCCTCCCCGCACCCCAGCCTCTCGCCCCCGGCGAGCAGCGCATGGTCGCCGACCATGGCCTGGCCGCCTTCCATCGCCAGATTCAAACCTCCTACCGCGAGCCGAAAAAGAAAACCGCCGCCCAATAAGGACAACAATCAGCGGACCGCGAGAAAAAAATGACTTGACTCAATCATAGGTAGCCGAAGCCCTCGTCGGTGGTTTTGCCGCTAGCGGGGCCTGTGAACGCTTCCGCTAGCCGGCCTTTGGCATTCGCCATTGCCGCGCCGTCCACTGTGGCTCCATCATAGACGAACGTTTTGGGCGACGTCACGCTGGAGTAGGGGCCGCTAGGATAGGTGATCTGGGTGACGCGGTGCCACGCGTCGCGCTGATAGCAGGTGACGTTGCCCATTGCGTCCACCCGCTTGACGAGATCGCCCGCGGAGGAACCGCAGGTGGGATCGGAATCGAAGGTGTAATTCGTCGTGCCGGATTCGGGGTTGGTTTCGCTCGTCATCCGGCCGAGCCAGTCGAAACTGAAGCTGCGGGTTTGGCCACCCTCGTTCACGCTCGTCAGCTTGCCAAGGGGGCTATAGCCGTATTGAGTCAAGAAGCCGCTGCCGGCAACGGCCAAGTTGCAGTTGCCACTCCCAGGCTGGCCGCTGACCTCGCAAACCTGCCAGAGATCGCCCCAGCCGTCGTCCTCGAGGATGCGCCTGATGCCGGCGGGGTCGGTTGCCTCCGTGGCATTGGCGGAATAGGTGTCGGTGGTGGCGCTGCCGTCGGGCGCGGTTGTCTTCAGAACGCGGCCCAGGCCGTCAAAGGTGCTGCCCGAGAACGCGCTCGCCGCCGAGGGCGAGCCGCATGCGGTGTTGTAGGGCGTGCTGACCTGTGCGGGCCGGCCCATGGCATCGTAGACGGTCTCCACGGTGTCGCAGCCGCCCGATGGCGACGCGGTCTGGCTGAAGATCGGGCGCCCGTAGCCGTCGGCCAGCGCGTAGCGGACCAGGTTTTGGCTGCCGTCGATCTTGGTGGTGATTTCGGTTTCGGTGGGGCTGTTGTAGGCGATGGTCGCCCCGCCGCCGTCGGGGTTCGAGGTCGAGGTCAAGCGGCCCTCGCCGTCGTACCCGAAGCTCTTGGTCGCCTGATTCGGGTCCGTTGAGGCGGTCAGCAAGCCCCGCTGGCACTCGACGGACAAGTTTTCCGTGCCACCCGGCACGGTCATGCTCGAAGGGAAGGCGTTCGCGCAGTTGCCGAAGACTGCGGATAGGATATTGCCGTTGGCGTCCTGCGCCGTCACCACATTGCCGGCATCGTCATACCCGAGGTAGGTCGTGAGATTCTGGGACGCGTTCACCCGATGCGTGATCGAGGTCGGGTTCCCACGGTTGGCGTTGTTCGTGCCGTACGCCGAGTCGTGGTTCTGCAAAGAATTGGCCGACTGCATGGTGAAGGGACTGCTGTAGTTGTCGTAGGCGATCTGCGTGTCGCTGAAAATGTTTCCGCTCCCGTCGGTGATCTTCACTTCACTCGGCCGGTCGTACCCAGGGCAGGATGAGCAATACGTAATCGTGGTGATTCGCTTGGTGCCGCCGGTTGGGTCCCCGGCCCAGTCAATGTCCGTTTCTTGCGTTAGATTTCCGTAGGCGTCAAAAGTTGTGTCGCGCTCGGCGACCTTGACGCCATTCAAAGACGTGACCGCCGTCGCCGGAAACTCCGCCCCCCCGCTGCTCGCGAGCGTGTAGCTGACCTCGCGCAGCAATGTGGTGCCGTCCGTGTCGTACGTCTTCTCGTCGATGGGCAGTCCGCTGCCGTCGGCGGCCAGGGTCACCAGCGTTGAGGAGCCGTCGGGCCTAGAGATCGTCATGGTCGGATTGCCGCTCGCGGTGGCGCCACGCACATAGCTCGTGGTCCCCGAGTGGCCCTCGCCGTCGTTTTCCTGCACTGTTACCGAGGCGGGTGACCCGTCCCCATATGTGCAGAGGCTGCCGTACGCGAACGTCGTGACGCCGCCCGACGGGAAGGTCGCGGAGTTCAGGCGGCCGGCAGAGTCGTATCCAAATTGGTAATACCAATGCGTGCTGTTGGAATTCTGCGGCAGGACGAGAAAGACGGGGAGCGTCACCGTTCCCGAGTAATCGCTGATGCCGGCGCACCCGGCGCCCGTGTTGACCGCGAAATTGGCCTTGACGAGCAGGTAGGTGGCGTAGGCAGTCGAGCCGGGTTCGGCCACTTCGATCTCCTCGCAGGCGGGGTACGCTTGGCCGTTGATGGGGTTTGTGCAGCCAGAGGACTCGACCACGTCCTTGACGACTGTCGTTCCGGTCGTGTCGGTCCAGTCGATCTCCCCGCTCACGGGGTTCGAGTAGCTCACGTAGTTGCCGTTGGTGTCCTCGAACACGGGCGTGCCGGCATGGGCGATTCCGTTGAACAGGTCGCCGTGACGGTTCCTTACCGTCTCGGCCGTGACGTTCACGCCGGCATTGATGCCGCCGCTCGCGGTGGCGGCAAGGGTGAGACCCGACCCGTCCGGGGCTATCTGCGATGTTTGAAGGGTTCCGCTGTGGCAGGTGCCCCTGGGGAGCGGGTAGGTCGTCTGTCCGTCGCTTGCTAGGTAGGCGTTCGGAAAACTGTGGAGCGTTCCGCCCGAATCGTAGTACCGGAAATTGTTGTCGTAGCTCCAGAGGCAATAACCGTTTCCATCCTTTTGCGAGACGCTGTGGGAATCAAAATGCACCGAACCGTAAAAGGGCCCGATCTGCCAGCCGGTCGGAAAGTCGGAATTTTGGACGAAGGCGTTTCCCGCCGCGTTCTTGGTGTATGGACTAGCGTTATAGGTTAGCGGAAAGCTAAGAGGATGGTGGCGGACGCGACTACAACGGTCAGCCGGGCAGCATTGGGAAGCGAACGCATAATCCCACCTTTCGCTTCCGGCCCGCTGCTCCTCTTGGCGCTGCGGCTTAGCCCTGTGCCGCGCGCCCTCCCTAAACGGATCGGATGTTCTTCGTAAGATCCGGACGCCTAGGACCATACAGCCCGCCTCAATGAATGTCAAGGCCAAAAATGAAAAAGAAATCCACTACCTATATCCGGGCACAGTCGTTGTCAGGACTAGTCGGTTAAAAAGCGCCGATCGGGAGCCGGCGCTCCGCGGTCGAGGCACGGTCCCGCGGGCGCGCACGGCGCGAGCCGCCAGCCGGGCGGTGGCGGGCTAATCACGGATGGCGACCAACGGGCTGGCGGCGACCACGCGCACGGGCTGCTGCGGCGCGCCGCGATGCAGCGCCAGCGCGCGCGCGGCGCGGTCGAGGACGTCGGTGGCGATGTCCTCCGCCGCCAATCCCGCTTCCGCCGCGACTTCCGCGGCGCCGGCGGCGAGCACCAGCGGTTGGCCGTCGGGCCAGACGAAATCGGCCAGCGCCGAGCGCAGCTTCTGAAAGATGGCGGCGGCATTCAGCACCACGGTGTCGGGCAGCACGAACAAGAACTGGTTGGGGCGCAAGCCGGCGCCCACGTCGTTGGGGCGCAAATAGGCGGTGAGCTTCTGCGCCACGCGCTCCAGCCAGGCGCGGTACTCGGGGTTGTTGAAGCTCCCGGGCGGGCGGGTCAGCTCCAAACAGAGGACCGTGAGCGGCGACTTCTGCTCTTGAGCGCGGGCGCATTCGGCCACCAGCACCTCCAGCAGCGAGGAGATTCGCAACAGCCCGGTGCGATCGTCGAGTTCGGTCAGTTGCCGCAGCAAGCCGCGCAGGCGCGAATTCGCCAGCGCCATCACCATCTGATCGGCGAGGGCGGAGAGGGCCTGGGCGTCGCGCGCGCCCCAGGCGCGCTCTTCCCCGCAGAACTCGAGCAGCACGACGCCGATCACGTTGCCGGCTTCCTCGAGGGGCTGCGCCACCAGGGTCTCGATCCCCATGCGGCGCAGCGTCTGCGCGATTTGCGGCGTTTCGTTGGTGCGCGGCAGGCAGAGCCAGCGCGGCGGCGCCGCGGGAATATGGGCTTCGATCAGGGTCAGCAGCCGCGCCACGAAGGCGG
>Ga0209061_1005225_pt1 | contig 11578 bp, 9 predicted proteins | sample Coa_R1_10_FD_187157 | JGI IMG/M metagenome (GOLD analysis project Ga0209061, IMG submission 187157) | Surface soil microbial communities from Centralia Pennsylvania, which are recovering from an underground coalmine fire - Coalmine... | ecosystem: Environmental > Terrestrial > Soil > Unclassified... | reverse complement strand
TGTGGCGAGGCCGGCGGGGGACGGGCCGGTGCTCTTTTGAGAATTCAATCGGTTGGCTGCGATCTGGGCTGGAGAAGCCATGGTGTTTGCTCCTTACGACCCCGAGGGTAACCGGGGAGCGGCGGGGCTGCGTGTCGCGGGGCGCGGAAGTGATTGAGAAATCGAGGAAAATTTTTCGATTGGGGCGGTCACCGGCAGGCGGGAGGATGCGGGCGCGCAGGAGCGATTAGCGGATGGTCATCGAGTACTCGCCGGCCGTTTTCGCTTGCGGCCATACCTGCACGTAGTACACCTGTCCGGGAGCGGCCTGGAAGCCGCGCGTCAGGTTCGCCCCGGCGGCGCGGGTATCGGCGGCGAATGCCAGGGCGCGGCGATCGGGCGAGAAGATCGTGACGGCCGGGATGAGCGTGGCCGACCGGTTTTGAATCTCCACTCGCACGAGGCCGGCCTGTGGAGCGACGAAGGAGTAAAAGTCCGTATCGGCGCCGTCCATGATATTGGCATCGATCGGCTGGCCCACCGGGACGCGGGTGGCGTTCAGGATGTCGTCGTTCGGTTCATAGCGGTCGAAGGCCTTCAGCGGCTTGATTGTGAACCGGTACTTGCCCACGGTCTTATAGGCGCCCCACACGTGTACGATCAGCGTGGTTTTCGGCGCCGGGGCGATCCGTTGGGTCAACGGGCGTCCAGGCTGTCGCGCGTCTTTTGTCCAGCCGAGGAACCGGTCGCTGGTATCGAAGACGCTGAGCGCCGGAATGAGCGCCGGAGACAGGTTTTCGATTTCGAGCGACAGCATGTCGCGCGGCGCGGGCGGCGCCTCAAAGCGGAAGCAATCGGTATCGCCGATAGCGGAGACTTCGGCGTCGACGGGGCGATCGAGCGAGATGACGTTGGCCAGCAGGTAGTAATCGTTGGGTTCCACCTCTCGCGTCACGGCGCCCACGGCGTCCAGCATGGGTTGCATGCGCAGCAGGTTGGCGCGGGCGGGCTGGTAATCGCCATCGCGCGCAAACGCCTCGCGGAACGCATGCATGGCCCGGGCTACGTCGTTCTGCCGCAAGTAGAGCACACCCAGATTGTTGTAGATGGCGGGCACGGCCGCCTTTCGGGTGATTCGCTCGAGCACCGCCATGGCGCCCGGGTAATCGGCGCGCGCGGCGAGCTCGGCGGCGTAGCGGAAATCCTCGCGGGGCAGCGGATCGGTTAGCTGATGGTTGTAGAGCCGCGCGTATTCGCGTTCTATGATGCGATCGTCTGTAAGGTAGCCGGGAAGGCCCTGCCTGGAGGGGCGGGTAAGGCGGCTCATTACGGTCCATACCATTCCGGCAACGGCGGCCACCAGCAGCACGATGCCGAAAGGCCACAGCGGAATTCGCCTGGGCGGGCGGCGCGGGCGGCGCTTGCGGATCAAGACTGGCTGGGGGAAGGCCATAGCCGGGTTTCCGGACTGTGATCGAGAAGCCGCGTTCCGGCTGTTACAATACATTTTATCGCGCCTGCTTTTGGAAACGGTGAGGGGCGGTGTCTCGGGGCGGCAAGCAAATACTAGTACTGGCGCTCGTGGCCACCTGCGTGGCGGCCTTGGCCTGGGCCAAAAAGAAAAAAGAGGACGAGACGCAGACTTTGCAGCTTCCGCGCGAATTGCCCGCGGCCGTGGCTGCCGAAACGCGGCGCCTCTCCTTCGTAGTCACACCGCTTTCGCCCAAGGGCCTGCTTTCGCAGCAGGTGCGGGATGCGCTCAAGAATCTGGAACGGCAGGCGGGCGGCAGCCAGGTGGCGCACATCCGCGCGTTTGTGGCCGGCACGGGCGATTTGCGGCGCGTGCGCGACCTGGTGAGCGAAAGCTTCACGGCGCGCCATCAACCGCTGCCGGCGCTCAGCCTGGCGCAGGTGGGGGCGTTGCCGGTAACCGGCGCTCAAGTGGTGCTGGAAGCCGCCATCAACGGTAAGCGCGACCTTTACCCCGGCGGGCTGGCCTTCTTTCCCGCGCAACCGGCCTTTGCGGCGCAACTGGCGGATGGCACGTTTCCGCCGGTGGCGCCGCTGGCCGGCCGGTCGCTTACGGCGCTCGAAGCCGCGCTCGAGGCGGCCGGCGTGGCGGGCGCGGATGTTCTGCGCGTCACCTGTTATTTCAGTTCGCTCGACGGAGTGGAAGCCGCGCGCGCGCTGGTTCAAAGCGCGTTTCCGCGCGCGGCTCTGAATTTCGTGCAGACGGAGCGCGCGCCCGTGCGCGCCTTAGCCGGATGCGAAGCCGTGGCCGCGATTCGCGGCGAGGGCGCGGCCGGTCGTTCGCCGAGCTTCGCGCGGATTGGCTCCGAACAGGTGGTGCTCACCGGAACGCAGGAATCCTTCGGCGCCGAAGAGCGCGATGCCCGCCTGGCTTTCGAACGCCTGGGGAAAATTTTGGAGCCGTTCGGCGTTTCGCTCGAGGACGTGGCTTTTGCGCGGTTTTATCCGCTTTCCGCCAGGAGCGAGCAGCAGATCCGCGCGCTCGTGCCCGTGTTCTTCAAAGCGCCGAACGCGCCCGCCATCGGGATGTTGGAGTTCGAAGGCGTGGGGGCAACCGACGCCGCATTCGCGGTGGACGCGGTGGCGGCCAAATAGCGGCTCGCCATGAGCTTTGCCGGGTGGAGCGTCAGTTTGGCGGTGGAGCGCGTGGGCGCGGCATCCCGGGGTTCGGCCAGCCGCAGCCGGGGCGCGGGCGGCGCGGCGGCTTGTAAGGCCAGTACGCCGGCGAAACTGCGCAAGCCGTTTCTCAATAATTGATAGAATAACCACGTGGTGCTGCCATGACTCGTACGCTCGTGGTTTCGTCGTTTTTGGGCGCCTTGCTGGGAATTCCGGTTCTAGCCCAGGAGGCCGCGCCGTCTCAGCCGGCTCCGGCCGCGGAGGCTAAAGCTCCAAGCTCCAACTCCCAAAACTCCAACGTTCAAAACTCCAATATTCAGGTGAATGTGAACGAAGTCATCGTGCCGGTGACGGTCACCGACCAGAAGGGCCGCTTCGTTTCCAATCTTACGGCAAACGACTTCAAAGTTTTCGACGAGGGCAAGCCACAGCGCATCGAGTTCTTCAGCCACGATCAGCGGCAGCCCGTGGTGATCGGCTTCCTGCTCGATATGAGCAACAACACCCGCATCCATTGGAAGCGTTACCAGGATTCCATTATGGAGATGGTGTGGAACCTGCTGCCCAACGATAAGAAGTACAACGGCTACCTGATTACCTACGCCAACGACGCCGAACTGGCCGTCAACACCACCCCGGATGGCGACAAACTCACCGATGAGATCCGCAAGTTGAAGCCGGGCGGCGGCGCGGCGCTGTTCGATGCCATCTACATGGCGTGCACCAAGCGCGAAACGGTGAAGGGCGAACCGTACGAGCCGCGGCGCGTGCTGATCATCGTGGGCGATGGGCACGATAGCTCGAGCAAAAAGAGCCTGGACGAAGTCGTCGAGCTGGCGCAGCGCAACCTGGTCACGATTTACGCCATGAGCACGCAGGCGTACGGATTCGATAATCCCGATCAGCAGGTGCTCGAGCGGCTGGCAAGCGAAACCGGCGGCAAAGTGGAATATCCGCTGCAGAACATCTATAAGGACACCGTGGCCGGGACTTATTTCTGCAATCCGTCCGACGAAGGCTGCTACTCCTATACAGTCGGCACGGGCGGGTACGAAGCGGCGATTTCGAAGAGCATCATCAACGCGGTTGGCTCGATTTCGGGCGACGTGAGCACGCAATACGTGCTGCGCTACATTCCCTCGGGGGGGGCCGACGATCGCGACCGACCCTATCGTCATATCCGGGTGGATGTGGATGTGCCGGACGTCATCATTCGGGCGCGCAAGGGGTATTACCCGAATTCTTTGCCCGCGGCTAATCCCGCCGACCTTCCGAGCCGATAAGCCAGTTATAGCCCCCAATGCCGGCCGCCCTCATTCCGTTCCGCGCCGCTGCCGAAAAAACAGGCGGCGAAAGGGGGCGGGAGGGCGTCTACGTGATATTGGAGGCCGCGCTGCCCGGCCAGTCCCCGCACCGTATCGGCGTGCTGCTGGCCGATCCGGAGCGCGACAAGCCGTGGATCAAGATGCGCCTCGATTACGATTTCGCGCCGCCGGAAGACGCCGAAGTGCTGGAACTGCTGGCGGAAGAGATGCCGCAACGCGCCGCGGAAATGGGCGCGGCCCGCTATCTGGAGTGGCTGGAAGATACGCTTTCGAATGCGGTGCGCGTGAGCGAGCGCCAGACGGTTCGGGTGGATTCCTTCGTGCGCGTGCTCGAACGGCTGTATTCCGAGCATGTGGAACCGGTGAAGGTGGAGCGTTGGGTTACGCATCTACCGCTATACAGCCTGCGCGCGGCGGCGGGCAAACTGGGCGAGGAAATGGAATCGGTGGAAGAGGATTGGGTACGGGCGCCCGAAGGCCTGCGCCTGGGGCCGGATCTCTTCGTGGCGCACGTGGTGGGCCGGTCGATGGAGCCCCGCATACCCGATGGCAGCCTGAACCTGTTCCGGCTGCATCCGGCGGGCTCGCGCCAGGGCAAGATTCTGCTGATCGAGCGCTTCGGCGTGCTGGAGGAAACGGCGCGCTACACGGTGAAGCGCTACACCAGCACGAAAGTCCACGATGAAGCCACCGGCGAATGGCGGCACGAGCGCATCCGCCTGGAGCCGCTGAACCCGGAGTTCGAACCCTGGGATGTGGAGGCGGAAAGTTTCGCCGTGGTCGCCGAATGGCTGCGCGTCATTGAATGAAACAATTGGTGGAATGAAACAATCCATCGCGGCGCTGCTTCTGAGTTGGTACGAGCGCGGTCACCGCGATCTCCCCTGGCGGCGGTCGAGCGACCCTTATCGCATCTGGGTGTCGGAAATTATGCTGCAGCAGACGCGCGCCCGAGCGGTCGTCCCCTATTACGAGCGCTTCCTGGAACGCTTTCCGGACGTGGCGGCCTTGGCCGCCGCTTCCGAGGCGGAAGTGCTCGCGCTGTGGAGCGGCCTGGGATATTATTCGCGCGCCCGCAACCTGCGCCGCGCCGCCCGCGCGGTGCATGCGGCGGGCGGCTTCCCGCGCGAGTATGCGGCCATCCGCGCCCTTCCGGGCATTGGCGATTACACGGCCGCGGCGATTGCCAGCATCGCCTTCGGGCGGCCGCACGCCGTTCTGGATGGCAACGTGCTGCGCGTGGTGGCGCGCGTGGAAAACGATTCCGGGGATATCGCCTCGCCCGCCACCCGCGAGCGCTTTCGCTCGATCGCCCAGGCGTGGCTCGATCCGCGCCGGCCGGGCCCCTTTAACCAGGCGCTGATGGAACTGGGCGCTACGGTTTGCCTGGCGCGCAATCCCCTGTGCCTGGTTTGCCCGCTTGCCGGCCGCTGCCGGGCGTGCGCGGAAGGAACCGCGGCGCAACTTCCGGTCAAGCTGCGCCGCCAGCAACCGGTGCGCGTGGAAGAGACGCTGCTGGTGGCCCGAAGGCGCGGGCGGGTGCTGCTGCGCCAGGTAGCGAGCGGCGCCCGCCGCATGGCGGGATTTTGGGAACTGCCCACGCCGCGCCAGTTGCCGGAAGCGCGCGCGGGCGAAACCCTCGGCCGGTTCCGGCATAGCATCACGCACCACCGCTACGTGTTTACGGTTGTTGCGGGGGCCGCGCCCCATGGGCCTCGCGATGCCGCCTTCCGCTGGGTGCCGGCCGGCGAGCTGGCGCACATTCCTCTGAGCACCACCGCGCGCAAGGCTTTGGGTATCGCCGGAATTCTTTTACACTCCTCTCGGTAACACTGCCTCTCCCCCGCTCGTAAGCGTTATGGAGAGCGAGTGGATCGCGCCGCGATCCGGTTTATAGGGGAGGCACATGAAACGGGCTATTTATGTAAAGAGCGCCATCGTATTGAGCGCGGCGATTGCCGTGCAGCTTTCCGCTTCGCTGACCAACGGCAACCATCAGCTTGTAGCGACCAGCAACGGCGTCTCATCGCCAACCTACACGCTCGTCGCGCAGCAGTAGGCGCTCAGCAATAGCGCGCGCTGCTACCATAAGCCCGTGGAGCAATTCGCGCTCGATTTCGACCTTGCCCCCGAGCGCCGCATTTTCACGGTCAGCGAGCTGAACAGCGCCATCGCCGCCGTGCTTGGGGAGGAGTTCGGCGATCTCTGGGTATCCGGCGAAATCTCCGGCGTCCGCCTCGCCACCAGCGGCCATTATTACTTCACGCTCAAAGAGCGCGAGGCGCAGGTGCGCTGCGTGGCCTTCCGCTCCGCGCACCGCTACTGGAAGTTCAAGCCGCGGGATGGGCTGGCCGTGCTGGCGCGCGGGCGCCTGGACGTTTACGAAGCTCGCGGCGAATATCAGCTTCTGGTCGAATCGCTCGAACCGCAAGGCTATGGGGCGCTGCAACTGGCCTTCGAGCAGCTCAAGAAGAAACTGGCGGCCGAGGGGCTGTTTGCCGCCGCGCGCAAACGGCCGCTGCCGCGTTTCCCGCGGCGCATCGGCATCGTCACATCGCCGCGCGGCGCGGCCATTGCCGATCTGATCCAGATTCTCTCGCGCCGCTTTCCGGGCATCCACGTGCGCCTTTATCCGGCGCTGGTGCAGGGGGAAGGCTCGGTGGAGGAGGTTCGCCGCGGCATCGAATATTTCAGCCGTACGCAATGGCCGGATGTGCTGATCGTGGCCCGCGGCGGCGGTTCGCTCGAAGACCTCTGGACCTTCAACGAGGAAGCCATCGCGCGCGCCATCGCCGCCTGCCGCGTGCCCGTCGTTTCGGCCGTGGGACACGAAACCGATGTGACGATCGCGGATTTCGTGGCCGACCTGCGCGCCCCCACGCCTTCGGCCGCCGCCGAACTGGTGGCGCCGCTTCGCGACGATGTGCTCGAGCGCATCGCCGTCGCCCGCGCCAAAGCCGCCCAGGCTCTGCGCTACCGCCTGGCCATACTCGAGCGGCGTTTGCGCCAGCAGGGCATCGAGCGCGCGCTCAACATTCTGCACCGCCGCATCGGCCGCAACCTGCAGCGCATCGACGAGCAGGAATACCGTATGCGCGAACGCCTGCGCGCCCTGATTGCCGCGCGCGAACGGAACCGCCGCGCGCTTGAAACGCGCCTCCGCCGCTTCGATATGCGTCCCCGGCTGGCCGCCGACCGCCGCCGGATGGAGAGCGCGCACGCCGGCGCTCTAAACCAGATCGCCGCCCACCTGGCCCGTCGCCGCCGCGGCTGGGAGCAGCTTTCGACAAAGCTCGCGCAGCTAAGCCCGCTGCGCATTCTGGAACGCGGCTACGCGATTGTCTCGAGCGATGGACGAATTCTGAAGGATGCGGCGGAAGCGCCGGCGGGTAGCGAACTTCACGTGCGGTTGGCTAAAGGGGAGCTGGACGCTACAGTGCGGTGAGGGGCGGCTTGGCGGCGATCCGGGCTGCGCGAAGGATCTCGAACGCGCTTGCGAGGCGCGCCGATGCGAGGGCCAGCGCGGATTCTTCGGCGGTCTGGCGGGCGCGGGGTAGAAAATCGGCCACGCGCCGCCGCGCGCCGCCGCGATAACGATTCCAGGCGCTCCGCGAATTTTGGAGCGTGGGACCGGGGGCTTTTTTCAATCGAAGCCGCGCAATTAATGCCGGCAGAAGATCTGCGATTCGGAAAGCCGCGGGGAAGGGAAGGTGCGGGAGATGTGATCCTGCCAGCCGAGGCTCTCCTCGTCGGCCAGCGACCACAGCAGGCCCACAACCGTGCCCAGGCTCAGGCAGGAGCCTGCGAAGCGCAGAATCCGCTGTTGCGGCTCAGGTGGAAAGCCTTCGAAGGTGATGAGCTTCAGCCCGGCCCAGCGCATGCCGGCGGTTTCAGTACCCGCGATGGCCCAGAACACTCCGTAGGTAAATGCCACCAGAAGCAGCGCCCCGGCGAAAACAATCAGGTTCGATCTTCCCATTACGAACTGGCCGCCCGCCAGCGCGTAGGCCAGCAGAAACAGGCCGTAACCGACGAACACCATGGCCCCATCGAACGCCGCCGCAATCGCCCGATGAATGGGAGTCGCCACCGGCGATTCACAGATGATAACGGCTTCGACCGTGGTGCCGAGCGTGCGCGGCTGATCCGGAATGGCCGGCAGAAAATCCAGGCTGGCCTGCGCTTCGGAAACCCGCGTTTTGGGTTTCGCCGTTTGCGGCTTTCTGGGCTTGGCGGGATCGGTGCGGCGCGGCCTGGGCTCCACTGGAGCATAGGTCTCAAACGGAATCACATTTGGCGCGGGCCGGTCCTGAAATAACGGCCGCTGCACCGCGCGCGAAAGATCCGGCGCACTGGCAGCGCGCGCGGGCTGCTTCAGCGCGGGTTGGGCCACCGCCGCTAGCGCACCCTCCGTGTGCAAGGGAAATTCGCCGGTTAAAGTATCGCTCGGCCTGCGCCCGCAACGGCGGCAACGGCTCTCGTCGTCCGCGTTCCGGCAACCGCAATACGTGCAAGTCACAACCAGACCCTCATGTTCACACCACCAATTAGACCTTATCGGTGTGATACGTTTTCCGATTGAGGCCTTTTTCGCAATTCCTAAAATCTTTAGTTAGCACACCTGTATCTAATTGTCACGGAAATTCTTCGAGTAAAGCCTGCATTTATCTGCTTACAGTACTGTTATCACTAGTGTTAGCTATGACTGCCCAGGCCCAGCCATCGGCCAATCAGCCGAACCAGCGCGTACTCCTGCCCCGGCCCAATGCCCCTCCGCACGGCTCCTACGACATAACGGCCGATACTCAGGAAAACGAGGGCAGCCTGCGCCATTTGCGCGGCAAGGCAAAAATTGAAACCGACACCATGCTGCTCCAGGCCGACTCCATCGATTACGACGATGAGAGCGGCGACCTACGGGCCAACGGCAACGTCTACTTCCACAGCTTCGCCCAAAACGAGCAGCTTTGGGCCGACCGGGTGGTCTACAACACCGATTCGGAAACAGGCACGTTCTATAATGTTCGCGGCACCGGCTACACCCGCATCGACGCGCGGCCGGGAAGGCTCACCACCAGCGAGCCGTTCTTTTTCCAGGGCCAGTGGGCGGAGCGCGTGGAAGATCATTACATTCTCCACAATGGTTTCATCACCAACTGTAAGATGCCGAATCCCTGGTGGGAGCTGAAGGGCCGCAGATTTACTATTTACCCGGGGGACCATGCTATCGCCTACGGGTCTATCTTCTGGGTGAAGAAGTTGCCGATCTTCTACGCGCCTTACTTTTATAAATCGCTCGAAAAGTTTCCCCGCCGCAGCGGATTTTTGTTCCCCAACATCGGCAACTCGACTAACCGCGGTTTCATGCTGGGCATGGGCTACTTCTGGGCCATCAATCGCAGCTACGACATGCTGTACCACATGACCGAGTACACCGCCCGCGGCGAAGCGCACCATCTGGAACTGCGCGGCAATCCAAAAGAGGGCACCGATTTCGATGCCATCATTTACGGTGTCGACGACCGGCTGGGCGGTCAGGGGCCGGTCGGCATCCAGCAGTACAGCGGCTACACGATCACCGGCACAGGTCGCGCCGATCTGGGCAACGGCTGGAGCGCGCATGGCTCGGTCAATTACACCAGCTCATTCGCGTTCCGCCAGGATTGGTCGGAGTCGATCAACGAGGCGGTCGGCCAGGAAGTCCATTCGACCGGCTACGTCAACAAAAACTGGTCGAATTACAACCTGGATATTGCCGCGGTTCGCCTCGAAGATTTTCAAAGCGTGGAACTGCCGGTGGAGAACACCACGACCGGCAAAACGCCTACGCAAACGGATGCGGCGATCATCCGCAAACTGCCGGAAGTGGATTTCAGCGGGCGCGAGCAGCAGATCGGCAATCTGCCGCTCTGGTATTCGTTCGATTCCTCGGCCGGGATGCTCTACCGCGAGGAGCCGCTGTATTCGCAGTTCGGCGTGGGGACCTTCACGCCCAACGCAAACTTCCCCGGCGCCGTCACTTTGCTTGCCGATCAGTTTCAAACCAGCCCGGTTACCGGACGCGTGAACTTCGCTCCCAACCTGATGACCGCTTTCCACTGGCACGGGTTCGATTTGGTTCCCCGCTTCGGTATTCAGGAGACATATTACTCGCAAAGCCAGCTACCGGATCCGAATGCCAGCCAGCTCTTTTCACAGCCTTCCACGCAATGCGGAACCGTATCTTGCACCATCTATCAGGTGAACGGCGCCGGCCTCGTTCGCAGCTCGCGCGCCTTCTCGCTCGACCTGGCGTTTCCCTCGTTCGCCCGCGTATTCGACAAGAAGACCCGGTTCGGCGACAAGCTGAAACACGTGATCGAGCCGCGCGCCACTTACCAGTACGTCACCGGCATCGGCCAGGACTTCAACCGCTACATCCGCTTTGACGGTATGGATCTGCTCGCCAACACCAACGAACTGGACCTCTCTCTCACCAACCGGATTTACGCCAAGCGGGGCAACGACACACAGGAGATCTTCACTTGGGAATTAGCCCAGGCGCGGTATTTCGATCCGACTTTCGGCGGGGCGCTCGTTCCCGGCCAGCGCAACATCTTTCTGGCCGCGCAGGAGATCTCTCCCTACGCGTTTTTGCTTTATCCCCGGTCCGCATCGCCCATCGATTCGTCGCTCCGCGCGACTCCAATCGGCGGCATCACGTTCGACTGGCGCGCCGATTACGACCCGCTCTACAGGCGAATGACCAATAGCACCGTGGCGCTCGACTTACGCTGGAAGAGGTATTATTTCGTCTCTCTGGGCGATAACCTGGTGCACACCAACCCGATCCTTTCGAGACAGGAAAATCAGATTCATGCCCGCGCCGGATATGGCGATATCACCCGCCGCGGTTTCAATTTCGGCGTGGATACGATCTACGACACTCACTACCACAATCTCGATTACCTGACCGCACAGGCCACCTATAACACGAACTGCTGCGGTTTCAGCTTCCAGTATCGTGTTTCCGACTTCGCCGGATTCGTTTTCACGCAATACCGGGTTTCCTTCGCCGTGTCCAATCTCGGCAGCTTCGGCACGCTCCGCAAACAGGACCGGATCTTTTAGGGGCGGACGCATGTTCTCGCTCGAAATCCACTGCCCGCCCGAGAGCCTGGATCTGCTCATCGCGGATTTGTGGGAACGGGGGTGCGCGGGAATTACCGAACTCGATGGCGGCGCGGTGCGCGCTTTTTTCGAAGATGCCGCGCGACGCCAGGAGTTGCTCGCCCGTTATCCAGAGGCCGTGGTGCGCAGCGAAGAGCCGCGCGACTGGGTGCGGGAAGCGCGCGATCTGCTGCAACCGATGGCCGTGGGCGAGCGCTTCTTTCTGGTTCCGGAATGGCGCGACGATCCGGCGCCGGCGGGGCGATTCCGGATCGCCGTGAATCCGGGTCTGGCCTTCGGCACTGGGGTACACGAAACCACGCAGCTCGTCTTAGAAGCGTTGGAGAAATCCCTGCGGCCGGGAATGACCGTGCTCGATGTGGGCACCGGCTCGGGGATTCTGGCGGAAGCGGCGGAACTGCTGGGAGCGGGAAAGGTGTTCGCCTGCGATATCGACGCGGACGCAATCGGGATTG
>Ga0209061_1005223_pt1 | contig 11580 bp, 8 predicted proteins | sample Coa_R1_10_FD_187157 | JGI IMG/M metagenome (GOLD analysis project Ga0209061, IMG submission 187157) | Surface soil microbial communities from Centralia Pennsylvania, which are recovering from an underground coalmine fire - Coalmine... | ecosystem: Environmental > Terrestrial > Soil > Unclassified... | reverse complement strand
TCCGGCAGTTTCTTGCCACCAAAGAGTAGCAACGCCACCAGGATAATGACCAGCAATTCGGTTGGGCCAATACTTCTTAACATGGGTGTCCTTGACTTCCTCTATTGTATGCCGCCCTGCAAGCTCCTGCGGTTAACGCTGGAAAGCCGCCGAAACCAGGTGAAGGATGAGCCCCAGAATCACCAGCGGCGCCAGGACCAATCCGGCTTTGCTTTTACTCACCCCAAAACCGGCGCTGAGCACCAAGAGCGCCATTACAATCCACCAGATCTCAAACACCGAGAAGTAGCCCAGAAACGCCAGCAAAAATCTGTTCGTGCTTTCATCTAGAAACATATCCAGCCCGAATGCGGGCTGCAGCTCGGCCACCGTGGACGGTTCACCCTTTGCACGAACCACAATGGCTCCGGCTAGCGCCGCCAGCGCAGGAATGACCGAGCAGCCCGATGTCAAATTGAAAAGAGAGCGGAATTTCGCCTGCACCCCCGCAATTGAGCCGCTCGCCCACAAGATCAGCGCCTGCACGGCCAAAATGCAGGCAAGAATCAACGGCAAGAGATAATTGGCGACCCGCTGGATGATCATGCTAATTGCAATTTGGCGTTGAAACTGCTCCGGTGTCACATTCGCTGGAATGGGTCGGAGCTCGAGAACATGCTGCAGCAGCGGCATAATCAAGACTCGCGCCGCCAAAGAGATGGCCGAAGCGATAAGCAGTGCTCCCAACCAAAACCACTTGCGGTCCAGTCTCCTGGCTGCGCCCTCCGGATCCGCCAGAAAGCTGGCTATGCCTACCAGATCATCCAAAACCGTCTCGCGCGTTTGCCTCGGTACATCCGGCGCACTTGCAGCCATTTGCGCCTCCTGTTATGGTCTAGGGCATTATAGACTAAAGGAGCCGGGAGTCGAAAGATAGAAGCTAGAGTTCAGGGATTTGCGCCGGCTGGAAGCAGCGAGCCGCGCAAGACATGGTCTCCGCCTGAGGATCCGTTTCATCCAGCACCGCGTGTCCGCGTGCGCACCTGGCGAGGCCTCTGGCACAGCATATCGCCTTCCTTGCGCTTTCTTATGGAAACCGAAGTGCACGTATATGCCTTCGCCGTGGCCGCCAATATCCTCATCTCGTTCTTTCCTTTTCTGGTCGCCATGATTCTGCTGTGCAAATCTGTCCTGCATTCGCAGGCCGCCGTAGACATCATCATCCGTACCGTGAACGATTATTTCCCCTCCGGCTTCGGCGTCGATTTCCGATATTATCTGCTGCACTCCTACCAGAAATTCAGTTGGCTTTCTGTCTTCCTTCTGCTGTTCACGGCCAATGGCATCTTCCTGCCGCTTGAAGTCGCATTCAATCGCGTTTGGCGCATACCCAAGAACCGCAGTTTGCTGAGAAACCAGGCCGTCAGCCTCGGACTTATCTTCGCTTGCGGAGTTCTGGTGCTCGCCTCCATCAGCATCACGGCGACGAACATCCGGCCCTTCGCCTTAAAACACGCCGCGCATGCTGGGGCGCTGCTCGAATCGATCGCCTTAAAAATCGTCGCTTTACCCGCGACCATGCTCATGATCTTTCTTGTCTATTGGCTGCTTCCCAATGCCAAGATCCGCGTGAAACGCCTGGTGCCCGCATCCATCGCCGTGGGCCTGCTGCTAGAAGCCGCAAAGTACGTCAATATTCTTACGTGGCCCTGGCTGCGTGACAAGCTGCGCGCCGAAGTACCGCCGTTTGTGCAGTCCATCAGCATCATTCTGTGGTCGTTTGTAGCGACGCTGATTGTCTTGGCTGGTGCGGAGTGGTCAGCAAGAGTGACGGTAGAGAAGTTGGACTCGGAGTAGGCCTGCTCGCAAACAATTGCACCTACTCCGCCTCTTCACACCGCAGCGAAAATCGGAGCCTGCAACCGGCTCCAGCCATGGCTGGAGCGTTCGATTCGCCTTGAGGCGGCGTCAGAAGTAGAAGCGCACGCCGAGCTGGATGATTCGGGTGTAATTCGCCGAAGCGCCCCCGCCTCCCAGTGCAAGCGCATTGTACTGGCCGTTGAGTACCCCAAAATCCGCAGGATCCTGCAGATTCAACGCAGGCACGCCACCGGTTTGACCACCTGGGTCGCCCCATTCCATGTGATTCAACACATTGAAGGCTTGGGCGTAAATCTGCAATCCCATTCTTTCGGTGAAGGTAATCTGCTTAGTCAGCCCCAGATCCAGATTCCATCGCTGCTGCCCACGCAGTATGCCCGCTCCGCCACAACGTCCATCAATTCCCACCAGATTCGGCATGAAATTGTTATAAACCGCGGCCGGGTTGCTAAACAGATTCACGCCGGTTCCGCCGTTTGCCGGATTTCCGTTTACACCGATGCCGTTTGAACCATTCACCCCGTAAACTGGCGAATTACTGTAACCCATATTAGGATTGATGGGGACTGCGGTACACCCGCTTCCATCCGCTCCTATACCCACACCCCACTCCTGGAACGAGCCTGTGTAAATCTCCATCGGCAAACCGCTCCCGTAAGAAAAGATCGGCGAGACGATCCAGCCCCCAATAATTTGATTTATAACGGCGTGGCTGCTCGACCAGCGCTGACCTTTGCCAAACGGTAGGTTATAGGATGCCAGAAAATTAAACGTAAATTTACGGTCCCAAGGCTGTAATCCATAATCCACACCCGGATTCCAGGGATCATTAGTACTGTCGAAGGTATAGGCTTGATTCAAACCGAGCACTCCCAGCGACTTACTCCACGTAAAATTACTGCTTACAGTTAAATTTTTAGAGCGCTTGGTTAGGGAAACAACTGCTGCATTGTAATTTGAATATCCAAACGAGGTGGTCGCATAGCAGTAGGTTGTACATTGTCCTGCATCAATTGGCGTAGAAGGCCCAAAATAGTAATAACTATCCAAATCAGCCCACATACTGCCAACCGATTGGCTCAATATGTTACTCGATTCGTTTGACGCCACCGCCGCGGTGCAGCTAGGGTAACCCGCGCAATAGCTGCTACCCTTTAAAGCTGTTTCAAAGAAAGGCTGCGGTGTTGGATTCGCACCTTTCGATAAAGCGAAATATAAATTGTCATAGGCATTCGCAAAGGTCTGCCCGCCCAGTTTCATCATCCACGGGACATCGCTGAACTCCACACCCAGATACTGATTCCGGGTATAAACGCCCACATAGCCCAGCTCGAGAATCACATTCCCTTTAAACTGTCGTTGAATACTGAAATCGACTTGATCGGATACGGCTGGCACGAAATTCCCGTCCAGATATTCCAGCAGCTCCGCCGACGGAGCATTCACCCCCGGCACAACGGGCGCCGGCAGCGTCGGAGAAATAGCCGGCAACGGTGCAGTAAGTCCATTCACACCAATGCGGAAAGCCGTAGCTGGATTGGCGCCTTGCGAGGTCGTGCACGTACCCGTTGCCGTCGGATCCGCACAGGTAACCGGCTGCAGAAAGCCATCTCCCAGCACGGGCGTCGAGACCAGATCAATACCGAGATTATGTGCGTAAAAACGGCCGTAACCGCCACGAATTACCGTAGCTTTATCCCCCAGGAGCTTACCCCAGAAGCCGCCATTGACATCCGGACTCCAGGCGATAGATACACGCGGAGAAATCGCGCTCCAGAAAGGATGATACGGATAGTTTAAGCCCTTTACGTCTCCAATTGGACTAAAACCGAGAGTTGGATTGGAAATATATCCGTTTTCTGCTGTAACGCGCTGCGCGTCAAAATAGCTAGCCAAATAGACCGGTTGATTATTGGATGCATACACCATAATGTCCTGCGTTCCATTAGCGTCGGTCGGCGGGATCTGAAGCTGATAATTTAAGCCCAAAGTTAGCGTGAAATTGGGCTTCACTTTCCAGGTATCGTTGATGAAGATACTGCCCATTGGGGCCGACACATTGGAGCGCACCGGCGTCCCTAGTGGATTGAGTGAGAGATTCGCTCCCGTTCGCGTCGCAACGACGGTAGCGGCGTCCACCAGTCCAAGCACGTCCGAATACAGCGCATTCCAACCATTTGCACCGAGCAGTTCACTGGAAGGCAAGCAGTTTGCGGTTAGAGTCGCACTGCAGGGTACCGGTTGATACGCCGGGGTCATAGCAATGCCGTTATTCGACCCGCCAATGCCATAAATTAGCTGTGTCATTCCACCAACAACGTTGTCATAACGGTCGAAACGCCATCGCTGGTACAGAAAATCGCCGCCAACCTGGATCAGATGCGTTCCTTTCAACCAACTGAGATTATCCCGAAAATCATAATCGTGGCCATCCCAAAGCCGGGGGCGGGCATCTTGCGTATCAATGTTAAGGGGCACAAGCGCGCTGCTGTGGTTGTTATCACCGCCAATCGTGACAGGAGCAGCCAAGCCCGGATACTGCGGTATACCCGCTTCGGCGCGCAGCCACTGCCATCGATCTAGCAGATAGGTGAAATGAAACTCATTTGTCAGAGTGGGAGAGATTGTACCGGTGAGGCCAGCAACCAGGAAACGCGGCTGGTAGATATTTGTCGACGCACTCGCCGGTTGTCCGAATTTATCGCCCGGCAGTAAACCACCAATGTCAACTTGGCTCGTTGTCGGGTTATTCTGCCCAAAATAACGATAGCTGGAGAAGAACCGCCAGTTCGGACCAAAATCGTGATCGATGCGTATTACACCGAAGTTATTCGATAGAGGGAAATTCAGATTCGCAATGTAGCCGCAAGTATTTAGCCCATGATCGCCATAGTTGAAATCATTACACTGGGGCATGTATTTGTTCCAAATCGCGCTGACGACTGGATTGATGCCAATATGCAGGGGATCACAGGGCAAGCCGCCGTTGGGTCCGCAACTGGTCGAGGTCGCAAGATTGTATCGCACAGGATTGCCGTTTGCGTCCCGCTCCGTGATAATGCCTTGGCGCAATGTGGCGGAAGGCACAAGCGCCTCGAAGGGGCCGGAGCGGGGATAGCGCTCACCCTCATAGTTGGTGTAGAAGTACGTCTTCCCACCCAAGAAGTTCGGCGCCAGCGGTCCGCCTAGCGCGCCGCCAAAGCGGTTAAAGTGGGCCTTAGGTTTTGGAATCCCGTTGAAGTTGTTGTACCAATCGTTGGAATTTAGCCAGTCGCCTTGGAAGAAGTCATATGCCGCGCCGTGAAACGCGTCCGTACCGCGTTTTGTCGTCACCATGACCTCTCCGCCTTGGGAAACTCCAAAATCGGAGGTCATGTTATTTGTATTCACGCGAAACTCTTCCACACTTTCAGCCGGAGTGGGCATCACACCCGTGCCGTTATGGTTGATGTAAGTCGCGTTGTCCCCATCTAGATCGCTCGTGTTATAACCTCCATCCAGCAAATACGTGTTCTGATCGGCTGTGGCGCCTGCGATATTGCCGCTCGTGATGTTGTCTTCTGCTCCGTTGAAGGTCGGCGCTGCTGTAGGCTGAAAAAACAGGAGCGAGGAAGCATCCCGATTAATCGTAGGCAACTGCAAAATGGCGCTGCCGCCGATACTGGACCCCATGGTGGCGTTTTCGGTCTGCAGTTCAGCGCCTGCCACTTCTGTCACCTGAACCACCGTGCTCGTAGAGCCTATCTGGAGTGTCACATTCAGCGTGAGCGTGGTTCCGGTGGTCACCTGCTGGCCTGTCACGCGACTCGTCGCAAAACCAGTCTTCGTTACGGTCAGATCATACGTTCCGACGTTCACGTTATGAAACACATAAAGGCCATCGGAATTGGTCCGAGTGGTCAATTCTATGTGCGTCGCGATATCGGTCAAAGTAACAGTTGCATCAGGCACACTTGCGCCGCTGGGATCCGTTACCGTACCGGTAACATTTCCATAGGTCATCGTTTGCTGACCTAGAACCAGACCAGCCGGAGCAAGCAAGTACATCAAAAAGCGAGACCATCGAAGTGCGGTTTTCATAGTTCTCCTTTCCCAGAACGAACGCAGTTCCGATGACTGGCAACGAAGCAACTAACTAGGCCGAAGTATAAGTCCGATCGCTGGTCTTCGTCAATGAAAAAAATTGATAACCAAAAACGTGATTGCTTGGACTAGTACATTTCTATGAAATGCCAGGCATCTGCCAGGATTCGATCCAAGTCGGAGCGCACTGGCTTCCAACCCAGCATTTGCTGTAACTTTCGGGAATCCGCAATCAAGCTCGCAGGATCGCCCTCTCGTCGGGGACCAATGATACGCGGTACTCGTTTTCCAGTAACTCGTTCCGCTGCCGCTACCACTTGCTTCACCGAATGTCCGCTGCCGGTGCCTACATTGAAGACATCCGTCTGGCCACCTCGCAGCAGATGCTCCACCGCAATCACGTGCGCTTCCGCCAAATCACTCACGTGTATGTAATCGCGGATGCAGGTGCCATCCGGCGTCGGATAGTCGTCACCGAACAGCGTAACGGGATTTCCTGTTTTGATGGCCCGCAAGATGAGGGGGATAAGATGCGTCTCTGGCTCATGCTCTTCCCCTAGACCGGCCTCTGGTTCCGCACCGCAGGCATTAAAATACCGTAAGCTGATCGCGCGGAAGTCGCGGTACCGGCTGAGCCACTGGATGGTCCTCTCGGTCATTACCTTCGTCTCCCCATAGGGGCTGATGGGAGCCAATGGCTCATCTTCCGTAATAGGCACCCGGCGCGGCGTACCATAGACAGCAGCCGTGGAGGAGAAGACCAGATGCCGGACCCCGGCTCGGACCATGGCCTCAAACAGGGACACCGATCCCGCCACATTGTTGGAAAAATAAAGCTCCGGAATTTGCGTGGATTCGCCTACGGCGATATAAGCCGCAAAGTGAATGACCGCCTCGATCGCCTCTTGCCGCAGAATCTCCGCAATCCTGTTGGTATCGCGAATGTCCACCTCGCGCAGTTGACCGACTGGGACGTTCTTCTTTGCGCCCCGCGAGAGATTATCCACAACGACTACAGAATGGCCGTGCCGTTCAAGAAAAAGGCGAGTGTGAGAACCGATATAGCCGGCGCCGCCGGTAACGAGAATTTTAGCCAAGCATTTCGAGTTTAGCGAGAGCTGCTGCTGGCTGATGCTCTATTCTTCAGCCATCTCCAGTTGCTCTCCCGTCACTTTCCCGTCCTCCAGCACCACAACAGGCTGCTCGCCCCGTACTTGCCAGCACCTGCCGGTCTCAAGTGGTGAATTCCCCGCATAGACGAGCACCATATGCTTCGGATCGAGCGGATTCTTTGCCGTATAAATCAGCGCATTTCGTTCCGAGGCATAGACCTTTCCCTCCACTTTGAAAGCCGCACCCGGATAATCGAGGCCGATCCTCGCACACCACCATGCAAGCGCAGAATTCGTTTCGGGCCTGCCAATAAAGATCACGTCTTTATGAGCAAGAAGACTCTCACTCGCCTCGAAATCCTTGTAGACCGGAACATTCCGCTGATCACGCTCACGATAGCGGCTCTGTAGCTGCTCGGCCACATAGCGGTTCGTGCCGGCTTCGCGAACTGTCCCATAAACAATCACAGCCGACGCAAGCCGGTGTCGCAGGTCACTCGGCAGATATGCCGGACCGTCTCCAACCTCCGGCACCTCGTACTTTACCTTAGCTACATTCAAAAACGATTGCGCCGTCACCGTTTGGGTGGTGTGCGTGTTGAAGTAATCCCGCATCAGTTTCAAAAACGCTTGATTGCCCATCTTCCGGCGCAAAGAATCCAGAAAGAGCGTGCCAGCCGTTTCCTCTTGCAGAAAGTGATTCAGCGGAGTGTCGGGCGAAAGCGCAAGTCCGCGATAGCGAATCTTCTCAAGCTCCATCGCGCGGTCCACGTCAGACGCTTGTAGCAGCCGGTAGTACTGAGCCGCACCCGCTACAAACCAGATATCAGCCTCAGAAGCAGGCAAGACCCAACCCTTCCAAAGCTCGTCTGTTTTATTACGCCAGGAAACCGGATCAGCGTTTCCCTTTTTATTGTCTTGTCCAGGGACTAAGTGAGCGGTTTCTTCTTCACTTGCGGACTTACTCATTGGTTTCGTTTCCGCGGCAAAAAGATAGTAACCTCCAGGAAACAGACCGTAATTCGAGCCATGCGGATGCGCCACGCTCTCGTTTGGACGGCCAAAATGCGCCCAAACCATCATGTGGCGCGCCATATCTGCTGTCGTAATTTTGGCGTCAATGGTGGTGGCGGAAATCAGCGGAGCCTGGTCGAATGCGTGAAAGCCGAACTGCTCGTCGATCTGGCCTTTATATCGGTGATATAGGTCTATCCAGGCAAGATCACGGGGACCAGGCACATACGGAACGTACTTAGGAGCGCCGTGCGGGTCAGGCATGTATTCCAGATTTACAGCCAGATCTTTTGCATTGTTATCACCCCAATAGAAACCCGGCGTGTCTCCAAACCATTCGTTTTTCGAGCTGCGCCAAAGCTTGGTATGGTTCGTACCAAGCTCATAGAGAGCAATCTCATTGGTCTTGGCGTCGCCTATAATCCACTCATTTGTGTAAAGCCCGTTGTTTCGCGTGCTGAGTTGCTGGACGACTTCATCAATACTGCCGCTATACTGAATCGCCATACGCGCGCGAAAGGCGACCGGCGTACCCCGTATGTTAAAAGGCGTCTGGTCCAGGGTTGTCTCCGTAAGCACGATCCCCGCGTCGTTCTGATACCAGTCAGTACCGCTTTCAATTCCTCCCGGATAACTCTGAATCAGCATGCGATGGCCCGTTTCCGGCTGAATGTCAAGCAGCACATTGGTTTGCTCAGCCAGCGTCTGCCCCCACCAGGTAACATGTCCGATCACCATCTTTCCATCGCGCGTGGCCGGACCTGTAGCAGCAAAGGCGCTGCAGTGATCCGCTCGCTTGCCGCTGTTTTCCGAGTAGTGGGGCGCACGAAATAGCATATCTTCCAGACCCGTGGGCGTCATTTTCATGGCCGACGTCAGCTCGTCGAGTTCAATCGTAGTGTTCGCAACCACAATGTCCTTCACATCCAGCTTGCGCCCCAGAAATTTCGCCCCGGCCGCATTTGCCCCATCGGCGATGCCGCGCATCTCTTCGAGAATCTCGCGATCGAATCCGCGCAGGAATAGCGCATCGGCGGTAGTCCGGTAGGTATCCCAAGTCCGCTCGTCCGCTTTCCCTCCCAGCATAATCGCGCACCGTATGAGATATTCCGGTATCTCCTTAGCCATCAGATAGCCATGCTGATACCCGCGTTCATAAGGTCTCCCCTCAATATGCAGATAAATCCATCCAGCAGCCGGATAGCGATAAGCCGGACCAAACGTGCGCACCGCAGCGGGCGCGGGCCAGTTGCCATCAGGCGAAACTTCTTCAATATGGACGCCTTCAAACCAGGCTTTGCCCGCAAGTTCCCCGCCATTGCCGGCCATAATCACGATATGATCCTCCGATCTGGTCGCGATGAATCGGAGCGACAGCCGTGTCCAATCGTGCGTGCCTCCAAGCGATGGCGAATGAACGTCGTATGGCATCGATTCCATCGCAAGAGCCGCCCCAGAAGCAATCGGAGAGCGATCCAAATCCTTGACCGTGAGATCTTCGGTCCTGACCCAGCCGCTCACTTCATAGGTCTTACCGATTGTGAGCGGGATGGCGCTGGAGCGCGCCGCAGCATTCGGACTCGCAGAACTTGCCTCCAGCCGGATCGAAGCATGGTGATTGTGCTGAACCGCATCATCACGAAAAACAGATCCACGCAGAGTTGTCCACGCTTCACCCGGCTGGCTTTGAAAACGCGGCGTGGCCGCCTCCATGCTGAGGACCACACAAAAGCAGAGCAAAAACCGGAACACGTTCCTCTCCTTATGTGTCCAGCATAGAGGAAACGGCCGCCTACCAGGGAAGGCCGTCTTGCCCCAGCGCGAGCCGGTCAGCGACAGGCTGCCATCGTCAGTCGTGCCTTGTTCCTGGCATCTTCACTTAATGAGACTCTGTCAATGTGGGCTGGAATCGCTCACGAAACACGACTCGATATTTCATTGCTTGTAACTCCCGAGCTGCTCCAGCGCCTCTAAGCGAGCCTCAAGAAGAGGAAGTGAATTCGCGGCAAATGACTTCATACCCGAATCCTTGCCCTCCTTGGCCTCTCTTCGAAACGATTGCATACTTTCCCGCGTATCTCGAAGAAGATCTTTGATCCATGCAACCTCAAACGCCGGCCCAGACAACCTGATGAGTTGATGACGCTGCAAGATGATTTGTTGCGTGGCGTTATCGGGAAGCTCGAACATCTGCTCGGCCGCCGTACGCTGCAAATTCTGCCGTATTTTTTGGTTCTCCCCAATAAGACGGCTGGCCATTTGCTTCACTGCCGTACTGCTCGCTTGTTTTAGTGCCAACTCACCAAGTTGCATCTCACCACTTGTAACTTGCGCCGCATTCAAGGCAAACTGTATATCACTCGACCGCATCATTTTTTCCGCGCCTTTGTCAAACAGGATCGTTCTATTGGACTGGCTGTAACCAAGCGAAAGCGAGGCGGAAATATACCCCGTTGCACACACAAGTAACATTGGGAGATGTCGTCGCATACGAATATTTGCCATCTTCTGGTAAAAGCCGTTTGCCTGGACAATAGAGTTTGTAGTAAAACAAATGGACAAGTGGATTCTTAGTGTCGAATTAGATGGCGAGTGGGAGCATTGCTCGTTTGCGACTCCCAAAGAGGCCTTGTCCGCCTTTATCGCCGTCGCGAAAGACTACGAACATCATTTGAAGCGAGCCGTGCTCTGTTCAGAGCGCCTGATCTCGCCCGGCCCCCGGGATCTTCGCGAGCCGCTGCCGCAGTGTCTAAATTAAAAACGCAACGAAAAAGAACTACGCCAAGTTGTGCGCTATGGCATAGCGCGTCATTTGCGCCGTCGAGTGCACGCCCAGACGCTGCATGATCGCTGCACGATGAAATTCAGCGGTCCGCACCGAGATATTCAACTGATTCGCTATATCCTTCGCACTGCAGCCCATCGCAATTAAACGAAGCACTTCACGTTGCCGGGATGTCAGTTCTCCTTTGCCCGCTCCAGGGGTCGCCAGGGCTCCCGGCTGAGTCACTGGAGGAAGCAGACTGCCTCCTTTGAGCACCGTGTGAATCGCGGAAATCAGCTCGCCGGCCGGCGTGCGCTTGGAAAAATATCCCTTTGCGCCTACTTGTGCCGCCTGATCGACATAACTGGAATCCGCATACATCGAAAGGAACACAATCGGCAACGATGGTTTGCGTTCGAGTACTTTGCGCGCCGTAATAAAACCATCCGCGCCGGGCATGCTCACATCCAGGATCGCAACGTCGGGCTGAAATTTTTCTACCGCTTCAATAAAGGCCTGGCTGTTATCCACGGCCAAAACATTGAATTCTTTACCCATCATGGCGCGCAGTGCGTCCAGGATGAGGTGATGATCGTCGGCGAGGAGAACTTTCGGCAAATTCGGATCGGTCTTGGCTTCGGCTATCAAGATTAACACCTCTCAATGTGATAATGATGCACCCGGCGCATGGAATGTGACGCATGAGTTTTCGCCCCGACCCAACCCGATTCCGTTCGTTTAGCTACC
>Ga0209061_1005220_pt1 | contig 11586 bp, 14 predicted proteins | sample Coa_R1_10_FD_187157 | JGI IMG/M metagenome (GOLD analysis project Ga0209061, IMG submission 187157) | Surface soil microbial communities from Centralia Pennsylvania, which are recovering from an underground coalmine fire - Coalmine... | ecosystem: Environmental > Terrestrial > Soil >... | reverse complement strand
AGCTGTCGAATTTTTTGGAGTACTTAGATCCTCAGAGCCCCTCAAGCGGCTCGGAATTACGCTACCGCGTCGGTCCGGGCCGACGCAACTCTTTTTGTGGGCTCCACAAACGCAACGTCCCTCGGGGGCGGCGCCGGTCACTCGGTGATGAGGTCGCGGCGATACCAGTTGCCTTGGTGACCGCCGATGTCGGCCGGATCAGCGGGCCCGTCCGGCACAAATCCGGCCTTGAGTAGCACCCGCTGCGACGCGATGTTGCGGTCACTGGTCGCGGCCCTGAGTGTGCGCAGGCCGTGCCGGGACACGGCCAGCCGGCACAACTGGTTTACAGCCTGGGTGGCCAGCCCCTGGCCGGCCGCCCGCTCCGCCACTCGGTAGCCGAGCTCGGCCGTGCCATCGTGCAGGCGGTACAAGTTGAATCGGCCCAGCACCGCCCCGTCCTCGTCGACGAGCACGTAGTTGGCGCCGGTGCCGGCCTCCTGCTCGGCCAGCAGCTCGTTATACCGCTCGGTGAACTGGTCGAAGTACTCATCGCCCCGATCCGAGATCGACCCGAGGAAGTAGGCCCGGTTGTCCCGTTCGAAGGCCAGGATGGCCGGGCCGTGGGCCGCCGCCGCCAGCTGCAATTCGGGCACCGGCGCACCCTAATCGAGGGTGGGCTCGGCGCCCGGGTCGGCGGCCGGGCGGCGCGCTTCGTAGAGCAGGAGCGCGGCGGCCACGCCGACATTGAGCGAGTCGGCTCGCCCCCGCATGGGAATGACGCAGGCGGCATCCGCAGCCCGGCGCCAGGCGGGGGAAACCCCTTGACGTTCGTTGCCGACCACGATGGCCGCCGGCAGCCGGTAGCGCACCTCCCGGTAGTCGCAGTCGCCGTCCGGCGTCGCCGCGACGACCTGGAACCGGTGCCGGCGCAGCCAGGCCTGAGCCCCCTCCGCCGTCGTGACGACGGTCGGCAGGGTGAAGACCGAACCCATGCTGGCCTTGACCACGGCCTGGTTGGACAGCCTGACCTGCGGGTCGGCGACCAGGACCCCGGCCGCTCCGGCCCCGTCCGCGGTGCGGATCATCGTCCCGAGGTTGCCGGCCCGCTCGGGGCGGTCGGTCACCAGGACCAGGGCGCCCGGACCGACCGGGACGTCCTCCAGCCGCCAGGTCGGCCACCGGGCCAGTGCGGCCATGCCATCGGGGCCGTCCCGCCGGCTGAGCCGCCGCAGCAGCCTTTCGCTCACCTGCAGGACCGGCACGCCCTGTCGCAAAAGGGTGGCAATCAGAGCCCGGTCGTCCCCGCCGGCCGCCAGCGGCGGGTGAACGAAGACGGCCTCGAGGGCCCGCTCCGCGGTCATGGCCGTCCGGATGGCCCAGTACCCCTCGAGGGCCACCGTCGGGGCCGGCTCCCCCGGCCGGCGGCGGCTGGCATCGAGGTAGGCCCGCACCTGCGGGTGAGCAGGGCCGGCGGGCGGCAGGTCGCTCGGGCTGCGCAGGGGCAGGCCACCCGGGCCGGCCGGGGATGGGGCTTGATACGGATTCGATCGTTGTTGCTGCTCGGGCACCGCCCGTCCTCCTGTCCACGTGGGGCAGGAGTCAGGGCGCGACGGAGATCACCGAGCGGGAAGCTCGCCTCCGCGCCGTTGCCTCCCGCCGCTTCCTCCGACGCATGGGTGGAAGCGGCGGGCACCAAGTGTCGGCGGAACCGCCTTCGACGCCCGGCACCAGATGGGCCCGGGGGGCCAGATCAACGGCACGAGCGGGACGGTATCCCCGCCCTGGCCGGGGAGCCAGCGAATTTCGCTCGGGCGGGAACCCTCATGGCTCAGGCGTGCAGGGCGACCTTGTAGGTTTCCAGGTGCAGGTCAGTGAGACCGGCGGCGGGAGCGCCCTGGTCACGGATGCCGGACGCTCCGGCGCCGGCGGTGACCGCGTCCATCTGCTCGCGGGTCTCCCACAGCGAGATGATGACGAGCTTGCCGGTGCCGGCGTCCGTCAACAGGTAATAGCCCTTGAACCCGGGCATCTGGCGGGCACTTGGCAACTGCTGCTCGGCCAGCTGAAGGGCGACATCGAATCCGTCGGTGCCGGCGTGGCCGTTGATCACGCGCGCAAACATGACTCTCCTTAGGGGTAATAGCCCCAGGTTGCCAGAAGGATCGGCCGGACTCGCTGTAGACGACGAGGTTACGGTCCCTTTTTGAAGCACCAGTAGGCCGTCGACACCCGGATGGCTGTAATTGTAGGACTGCCAAATCGCATTGACATTCCACAGACCACGCGATCACCGTCCTTGAGGTGGCGTCTCGGGGCCGAACCGGTTGAGCGTCCCTGATTGTTGGCCTCAGGCAGCTTCGATCTAGCGTCCAGGGGGTGGACGACCTCGAACGGGTTGTGAACGAGGCGGCGCCTCGGCTTCCGGAGCAAGGCGTGGTCGTCGCGGTGACCGACGCATCGGGGACGCGTGTGGTGCCGTCAAGCGGAACGGACCCGAACATGCTGTGCGAGATCGGATCCGTCACCAAGGTGATGACCGCCACGCTGATCCTGCAGCACGCAGCCCAGGGAGATGTCGCCCTGAACGATCCGGTGGCTTCGTTTGTCACCGATTTCGAGCTCGATCGGCCCGACGCGACTCCGCGGGTGACGGTCGCACATCTGCTTGGTCACGCCAGCGGCGTCGACTTCGACGAGTTCACCGATGCCGGCGACGATGACGGCTGCCTCGCCCGCTATGTGCGTGAGGACCTGCGAGGTGAGGTCTGGGACGCACCGGGGACACGCTGGAACTACAGCAACGGCGGCTACAGCCTGCTGGGTCGCCTGGTCGAGGTCCTCGACGGTCGCCCGTTCGACGACGCCCTCGTCGATCGAATCGCCGAACCGATCGGAGTCACCGTCACCACTTGGCCCCGCATCGGTCCGAAACGGGACGTAGCCGTCGGCCACTCCCGTGATGCAGACACCGGACGGATCGTCGAAGAGCATCGCCGGTTCCCCCGTAGCGCCGGACCGGCCGGCGGGGCGCTGGCCACCGCGTCGGATCTGGCCCGGTTCGGCCGCGCGCTCGTGTCCGGCGGCAATGAGCTCCTTCCGCCGGAGTGGGCCAGCCGGATGAGGACCTGGCAGATGGCCGCACGGAACGGCGGCCAAGGCCTGGGATGGCTCCTCAACCACGACGGCATCCCCTATTACGCCGGCGGCACCGTCGGGCACACCGCCTACCTGACCGCGGTCCCGGGTGGGGCCGCCATCGGAGTGGTAGCCAATACGGTCGGCGGCGCCGGGGGCGTCGCCCGGGCGGTCGCCGCCCACCTCTTCGGGGCGCCCAGCCCTTCCGTCGATCCCGTTCCCGAGGCCCCGGACTTCCCGCCCGCGGCGTGCGCGGGTCGCTACGTCCGTCGCAGCTCCGCCCACGACATCCGTCTGGACGGTGATGGCCTGGTGGCCCACCAGCTCGACTTCGGGCCGATCACCGACCTGCTGCCCGCACTGCCACCGTTTCGCCTGCATCCGCTCGGCGGTGGCTGCTACGCCACCGAGCAGGGACTCCGCTGGGACTTCAGCGACCCCGATCCTGACGGCCGCCCGACCCGCTTGCTGACCCTCCGGTCCCACATCCGCCGGACCTGATTTCATCCGCTCGCCCCGGACAAGCCCGGTGCTTGACTCTCGCTGTGATCATCCCGAGTGGGGGCAGACACCGGCGACCTTTAGGAGCAAGCCGTTCGGCATTTTCGAGGAGCCGATGCCGATCGGCCGTTCCTTGACGCTCCCGGGACCGTCTGTCTGGTCGCCACTGACGAGCAGCAGGTCACGGGCTGGTGCTGGGGATACGAGCTGCCTCGCCCGGACCGTCAATGGATGATGTACCTGCACGAGCTGGAGGTCGACGCCGGCCACCGCTGTCGGGGGATCGGCCGGAGCCTGCTCGAGGAGTTCATCCGGCTCGGGCGCGGCAATGGTTCAGCGAAGCTCTTCTTGATCACAGGGGAGGGCAACCGGCCGGCGCGGGCCCTGTACGAGAGTTGCGGAGGTCGTCTCTCGGATGACACTCCCACGGTCACGTACTGGTTCGCGCTTAAGGGCGCTGATACGTATTGACACTGGACATATGTATGTCTGCTGTGCTTCACTCTGTCCTATGGCTGCCACCTATCGATCAACGGCTGTGAGCTTGGATGCACTACGGAGTGAGCTCGACCTCATCGAACCGGCGACTGCGGTGGCTGTGGCGATGCTCGATCTCGACGACTTCGGGCCGTACAACGAGACCCACGGACCCGATCAGGGTGATGCGCTGCTCGGCCGCTGCGAAGCCGCGCTCACCGAGGGCCTGCCGGTCGGCGCCGTGCTCGCCCATGTGAGAGGTGACGAGTTCGCGGTGCTCGCACCGGACGCGGCGCCCGAAGCGCTCCTCATCGCGCTCGACCGGGTCCGCGCAACCGTGGCCGCCTCCGAGCCCGTCACGCTCTCCGGCGGGATCGCGGCCCGCCCCCAACACGGCACGGCCGGCGACGAGCTGCTGGCCGCAGCAGACACCGCTCTGGTGCGTTCAAAGCGGGACGGAGGCGACCGTCTGTCGATCGCGGTCACCGAGCGGATGGTACTCAAGACCAGTTACTACGCACCGGCGGCCCTGCACCGCCTGGCCAAGCTGGCCCACCGTACCGGCCGGCCCGAAGCCAGCCTGCTGCGAGAAGCCCTCGACGACCTCCTGGTCAAGCACCGCGATCTCCTCTGAGTCCCGCCTCGCCCGAAATCAGACCTTCGACCTGGCGGTTGCGGCTTGACTGGGTCAGTGGCGGAGTTCCGTCCCCAGGAGTGCCTCCCAACCGACCGGACGTGGATCCCCGTCACAAACGGAGAGTCAGGGGCGCGGGTCTTCAACAGTGCCGACGGCTCCTTGCACGCCAAGTGCGTGCCGGCCGAGGCAGCTTCCGATTTGGCGGCCGAACGGGACCGAACACGCTGGCTGGCCGCCCAGGGCCTGCCTGGCGCTGAGCCAGTCGACTGGTCCATCAGGGAGGTGGGGGCCTGCCTCGTCACGACCACCGTCCCCGGCGTCCCCGCGTCCGAGTTGACACCGAGCGCGCTACTCGAGGCCCTGCCGTCGCTGGTCATGACCGTCCGCCGCCTCCATGACCTCCCTGTCGACACCTGTCCCTTCGATCGGCGCCTAGCCGGGATGTTCCGCCGCGCCAGCGAGGTCGTGGCGGCCGGGCGAGTGATCGAGGCTTGGCTCCGACCCGAACAGCAGGGCCGCCCCCACCCCGCCCTCCTCAGCGAGCTCCGGACGGAGCTCCCCGGTCGGCTCGAGCAGGAAGCAACTGACCTGGTGGTGTGCCACGGAGACGCCTGCCTGCCCAACTTCCTAGTCGACCCCGCGTCATCGACCTGCACCGGCCTGATCGACCTCGGCCGCCTCGGCACCGCCGACCGTCAAGCTGATCTGGCCCTTGTCTGGGCCAGTGCATCCGACCACTTGGCGGCGCCCGAGGTAGCAACGGCGGCTCGCATCCTGACCGACACCTACGGGCGCGACTCCGTGGATGCGGCCCGGCTCCGCTTCTACCTCTATCTGGACCCTCTCACCTGGTAACCGGGACGACTGCTCCTCAGCCTTCAGGGACGAAGATCCCCCAGCGGCTGGACCACGAGGCGGGTCACGGCGCCGGCTTCGTCGAGATCGAACTCGGCGGTGAGCCTCGGCTCGCCCTTCACCCCAAAACGCAGCCCAACTCTGCTGAGAACCTTGTCATCTGTGAACGGCTGGGCTCAGTTGAGCTCGGCACCCTGCAAACAGGGCTGCCAGATCGCGCTTGTCTCGCTGCGTCGTGGTGTGGCTATTGCCTGACCGCTCCGGCCATGCCTTCGATGAAGTACCGCTGCAGGCACAGGAACACGATGATGACGGGCAGCAGGCTCATCGTGGAAGCTGCAGCCATCTCGGAGTAGTTGGTCAGATTTTGGCCTTGGAATGAGTAGACACCGACGGCCAGCGTCTGGAGCTGTGGCCTGCTCAGCGATAGGACGAGCGGGATGAGGAAGTCGTTCCAACTGGCGATGAATTGCAGGATAACTACGGTCGCGATTGCCGGCTTGGCCAACGGAAAAAATATCTTGAGGAACGTCCTGAAAAATCCCGCCCCGTCGACGGTCGCCGCTTCCTCGATCTCCTTGGGAATCTTCCGAAAATATCCGGCGAAGAGAAGGAGCTGAATGATATGAGCTGACCCGCTCTCGGCGAGGATGATGCCGAACAGGCTGTTGTCCAGGTGCATGGCGGTGATCAGCCCTACGATCGGGATAATCGTGTATCCCTGGGGCAAAAAAATCAGTACCGCTAGCGCACCGATTAGGATCCGCTTCCCGGGGAACGAAAAGCGTCCGAGCACGTAGCCCATGGTCGCTGTGGTGAAGACGACGATCACCACTGCTGTCACAGTGATGATCGTGGTGTTAATAAACTCCCGCCCCAGGTGCGCATCGGTCCAGGCACTCACCCAGTTGCTGAAGTACCAGTGTGCGGGCCACAGGCCGATGCCGTGGAAGACCATGCCGTTGGGCTTGACTGATGCGGACATCATCCACAGGAACGGGTAGACCCAGATCACACATACCAGGGTGAGGACGACGTAAGTGATGATCCGTCGTGTCGAGCCCTGGCTCCGACGGCGCCCGGTCACTCGGGGCAGCCTCGTCGCTATCATCAGGCAACACCTGTTCGAGCGGGCCCGCGGCCAAGCACGCGTCGTGCGACCAGAACCTGGATTGCCACTACGAGAAAGACGGCCAGCCCGAAAAACACCCCGGCCGCGGAGGCGTAGCCCAAACGCGTCGTCGACGCCGATCCACCGGCACCGAAGGCCATGCGATAGATGTACAGCTCCATCGTCTCGGATGAGAAAACGGGTCCACCGTTGGTCAACGATTGGAGAAAGGCGAACACCTGGAGGTTACCGACGGCCACGATCAGCGTTATGATTGCGGCAAACGGCGCCAGGAGCGGCGCCGTAACCGACAGGCTGCGACGCCACCATCCGGCGCCGTCGACTCGAGCGGCCTCGTAGAGCTCCGAAGGGATCGTCTGCAGGCCCGCCAGCCAGTAGATCATGGGCTGACCCAACCACTTCCATACGAAGATCCCGATTGCAGTCCACATGACTGTGTGCGGATTGCCGAGGTAGTCGATTGGCCGGTGAATGATATGGGCGCTCTGCAGCGCATTGTTGACGGGTCCATTGTAGGCGGCGAAGACGAAGCTCATCACGATGCCGATGATGGCGGTGGTTGTGACCACCGGGATGAACAGCAGCGTCCGGAAGACCGGGGCCAACCGCAGGGCCCGCTCGTTGAGGACGATTGCCACGATCAGGGAAAGTACCAACTCGACCGGTGTGGACACGGCCATGAACCATCCCGAACGGGCAAAGGCGTGCCAGAAGTATGGGTCGTGGAACAGCTCGCGGTAATTGGCCCAGCCGATGAAGTACTTGACCTTGCTGAAGCCGTCCCAGGAGAAGAACGAGTAATACCAGGAAGTCACCATCGGGTAGACGGAGAACATGAGAATCAAAATGATCCCCGGCGTCATCATCAGGTAGAGAGTCCTGGCCCGCCATAGGCGTTGCGGGAGTCGTTGATTAATAGGGTGCCCTCGACTGGGCCGCGGATCGGTGGCGGTGATGGGCCGGGCACCTACCTCCATCGTCACCGACGCATCACTTTTGGTACATCTTGGTGTACGGCTCGGCTGGGTTCCAGTCGGGGAATACCCAGTCGTCGCGCTCCACCTTCGCGCCTCGCTTGCGGGCAGTGGCAATCGCTGTCTCGAGCGACTTCTCGGTACGGTCCTGTAGGTCCTTCATGACCGTAGGCAGCTTGCCGGTTATCTGACCAGTGAAGAGGCCGTTGAGGGTGTCGCTGCAGTTGGTCTCAAGGGGGATGTATGCCTCGTAAACCTTCTCTACGTCAGGATTGCGGACCGCTGGCTCCGGCCCGATGGCCGTATACGTCTTGCCGAGCTGCAGGGCCTTCGTGGCCACAGGACCCAGCGACTCACGCTCGAATGCAGCCGGGAACTGAGGAGGGTCACCTCCGCCGTCGTAGTCCGCCCACTCGATCTGGCCGGCATTCGTCGACAGGTAGGAGTAGATGAGGCCGATGACGGATGACAGTTTTGTCTTGGCATTGTAGTACCAGGTGTTCGAACCGCCGGGCCCGTATGTGAGCGGCCACAGCTTTGCCTTGGGCTTCTTGACTGGCGGGAGGCTCACCCCGAACTTGAACCCGGGGTTGCTCTGTTGCCAGATGGCGACGTTCCAAGGGCCCTGCAAAATGAGGGAGGCCACACCCTGTGGGAAGCGCTCACGAATACCGGGCTGATCGAGGCTGGCCGCACCCGGGAAGATGCTCCCGTCAGACTTCAGCGCCAACATCAGCTCGATGGCTTCAAGGGTGAGGTCGGCGGTGTAGTTGAACTGACCGGTCTTCCAGTCGATGCCTGCGTCGACCGTGTCGCCGGCATCGAACCCGCCGGCCAAGCCTGACATCTGAGCCAGCGTGCTAAAGGGACCTGACAGCCCGCCTTCCTGAGTCAATCCGAAGATGATGCCGTAGTACTGGCCGTTCCCCTGCTTTGTGCATTTCTTTGCCACCGCGCGTAGCTCATCCCAGCTGATAGGGCCTCCGCCGAGGTCGTAGTCGGCCCGCTTGACCTGCTCGACATTGTAGAGGAGGAGGTTTCCGATCCGCTTGTTGGACGTGAAGGGCATGCCATAAGTCTTGTTGTCGAAGTCGGTGACGCCATTGGCAAAAGTGCCTACCGGGAATCGGCGCTTGACCTCTGACCAATTCGTGATGATGTCATCCACTGCCCCGAGATAGCCGTTGGACACCGCCTCGGCCACGGGCAACTGCGGTGGCAGCTGAAAAACATCGGGGGCCGAGCCGTTGCGCAGGCCGATCGCCACCGCCTGATCGATCTCGTTCCAGTTGGTGCCGTCGTAGCTGACGTTGATGTTGGGATATTTCTTGTGGAGGGCGGCGAAGAATGCCTTGAAGAAGTACGCTTTCGCGTCGCCGCTATCCATCCAATGCAGGCTCACATCGCCTGTCGGAAGCTTGATCCCGTCGTCCGAAATGACAAATGAGGGTGGCGTAGACCTCGTGGCCCCAGCAGCCCGTCCGCTCGGGCGATGCGACGAAGACGCCCCTGAGCTGCTGCCGCACGCTGCGGCCAAGAGGCCCAGGCCGCCCAAGCCGGCGGCTTGGAGCATGTCTCGTCGCGAAACACGGCGCGACCGTAAGTGCTCGTTGCTCATCAGGAACCTCCCGCTCTTATCCGATCGACGCGATCGCCTCGATAGGCAAGGTAGGCTGTCCCTGAGGCGAGCGTCAAGTCGAACCGGCCAAGCCGATCTTCTGCATTCGCCGAGGGGCCACCACCTTCCCTGCAGCAGCTGGCGAGGTGAGTGACTTGTGTCGGTCTGGGATTCCTCTGCCGAAATGGGGTGCCTTCGACTCGTTGTGGCTGGGACGAGGCTGCGCTCCCCGGCAGACGGGACCGGCGGCCCAGCTTCACGATCATCGGCGGCAGCCACGGCGACCTGCCCCTCAGCTCGCCGGCCGGGCCAGCGAACCTGTCCTGCTCGTCATCGCCCTGTTTGGGTTCGGCTCCGACGGCCAACGACACCGCTTCGTCGCTGACTTCGTAGACCGCCTCTACCCCCGGGCCGCTGCACCAGGTTCTCGAGGAGGCCGACGCGTTCGCCCGAAGGTTCAGGAAGGACGAGACCGGCAGTTGGCCACGGTGCAGCGCGTCGCCCACAGGGGCCGTCAGCGAGCGAGCGGAGCCAGATAGATCTACCGGCGTCGGGCTCTCCAAAGGGGCGCTCACCCAAGCCGATGTCCTCATGCCTGCGCACCACCGCAGCTATGGACCAGGCTGCGGCGCGTACCGGTACGTTGTGCCGGCATTGTTCACCACGCCGGTGATGCCCCCGGCGGTGAGGGCGATCAGGGCAGCTTGGAGGCGGAGCTGGGCTCGCCATGGGGGGAAGCTCATGCCAGTATGGGCACGAACAGTCGGCTGAGGGTTCGATCGCCAGCGCCGACAAGCTGGCCGAGATGGGCAAGGTACGGGGGTCGCCGGCCGGTAGCGCATGATGGTGGCGATCGCTCGTAGCCGGTCGTCGTGGGGGTCGGGCAGGAGGTAGTCGGCTCCGCCGCACACCGTGGCCGCCTTCGGGCTGGCCATCGCTATCCCCGACCCGTACGAACACGCTGCGATCAAACTCGCCACGACCCTTCCGGTGACGAGGCGTTGATGGCGCTCTACGACAAGCGGCTGACCGACGCCACGTACCTCGCGCTCAGCACGACCCGATCCAACGCCCCGGACATGCCCAACTCCCGCCGAGGCTACGTCCGAGGCCCCCTCCGTTCCGGGTAGGACGCCGGACTTCGGTCCGTGCCGATCGAGCCGGCGACTACGCGCTGCTCGGCCTCACCACCCACCTCTGGCACCTGTACGTCGTCCAGGTCACCCACGTCACCGTCCGTACCCGAGGTCCGTCGAGGAGCGCGCCTGACGAAGGCCCAACATGGCCAGACGCTGGCCATCTCAGCCGGCCAAGGCCGCCTCGATCCCATTGCGGGGGCTGCCGAGGCCGGCTATCTCGTCGAAGCCGGACGACACTTGGCAGTATCCGGGACATATGCCGTTCGAGCTGGTGTGGGCGCGGTCCAGACCGTTCGGGATCGAGCCGGCCGTCGGCGACAACAGTCTCGACGAGCTCGGCGGACAGGAGCAGGAAGTGCTGGCCTTGCTCGCCGCCGGCCTCGCCAACAAGGCTCTCAGCCGCGCCCTGCACGTCAGCGGCCGCACGGTCCAACGCCACGTCCATACCCTGATGCGTCGACTCGGCGCCGTCACCCGCTTCCAGGCCGGCGTGGAGGTAGGCCAGCAAGGTCGACAGTCAGAGCGGCGTCAGGGCCGGCTCACCCCAGCCCCGGGCCGCCCTGTATCACGCCCCTGGGCGGACAACCGACGCGGAGCTCTCCAGCCAAAAGTGCGCCTAACTGCCGGCCGGCTGCGCGGCTCGATGGTCTTTGTCTGCGATCTATACTTGGTCTCCGCCTTCCAGGCCTTATTGAACGGCTTGGACGATGGTGACTGGAGCTATGAGGCTTACCTCAAAGGGCAGATGCACCCGTGGGTCACCGGGGACGCCGTAAAGATCCTCCGCGACTCTGGCAGGCCTATCCTCATCCTCCACGGCGCGAAGGACATGGGTTTCCCAGTGCAACTCGCACAGCGACTGCATCAGGCGATACCGGGGAGCCGCCTCGCCATCATCAGCGACGCGGCCCACATGTGCCACTTCGAGAAGCCCGACGACTGGTCCCAGGCTGTCCGCGAGTTCCTTACCAAGAACTAGTTTCTCACCACAATACGTCACCGCCTCCTGAAGAGTCGGGCGAGCGCCGAAGGGCGCCGCGGCCTCCTTGGTTCAGAGGCAAAGAGTGGCGACCGATGTGTCTGGGTCGGGTGGTGAAGCGTCAGCGGAAGGCCGGGCAACTGGGCAGAGAGCGTGG
>Ga0209061_1005217_pt1 | contig 11596 bp, 9 predicted proteins | sample Coa_R1_10_FD_187157 | JGI IMG/M metagenome (GOLD analysis project Ga0209061, IMG submission 187157) | Surface soil microbial communities from Centralia Pennsylvania, which are recovering from an underground coalmine fire - Coalmine... | ecosystem: Environmental > Terrestrial > Soil > Unclassified... | reverse complement strand
TACTGGGCGATCAGGTACGGCGCCGAGCACGCCAGCGTGCTGGACTTCGACGGCATGGCGGACCGCACCGTCTTGCTCGACGGCTGGTCGAAGACGTACGCGATGACCGGCTGGCGGCTCGGCTTCGGCGTCTTCCCGCGGAACCTCGTCGAGCCGGTGACCAGGCTGGCGATCAACTCGGTGTCGTGCACCTCGGCGTTCAGCCAGTACGCGGCGATCGCGGCGCTCACGGGCCCGCAGGACGGGGTGCGGGAGATGGTCGCGGAGTTCCGCCGCCGCAGGGACGTCATCGTCGCGGGCCTGAACGAGATCGGTGGCATCAGCTGCGCCGAGCCGCAGGGCGCGTTCTACGCCTTCCCCAACGTCACGGGCACCGGGCTCTCGGCCGCGCAGTTGCAGGCGAAGCTGCTGGACGAGGCGGGTGTGGCCGCGTTGTCGGGCACCGCGTTCGGGCCGTGGGGCGAGGGGTTCCTCCGCCTTTCCTACGCGAACTCCGTGGCGAACATCCAGGCCGCACTGGAGGCGATCAAGTCGGTCGCGACCTGAACGCGGGCCCTGGTTTCAGGCTCGGGCCCTGCTTTCAAGCCCGGGGCCTGGTTCCAGGCCCGGGCCCCGGCCGCGGGGGCAGCCGGGCCTCAGGGATAGCGGACCTGAGCCAGCTCCGCGGTCGCCGCCGCGACGATCTCGCGCAGTTCCCGCGCGAGCGCCTGCACATACGCCGGCGTCATCCGCTGTAGCGGCGCGGCTGCGGTGAAGCCGACCGCGGGGCGGCCGTCTGCGGCGAGCACCGCCATGCCGACGGCGCCGAGGCCGGTCTCGCTCTCCTCCAGGTTGACCGCGAAGCCGACGTCGCGCACCCGGTCCAGCGCGGCGAGTAGCTGCGTGCGGCTGGATAGGGTACGGTCGGTGACCGTGGCGAGCTTCTCGTTCGGATAGCTGGCGAGGACCTCGTCGACGGGCAGCGCGGCCAGCATCGCCTTGCCCGCCGAGGTGGCGTGGGCCGGCATGCGGGCGTCGAACCGGGAGCCGACGCGGACGGTGCGCCGCGACTCGATGCTGTCGATGAAGTGCACCATGTCGCCCTCCAGGACGAGCAGGGACACGGTCTCGCCGGTACGCGCCGCGAGGTCGGCCAGGTACGGCCGCATCCGCATCCGCACGTCGAGCGCGCCGACCGCGGCCAGCCCGATCTCCACCAGCCGCGGCCCCGGCCGGTACATCCGGGTAGCCGGGTCCTGCACGGCGAACTGCCGGTGCACCAGCATGCCGAGCAGCCGGTGCGCGGTAGACCTGGCCACGTCGAGCTGGTCGGCGACCTCGGATACCCGCAGCGCCGGCTTGGCGCGGAACAGCAGCAGCAGCTCGAGGGCGTGGTCAACCGAGCTGAGCCGGTAGGCCGGGCCTGCTTGCGCCCTGGGCTTTTGCCTGGCGATCATCGCACCCTCAGCTCCATCTCGCCAAGACGGCTGATCCGGACCCGGAGCCTGTCACCGGGTTCGATGGGACCGACGCCGGGCGGGGCGCCGGTGAAGATGACGTCCCCGGGCAGCAGCGTCATGATCCGCGACGCGTAGGCGACGATGTCCGGGACCGGGACGAGCATGTCGCGCGCGGCGACCTTCTGCCTGAGCACGCCGTTGCGCTCCAGCTCGATGTCCATGCCCGCCGGGTCGCCCGCTTCGTCGCGGGTCACCAGCCACGGGCCGAGCGGGCTGAACGTGTCGTAGCTCTTGCGGCGGGACCGGTCGGCCTTGCTCCGCACGGTGATGTCCAGGCCGATCAGGTAGCCGGCGATCCGGCTCAGGGCTTCTTGCGGCGGGATGTCCTTGCCGCCCCTCCCGACGACCGCGACGAGCTCGGCCTCGTGATGGATCTCGTTGCCGAGCCGCAGCTGGTCCGGGGGAAGCACGATATCGTCGCGCGGACCCGCGATGCTCGACGGCGCCTTGAGGAAGACGTCGAACTCCATCATCCAGGGCTCGACACGGCCGAGCGTCCGCCGCTGGACCTGGTGCATCTCTGCGACGTGACCCGCGTAGTTCGACGCGGCCGCGACGATCTTGGACGGGTTGAGCGCCGGGGCGAGCAGCCGCGCCTCGCTGACCGGGGTGCGCGGCGCGCCCGGGTCAGCGGCCGCCGCTTCCAGCGCCGGGCGGACGAGTTCGAGGTCGCGGCAGAGGCGGCGCCACCAGCCCGCGGTCAGCGGGTCCGGGTCGCGGCGCCATGGCAGCGCGGCCGTGACGTCGACGATGGTGGCGCCGGTCACCACGCCGAGGCGCGGGCCGTCGCCGTCCGGGCCGTCGCCGTCGCGGCCAAGGATGGCGAGCCTCACGGGACCGTCTCTTCGCGGTACTGCTCTTCGCGGTACTGCTCTTCGCGGTACAGGCCGAGCGCGCGCAGCACGGGCGCGTCCGACAGCTCGAACAGGTCGGCGCCGGTCCGCGACCAGTGCGCGGCGGGCAGCCAGGACGGGATCACCAGCATGTCGCCCGCGGACCAGTCCAGCCTGGTGCCGCCGACCACGCTACGGCCCTCGCCGCGGAAGGCCACGAGGATGGAATTGCCGGTCCGCCTGACCGCCGTGGTCTGCCGCCGCCGGGCCAGCCGGTGCATGGCGCAGGACAGCGTAGGCAGGACGCTGGCGCCGGTCACCGGGTTCGCGAACTCGGTGCTCACCATGGCGGCTCGCGGCCGCTCCCGCGCCAGCCGGCTCAGTTCCGCGTCGGTGTCCGCCCAGCGGTAGGCCAGCAGCGGCGACGGCTCCGGGCGTGCCGCGCCGGCCCGCTCCGGGCGGGACCGGGCCGCGCTGTACCGGGCCGGGCTGCCGGCGAAGGCCCGCTCCGACTCGTTGTGCCCGGCCGGCGGCTGGGCGCGCTCTGGGTACTGCTCGTAGAAGATGGCATCCAGCGCCTGGACCATCGGCAGGTCGAGCCCGTCGAACCAGAACATGTTCTGGTCGGTGCCGTTCGTGTGGTCGTGCCAGTACCAGGACGGCGTCAGCACCAGGTCGCCGGGGCCCATATCGCACCGGTCGCCGTTCACGGTCGTCCACACGCCGCTGCCGGCCAGCACGAACCGGATGGCGCCCGGAGTGTGCCGGTGCGCCGGCGCGGTCTCGCGGGGACCGAGGCACTGCAACGCGCCCCAGAGCGTGCCCGCCGCGTACGGCGCGCCGCGCAGGCCCGGGTTGCCCAGGCTGAGCACCCGCCGTTCGCCGCCCCGGTCGACCGGCACCGCCCTGATCGCCCGCTCGGCGAGCGGGTACATATCGGCGGCCCGCCACACCCATGGAATGGCGCGCGGCTTCGGATGCTCGGTAAGCAGGTCGCGCTCCATCTGCCACAGCGGGTAAAGGTGCACGGCGCGCAGGTCCCGGTACAGCGAATCGAGATCCGCTGGAGCAGCCGCGGCGCCTGAGGTCATGCCATCACCGTAAATGCCTATTCCGGCACTGGGAAGCTTTGCGCGCGCCGTTCTGCCATGGGGAACGGGATGGCGGCGGCCCGCGCCGGGCAGCCGCGGCGGGCAGCCGCGGCGGACGGCCGCGCCGGGCGTTTACACCGGACGCCGCGCCGGGCGTTTACACCGGGCGGCCGCGGCGAAGATCGCCCGTTTAATACCATATATCCGGTTTTATCCTTCCCGGGGGCGGACCGGAGCGGCTGGCGCGACAAGCGGAGCGGAGAGGCGCCGCACTGCCGCCCGGCGCCTGACGGGCGCGGCCGCCACCAGCATCAGCAGCACCGGATACGGTCAATGGGCCGCAAATCGCGCTTTAGCCAAACATCTCAATGCACTGGGCCTTACACTGCCCGATAGCCGCATTTGGTGCCGGACGAGGAGGTCTGACGTGCCTCGTCGGCCCGTGCCGCTATATATGAATTTCGAAATAGGCATGCACTAGCGAGGGCAGAACGATGAGAAGCCCTGATGCGCCAGCCGGTGCCCGGCCGGCCGGGCACGCCGCTGTCCCGCCAGCACGGTTCCGCGTCAGCCCGCCTCGGCTGTCGGCGCTTTCCCTTGGCAACTGGCCAGTGTCACGGCGGCTCATCGCGGTCATCGTCATAGCCCTCGTCATGGGCCTGGTCTTCGGCGCCCTGCGGGTAGCCTCGGCTGCCGATACCGCGACCGGGTTCGCCCGGACGACACAGCTCGCCGTCCTCGGGGAGGAAGTCACCGCGCTGGCCCAGGCGATGGAGAACGAGCGCGACCTCACCGCCGCGCTCTGCGCCGCCAGCCCAGGCGGGGTCTGTCCCGTTGTCGGCGGTGAGGCTCAGGCGCCCGGGAACGGGGCCAAGGGCCAGGGGCTGAGCCAGACCGCCCAGTCACTGCTGACCGACACCGAGCAGGCGCAGGCGGCGACGGACGCCGCGGCTTCGCGGGTCCAGACCCTGGCGGCGGGAATCGGCAGCTCGTTCCCGGCGAACACGCAGGCCAAGGCGACGGCGGTGCTCGCCATGATCGGCAACATCCCCGGCCTGCGCAGCCAGGTGTCGGGCGAGGCGGCGTTGTCGGTGATCCAGGCGTACTCGGAGGCTATCGCCGACCTGTTCCCCCTGAACGACGAGATCACCAGCGGCAGCAGCGACGCCATCCTCGCCGACGAGGTGCGCACGCTCGGCTCGCTGTCCCGCGCCAAGGACCAGGCCTCCCAGGAGCGCGCCATCCTCTACGCCGCGCTCTTGCAGGGCACGTTCAGCAGCGGCGGCGGCCTCCAGGCGCTGACCACCGCGCAGGGGCTGGAGTCCGCCGACCTGCTCGCGTTCCAGTCGTCCGCCACGCCCGCCGAGGTGAACACCTTCCTCAACACCGTGAACGGCGAGAAGGTCAACACCGCGCAGCTGATGGACAACTTCCTGAGCGTGATCACCAATTCGAAGTCCACGCCCGCCGCGGCGTTCGCCAACGCGTTCAGCAACATCCTGCTCGCCGGCCAGGTCGTCACCCAGGCCACGGCGCCGGGCATGTGGTACTCCAGCATGAGCGACACGATCGCCAGGATGCGGGCGGTGGAATCGCAGATCGCCACGGCGATCGTCGCTCGCAGCCAGTCGCTGGAACAGGGCGCGCGGCAGTCGGCGGAACTCACCGCCGCGGTGACCGGCGCGGTGCTGCTCCTCGTGCTGCTCCTGACCGTCGTCGTCGCCCGTTCCCTGGTGAACCCGCTGCGCAGGCTCCAGGCGGATGCGCTCGATATCGCCACGGTGCGGCTTCCCGCCCGCGTCGCCGAGCTCAGCCAGACCGCGGACCCGAACGTGAGCCTGGACGTCGAGCCGATCAGCGTCCAGACCACCGACGAAATCGGCAAGGTCGCCCGCGCGTTCGACCAGGTGCACCGCGAGGCGGTGCGGCTGGCGGGCAACGAGGCGATGCTGCGCGGCAGCCTCAGCGCGATGTTCATCAGCCTGTCCCGCCGCAGCGTGCCGCTGATCGAGCGGCTGGCGCGCATGATCGACTCCCTGGAGCAGAACGAGGACGACCCGGACCGGCTGTCCAACCTTTTCTCGATGGACCACCTGGTCACCCGCATGCGCCGCAACTCCGAGAACCTCCTCGTGCTCGCCGGCGAGGAGCCGGTGCGCAAATGGAGCGAACCGGTGCCGCTCACCGACGTGGCGCGGGCCGCGACGTCGGAGATCGAGCAGTACAACAGGGTGGTCCTCAACGTCCAGCCCGGCATCGTGGTCTCCGGGCAGGCGGCCTCCGACGTCGTGCACCTGCTCGCCGAGATCATCGAGAACGCCACCCTGTTCTCGCCCAGGGACACCCCCGTGCACGTGTCGGGCCAGGAACTGAGCAGCGGGGGCGTGCTGCTCGAAGTCCGGGACAGCGGGGTCGGCGTGTCCGAGGCCCGGCTGGCGGAGATGAACTGGCGGCTGGACAACCCCCCGATGGTCGACGTGTCGGTCTCCCGGCACATGGGCCTGTTCGCCGTGTCGCGGCTGGCCGCGCGGCACGGGGTGCGGGTCCGGCTGCGCGCAGCGTCGCCCCAGGGGCTGTCCGCCCTGGTCTGGCTGCCCGGCACCCTCACCGGCCGGGATGCCGTCCGGCACGTCGACCCGCGGCCGCAGTCGCTGGCCAGGGAGCCGGCGGCCGCGCTGCGGATAGGCGGGCGGCGCGTCCCCGGACGGCACAGCGCGGAGCCCCGCGCCGACGGCCAGCAGGCTGCCAGCGCCGACGGCCATGCCGACAGCGCTCCCGTGACGACCGCCGGGAGCTCGGAATGGTTCCGCCCCAAGCGCCCGTCCAGCGCGCGGGCGCAGGCCGCGGCCGCCGAGCCGGCCATCGCCCCGGGCGTCGGGCCGGCGCCGCGGGCCGAAGGCGCCGGTTCGCGCGGCGGCGACTGGTCGCGCGGCGCCGCCGGTTCGCCCGGCGGCTCCGGTTCGCCCGGCAGCGACTGGTCGCGCGGCGGCGCCGGCGGCTGGCGCATCGCCGAGGCGCTCGGCGCCCCGGTGCGCGGTGACCGTACGAGGGCGGGCCTGCCGACCCGGATACCGGGGGCGAACCTGTTCCCCGGCACGGCGGGCGACCGGCCGGCGGCTGCGTCGCTGGCGAGCACGGGCGACATGGCGGCGGCCGGCCCGCAAAGTCATGGTTACGAGGCGGCCCAAGCGCCGGGATCGCGGTCGGCAACGCTGCCCCGGCGGTCCCCCGAACTGGCCCGCAGTCGTCTCAGCGGGTTCCAGCTAGGCAGCCGTGAGGCCGAGGGCCGCACAGCAGAGGAGAGGAGCTAGGCGTTGAGCCGAGCCTACCGTGAGGACCTGAACTGGCTAGTCACCGAATTCACCACGCGGGTGGAGGACGTCGCGCACGCGATCGTGGTATCCGCCGACGGCGTGCCGCTGGCGCTGTCGGCGGGCATCCCGCCCAGGGCCGTCGAGCAGCTAGCCGCCATCACCTCCGGGCTGACCAGCCTCATACAGGGTGCGGCGCGCGTCTTCGAGGGTGGCGCGGCCACCCAGGCGCTGGTGGAGATGGACGCCGGGCTGATGTTCGTGAAGGCGATCAGCGACGGCTCCAGCCTGGCCGTCCTCACCGCGCCGGAGTGCGATACCCGCCAGGTCTCCTACGAGATGACGCGGCTGGTCGAGGCGGTGGGCGAGCTGCTGACCCCGGCGACCCGCGCCGAGGTGTGAGCCGGCCAGGGTATGAGTCGCCGGCCGGCGGCTGCGCGGGGTCACCGGGCCTTCCCCCTCGCACAGACCCGCTGACCCCGCTGGCACAGGCCAGCCGGCCGTTCGGAATGAATAGTGGCGCTTGTCACGGCAGCCGCCTCAGGGCCGGGAGTGCCCGGACCATCGGTAACGAATGTGACATACGGCTAAACTCCCAGGCAGAGACAAGCGTCGTGCAGACCAACCATGGACAGCCTCGCAACGTCCGCCGGTTACATGGCGGAGAACCTTCATGAGAGGTAAAGTCACGGCGCAGGATTCGCTGCTAGCGCGATGGGAGTCGGAATGCGCGTCCTCGTACTCGGCGGTGATGGGTTCTGTGGCTGGCCGACAGCACTGTATTTGTCGGATCGTGGTCATGACATCACCATCCTGGACAACCTCAGCCGCCGGAAGATCGACATCGACCTGGAGGTTGACTCGCTGACTCCGATTGTGCCGATCGGGGACCGCATCAAGGCATGGCGTGAGGTTTCCGGGCGTGAGATCGGGTTCGTCAACGTCGACCTGGCCACCGAGTACGACCGGCTGGCCGCGGTGCTGCTCGAGCTGCGGCCGGACGCCGTGGTGCACTTCGCCGAGCAGCGGGCCGCGCCGTACTCGATGCGGTCGGAGAAGACCAAGCGCTACACGGTGGACAACAACGTTCGCGCCACCCACAACCTGCTGACCGCCCTGGTCCACACCGGCGTCGAGGCGGCGGTCGTGCACCTGGGCACGATGGGCGTCTACGGCTACGGCTGGTCGGGATCGGCTCCCATCCCGGAGGGGTACCTGACCGTCAAGGTGCCGACCCCCGACGGCGACCTGGAGCGCGAGATCCTGCACCCGGCCAACCCCGGTTCGGTGTACCACCTGACGAAGACCCTGGACCAGCTGCTCTTCGCGTTCTACGCCAAGAACGACGGGCTGCGGATCACCGACCTGCACCAGGGCATCGTCTGGGGCACCCAGACCGACCAGACGGTGCGGGACGAGCGGCTGATCAACCGGTTCGACTACGACGGCGACTACGGCACCGTGCTCAACCGGTTCCTGATGCAGGCCGCCATCGGGCACCCGCTGACCGTGCACGGCACCGGCGGCCAGACCCGGGCGTTCATCCACATCAAGGACACCGTGCGGTGCATCGAGATCGCGCTGAACAACCCGCCGCAGGCCGGTGAGAGGCCGCTGGTGCTCAACCAGATGACCGAGACCCACCGGGTGCTCGACCTGGCCAAGCTGATCTCCGACATCACCGGCGCGGAGATCGCCTACCTGCCGAACCCCCGCAAGGAGGCCGAGGAGAACGAGCTGATCGTGCGCAACGACCAGTTCCTCGCGCTGGGCCTGGAGCCGACCACGCTGTCCGAGGGACTGCTCGGCGAGGTCGCCGATATCGCATCCCGGTACGCGCACCGCGCCGACCTGCGCAAGATCGTCTCGCGCTCGGTGTGGAAGGCCGGCATGGAGACCGCCGACGACCTCATGACCGAGATCCCGGCCAGGGAAGGCTGAACCGGGGAAGGCCGAAGCTGGCGGCCCGGGCGCCCGGGCCGCCTCGGCTGGCGGCCGGGCGCTCGCGTTGCCACCGGTCCTCACCTCCGGTCCTCAGCGGTTCCCGGGGTCTTCCGGTCCTCAGCGGTTCCCGGGCTCTTCCGGTCCTCAGCGGTTCCCGCGCCGTCCGCTGCTAGCCCGGGAACGCCCCGGGCCCCCGGCAGCCCTGCAACCGCCCAGTGGAACGGCCGGGGCACCGCCAGGCGCGGACCGCCCGCCAGGCGCGCTCACAAGTTCCCGCGCCGTGCCTGCTCACGTTCGATGGCCTCGAACAGCGCCTGGAAGTTGCCCTTGCCGAAGCCGAGCGAGCCGTGCCGCTCGATGAACTCGAAGAACACCGTGGGCCGGTCGCCGATCGGCTTGGTGAAGATCTGCAACAGGTAACCGTCCTCGTCGCGGTCGACCAGGATGCCGCGCTCGCGGAGCTCCCCCACCGGTACCCGGACCTCGCCGATGCGCTCGCGCAGGACCGGGTCGGTGTAGTAGGAGTCGGGCGTGGTGAGGAACTGCACGCCGCGCGCCTTCAAGGTGTCCACGGTGGCGCAGATGTCCGGGGTGGCCAGCGCCAGGTGCTGCACGCCGGGGCCGCGGTAGAACTCCAGGTACTCGTCGATCTGCGACTTCTTCTTGCCGACGGCGGGCTCGTTCAGCGGGAACTTGACCCGGTGGTTGCCGTTGGCGACCACCTTGCTCATCAGCGCCGAATACTCGGTGGCGATGTCGTCGCCGATGAACTCGGCCATGTTGGTGAAGCCCATGACCCGGCGGTAGAACTCCACCCACTCGTCCATCCGGCCGAGCTCGACGTTGCCGACCACATGGTCCAGCGCGAGGAACGTCGGCTCCCCCGGGTCCGCCGTGCTCTCGCGCGCCACATACCCTGGCAGATAGATACCGTGGTAGCGGGACCGGTCCACCAGCGTGTGCACCGTGTCGCCGTACGCGCCGAGGGCCGCGAGCCGCACCGTCCCGTGTTCGTCGGTCAGGTCGTGCGGTTCCTCGATCACCCGCGCGCCCTGCGACCGGGCGTGCGCCACGCACTTGTCCACGTCGGGCACCTCGAGCGCCACGTCCAGCACGCCGTCGCCGTGCCGCCGGTGGTGATCCGCGAGCGGGCTCGACGGGGACGCCGCACCCTTGATGACGAACCGCACCGCGCCGCTGCGCAGCACGTAGGCGTGGTGGTCCCGGTTTCCCGTCTCCGGGCCCGAGTACGCCTCCAGGCGCATGCCGAACGCGAGCTGGAAGTACAGCGCCGACTGGGTGGCGTTGCCCGCCGCCCACACGACCGCGTCCCAGCCGGTTACCGGGAACGGGTCACGGCTCGTGTCATGGTCGACCAGCCCGACCAGCGCGTCCGGGCTGAGCAGGTCAGCAGCCGCTGCCATAGATCCCTCCTCTCGTTTTCCTCATCAGAACGGACCGTGGCGCCTCTATGCAACCAAGCCATCCTCTGCTGATCAGATGAGACATTCTGCGGAGGGAATCCGGGTATAAGCTAGGCAAGTTGCCTAGCTTAGCCAAGGACGCGCATGGCGGAACTGGACACGCTCGACCTGGCGCTGCTGCGCGCGCTGCGGGACAACCCGCGCGCCGGGGTGCTCCAGTTGTCGCGGATCACCCGGGTAGCGAGAGCCACGGTGCAGTCCCGGCTGGACCGGATGGAGCGCGCCGGGGTGATCACCGGGTACGGGCCGGACATCGACGTGGCGGCGGCCGGCTTCGGCGTGCTCGCGTTCGTCACGCTGGAGATCACCCAGGGTGCGCTCGACCGGGTGCGGGAAGACCTGGAGGCGATCCCCGGCGTCCTCGAGGCGTACGCGATCACCGGGGTCGGCGACGTGCTCTGCCAGGTGGCCGCCACCTCGCACGCCGATTTGCAGCAGACGCTGCTGCGCATCGACAGTTCCCCGTCGGTCGCCCGGTCCACCAGCGCGATCGCGCTGTCGACGGTGATCAGGCGCCGGGACCTGCCGCTGCTGACCGCGCGCCCGGCCGCCCCCGCGTCCCGCTCCCCCGCCTTCCGGTGAGGCCGCTGCCGCGGCGCGCGGCATGCCCTGGCGCGGCGCGCGGCATGGCCGCCGGCGCTCTCCGGTGGGGCCGCCGGCGCTCTCCGGTGGGGCCGCCGGCGCGGCCCGCGATACCCAGACGTGCGGCCGGCTGACCTGCGAACGCGGCCGCCAGAAGTCAGCGCGTCACCGCTCGGCCCATCCGGGCGGTCGGCCTATCCCGGGCGGTCGGCTAGGCCGGCCCAGGGTGGGGCGTCTTCGGGGGTGCCGACGTTGGCGGCGAGCCTGCCGAGCAGGCTGTTGAGCGTGGCCAGGTCGGCGCCGGTGAGCCCGGCGCGCAGCCTGGCGTCGAAGGCGATCGCCGCCTCCCGCAGCCGCAGGAACGCCGCCTCGCCCGCCTCGGTGAGCGTCACTATCTGAACGCGCCGGTTGGCGGCGTCCCGGGTGCGGGCGATCAGCCCGCGCGCGTCCATCGCGTTCAGGTGGTGGGTCAGCGTCGCCTCGCGGACCCCGACGGCGCCGGCCAGCTCCCGCTGGTTGCCTGGCCTGCGGACCTTCAGGTTGAGCAAGATCAGCCAGACCGGCAGCGTGCCACCCGCCGCGGCGAGCGCCTCGTCGAACGCGCGCTCGACGACGCGGGCCGTCTGGTTCAGGCGCAGCCCGATCGGGACGGGAAACGAGTCCGGCACGCCCGTCAGCCTACCATCATTCATCGACGCCTAAGAGTTTGACATCTAATATTTAGATACCTAAGCTACGTTGTGGCGCCTAGGAGGCACGGCAGGGGGCGGCCAGGGAGGACGCGGTCAAGGGAGGCGCGGCGGCCGGAGCGAGCGCCGCGACGACGCGAGAAAAGGAGGTAGTGCGGTGCGC
>Ga0209061_1005216_pt1 | contig 11598 bp, 12 predicted proteins | sample Coa_R1_10_FD_187157 | JGI IMG/M metagenome (GOLD analysis project Ga0209061, IMG submission 187157) | Surface soil microbial communities from Centralia Pennsylvania, which are recovering from an underground coalmine fire - Coalmine... | ecosystem: Environmental > Terrestrial > Soil >... | reverse complement strand
GGCCGTTTCCGGCCCCTGTTTGTTCTTCCCATTCTGGAATGTTATCCTGAGCCTGCGAAGGAGCTACCCCGCCGGGCACGCCGATCCTGAGCGCGGAGAAGGATGACATACCCTCTCTCACCTCTTTCAGCCACGATTTCCATTCTGGCCCGGCATATGGTATCATCCTAATACGTAGTAAGAAGCGCACAGAAGGGGGGCCAATCATGACAACAACAATGGAGAGGCAGAGCGTGGTTACGCGTGCAGACCGGGTACCGGGGCCGGAGCAGGGGCACTGGACCTACAATCACTATGCAGCCCTACCCGATGATGGGCGGCGCTACGAAATTGTAGATGGAGTGCTTTATAATATGACACCTTCTCCTGGCAGGTCGCACCAGAATGCGGCTTTATGGTTAGCCCATTACTTATTGATGCATGTCAAAGTTGCCGGTCTGGGACAGGTCTTTTCAGCACCATTTGATGTCGTACTGGCGCCGGATGTGGTAGTGCAGCCCGATGTCCTCGTGGTTCTCAACGAGAATAGCGAGAAGATTACCGAGGCCCGTATCGTCGGCGCGCCGGATCTGGTGGTTGAGGTTTCGTCGCCGGCCACGGCAGGCTATGACCGTCGCGAGAAGCAGGATGCCTACGCACATGCTGGCGTACCCGAATACTGGATTGCCGATCCTGCCAGCCGTACCGTCGAAGTCCTCATTCTGGAGGGCGGGGCATACCAGTCTGCGGGCGTCTTCAGTGGGCAGGCCACGCTGCTCTCAAAAATAGTTCCCGCCATCGCAGAGGTGCGCGTTGAGCAATTCTTCGTATAACGTCGAGGCAGGTGAAACAGCTATGCCAGGATCACAGCAAGCAGAGAAGGACACGCAGGCGGCCATCTTTTCCTCGTATGACTGGTGGAATCACCATTGTCTGCTCTTCCGCATCAATGAGCAGCGCTGCGATTATATCGAGGCGTGCGTCGACAGGGTTTTCGGCAGGGGAGCAATCAAACAGCAGGAAGGGCTGGATATAGGCTGCGGCGGCGGCTTGATTTGTGAAAATCTGGTGCGGCGTGGAGCGACTGTCGTAGGCATCGATCCCTCGGACCAGGCGCTGCGCGCGGCCCGCGAGCATATCATCAAAAGCGGCCTGGGACACAATGCCTGGTTCGTTCAGGGCTACGCGGAAGCGCTGCCCTTTGCCAGTGGCAGCTTCTCGGTTATTACCTGCCTGGATGCGCTGGAGCATGTACGCGATCTACAGGCGACGATAGGCGAGATAGCGCGTGTTCTCGCCCCCGGCGGCGTCTTTGTCTTCGACACCATCAATCGCACATTCCTCGCCCGCCTCGCGCTCATCTGGTTCGGCGAGCGTTTCTTGCGCGGTGGCGGCCTGCTGCCAGGGCTGCACAACTATCAGAGTTTCATCAAGCCCGGAGAACTGCGAGCGGCCCTTACTGCGAGCGGCCTTTGCGTATGCGAGTTGAAGGGCTTCATGCCGCGTCTGAGCAAAGGGCGGCTTACGCTCGGGCCAGGCTGGTTTACCGGCATCTCCTATATTGGCTACGCCACAAAAGGACGATAATGTAGAGACGGGGCTTGCCTTCGTCTTATTCTTCCTCCTCAAGCCAGAAACGCTGATCTTCTTTCGACATCGTACTGCGCGCCAGCGCCTCGGCAAAGCTCTGGCGTTTTGGTCCCTGCTGCTCGTGAAGCGATGCTTCTCGCGTCTGGCGACGATTCAGCGTCAAGGCCGGCTGACTCTGATTCAGCAGCGTCCCGAACTGCTCGGCCCCGATCTGGAAGAAGCTGGCAAGGCGCTCCAGTTGACGCCGGCTCAGGCTTGCCAGTTCGATAGCGCCGGCCTCGAACTTGTTCCACACATCGACGCTCAGGCGCAGCCCGCTGGCGACATCGACTTTGCTCAGGCGCCGGCTCTTGCGCAGTTCGCCCAGGTTCGCGAAGGCTGGCTGCGGGGCGAAAACGCGCTCCAACGCTGTCCGGCAGGCGCGCTGCGTCAATGGCAGTAACTCGCTCTCATGCGGATCCAGGGCATCGCCCGCGCTGGCATGATACGCCGCGATAAAGTCGATTAACGCCGCCTGTTCTCCCGGGTGATCGCGCAGCAGGCTCATTTGTGTTTCAACGTCGCCCGCCTCCTTTGCGGCGAGCCACGCCATTTTCAGGCGCTGTACCTCAGGTGTATTCATAGCTATCTCCCCTCTAACATTTACTGCTGCCGGAAGACCGGTGCGCGTGAGATCTGCTGTTCTCTGGTCAGGCATTCCTTCAAGTAGCTGCTGGCCCGTGTATAGCGCAGTCGTACCGTGCGCTCGGTACGCTGGCAAACGCGCGCGATATCGTCCCATTTCATATTCTCAAGTGTGCGCAGCACCATAATCATGCGATCCAACGGATCGTTCAGATAGGTCAAAATACGCTGCGACTCATCCATCGCGTGAAAGTCTTCGTACTGGTCGTGCGGATCGGCGACATCCGCAGTCGGCGCGCCCTCGTCATCGGCGGGCGCGGGCTGCAATGGCTCGATCAGGGCGCGCGGCACATGCTGTGGGCGACCTGATGGTCGGCCCTCCTCGTCGCGCCGGTAGAACAATCCCTCCTGGCGCAGTACGCGATGGAACTCATCGACGCAAAGGCAGCGCAGGTAGTGGATAAAGTTCTGTGTCATAAACACTTCACCGGGATTCTGCGCCTCGCGGAGCAGGTGCTCGCTCATATTGGCGATGGCATCCTCACGCAACTCGGGTCGCTGGCGCAGGCCCTGCGTATAGCGCTGGAACAGGGGCGCGCAGCGATGCAGCAGCACCTCGGAGAGCCGGCGGACTCCATCAATGTTGCCTTGCACCTTGAGCGCGCGAATATTGACAATAAGTTCGACCTCGCTTATCTCGTACCGTCCTTCCGGTGTCCGGCGTTCTAATCGCTCATTGAGCTCAGGATCACTCAGGTCGATCATGACGACTCCCTCGATAGAGTGCAGGCCGGAGGACCGGCCCTGTTGCAAAATCTACTGGCAACCTCAGGTTTTGCCACCAGACTGCTCCTCACCGGAAGTGAACGCAGGTAATTCGCTCCGACCTTTTTTCTCTTTGCCCCGTTTTTGAGGGGAATGCAATCTGTATGGTTATTCCTTATGGCCTGGAAAAAACGGAAATGCTATCCTCGTTCACATCCTGGTCTGCTGCATTCAGGGAGGGAGTGTAGTGTATGCCACATACCATACCACACTCCCTCCGGCGCTTCCTCGCGCCTGCAACGCTCGCATTAAATATTGTGTTGTGTGAGAAATGCGCACGGCCCTTTCTCGCACAACACAATACATTCCTGGCGCGACGCAGCCGCGCAACGAGAGAGCGAGAACGCGGGAAGGGAAATCAGATCCACTCTCAGCATAGCAGAAATTTGATGCATTGAAAAGCTGTGACCAGGCATGATACGAAAACGTATAATAGAGGAACATGGCTATATAGAGATAGGTTATACCTCTGGCCGAATATAATTTAACCAGCGCCATGTGCAAGTTTCGCCGGCGGCTCACCGCTGCGACCCCAAAAACATGCCTATGGGGTTAACAAAGCTGCCGGGAAGTCCTGTTCTCTTGCGCAAAGGATTGCGGGTGACATAGTATAAACGCAAGAAGCTTACTATTCACTGGTCATATTATCTGGTTATTGAGGGAGAAAAAACAGTCGTGCTTGAAGTTCTACCTAAAATAGCGAAGATGCAGGCGTCTTATGCGCTTGGAAAACCGCTTGCTCTACCAATGAATCTGACTATCAGCGTGAGCTACCGCTGTAACTCCCGTTGTAAAACATGTAATGTATGGCAACGCCCGAATGATGATTTCACTATAGAAGAGTACGATAAAACTTTTGCCTCGATTGGTCGCGCTGCCTACTGGTTTACGTTCAGCGGGGGTGAGCCAACGCTGCGCAAAGATCTACCCGACATGATCGCCTCGGCGTATCGTCATTGTCGTCCTGGCGTTATCAACATTCCGACGAACGGCATACAGGATAAAATCATTCCGGGCCGCATCGAGCAGGTGCTTCAGGCTGCGCCAACTTCGGACGTGATTGTCAACCTTTCGCTGGACGGCGTTGGCGAGAAACACGACATTGTACGCGGCGTGAAGGGCAATTTCGAGCGTGCCATGCGCACCTATGCCGGCCTCAAAGCGCTCAAGGGGCGTTACAAAAACTTCACTCTGGGCGTGCATACCGTCATCTCAAACTTTAACGTAGATGAATTTGACAATATTCGCAGCTTCGTGCTCAACGAACTCAAGCCTGATAACTTCATCAGCGAGATTGCCGAGGAGCGCGTCGAACTGGATACCGTCGGCATGGGCATTACGCCGCCGATCCAGAAGTACCAGCCGGTGATTGAACGCTTGCAGGAAGATATTCGCACGGCGGAGTACGACAGCATGATCGAGCGCGTCACGCAGGCATTTCGTGACAACTATTACGACATTGTGAAGCGCACACTGGTTGAGAAGCGGCAGATCATCCCCTGCCTGGCCGGCGTAGCATCGGCACAGATTGCGCCGAATGGCGATGTCTGGACCTGCTGTATCCGCGCCGAATCGGTTGGGAATTTGCGTGAGCATAACTACGATTTTGGCTCGGTATGGCGCACGGCAAAGGCTGACGAACTGCGCCGCAGCATCAAGGCCGGCGAGTGCTATTGTCCGCTGGCGAATGCGTCTTACACCAATATGCTCTGCCACGTCCCAACCGTAACAAAGGTTGGTCTGCGCGTTGCCGCCGGCACCGCTGCCTCCACGCTTGCCGGCAATAACGGGAAATCCGCGAAGCTGCGCAACCTCCCCGTCATCAATGCGGCACAGGAGGAGGCCGAGGACAAAGTAAGGGCGCATGCATAGCGCGCACGCATCTTATTGATGGCGTCGATTTTCAGGGCGTTCCCGGAGGGCGTCCTGAAATATACTGTGCGCGTGTCTCTGACACAACTCCACACTCTTCTCGTTCCCAATCGTATCGAGAATGCATTGCAGTCCCCTCACAGCAGGGCAAAGAAAGGAGAGCAGTGCGCGTTCCTTCTGACCGCCTCACGGCAGGAGATTGTTTACCAGCCAAACCCGAAGCGGTCAGGGGATTTTGCCCTGGGAAAAACATCCTATCGTTTGAGAAGAGCATCGAGATATATCGTTGAATGATAGTAGGCAAATGGGCGCTGTTGAAGAGTTAGCGCCAGGATCGATATATGGATAACACGGAGTTACCGATGACATCCGCATTTTTCCCTTCAAACGACGCGCTATTCCCCCCATCATTAGCGCAAACGATGGGGAGCGATGAGGCAATGCCCGATTCTGCGCCGGTGATGAAGGATGAAGCCGGGGTGGAAGGAGCGGAGGAGGACAAACAGGATGAAGATCAGGTACGGCGCTCCCATACGCCTATCCGCCTGGTGGTAGTGGACGATCACGAGGTAGTGCGCCGGGGGATTTGCGCAGCGCTCGGTGATGAGAAAGATTTTGAGGTCGTGGGGCAGGCCAGCAGTGGGAACGCCGCCGTTGCCCTGACTCTTCAGTTGCGGCCCGATATCGTCTTGCTGGATGTTTTTCTAGGCGAAACGAATGGTCTGGACATTGCACAGCAATTGCTGCGCGCCTGCCCGGAAACCCGTATTGTGATCTATACCGGTTTCATCGAAGAGACGCATCTTTTCAGGGCAATGCGCATCGGCGTGCATGGCTATCTGCAAAAGGCTATGCCCCTGGATGAGATGCTGGCAGCCTTACGAGCGATATATGATGGAGAGCGCGTGATCGGCGAGCAGCACGCGATCACGCAAGTACTGGGCGAGTTCAGTCGGCTGACCCGGGAGCAGGACCGCATGCGTTCGGGACTGAGCGATATAGAGATCGAGCTGGTCCGGCTCGCGGCTGAGGGCTGTAGCAATAAAGAGATTGCCGCGCGTCAGTTCTGGAGCGAGGTCACGGTGAAGCGCAAGATGCAGGACATTTATCGCAAGTTACAGGTGACTGATCGTGCGCAGGCCGTCGCCGAGGCGATGCGTATGGGCCTGATTTGAGTTGATATATGGTTGATGTGAACATGCGCGCAGCGCGCATGTTCACATCAACCATATATCTCTCCTGTAATATAATACAATGGAGCAGTAGAATTTATAGGCGTGGGCACGGAGAGGCTCCGCCCGGGAGGGAAAAACCAATGGCAACAGCATGTCCGCAATGTGGCGCCATGAATGAGGATGACGCAAAGAATTGTAAAAATTGCCGTGTCAATCTGTACTGGGCATTTCAGCATTATGAGGAGCTTGCCGCTCTGCGCCAGGCGAATCAGCTTCCGCCGAAGCCGCAGACGGCGCCATTCCTGGTCGATACCAGCCGGCGCGTTGATGATGGGCCGGTGGTGGGCTGGCTGAACAAGACCATCAAGAAGTTCGGCTTCAAGGGCGCCGGTAAGAAGGTCTCGACCATTGATAATGGATGAAATAGAGACGCGTCTCTATTTCATCCATTATCAATTTTGGGATTATTTGCGGGCGCCGGCCAGGGGCGCATTCTGGCTGGCCTGAGTGATCGGGGCTTGCTGCATGCCGCCGGCGTTAAACCACTCCGCTGCCAGTTTGATCCCTTCGCGCAGGGGCACTTTCGGCTCGTAGCCCAGTTCTTTGCGCGCCTTCTCTATGCTATGCTTGTTGTCAGAGCCGAACATCAGCGCCCCCAACTGCGTTGCAGGCGGCTTCATTTTGAGATGCGCCAGCTTGTAGAGATTCTCCGCCACCGTCGCGCCCCAGTAGACGGGCAGGTAGGGCAGGTGCAGCGTGGGCCGCTTGCCACCGACGGCATCGGCGATAGCGTCGAACATCTCCCGCTGCGTCAGGGGCCGGTCATTGGTGATGTTGTAGACGTTGCCGGGCGCCTTCTCGTGATAGCCTGCCAGCATGTAGCCCTGTACGACATCGGTCACGTAGCAGAATGGGAGCGCGTTATCGCCCCGGCCGAGGATGAGACCCTTGCCATCTTTCACTTTCTGCGCCATGCGCCCGAAGTGTAGATGGTCGCCGGGACCAAAGAAGGTGCCCGGCCGCAGGATCACCGTCTCCATCTCGCTGGTGAGCATCAGGCGGCGTATCAGGCGATCCCCTTCGGCCTTCGTAATGCTGTAAGGATCAGGGTCGGGCCGCAGCGGATCGGTCTCTTTCATATAGCGGCCATGCCCAAGCCCATAGACGGTATGAGAGCTTGTATGCACGAAACGGCGCACGCCTGCCTTCTGGGCCGCTTTGTACAGGTATTCGCTGCCGGTAACATTGACCAGGCGATAATCCGAGAGCGGGCGCCACACGCCCATCATACCCGCCAGGTGAAAGATCAGATCCACACCCTGAACCGCTGGTTCCAGCGTGCTCGGGTCGGTAATATCGCCCCGAACAACCTCGACGCCCTGCGCCGTTAATTTATCTGCATTTTCTACGGGGAGCACTAATGCGCGAATATGCTCATTGCGTTGTTGTAGTTCTTTAATAAGGTGCCCGCCGAGTAGCCCGGTGGCGCCGGTAATCAGTACTTCCATATCTTCCCTCCAGTATCCATCGCTTTGTGTGGATATATCAGTGTACAATAATAGATAGAACCTATCTGCCATATTATGCCAGCGAGTAAGCGTTATGTGCCAGAGGTGTCGTCCTCAGAGTACTTATTTCTTAGCTTGCTCGCGCCTGCGGCGCTCGCCTCAGGGATGTTGTAGTGTGGAAAATGCGCGAAGCGCATTTTCCACACTACAACATCCCTGGCGCGGCGGAGCCGCGTGAACGTTCTTAGAAACGCAGATTGAGGATCCGGTTATGATCTCTATCTGTTCTATTCTACAATGTCGGAGGAAGAAGGAGGTATGCCATCGATGGCTACGGATACGACGTTACATGATCTGACACCCGATGAATACAAAGCTCAGGAGCAGAGCATCAGGCAAGATGAACAGCGGGCGCTGCAAGAGGGAGTACCGGGGGCGAACAGGACCACGCCTGCGGTGATCCAGCCGCACTATCCAAACTGGCCGACCTCGATACCCGGTCCAAGAAAGACGCCGCCCCCGCCGGGAATGAGGCCGGTTAACGCGCTACGCAGCGAGCAAATGCTGGAGATCGGCTATAACCAGGAGACCGGCGAGCCAGGCACGCAAAGCACATTGCGGTCGATGCCCGACGAGTCGATGCAGGGCAGAACGGGTTTCGACCAGTTGGAGACGGCGCAGCGTGCGGCGCGCAGGCGCAAACAGCGCCTCGAATAATCAATGGAACATAAAATAAATCATACCTGTTCAGGTTCCCTTACCGCCTCCGGCGGTAAGGGAACCTGAACAGGTATGATTTATTGAAATGTATCATACAAACTCGTTGTGTATAGTGCAATTGTGCATCGGTTCTCCCTGGCATACACCAGCAGGTGTTATGTGCCATCGGGTATTTTAATGAGAGATCCGATGCGCTGCGGGGGTCTGCAAGTTGTATATCGAGAGAGGATACATTGCAAACGCATCAACGAGTCTGGAAGTTTTTCCAGCAATATACAGTAGTAAGTTTTGTAGTGAAGGCATGTGTTGTGGCAGTCGTGGGACTGCTTGCTGTAGGGGTGGTGTTAGCGGCGAGCGGAGCGGGGCAGGCGCGTGCGTGGGCAGGTTGCTACACTGGTAATTCCTCCTACTCGGTGGTGAGGGGTGATACGTTAAGCTGGATAGCGGTGCGCTACCATACGAGTGTGGCGAGCCTGGCAGCGTACAACCACATTGTCAATCCCAACCTGATCTACGTCGGCCAGCTCATTTGTATTCCCCATATCGAGCCGGTTGGCACAGCCGCCGTCTCCCCGGCTTCTGCTGTGGCTCCCCAAACCCGTAATCTATTCCCGTATGGAAGCTGCACCTGGTGGGCCAATCAGCGCTATTACCAGTTGCACGGTGTATTTGTACCCTGGACAACGAATGCGATGGCCTGGCAATGGACTGCTCGTGCGATTCAATATGGCTGGCATGTTTCCTCCCTGCCCACACCCGGGGCGATCATCGACCTGCAACCCTGGGTACAGGGGGCATATGGCTGGGGACATGTAGGTGTTGTGGAGAAGGTACTGTCCGGAAATCGCGTGATTGCCAGTTCGATGAACTGGGGTGCGCATCCCAATCGCATCACATACTGGAGCTTCACGCCCGGGCGCGGCGTTACATTCATCACTCAATGAGTTATGTTCGTTAGCCAGCATTATTTGCCATTATGCGCCAGGCGCGCGTAATGGCAATGGTCGGTTAGGAACAGACCCCATGCATCCTTGATAGAGGACCTGCGTGCTGAGCGCCAGCGGCGCTCAGCACGCAGGCTCTCTTCACTGGCGAACCACGCAGAATGAGCGATCAGGACTCCTTGCACATGACGTTAAATAAGATCGTCGCTGCTCTCACAGCAAATTTCTTCAAGGCGTTGTTGCCCGTTCGAGGCGCGTAAGGTTGATAAGAGCCTCAAGTGTTGAGCGGCCGCATACCTCCTCGCACGGTTGAAATCTCCTGCATACATCCGGGCGCTCCGGCCTGCCGAAAAGCGTGCAGCGATTATCCACGCTCAGGTGGAGGCAGCGCACGCCCGCCGGCTTGCCCTGTGGCATGAGCGGGAGTGGCGATGAAATGGAGGGAGCGATGCAGCAGGCTCCGCAGCCAACACGACATTCCATGTAGTGATCCTATCTCCTGTGCTCTTCCTGACCCTCAAGCGAACCATCGTTTGTTTTCCTGACCAGTAGTAATGTTGCCCCATTTTAACACTCATCGCATTGGCAGACAATCATACGAATCAACGGAGGCGTCTCTATCATGGTCAGATAGGATTTTTGCCGTGTATTGTCCAGAGCCGAACAAAGTGTACTGATACCTATGGGCCATGCTGGAAAATCAAACAGGCAATTGCGGTTAGTGGCAACGGGGAATGATCAGGAGAAGAATGTGAAATGGGCGGGGGATTATGCGTTATAACGCCCTCTCGTTGAGAATGTATTGACTGTTTATGGTAATATTGGTTTGTCGGGGCTGTAGCTCAGTGGATAGAGCAAGCGTTTCCTAAACGCTGTGTCGGAGGTTCGAGTCCTCTCAGCCCCATAACACGCGTTTCTTCGATCCCTCATATATGTAATCTCCTTCGATACATCTATCCCCGATGTGACTGGCGGTGCCAGTCACGTTTTGCAAGTGTCGATTAAATCGAAGCCATGTGGCATGAGAGCATGGTCACGCGCGCTCCTCCTCGAACGTATTAGAGATACAATGTGAATACACGGAGGTCGGCAGTCATGCAGCAGAAAGTAGAGATTCTGGATAAGCGCACCGTATTTGACGACGAGTTCAAGATCGAGGAGGCGAGGCTGCGCTTTCAAAAGTTTAATGGCGACATGAGCCAGCCGGTGCGCCGGCTCGTTTTCGAACGCGGAGATTCGGCAGCGGCGCTGCTCCTGAATAGAGATACGCTGAAAGTCATCCTGATCGACCAGTTCCGCTATCCAACGTATGAAAAAGGGCCAGGCTGGATACACGAAGTCGTCGCTGGCAGCATCAGGGAGAACGAGCAGCCGGAAGCGTGCATCCAGCGCGAGATCCGCGAAGAGGTCGGCTACGAGGTCAGCAAGCTGATCCACATCGCGACGTTCTATGTCTCGCCAGGGGGCACGTCCGAGCGCATCATGCTCTATTATGCCGAAGTGAGCGAGGCAGATCGCGTATCCGGTGGCGGCGGCCTGGCATCCGAGCATGAAGATATCGAGCAGGTAGAGCTGGCGCTGCCCGATCTCTGGAAAGCATTGGATCACGGCGAGATCGTCGATGCCAAGACATTGATCGCGGCCCAGTGGCTGCGCAGAAAGATGGAGGGGAAGTAAGTAACATTGGTGTACGTCAACTCACCCATGTCATGACATGGGTGAGTTGACGTACACCAATGTTACTTATCGCCATTGCCATTGCCGTTGCTATTGCCGTGCTTGTTGCCGCTGCCATGCTTATCGGCGTTGCCGTTGCTACTGCCATGCTTGTTGCCGTTGCCATTGTCGTGCTGATTCCCGTTGCCGTTATCATGCTTGTTGCCGTTGCCATTGCCGTTCTGATCGGTGGGCATGTTATCGGCGATCCTGACGCCGTTGATGACCGCGCCAACGGCCACTCCATCGCCGTTGGTTATGGCCCTGACCGGGCTGCGCTGGCCGAGCAACTTCTGGCAATTGAGTTCCATCCACGATGCCTGGAAACGCTGCGCCAGGAAGTTAAAGAGGTTCGTCGCGGCTGCGGCGTCGGGGGTGGGAGCATTGCGCGTAAAAGGCGCGTCCATCAGAATACGTGCCGCCCCTATATCTCTCATATTCGCGCAGTACTGCGCGGTGCTTGCTGCCGCCAGGTCTGGCGCCGCCGGCTGATCGACGCCCGCGCGGTAGGCGTTGGTCTTCGCCAGGCTGAGGTGATTATTGACCAGCACCATCGGATCGCCCGCCGGGACGAGTGCAACTGGATCGGGCTGGAACATGGATGCCTGTAACTCATCGAGTGCCTGCGCCGAGGCCATATGGCCG